>ENA-UOXB01001187-UOXB01001187.1-bioreactor-metagenome-genome-assembly--contig:-NODE-1187-length-12816-cov-10.003761_pt1 | contig 12816 bp, 8 predicted proteins | sample MGYA00238158_ERZ761615 | MGnify/ENA primary metagenome ERZ761615 (study PRJEB28904, sample SAMN06267902) | bioreactor metagenome | isolation source: Joint BioEnergy Institute, California, USA... | reverse complement strand
TTGAACATCAATCACTGTCCATCAGTGGCGGTACGAATTAGTAATTTGGGAGCAAGAACAGCATGAGCGTAGCAAATAATAGTTTGAGCAAGTGGCACAAAGTTGCCGGAATTGGCATTGTATGTAGTTTGGCGCTTGCAGGCTGCGATCGCTCAGAGAAGGAAGATACTACTCAGACAGCAGAAGTAACGGAGCAAGAACCAGTAATTGAAGAAAATACAGTTGCTAATGCCGTTAATTGTGATGATCCGATGGTACAAGATCGTCTTAAAGCCGCTTTAAAAAACACACTCAATCAACAAGCACAGACACTGGCTGCTAACTACGCAAACGACTCAGGAATCAGTCTGGACAATGGCGTCGTCACCAATAAAACCAATGGCATTATGATAGACGTACAAAATGCAGCTGTCATACAAGAAGCCAATAGTAATGGCATGACCACTTGTCAAGCAAGCGTTAGCATGACGCTGCCAAGCGAAGACTTATATCAAGCAAGTCAAGTGCAAGCGGCCAACAATCAGCCAAGCTTACAGTCACGTTTAGCGCAAAACAATATTCGTATTAATAATAATATGCTGGTTGATGATGCCTTTACCTATGTTGTTGGCACCCAAGGCGGCCAGGTACGCACACGTATTGCTGGGCAACCAGCTTTGCTGACTGTAGTAGCCGATGTGATGGCAGGTTCTGTATACAAATCAGCGATGGACAATGAGCGTGCACAACGCGCCGCTGCTCAGAGAAATGACAGCAGTAACGATAACCAACCAGCGCCTGCTCGTCAGCCTAGACCAACAACGCCAGTGGAACCAACTCGTCCTGCTGAGCCTACTACACCACCAACGGTCAATCGTCCAAGTAGCAGTCAAAACAATGCGACAGAAAATAGCGCAGCAACCGCACCGTCTTCTGAAACCAAAAACTCTACAACACCCGCTTCACCAAAATTAGTACCTAAAGATGAGAGTATCGATATGGTTATTATCGAAGACGAAAGTGCGACTTACTAATTCGTCAAATTGGCATTGCTATTAAGTGTCGGTATCCATGAATTGATTTCAAAAAAAAGCCCGCAAAATTTACATTGCGGGCTTTTTGTTTTATATCATTATTGCTCTTTAGCAAAGACTTGTAATACTTGATTGTCCCACAGTACTTCAGAAATTTGGTTAGGATCGGTGCAAAAGCGAGCAGCGACAAATAGCCAATCTGATAAACGGTTAATAAGGCTCACTGCTGTAGGACGAATCGCCTTTGGGCGTTGCTCCTGTAATGAAACCGCTTGACGCTCAGCACGGCGACAAACACAGCGTGCGATATGCAATTGACTGACCAAGATCGAACCCGTTGGCAAAATAAAATCTTTTAGTGGGGGCAGGCTTGTATTCATGGTATCAATTTGCTGCTCTAACCAGTCAATATGAGTGGCATTGATGCCTTCGTATTCTGGCATGGCAAGCTCACCGCCGATATTGAACAATAAATGCTGGATGATGACCAGTGCTTGCTCAAAGTCTACTGCTTGTTGTGGCGAGACATGGACAAGTAGCGGCTGACCTAATTCCTGATTGTTGGCTGGTTGAGCCAAGTGTGCGCGTACAAGACCAATGTGTGAGTTGAGCTCATCGACATCACCCATGACATTGAATAAGTGGTCCGCTTTGCTAACGCGACTGCCATCTGCCATGCCTGTACTGCCATCATCTCCCGTGCGTGTATATATTTTGCTTAAGCGATTGCCCATGTTGATACCCTTAGTTGTTTTTATGGTCGAATAATATTAGTTGCGCGCTCATTGTAGTATTTTATGGCTGTTTTCGCTAAGATAATGGGTTAAGTTTTATATGACCAGCGTTTTTTGATACTAGAATACTTGCAGTATCATCTGTGTTTATTGATTCTACGTTTTACTCATGGCTTCGACCTGTCATATTTTACTTATATTGTTATCTTATTCTCTATACTTTTAATAAATAAAAAGGCTTTTCTCCTATGACCACACCACTTGCAGACGCTATGTCTCAGCTTGCAATCTACGACTCACTCACTGGGCGCAAGCAGTCATTTAAACCGCTTGTTGAAGGCAAGGTCGGCATGTATGTGTGCGGTATGACCGTCTATGATTATTGTCACATTGGTCACGCTCGGGTGATGGTTGGGTTTGATATGGCGGTACGCTGGCTTAAGCAATTGGGCTATGACGTTAATTATGTACGCAATATCACAGACATTGATGACAAGATCATTGCTCGTGCTGCCGAAAATGGTGAAGAGATTGGTGCATTGACCGAGCGATTTATCAAAGCGATGCATGAAGATGCCACTGCGCTTGGCTGTGAGAGACCTGATCTTGAACCACGTGCGACAGCGCATATCGATGAGATGCAACAAATGATTGAGACCCTTGTCACAGGTAACTACGCGTATGCAGGTGACAATGGTGATGTCTATTATGCCGTCGATAGTTTTGCTGATTATGGTAAATTATCGAAGCGTAATCTAGATGATATGCAGGCAGGCGCACGAGTCGATGTCGAAAACGATAAACGTAATCCCTTTGATTTTGTATTATGGAAAGCGGCAAAACCTGATGAACCGCAGTGGGCATCACCATGGGGACAAGGGCGTCCTGGCTGGCATATTGAGTGCTCGGCCATGTCAACCAAGTGCTTAGGTCATACCTTTGATATTCATGGCGGTGGCCATGACTTACAGTTCCCGCATCACGAAAACGAGATAGCCCAATCAGAAGCAGCAACTGGTTGTGAGTATGCGCGTAACTGGATGCACGTTGGTTTTATCAACGTCGATGGCGAAAAAATGTCTAAATCATTGGACAACTTTTTTACCATTCGGGATGTCATTGCCAAGTATTTGCCTGAAACGGTACGGTTTTTCTTACTATCGAGCCACTATCGTAGCCAAGTGAACTTTTCAGATAGCGCCTTAGATGAAGCTCATAATAGCCTAAGCAGACTATATAATGCCCTAAAATTGGCAGAACAACAAAAACAACAGACATTGAACATTGACGACGCTTTGGTCAATGAGGCCTACAGTAGCGAGACTGGACAAAGCTTCATCAAAGCCATGAATGATGACTTCAATAGTTCTACAGCGATTAGTGTGTTATTTGGGCTGGCACGTGATATCAATAAGGCGATTAAGGCGGAAGACGTAGAGCCGGCTTGGAAATTGGCTCAGCAGCTCAAAGCGCTGGCGAAAGTGCTAAATATTTTACAACAACCCGTGCAGCAGTTTTTGCAAGCCGTGGTAGGTGATACCACTGAAAACAGCTTAACAGATGCGATGATCGACGGTCTTATTGTTGAGCGTGCAGAGGCCAAGACCAACAAAAATTTTGCGCGTGCGGATGCCATACGTGAGCAATTAAAAGAAGCAGGTATTGAGCTTGAAGACAGCCGTGCTGGTACAACGTGGCGCCGTGCATAAGGTAAAAATTACAAAACATATCCAGTTATAGTAATAAAATGAGTCAGCTATATGCTGGCTTTTTTTAAACTGCATTAATTATTAATTTAGACGATACACTTTTTGCATCCAAACCTTATATGAACTGATGGCTTTTAAAGATATGAATACTCTAAAGGACCGCTCTACAGCAGTCAATAATATGGCAGCTAAGGTTAATGATAGCCAGTTGAACGGTACTCAATACGTACGTAAATATGGCGAAGTGCGGCGCTATCATGGCCTTCAGTTACTACTGGTTTCTTTGTGCATGGTGATAAGCGCTATTTTTATGCCAGTTGTCTCTGCGCAGGCAGCAAGCAACGCTGATACACAAAACAGTAGTGAGCAAAGCACAAGTGCGCCAGATACACTAACTGAGTATGCGTCGCAAAAGATTGATACGATTAAAAGTCATAAGATAAAACTTTCTGATGTTTCAGAAGAGATGTTTGATCCGACCGAGCGAAACGCTGTAGAGCAAGCAGGGACACTGCAAGGCGATGCTGGGCTCACGGGCGAATATAATGAGAGCTATTATGAATTAAATAAGCTCAATGCGGGATTACCGCCATTGTCTGTGCCACCGAACCTGACAACCCCGCTTGCAACCTTGGAGTTTTTTCAATCAGCGGTAATGAAGCAGCAATATGACTTGGCAGCTTACGCCCTTAATATGAATTTGATTGATGAGAAGGTTCAGCGCAGCCGTGCTATTGAGCTTGCAAAACGTCTTGATTTTTTGTTATCTGAAAAAAAGCTTTATGTCTTTGATGATTTGCCAGATCGGCCAGATGGTTTGATGGAGCCATTATTGGGTAACGAAAGTAGTGTAACGGGTATTGTTAGGCGTTCTATACAACTTGGCTATATTGATTATCGTGAACGCCGTGTTCCTATTTATTTACAGCGAGTACGAATAGAAGACAGTGCCCCTGTTTGGGTTTTTTCTGAGCAAACAGTGGGCAATATCGACAATCTTTATGAGCAGTATCACCCATCAGAGTTTGAACGCTATTTACCTGAATGGTTAAAACTCAAATTTTTCGGTATTGCTCTGTGGGAATTTATCGCGCTAACGACTTTTCTCTTACTTACGATGGGGCTTGGCTGGCTATTGAGTAAAGGCACAGAAAAGCTTATCAGTCGCTATATCGATGCCGAAAAGTACAGCATGTATGTAGGCAGTAGTAACGGTGTTGCTGATTTGGTCAGTAAATTGACGGTGCCTTTGACTTTTACCATCAGCTTTCTATTGGTTTTTACGTTAGTTTCAGGCGGCTTTCCTTATTTAGATGCGGTTGCCTCATCTATTCGTCCACTGATCTGGATCGTTTTGGTTTTTAGTGCCATGTGGCTGGGTATTCGTGTCATCAACTTCTTTGCCAATCGCTATCAAAGTATGCAGATTGAAAACCTAGGAGAAGAGCAGTTCGATAAAGTGCGACGTCGGCGCACCTATGTGTCAATCTTTCGCCGCGTGTTTATCTTTTTTATGATTCTCGGTAGCATTTGGATTGGACTCAGTGAGTTTACCAATATCGAGGGTCTTGGTAGGACATTGTTGACCTCAGCTGGTATTGCCAGTGTGGTCATCGGTATCGCAGCGCAACCAATATTGGGCAATATCATCGCAGGTGTGCAAGTGGCAGTGACACAGCCTGTAAGGATTGGTGATAGTGTAATTATGAAAGGTAACTTTAGTACAGTTGAAGACTTACGGTACACTTATGCGGTCCTAAAAACATGGGATGAACGACGATTGATCGTACCGATGCGTGAGTTGATTACTGAAATGGTAGAGAACTGGTCACATACGGAAGTACATCAGACCTGTCCTGTATTTTTATATATCGATTATGGAGCAGACATTGATGCCATTCGCCAACATTTTATATCCGTGACTAAAGAAAATGAGCTTTGGGACAATAAAACTGAACCTGAAGTGTTCGTCGTTGAGGTGACTGAAAAGACGATTCAGCTGCGTGGCACTGTGTCAGGAGTAGGACCTATCGAGGCATGGACACTCGCTTGTGAAGTACGTGAAAAAATGCTTGGCTACTTACATGAACAGCAGCATCAGTACTTACCCACAGAGCGTTTTACTTTGGGCGAAAGTAATTAGTAATGAATCATAGCCGCTAGCAATGAAAAAAAGTGACTAATGGTGTGAAGTGGGCTTGTGATTAAACAAAGACGTGCTTCTCTAAAATAAGCTGACAAATAAGCATGCGCTCTGCCTGCTTATTTGTTATAATATGGCGTTATTTTTAAGGGATAAATGAGCCGTCAAGAATAAGACAGCGCTATATTTGCGTATACTTATGATTGATGAATCAATGGCAATTTTCGAGTGCGATAGTTAGCTGGTCTATTGTTGATTGTTTTAGTGCAAAAATCCCACCCATCAAAATAACCACCACTAGGGGTCTGTATGTTGCGAATTGTCGATGAAGCCTTAACCTTTGATGACGTTTTATTATTGCCAGCCTATTCTGAAGTCTTGCCAAAAACTGCCGATCTGTCTACTCGTTTGACCAAAAACATCACCTTGAATCTACCGCTAATCTCTGCGGCTATGGATACAGTGACTGAGTCTGAAATGGCCATCACGATGGCTCAATTAGGTGGTATGGGTATCTTGCACAAGAGCATGGATATCGTACAACAGGCTACTCAAGTACGCCGTGTCAAAAAATTTGAAGCAGGTACGGTCGTGGATCCAATCACCGTGCATCCAGAGATGACGATTGGTGAATTGCTACGTTTGACTCAAGATAATAATATCTCAGGCGTACCTGTGGTTGAAAAAGGCACAGACAATGTCGTGGGTATCGTAACTCATAGAGACTGGCGCTTTGAAACCAACTTATCAATGCCGGTCAGTCAGATCATGACGCCAAAAGACCAATTGGTGACTGTGCATGAAGGCGAAAGCAACGAGAACATCAAAAGATTGCTGCATGAGCATCGCATCGAAAAAGTTATCGTTATTGATGACAAGTTCCGTTTGCGTGGTTTGATTACCGTTAATGACTTTGCGAAAGCTGAAAACAATCCAAATGCTTGTAAAGATGAGAAAGGTCGTCTTCGAGTGGGTGCAGCGGTTGGGACAGGTGCAGACACGCAAGCACGCGTTGAAGCGCTGATTGGTGCTGATGTAGATATTATTGTTGTAGACACCGCGCACGGCCATTCAAAGGGCGTGATCGACAAAGTTTCTTGGATCAAGAAAAACTATCCAAACGTTCAAGTCATTGGTGGTAACATTGCAACAGGTGATGCAGCTAAGGCATTGCGTGATGCAGGCGCTGACGCTGTAAAAGTTGGTATCGGCCCAGGATCTATCTGTACCACTCGTATTATCGCTGGTATTGGTGTGCCGCAAATCTCAGCCATTGATAATGTCGCCAGTGCTTTGCAAGATAGCATTCCATTGATCGCTGATGGCGGTATTCGTTATTCTGGCGATATGGCAAAAGCCATTGCTGCTGGTGCGTCGTGCATCATGGTAGGTTCATTGATGGCAGGTACGGAAGAAGCCCCAGGTGAAGTAGAATTGTTCCAAGGTCGCTATTATAAAGCCTACCGCGGTATGGGTAGTCTTGGCGCGATGTCAGGATCAAATGGTTCATCAGACCGTTATTTCCAAGATGCCAAAGATGGCGTAGAGAAGCTTGTACCAGAAGGTATTGAAGGCCGTGTTCCTTATAAGGGACCAGTAGCTGGTATTGTTAACCAGTTGGTGGGTGGTTTGCGTTCTTCTATGGGCTACACAGGCTCTGCGACTATTGAAGACATGCGCAAAAATCCGCAGTTTATCAAGGTGACGTCAGCTGGTATGAAAGAGTCACATGTTCATGATGTTCAAATCACTAAAGAAGCACCAAACTACCGTGTGAATTAGACATCAACTCATAATCCTGTGTTATATTGACAATAGCGTTTTTGCAGGATTGTAGTGACTTTGATATACAAACGGCCAACAATGCTTTGTTATTGTTGGCCGTTTTTTTTGTAAAATACATAGCGGATTACTATAACAATATCAGTGCCTGCGTATACGTTTGGCCTTTTACTTTTAGACTTAGTTTACAATTAGGGAACACACATAATGAGCTACTTTGGCACCGATGGTATTCGCGGCAAATTTGGTCAGTTACCGATTACGCCTGATTTTATTTTAAAATTGGGTTATGTTACGGGTCAAGTATTGATGGAAAACAATGATAATCCTGCCCGTAAACCGAGTGTGGTCATTGGTAAAGATACTCGCTTGTCAGGTTACGTTATTGAAGGGGCTCTACAAGCGGGTTTTAATGCCGCTGGTGTTGATGTTCATATGCTTGGCCCATTGCCAACACCTGCCATCGCACATTTGACCCGCAGTTTTAATGCGGATGCTGGCGTGGTTATTTCAGCCTCTCATAATCCGTACTATGATAACGGTATCAAGTTTTTTTCGGGTGATGGTAAAAAATTAACCGATGACATGCAAACTGCTATTAATGACAAATTAAAGGCAGTAATGAGTCAGTCAGAAGCTGGCGATGCCGTCATCATGCCAATTCTTGATCCTGCCAATCTTGGTAAGAACAACCGAATCAATGATGCCAAAGGTCGTTATATCGAATTTTGTAAAGGCAGTTTCCCTTATCAATACGATTTGAGTCATTTGACTATCGTAGTCGATTGTGCAAATGGCGCAGGTTATAGTGTGGCGCCAAGAGTCATGCGTGAGCTTGGTGCCAATGTGATTGCAATCAACAATGAGCCTGACGGTATCAATATCAATGATGACTGTGGTTCTACGCATCCAGAAGGTCTGCAACAAGCAGTGCTGGATCACGAAGCAGATGTTGGTATTGCCTTAGATGGTGACGGCGATCGTATCGTAATGGTCGATGAAACTGGTCAACTAATTGATGGCGACGGTATTTTATACCTACTGGCTACCAAAGGTTCTACCAAAGCTAAAGGCGTGGTAGGGACACTCATGAGCAACATGGGGTTAGAGCTGGCACTCAAGGATGCTGGTATTGACTTTATGCGTGCAAAAGTAGGGGATCGCTACGTCATGCAGACGCTTGAAACCAATGGCTGGATATTGGGTGGAGAGCCTTCTGGGCACATTCTATGCTTGGATAAGAGCCGTACAGGAGATGCCATCATAGCAGGCTTACAAGTATTGGCAGTGATGCAAGCTCAAGGGCGCGCACTGAGTGATCTTATTGAAGGGTTTGAAGTACTGCCACAAAAACTGGTCAATGTACGCTTGTCTAAGATGCAAGACCCATACAAGCATGATGAGCTGGTTGTCGCCTTTGAAAAAGCACAGGCTACATTGGAAGGGCGCGGTCGTCTATTGATTCGTCAGTCAGGTACAGAGCCGATGATACGTGTCATGGTTGAGTCGGATGACATTATAGAATGCGATGTCATGGCAAATGACTTAGCTGATCTTATCAAATCCGTATTACAATAACCGCCTTTGAACGAATAAGACCAAAATAAGGAATGACCATGAGCATGGACTTCACTGACCAACGCCTGTCATACGAAAAAGGCGCACTGGATCAAACATCAATACCAGAGTCACCATTTGAGCTCTTACATGCTTGGATGAGTGAGGCCATAGAGCAAAGCGTTCAAGAACCCTATGCCATGAGTTTGGCGACTTGCGGTGCAGACAATAAACCCAGTGTACGTATTGTATTGCTACGTGAGATTACAGCAACGGGTATTGTTTTTTATACCAATTACGAAAGTGCAAAAGGGCAGGATATTGCAGAAAATCCCAATGCCGAAGCCCTGTTTTTTTGGCACGAGCTTGAGCGCCAAATTCGTATTAGTGGAAAAATTGCCAAAATTGATGCGACAAAATCTGCAGCATATTTTCAAAAACGTCCCCATGACAGTCAAGTTGGGGCATGGGTAAGCCAACCGCAAAGTGGTGAAGTGGCTAACCGTGAGGTTATGGAAGAAAAATTTGCACAATTGCAGGCCGATTATCCAGAAAACCTAGCCGTACCTACGCCAGAGTTTTGGGGCGGTTATGAGATTACGGTTGAAAAAATCGAGTTTTGGCAAGGACGGGCTAACCGCATGCATGATCGCCTCGTTTATGTACAGGATAATAACGAGGGAGCCTCTACTTGGACAACGAAACGCTTATTGCCGTAATGGTAAAGGCGGGTTGTTAAAAGTATTTGATAGATAGTTCAAAAGCCATTCTAAATCCACTAATCAAGGAATTTAGAATGGCTTTTTTTGTACTACTTTTTGACTTTGTGATCGGTGTCTATATCGACCGAAACTGACATGCCGGGACGTAAACGCGCAAGCTCTGGCTGACCCTTATCTAAGTCAATCCGTACAGGAATGCGCTGAGCAATTTTGATGTAGTTGCCAGTCGCAGGATTGGCAGCGCCAGCACTAAATTCACTACCAGTTGCTGGTGATATATTACTGACATGACCAGTGAACTCTGTTCCTCCAAGTGCGTCCACCCGAACGGTTGCAGGTTCACCTATCGCCATATTTGCCACTTGAGTTTCTTTGAAGTTTGCAATAATCCATACGCCTTCAGGTACGATATACATCAACTGTGTACCTGCGCTGACATACTGCCCTTCTTTAACACTCACTTGACTGAGCTGACCAGATTCTGGCGCCGTGATGATAGTATTGTCTAGATTAATCTGTGCTTGCTTTACACCAGCTTCAGCGCTTTTTATGTTCGCATCCAGTGAGGAGCGGCTACCGCTGGTTTTATCACGGTTTTGACGAGCGGCTTGCAAATTGGCTTCCGCCTGTTGCACACTTGCCTGCGCCTGAGCGAGTTGGGCTTTGATATGAGCCACTTCCGCTTTTGAGACAGCACCAATAGCATCTAAACCTTGATAGCGATTCACGTCCTCACGCGCGCTTTCCACGTTGATTTTGGCACTGTATAGATCCGCTTCTCGTGCTTCGATTTGTGCTTGGCTACTTTGCGTATCTTGAGTATTACTAGAACGATTGGTGAGTGCTACCTCTGTATCGGCCTGTGCTTGATCAAGCTGTTGCTGAAAGGTACGATCGTCTATTTTTATGAGCAAATCACCTTCTTTTACAGTGGCAAAATCTTGTACAGCTACTTCGGTCACATAACCTGACACTTGCGGACTGATAATGGTCGTTTGACCTTTCACAAAGGCGTTGTTTGTCTGCTGTATTGTCGGTGTAAAAGGAGGTAATTTCCACGCATACAAAATCAAGGTCACACCAATAATAATTAGTAGTATCAATAACCCCAAATTTAAATACGATTTTTTCTTGGGCGACCAGCCAGTTGAGTCAGGAATAGGCTCTTTGGGTGGCATGGGAGGCTCATTACCAGTTGGCGTATCATCCACATCAGATTTGTCCTGACTGCTAGAACTTGGAGTTGGTTCTTGGTTGTTCTGAATGGAGTCCGTCGCAGTTTGCGTTGTACTAGTATCGGATTCTGTCTGCGATTTCACTGCTGGAGCGCCATCTGACGTTTGAGCTTTTTGAGTCAGATCATTGGATTTTTCTTGGCTCATGACGCTCTCCTGATTTTATTAAACATAGGCTTACAAGTTTTTAGTGCTGTAGAGTGAATAGATTGGGTCATTTGTTTTCACGCATTTTGGCAATCACCGCCAGTTCTTTGGCCAGTGGGTTACGTTTATGATAGCGATAATAGAAATAATTTATCAATAGAATAATGGTAGTGATAGTAGCAATGCTTGCCATCAAAAAGAATAGGTCATTGTATGCCGCGACAGTCGCCTGTTTTTGTATACCCTGTAAGACTTGGCTCATGGCTGCTACGTTGACTTGAGTGGCATCTGTTATTTGACTCGATAAAGTACGACTGGCACCAGCGACTTGTCCCATCAAAGCCGGGTCACCTAAATTAAGTGAGCCGACCATATCTGCATAATGCGCTTGCGTACGAATCGTTGTGAAGGCTTGAATAGCGGCAGCACCTGCAAGCCCGCCGACCGTTTGTGAAATACCGAAAATCACAGAAAAACTAATAATATAGGCAGGGCCACTAGCGATAGCGCGTAAAAACCCTTCAAAAACCAGCGGTCCCATGAAGTATATAGCCGCAAATGCAATCAAAGACTGACTAAGATAAAACATATAAGGCGCTGAATTAATAGACACACTCGTATCCATCCAAGATCCCAGAGCTATCAATGCCACTGCAAAAATAACGGGACGGCGTAAATCCATCGCATCAGTGCTAAAAATACTAATGATTAATGCCAAGGCACTGGCGGATAGTATGACCGCATAAAACGTAATCAGCTGATCGTTACCATAACCAAGACTGGCAAGCAATCCTGCCGCGCCGACATTCTGCTCAGACAGCAAAATACGCATCACAGCACCTGTAATCATAAAAGCAATGATGTTGCGACTACGCATCCAGCGAACTTGCAACATAGGGTTTTTGCGATGCGTTTCAATCCACAGTGCTATGCTAATATTGACAGCGGCAATAATGAGTGAATAAATTAGCCAAGGCGTTGTCCACCACTGAATGCGGCCCTGTACTAAGAATACAGCCAACGCAGCAAGACCACTGGCAAAAAAAGCAAAGCTTAAAAAATCGAGTTTTTCGAAGACTTTTTCGGTATTACCAGGTGGCAATTCTAAAATATTAATTAACCCAAAACAGATCAATGCCAAACCAAATTGAAATAAGAATAAGTTTTCAAGCTGACCGTCGATAGCGAGATAGGGCGAGATAATTCGTGATAATGGGATACCAAATTGCACCAAGCCAAAACCCAATATCAAACCACTGGTGCGTTTGACCGTAGGCATGCCTTGCAAACAATAGAATAAACCTAGGATGGTCATACCACTAGCCACCATACCACTCAATCCTCTAGCAATAATCTCTAGATAATAAGCATCAATTTGGATGTTAATCGCATCCAAGAAGTGACTGTTGACGAACCACTGTAAGCTTGTGGCTGCTAATAGAAAAAACAGGGTGATTTTGCTAAAGAGCGACATGCCAAACTGCTGGCGAATTTTATATAACAAAACAGTGATACAAGCATTCGTCATATTATAACTGACAGATATCCAACCACCTTCGACCGGCGTTAGACCCATTTCCCCTTGGATTTGCGTCAAATTCGCCACCAATAAACCGTTCTGAAAGCTGGCAGTCAGACCAATAAAAATTCCGATAAGTAGATAGAATAATTTACGGCGTGCAGGATGGTCAGGATTGGCTGGAGAGCCAACCATCAATGGTTGTTCATGCGGCTTAAATTGATATTCAGTATTCATGAGCGTACGACGATGTTT
>ENA-UOXB01001185-UOXB01001185.1-bioreactor-metagenome-genome-assembly--contig:-NODE-1185-length-12833-cov-8.809282_pt1 | contig 12833 bp, 10 predicted proteins | sample MGYA00238158_ERZ761615 | MGnify/ENA primary metagenome ERZ761615 (study PRJEB28904, sample SAMN06267902) | bioreactor metagenome | isolation source: Joint BioEnergy Institute, California, USA... | reverse complement strand
CTACCGGATGATCGAGGTAAAAGGCCCCGGCGACCGTCTGCAGGACAACCAGAAACGCTGGCTGGCGTTCTGCGCCGAGCATGGCATGCCGGTCAGCGTCTGCTACGTGGAGTGGAGCGATTGAGCCTGCGCATCGCCGTGCGCGAGCTATGCGAGTTCACCGCGAAGGAAGGTGACCTCGACCTGCGCTTCACCCCCTCGCCCACCGCCGCCGAAGGTATGGCCGGACACGCCACCGTGGTCGCGCGGCGCGGCCCGGATTACGTCTCCGAGCTTCCCCTGATCGGCGAGTTCGAAGGGCTGACGGTCAGTGGCCGCGCCGATGGTTTCGACCCCGAGTTTCGCCTGCTGGAAGAGATCAAGACCCACCGTGGCGACATCTCGCGCATCCCCGCCAACCACCGCCTGCTGCACTGGGCGCAGGTGAAGATCTACGGCTGGCTGCTGTGTCAGGAGCTGGGCTTCGAGGAACTGGATCTGGCGGTGGTCTACTTCAACGTCATCACCCAGCAGGAAACGGTATTCCGCGAGCGCCACAGCGCGGCGTCCCTGGGCGAGTTCTTCGCCCTGCACTGCCGCCGCTACATCCATTGGGCGCGCCAGGAGCAGGCACATCAGCACGCACGCAACCAGGCGCTGGAGAAACTGAGCTTCCCCTACGGCGAATTCCGCCATGGCCAACGGCAACTGGCCGAGGCCGTGTACCGCGCCGCGCGTGACGGCCATTACCTGCTCGCGCAGGCCACCACCGGCATCGGCAAGACCCTCGGCACCCTGTTTCCGCAGCTCAAGGCCATGCCCGGCCAGCAGCTCGACCGCCTGTTCTTCCTCAGCGCCAAGACGCCGGGCCGGCGCCTGGCACTGGATGCCCTGCAACGCCTGCGCGAACCGGAGACGCCGTTGCGCGTGCTGGAACACGTCGCCCGCGACAAGGCCTGCGAACACCCGAGCAAGGCCTGCCACGGCGACTCCTGCCCGCTGGCCAAGGGATTCTACGACCGCCTGCCTGCGGCACGCAGCGCGGCACTGAAAGAACGCTGGCTGGATCAACGAGCGGTGCGCAATATCGCCATCGCCCATGGCGTGTGCCCCTACTACCTGAGCCAGGAGCTGTGCCGCTGGAGCGACGTGGTGGTGTGCGACTACAACTACTACTTCGACCTCGGCGCCCTGCTGCACAGCCTTACCCTGATCAACCAGTGGCGCGTCTGCCTGCTGGTGGACGAGGCGCACAACCTGGTGGAGCGCGGGCGCGGCATGTACAGCGCCGAGCTGGATCAGGCGCGCTTCAAGGCCATGTGCCGCGATGCGCCAAAACGCCTGAAGAGCGTACTGGAACGGGTCGACCGCCACTGGGATCAACTACACCGCGAGCAAGAGGTGCCCTATCAGGTCTACCCGCTGGCGCCGGACTTGCTGCTCGCCGCGCTGGGCAAGGCGGTCAGCGCCATCACCGACCTGCTCACCGATCAGCCCGAAGGCAATGGCGGCGAGCTGCTCAGTTTCTATCTGGACGCCATGCTGTTCTGCCGCCTGGCGGAAAGCTTCGGCCCGCACTCGCTGTTCGATATCAACCGCGATGAGGCCGGCAACGGGCGCAGCTACTCTACCCTGTGCATCCGCAATATCCTCCCGGCGCCCTTCCTCGGCCCGCGCTTCGAGGACGCCCACAGCGCCACACTGTTCTCCGCCACCCTCAGCCCCAGCCACTACTACCTCGACCTGCTCGGCCTGCCGGAAGAGACCCAGTGCCTGGACGTGGCCTCGCCGTTCAGTGCCGAACAACTGCACGTACAGGTGGTGCGCAACCTGTCGACCCGCTACCAGCACCGCGACGCCTCGCTGGCGCCGATCTGCCAATTGATGGCGCGCCAGTACGCCGAACGCCCCGGCAACTACCTGGCCTTCTTCAGCAGTTATCAATATCTGGAACAGGTGCTGCAAGAGCTACGCCGCGATCACCCGCAGATTCCGGTATGGACACAATCCCGGCAGATGGACGAAGCGGCGCGCCAGGGCTTTATCGAGCGCTTCCAGATCGGCGGGCGCGGCATCGGCTTCGCCGTGCTTGGCGGCGTGTTTGGCGAAGGGGTGGATCTGCCCGGTGAACGCCTGATCGGCGCTTTCGTCGCCACCCTCGGCCTGGCCCAGCTCAACCCGATCAACGAGGAAATCCGCCAGCGCATGGACACCCTGTTCGGCAACGGCTACGACTACACCTACCTCTACCCCGGCCTGCAAAAGGTCGTGCAGGCCGCCGGCCGGGTGATCCGCACGCCCGAAGACCAGGGCGTGCTCTACCTGATCGACGACCGCTTCGCCCGCCCGGAAGTCCGCCGCCTGCTGCCAACATGGTGGCAGGTCGAACTGCTGCGTTTGCCAATGCAAGCACCCGTACTGGAACCGTAAATCGACCTGGGGGATGGAACTATCCGCGATAATTGCGGCCTGTTGATCGATGCCCTGATGGGCCGATATCACCCGTTAGAGAAATCCAGCCTGTCACGGAACACATACTTACTGGGTTCGACGCATTCGCCGCACGGCTTATTTTCGCCACCGTGATAACCACGCCAGCTTGAGCCAAGACTCAAATCGCCCGGCTCGCTGGAACGAACTAGCGATCTCACCACCAAGCATTAAAGCGATACAACAATGGACCCACAAAAAATCGCAAATGAATACCTATCAGCAATAGGCACCGGAATCAGATTCATCATAACCCTGATCATCTCTGCATTTATCGCCGAGACAATCACAAGATCCCTCGAGACCGATAATTTCTTCGCCTACGCACTGATATTATTTTGCGTGGTCATCGCCATATACGCTGCCATTGATTTCTGCTTAAAAAAACGAAAGTCAAGAGAAGCCAAACCCACACAGCGAGGGGGTTATGACTGACAGTTGACCATGGATCGCATCATTCGCCTCGCCAATCAAACATGAAGCTTTTCTAGAAAAGCCAAGCTCACGGCACTATTCGCGCCTACTGGACCACTGCAAGAAGTTAGTCTTAGTCGCGGGTGGGCCGAAGCGCTCTTGAAAGTTGCTGAACGCTATGACGAGGTGGAAGCGCTTCTGTGATAAAGGGTTACGGCAGGTTCGAATCGTTCGTTTCACTTACAGGGATGGGCTAAGGCCTACCCTACAGGGATTAAGGTGTAATCAGCGTCCAGTGTTAATCCATGTGGAGAGAGATATGTTTGATCACTTGGGCATTGGCGTCACCAGCTTGGCCGAAAGCAAGTCCTTTTTTCTGAAGGCATTGCAACCGCTGGGCGTGACCATCGCCATGGAAGGACCTTCAGGCATCGGAATCGGACGCAACGGCAAGCCGTCGCTCTGGCTCTCCGAATCGCCCGAAAGGCCCGCTCATCTTCACATCGCCATCACGGCACAGAGCCGCACGGAAGTGGATGAGTTCTATGCAGCCGCGCTGGCCGCTGGCGGAAAGGACAACGGTCCACCCGGGCTGCGTCCGCACTACCACGCGAACTACTACGGCGCGTTCGTCATTGGTCCGGACGGGCACAACATCGAAGCGGTTTGCCATCTGCCGGCCTAGGTTTTGTACGAAAGTCGTCGAGTTCAGGCACTTTTCATACAGCGCCCAGAGCCATCCGACCAAGACAAGCGCTTCGAGAGTTCGCCACACTTCATTGTTTACAATCCAGATCAGGAACTGTAACCGCTAAAAACCGTTCAAAGTCGCCGCCATTTCATGGCGCGGCATTACTCGGCCATCAGGCACACATCACAAGGATATGACATGAGCGACAATGCAAAACTAAAGGGATTGGGTGGCTGGTTGATCTTGGTAGGACTTGGTCTGATCATCACCCCGCTCAGAATTTCCATCACGTACGGACCGATGTTCTATTCGGTTTTCACTGATGGAACCTTCGGAATACTCACGACTCCCGGCACCGAGCATTACCACTGGCTCTGGGGACCGTTGCTGGTTTTCGAAGCCCTCTTCAACTCATTGATGTTACTAGCCTCCGTGCTCCTGCTTTATCTGTTCTTCACAAAACACTATCTCTTCCCCAAGGTATTCATCGCCACAATCGCTATTTCCCTGATCTTCATTCCTTTTGATGCCTGGTTAGGTTCACTTATCCTTACCGACCAGCCTGTGTTCGATCCGGATACAACCAAGGAATTCGCACGAACCTTGTTCAGCGCAGTGGTGTGGGTGCCTTACATGCTCGTCTCGAAAAGAGTAGAGGCGACCTTTGTGGAAAACATGCCCAACGCACAGTAGTGCCCATCCACAGGGCCGCTACGTAGGTAACGTCAGACGTACTTCCACACCATCTTCGACATTGCCGATATGCAGCTCGCCGCCATGCAACTCGGCGACTTCCTGCACGAAGTTCAGGCCCAGGCCAGTGCTTTTGCGGCCGCCATTGGGGCGCGGCAGCGAGTAGAAGCGTTCGGTCAGGCGCGCCAGGGCGTAGTCGGGGATGGCTTCGCCCTGGTTGAACAGACGCAACACGATGCGCTCGCCCCGGCGTTCGGCGGCGATGCGGATGCGTCCGCCAGGTGGGGTGAAGTCGAGGGCGTTGTCCAGCAAATTGGCCAGCGCCTGACGTAGCAGGAATCGTTCGCCGCGCAGACTGAGGCCAGTTGGCAGCGTCCGCTCAATCTGCAGACCTGCAGCGGCAATGCGTACCTGCTGCGCCTGCAGCAGTTCGTCTACCAGTGGCACCAGCGGCACCGCCACGCGTTCCTCAAGGCCCTGGCGCTGCTCCACCTGAGCCAGGTGCAGCAAGCGTTCGATGAGGTTCTGCAGACGTGCGCTTTCCTGCTGGATATTGGCCACGAAGCGCTGGCGTTGCTCCGCTGGCATATCGCCGTCGAGTAGCTCAGCAGCGCCACGGATGGCGGCCAATGGGCTTTTCAGTTCGTGGGTCAGGGTGTGCACGTAGCGCTCGACGTAGGCCTTGCCTTCCAGTTCAGTACGCATACGCTCGACCGCCTGGGCCAGTTGCGCGAGTTCGCCGCCACGTACCTTCGGCGCCTCGGCGCGCCGGCCTTCGCTGACCGCCTGGGCGTAGCGGGTGAGCTTGCCCAGGGCGGCGCTCAGCCACCAGGACAGCGCCGCGCCGATCAGCAGGCCAAGGCCGATCAGCCCGGCACCGAGCCAGCTCAGACGGTTCTGCGAACGTTCGATATAGGGCAGCAGGGTGCGGTTGGGTTTGGCCACCGAAACCACACCGATGATCCGCTCGCCGTCCCTGATCGGCGCTGCCACGTACATCACCGAAGAATCCGGATCGTCCGCAACCTCGCGGGTCGAGCGGGCGCCGTACTGGCCGCGCAAGGTCAGCAGCACGTCGTTCCAGCGCGAGTAGTCCTGGCCCACTGCCAAGCCGGTGGAGTCGAGCAGAACGATGCCCTGGGCATCGGTGACGTAGATGCGGTGGTTGACCTCGGCCTTGGTCACGCCCCAGATGCTCGCCTGCGGCTGACGCCGGCCATAGGCCTCCAGCGCCTCGTGCAGGCGACCCTGGCCGAGGGTGCCGGACTTGACATCGTCGCGCAGGATCTCGGCCAGCAGGTTGGCGGTATCGACCAGGGTTTCCTCGGTGCTCTGGCGCACGCCGGGGCGGATCTCGTCCATCACCGTGCTCAGCACGAACCAGCCGGCCAGACCGACGAAAAGGAAGTAGACAAGAAAGATGCGTACGCCCAACGGCATGGTAAGAGCCTCTAGATGTCTGGCTCGTAGCTATAGCCGAGCCCGCGATGGGTCTGGATCGGTTCTTCACTCGGGGCGATGGCGCGCAATTTGGCCCGCACGCTCTTGATATGGCTGTCGATGTTGCGTTCGTAGCCGGCTTCGCTGGCGACACCGAGGGCATCGAGCAACTGCTCGCGCGAATAGACCCGGCGTGGCTGACCGAGCAGTGTGCGCAGCAGGCGAAATTCGTGGCGGGTCAGGCTCAGGGCCTGGCCGTGGTAGTGAATGCGAAAAGCGGCATCGTCGATCTGAAAGATGCTCGGCGCGCTGGCTGCTGGCGCTTCGCGCGGCGCCACGCGCTTGAGGATGGCCTTGACCCTGGCGGCTACTTCACGCGGGCTGAAAGGTTTGACCACATAGTCATCGGCGCCAATTTCCAGCCCTACCACACGGTCGATTTCCTCGCTGCGCGCGGTCAGGAAGATCACCGGCACCTCGGAGAAACGGCGCAGGCGTTTGCACACTTCGAAGCCACTGATATCTGGCAGGCCAACGTCGAGAATGGCCAGGTCGAATGCGTCGTTCTCCAGCAGCATCAGCGCCTCGCCGCCCAGGCTCGACCAGTGCGTGACGAAGCCTTCGGCCTGCAGGGCATAGACCAGCGTATCGGCGATGGCGGCTTCGTCTTCGACTATGAGTATCTGCGGCATCGGGCGTCCTGCACCTGGGATCGACGGCGGCAGACTGCCGGGGGTTGGATCATGCGTCAAGCGGGCAATAGCGTAGGACGGGGCAGGTCGTCAGGGGTAGTTGGCGGGTTACACCCGCCCTGCGCGACAAGTACTGCTGCGGCTGCATGGATGCAGGGGCAGAACGAAACAGGATGCCAGAGTCGAAAGCGCCTCCCACGAGGTTTTCGCTCAGGGAATCTCGCCGCGAATGTACTGCTCCAGCTGACGGATCAGGTCGGCCTGCTCGGCGATGGTTTCCTTGACCAGGTCGCCAATGGACAGCAGGCCGATCAGCTCGCCCTCGGCCAGTACCGGCAGGTGGCGCAGGCGGCGCTCGGTCATCAGTTCCATGCAGTACTGAAGGTTGTCGCGCGGACCGACGCTGATCACCTCGCGAGTCATGATTTCACTGATTTTGGCGTCGAGCATGGAGGGGTCAGCCAACGCTACCTTGCGCACGTAATCACGCTCGCTGACGATGCCGACCAGGCGCCCGCCGGAGAGCACCACCAGCGCTCCGATCCCCTTCTCGGCGAGGATGCGCAAGCCGTCGCGCAGCGAATCCTCACTGTCGACGCTGTAAACGGAGGTGTGGGCTTTGCTGCGAATAACTTCTGCGACGGTTTTCATGCGGGCGGCTCCTTTCGTTGTTATCCGTTTTTAGCAGAGTTGGCCGCCGCGGTCAGCTCAGTCGAGGCTGAATCGTCCGGTATTGTGCGCCAGCCCTTCGCTGCCCCTGCGCAATTGCTCGGCGGCACTGCTGACCGCCTGGGCGCCATCGAGCAGTTGCCCGGCGGCCTGATCGACCTGCTGGATATTGCCGCTGACCTCGTCGGCCGTGGCCGCCTGCTGCTCGGCAGCGGTGGCGATCTGCGCCAATCGGTCGCTGACGCGCTGTACCGAGTCGACGATGTTCTGCAGCTCGTCGCCCATGGCCAGCACGCTGCCGATATCGCCATCGGCCTGGCTGCAGGCGTCTTCCATCAGGGTGACCGACTGACCAACCACCCTTTGCAGATTCTCCACGGTCTGGGCGATTTCCTGGGTCGAGTCCTGAGTACGCTTGGACAGCGAGCGCACTTCGTCGGCGACCACGGCGAAGCCGCGCCCGGCCTCGCCTGCGCGTGCAGCTTCGATGGCGGCATTGAGCGCCAGCAGGTTGGTCTGCTCGGCAATGCCCTTGATCACCTCGACCACGCGGTTGATCTGCTGGGTCTGTTCGCGCAGCTGTTGCAACGCCTCGGCACTATCGCCGAGACGGCTGCTGAGATGACGCATGCTGGCGCTGGTGCGCTCGCTGCGCTGGTTGCTGCTAAGCGCCACCTCGCGGGTCTGCTGCGCTTCCAGGGCGGCCTGTTCGCAACTTTGCGCGACGCTCTGCGCGGTCGCCGCCATCTGCGTGGCCGCGGTGGCGATCTGGCTCATCTGCGCCTGTTGCTGCTCGACGGCGTCCAGCGTGTCACGCGCCTGGCCACCCAGCAGTTGCACCGTGCTTTCCAGCTGCTGGCTTTCGCGGTTGACCCCCTGTAGCGAGTCGCGCATCTGCTCGACCGCAGTATTCAGCGCCTGGGCGATGGCGGCGAGATCATCGCGGCCATTGACCTCCATGCGCACGCGCAGGTCGCCATCCCGCAAACCGCGCGCCGCATCGATGATGTTGCTGGTGCTGATGCGGATCGAGGCATTCAGGCACATCAGCACGTACATCGCCAGCAGGGTCAGAATGCTGAAAGCGCCGATCACCTCGATCATCGATTGCAGTGCCTGTTGCCGATAGTCGCCGAGGCTGGCGCTGAACTGCTGGTAGACCGCCTGCTGCAGAGCCTGCAACTGGCCTTCAAGTACTTCGACACGTTGCACGAACTGCTCGGGAGTCAGCGCCATGGGGCTGGCCTCGAACATGTCGCGGTCGATCTGCGCGAGGAAGTCGTCGAACGCCTTGAGCGACGCGTCGAACGGGGCACTCAGCTGGCGCATGGCCTGCGGTGCTTCGCGCGACAGGGTGATTTGCGCCTTGACCAGTTGCGCACGCTGCTCGTCCAGGCTGCGGCGCAGGTCGCGGATCAGCACACGGCTCTGCAGGGTGAAATGCTGCGAGACCACGGCGCCATGGCCTTGCGCCGCAAAGGTGCCGAGCTGCTCGAGCAGCCGCGGCATGATGTAGGTGATCTGCTCCATCATCAGGTAGGTGTCGAGGCGCGGATCGAGAATCAGGGTGCTGTCGGTGGCCACCTGCTCGCGCAGGGCGATCAGGTAAAGCAGTGCCTTCTGGTACCGCTCCAAGGCATCGGGCAGCGCCACCTTGGCCAGACCGGCCGCGCGCAGGCCATCACGCTCGCCCTGCAGGGCCTGGAAGTGTTGTCGCGCCTGGTCGCTGATCAGGCTGCTCTGCAGCGGTTCGGCGGCCAGCTGCAACGCTTCGTCGAGCTGCGCCTCACGCTGCTGCAGCAGGCCCTCGGCAGACTTGTCGGTCCCCTTCCAGCGCGCCAGGAGGGTGCGCTGGGCAATCAGCTCCTGTTGCACGCGCGCCATGCGCTCGAGCGCTTGTGCGCCTTCCACTTCGTAGTCGATCGATTGCAGGCGTGACAGGTAGTCACTGCCGATGATCCACAACGCGTATCCGAGCGGAAGCGCGAACAACAGAAACACCAGCTGGAATTTGTGGGCAAAACTGAAACGCTGTAGCAGCCGTACACCCGGCTTGAGTACTCCCGTCATAGCGACACCTCAGCGACCTAAAGGGCCTACAGGCCTGGCAAGGAATTGCACTTAGCAAAAAGCAGGCCCGACGCCCCTTTTGGGCAGGTAGTCGTTACAGGGCACTCTCAAGGAGTGTAATGGCCAATGACTATCAGCCTTTTCTGAAATGCGACAATTTGCTCAGCATTGCGGACGATCGCGGGTGTAACGCTCCGCCGGGTTCACGGCCGCACCAAGATCGCGCATGGCGCTGGCACCGATCAGCAGCGGGTAGCTGAACGTGCTGCGGTCGGTCAGGTTGACCTCGATGGTGCGCTCCTCTTCACCCAGGCAGATCGGCATCTCGATCACCGGGCGTTGCGAGTAGGCGACTTCCTGAGCCTCGGCATCGCTCTCTTCGGCGCGCTTCTTGATCTCGGCGATGCGCACCAGCGGATGCTCGTAAACCGTATCTTCGGCACCCTCTACAGCCAGGCGGAAACGCACCCAGTCTTCGCCATCGCGCTTGAACGGCTCAATGTCCTTGGCCGATAGCGAGGCGGTCATCGCACCGGTATCCATCTTGGCTTTGAGGGTCTGGCCGAGGGCGGGGAGCTTGATCAGCTCGTAGCGGCCGTAGAGATCGGGTTGCTGGTTGGCCATGGTCGGCAGGCTGATTGCAGCGGCCAGCAGAAACAGGGCGTATTTCAAGGTCGGCACTCCTGTGCAATGGAAGTCCCGTTATCCGACTACCACTGCCCCGCGGTGTTCCCCGACAAGGATGACAAAGCGTTACCGCCGTGCTCGCGGCTGAGGCATGCCACTCCAGAGTTCGTCCAGATGCTCGAAACCCCACGCAGCTGCCGACTCGCGCCCGACGATGCGGTCCTGAGCGTTCGCCTTGCTCAGGTCGATGAGCACCGGTGGAATCTGCACCTTGGATTTGGCGAGGAAGAAAGCCTTGACCTTGGGCACCAGCAGCGACTTGGCATTCTGCTCCAGCACGACCGCCAGACGTCCGCTTTCCAGACGCACCAGCGCACCAACCGGGTAGATACCGACGGTCTTGACGAAGGCCTGGAACACCTCCTCATCGAAATGCCCTTTCCACTCGGCCATCTTGCGGATCGACTCGGCCGGGTCCCAGCCCTGCTTGTAGGGACGATTGGAGGTGATGGCGTCATAAACGTCGCAGACCGCGCCCATTCTGGCGAACAGGCTGATCTGCTCGCCCTGCAGGCCATGCGGGTAGCCGCTACCGTCGACCTTCTCGTGGTGATGCAGGCAGACGTCCAGCACCAGTGCGCTGACCTGCTTGCCGGCCAGGAGGATCTTGCCACCGGCCTCGGGATGGCGGCGCACCGCCGAAAACTCTGCGTCACTGAGTTTGCCGGGCTTGTTCAGCACGTCCTGATCGATAGCCATCTTGCCTACGTCATGCAGCAGCCCGGCGAGGCCTGCCTCGCGTACTGCCCCCTCGCCCAGACCAAGCTGCCGTGCAAGGGCGATCATCAGTGCGCAGACCGCCACCGAGTGCATGTAGGTGTATTCGTCGGCATGCTTGAGTCGCGCCAGGCTGATCAAGGCATTGGGGTGGCGCATCACCGAATCGGAGATTTCCTCCACCAGCGACTCGGCCTGCTCAAAATTCAGCGCCTTGCCCATGCGCGCATCGCCGAACATGCTCAGCACCGCCTGCTTGGAGCGGGCGCAGAGCTTGGCGGCGCGCTCCAATTCGGCATCCATCGATGCACTCAGCGCGGTGCTACGAGGCTGCACCGCTGCCATCAGCGTGGCCTCGACCTCCTTCTGCGCCTCTGCCTCGGTGCTGACAACGGCACCGGCCTCGACATCCAGGCCCTTGCTGACATCGATCCACAACTCTCCGATGCTGCTGGCGCGGATACGCTGCAGATCCTGTGGTGAATTGAGAAGAAATTTCGACTTCCAGAATGGATGGTCCATCCATGATCCGCAAAACTCCTGGACATACATACCGATACGCAGATCGGCTACCGCAATGCGTTTCAACATCGAGATAATCCAGAGCAAGTTGGCGGGACAGCTCGAGCGCGACACCTCGGAATCGTCGAACAATCCCCTTACGTTCCACACTGATCAGCATCAAGGTTTCCGCACCAAATGGCTATAGGCCACCAGGCGTAATTTTGAGCCAGATTCTTCTGGTGCTTATGATGGCTGACCTGCGCCCGCCAAGGAGTTGATATGCGTCCCCTGCTGACTGGCCTACTCAATATAGTCCTGCTGCTAAGCAACACCCTGCTGCTGATCGGCCCGCTGCTGCTGATTGCTCTGGCCAAGTTCGTGTTGCCAGGCCAGGCGGCGCGCGATACCTGCTCGCGGGGCGTGATGTGGGTAGCCGAATTCTGGGCGGAGAACTGCAAACGCATCTTCGCCCTGCTCACCCCGACGCAATGGGATATCCGCGGCAATGCCGAGCTGCGCAACGACCGCTCCTATCTGGTGATCAGCAATCACCAGTCCTGGGTCGATATCCCGGCGCTGGTACAGGCCTTCAACCGCAAGACGCCCTATTTCAAGTTCTTCCTCAAGCAGCAACTGATCTGGGTACCTTTTCTCGGCCTGGCCTTCTGGGCGCTCGACTATCCCTTCATGAAGCGCTACTCCAAGGCATTCCTGCAGAAGAACCCGCATATGAAGGGCAAGGACCTGGAGATCACCAGGGCCGCCTGCGAGAAGTTCAAGCGCCTGCCAGTGACGGTGGTCAACTATCTGGAGGGCACGCGCTTCACTCCGGCCAAACAGGCGCAGCAGCAATCGCCCTACCGCTACCTGCTCAAGCCCAAGGCCGGCGGTGTGGCATTCGTACTCGCTACATTGGGTGAGCAGATCGATGCCGTGCTGGACGTCACGCTGGTCTATCCCGGCAAGCAGGTGCCGGGCTTCTGGGCGCTGCTCAGCGGCCAGGTGCCGAAGGTGATCATGGATATCCAGACGCTCGAACTCGACCCGGCGCTGTATCAGGGCGACTACGAGAACGACCCGGCTTTCCGCCAGCAGGTGCAGGATTGGGTTTCGAACCTCTGGCTGGCCAAGGACAAACGCATCGAACAGTTGCGCAGCGAAAACCACGGCTGACTGGCGACTGCGTGCAGGTCGCGTTCGGTTTTCCGAATGCGCCACTGCGAGATAGTCGGAAGAGCGAACGAGCGATGATCAAACCCCTCTGAAGAATTAAAAATAACTCCATATAAATCAATTACTTAATGAAAAATCGAACACCTCGAAAGTACTGGCACACAACCTGCTCAAGTCACTGTAGGAATGCAGTAGACCTTCCCTGAGCAAAGTGGCATTGCGTGCCATCACAACAACAACATCGAGGACTCGATTCATGCGTACCTTCCACCGTGTACTGAGCGTGGCCATTGCCGCCGCCTTCCTTTCCACTCCGGTGATCGCCGAGGAACTGACCGGCACCCTGAAGAAGATCAAGGACAGCGGCACCATCACTCTGGGCCACCGTGACTCGTCCATCCCCTTCTCCTACTTCGGCGACAACTCGCGCCAGCCGATCGGCTACTCCCATGACTTGCAACTGAAGGTGGTCGAGGCGATCAAGCAGGAACTGGGCATGCCGGATCTGAAGGTACGCTACAACCTGGTCACGTCGCAGACCCGCATTCCGCTGGTGCAGAACGGCACCGTGGACCTGGAGTGCGGCTCCACCACCAACAACATCGAGCGTCAGC
>ENA-UOXB01001184-UOXB01001184.1-bioreactor-metagenome-genome-assembly--contig:-NODE-1184-length-12836-cov-8.397934_pt1 | contig 12836 bp, 6 predicted proteins | sample MGYA00238158_ERZ761615 | MGnify/ENA primary metagenome ERZ761615 (study PRJEB28904, sample SAMN06267902) | bioreactor metagenome | isolation source: Joint BioEnergy Institute, California, USA | place... | reverse complement strand
TCGAGCAACGCCAGGAGCAAGGCCAGACGCTTGCGCTGACCGGCGGACAGACGTGTGTCACGCAGGCGCCCCGCCGCCACCTGCACCTTGTGGCGGATGTGCAAACTACCCAGCCAGTGCTCGAGTTCTTCATCCGATGCCGCCACGCCGTGCGGGCCAAGCAGCTGCGAGAACAGGTGGTAGTCGGTGAACACAGATGCGAATAGCTGACGGTAGGCCGGCCACTCCTGCGGCCCGAGCACCCGGCCATCTATACGGATCTCGCCGCGCTGCGGGATGTACAGGCCCGTCAGCAGACGCGCCAGAGTCGACTTGCCGCTGCCGTTGCCGCCGACCAGAAACACCGTTTCGCCGCGCTCAAGGCGCAGGCTGACCGGACCCACGTCGAAGCCGGGCTCACCGTCCTGTGCCGGGTAGCGATACTCCACCTCATGCAGTTCCAGCACCCGCCACTGGCCACTCAAGGGGTCGGCCGGATGCTCGAACGCCTCCACATGCGGTGCCAGCGCCAGCGACTCGACCTTGTCCAGCGCCACGCGCCCGGCGATCTGCGTCGGGATCGCCGCCACCGCCGAAACCAATGGCGTGCGCATGAACAGAATGGTCAGCGCATAGGTCGACGCCACCGCCGTGGACGCCCAACCCAGGCCGTTGGCCAGGTAGAACACCAGGCCGATGGTGCCCAGCACCATGATGTTGGCCCAGTTGCTGGCAAGGCCGTGGTAACGGTCGGCCAGGGTCACGTGATCGCGATAGGCGCGCGCGCTGAGGTCGAACTCGTCCTCGTAAAGGCGCTGTGCACGGTCGCGGTTGAGGGTCAGTTCCTTGCGTCCATCGATCACTGCCTGGTAGTCACCGTAGAGACGATCCTCGGACTCACGCAGCATGCGCAGGTGATGATTGAGCCGCCCGACCAGCAACCAGCCAACGCCGAGGGTGAAGCTCATCCACAAAAGCGTGGTAACGAACAGCCCCGGCGACAGCCAGGCCAGATAGGCAAATGCCGCCAGCGTCAGCACGCTGCCGTAGATCAGTTCGGGCAGATGCACGAAGGCCAGGGTGATGTTGCGGATGTCGCTGGACAGACTGGCGATGATATTGGAGCCACCGATGATCTCCAGGCGCTCGATACTCGTGTCCAGCACCCGTTTCACCAGCGCCCTGCGCATGCGATAGACGAAACGATGTCCCAGCGCCGTCAGCGACAGCTGCGCGGCCGAGGCCAGCACCAGCAGCAAGACCAGCAAGGCGACGAACTGCCCCAGAGCTACTCCAGGACTGCTCGCCGGTGTGAGCATGCGCTGATTGATGAACGCGATCACCGCCACGCTGAGCAATGCGCTGCCCAGGCTGAGCCCCAGCACCAGCGCGATGGACCAGCGATATTCGTGGAAAACCAAACGCAGCAGCTTCATTCAGAACCTCTTGGCCAAGGGGCAGTTGCGCGAGCACTGCCCGTCGAGTCGAACACGGCAATGCCCTAGGGTATCGCGCAGAATCAGATTGATCAGCGCCGGCGACGCCCCCAGTTGAGTCGCCACCTCGCGCTGGGTAAGGCCATCGAGCTGACTGAGCTTGAACACCCGACGCATGCGCGGGCTCAGCTCGGCCAGCGCATCGAGCAACTGGCGCACGGCCTGCTGCCCGCCTACGGTCTGCTCTGGGGAAATCTCCGAAGGCTGCAGATCGGCCAGCTCGGCGGCGGCACCGTAGCGCTGCTCCAGTTGCAGGCGGCGCAGATGATCGATGGCCAGGTTGCGCACCAGTCGACTCAGATAACGCTCGGGAGCCTCCACGCGTGAGAGGTTGAGGCTGCCCTCCCACAATTTGAGAAAGGCATCCTGCAGGACATCCTCGGCTCGACTACGACACCCCAGTACCCGTGTCGCCAAATTGAGCAGCGAATGGCGCTGGGCCTGATAGGCAGCCAGTAGAGCCGTGCGATCAATGACCGTAGCAGCACGGTCATAGGCAGGGGCATTTGCAGCAAAAGACGGTCGAAAACCTCTCCGGCCTGAGGCCGGCAATGACTGTTGAGAACATTCCATGTGGAGGTCACGCTCTTGGCAAGGAGCGCCAATCCTGAATGCAAACACTTCTCATTGCAATAATAGCGAGAGGCCATGGACTGATTGCATGAGACACCAGCCAGATATGTGCTCAATGCCTCCACACCAGTCGAAACAAACGCATCGACCAGTCCGTTTAATGAACAGACGGGCGGCAGCATCGCCACCGCCCGGCAACATCTAGAAGTCGTAACGAGCCGCCACACCCAGGGTCATAGGCGCACCGACGTCGAGCAGGTCGTCCCCCTGATTGTTGGTGATGTATTGCTCATCGAACAGATTTCGCACATAGCCACTGAGCGTCAGGTTACCTATGGGATATTCAGCATTCAGATTCACCAGTGCGACGCTGTCGTTGCGACGTACATTCGTAACCTCTCGCGCACCATTGATATCGAAATTCGAGATGCTGCGCCCTTGGTAAACGATGTCGCCTCCAATCATCAGCCCGCTATCGAAGGTGTAGTTGGCTCCCAGATTGGCCATTTTCTTCGGTGCATAGATGAACTCATACCCGCTTAGATCTACACCGTCGCGGATGAACGACTTGTACTTGGTATCGTTGTATGCAAAGCCGGCATTGACCAACAGCTGCGGTGTCAGCAGGTACTCGGCAGAAAACTCCATGCCGATCATGCGGCTGTCAGCCGCGTTGGTGACCTGGGTAGTCCCATCCGCAATGTTCAGGAACGATACCTGCTGATCCTTCCAGCTTGTGTGATAGAGGTTGAGGCTGGTGCGCAAACGGCGATCCAGCCAGTTACCTCGCCAGGCAAGCTCGTAAGTGCTGGTGAATTCAGGATCGTAAGCCTCGTGCCGGGCTCTGGCACGCACGTTGACACCACCACTGCGGTAACCGCGCTGCCAGGTCAAACCGACGACTTGGTTCTCGGTGAGATCATGGCTGATACCGATCTTCGGCAGTAACACACTGGAACTGATGCTTTCATCCGCAACGGGATCAGGCGCAGCGACTATGCGAACTGGATAGTCGATCTTGGTGTCGTTCTTCTCATGATCCCAGCGCAGGCCCGTAATCAATTGCCAGTCGTCGACGAACTCCCAATTGAGCTCGCCAAAAAGAGCATGGCTATTGATCTTGGTTTCACCCTTCTGGTTAAGCAGAACCGCGCCGTTGTTGACCAACTGATCGTCGATTTCGCCTTTCAAGCGCCCCAGGTAAGCCCCCATGACTCCACTGACTTTTTCAGAGCTGTAACCCAGCCGTAGCTCCTGGCTACCCAAGGTCTGCTCATGATGGCGAGGGGCGGTTTGAGTGAGCGTGGTAGTGCGATCGAAGTCGAGAATGGAGTCGTACTTCGACCAGGTTCCCGAGGTCACGCTGGTCAGAGTCCAGAAATCATCCAGACGGTAGTCCAGCTTGGCCGTTGCGGTGTTCTGAGCAAGCGTGTTGTAGGTTTCGGTGTTCTCGTAAACGCTGTAATAGTCTGGTTTGCCATTGACCGCGGCCACGGCATTGAGGCCACTGCGCTGCTTGGTGCGGGCAAAGGTCAACAGCAGATCCATGTCATCGGACGGCAGGATAAGGAACTTGCCGCGGATGTTGGACGAGCGCAGCTGGTTGGCGTCCATGTCCAGGAATTCATTTTCGATGTAGCCATCGGAGGTCTGATAGTCGACTGCCAGACGGCCAGCGACGAGGCCGTCGATCAGGGTGCCGTTGGCCATGGCAGAGGTACCACGCTCTCCGTACTTGCCAGCATTGCTCCTCACCGAAAACTCGGGATCGAAGGTCGGGTCCTTGCTTTTCATGATGATGGCACCAGCCAGCGAGTTACGCCCCTGGGTGGTCGACTGGGCGCCACGGTAAACCTCCACCTGCTCCATATCCCAAAGCAGCATCGGGTTGTGAGTGAGCAGGCGATTGACTTGCAGGGCGTCGTCGACATAGACCGAGACCGCGCCATTCATGGCAGCCGGGCCTTGATCATCGAAACCGCTGACCGGAATCCCGCGAATTCCCCAGTTCTCATTACCCGACTGAGCGTAGATACCTGGAGTGCGGTCCAAGACATTCTGGAGATCCTGATCGCCATGAGCTCGAATGTCTTCGCTGGTCACCACGGCAACACTGGACAGTGTCTTGTCCTGGCTGCGCTCGATCTTTTCTCCAGTAACCACCACTTCCTTCAACTCCAGCGCCTTCTTTGCACCGGGTTCTTCAGCTGCCATCGCGGCAGTCACAGCCATCAGACTGGACGCGACAGCCAATGCCAACGTGTTCTTCTTGAATATGATCATCGAGCCCTGGTTCTCATGGGTCTTATTTGGTTCCTGAAGGCCGCAACGACATGCTCCAACCTCCCCCAATCCCGACAAAGCGCCGGAATACAAATCGCTATCATTTCAACATAATTTGCATTCTTTACAAGAATGATTTGCTTTTATAGCCAAGCACAGCATTCTGCCCAGCCTCGCTCAACGATCTGGATGATCAACGGAAATGGATTTGTTACTGCTACTGGCGCGACGCTCCTGGCGCAGCCTGCTGATCGCGACTCTCACCGGCCTGGCCTGTGGCCTCGCGGCGGCCGGCCTGATCGCTAACATCAACCATTCCCTGGCCGACTTCAGCCACTTGCGCCCGTCCGATGGACTGCTGTTCGCCGGCCTGGTCGTTTTGGTGGTGGTTGCACGTATTCTCTCCGACATCAGCCTGCTACGCCTGGGGCAGACTGCGGTCAGCGACATGCGTCTGCATCTGAGCAGCAAGCTGATCGACACGCCCTATCCACGCCTGCAACACCTGGGTAAGCATCGTCTGCTGGCGATGCTCACCGACGACACGCAGACCATCAGCCAGGCCGTCGAGCTGATGCCCACCCTGCTGGTCAACAGCGGCATCGTTCTAGCCTGCCTGGGCTACCTGGGCTGGCTCAGCTTGCCACTGCTGGGACTCACTGCAGTGCTGATCGTGCTCGGCGCGGCCAGCTTCCATTGGCCACAGCGCAAGGCACTGAGCTCGATCGGCAAGGCACGTGAACTGAAGGATCAGTTGTTCGACCAGTACCGCTTACTCACCGACGGCAGCAAGGAACTGCAACTCAACCACGCGCGACGCCTGCAGTTCTTCGAACGCCTGCTCTACCCTATCAGCCAGCAGTACCGCCGCGACTTCGTGCGCGGAATGAGCATCTACGCCCTGGTGCTCAACTGGGGCAATGGCATTTTCTACCTGCTGATCGGCACGGTGCTGTTCGTCGCCCCGCAGTTCATCGAGCTCAGCGCGACGCTGGTGACCGGCTACATCCTCACCCTGCTATACATGATTACGCCGCTGTCGGAACTGATGAACGCCCTGCCTGGCCTGGGCAGGGCCAGCGTCTCACTGCGCAAGATCGGCGTCCTCGAAGGGCAACTGGAAGTGGCCGACACGCCAGGCGCCGGCCTGGTGCCGGCACGTCATGTGCGCTCGCTGAGCTGTCGTGAGGTGCGCCATACCTACTACCGTGAAGGCGAGGATGGCCGCTTCACCCTCGGCCCGTTCGACCTCGACCTGCGGGCGGGCGAGGTAGTCTTCATCACCGGCGGCAATGGCAGCGGCAAGACCACCCTGGCCCTGCTGCTGACCGGGTTGTACCAGCCCGAAGGCGGCGACCTGCTGCTCGACGGCCAGGTGTCTTCAAGCGCCCAGAACCAGCTCTACCGCCAGCACTTCTCGGCGATATTCACCGACTTCTGTCTATTCGAGCACATGCTCGACGGCGATGACCCGCAACTCATGCAGCAGGCCCGTGACTACCTGGCGCATCTGCAACTGGCGCACAAGGTCAATATCGATGGCGGCCGCTTGTCCACACTGGATCTCTCCACCGGTCAACGCAAGCGTCTGGCCCTTCTGGCCGCCTATCTCGACGACCGCCCCTGCTACCTGTTCGATGAATGGGCGGCGGATCAGGACCCGGTGTTCAAGCGCTTCTTCTACACCAAGATCCTTCCGGACCTGCGCCAGCGTGGAAAACTGGTGATCGTCATTTCGCACGACGATGCCTACTTCCAGCTCGCCGACCGGCTGATCAAGGTGGATCAGGGAACTGTCTTAGAGGCGGACTCGGATAAAGCTGTTGAGACCGGTCAAATTCACTGCTGATAAATCAACCGCAAGTAACCTGCCTGCTCCGCCTCGGGCAGGCGATGCAGCTTCGGGCAGGACTCGCACAGCACCTGCGGCTGATCGGGTACCGGGGCATGCAACTGGTAATGCAGGCAGCAATGACGGCGCAGGGGAATACGCGCGCAGATCTCGGGCGCCGGTGAGTCGACCATCCATTGCAGACTTCTCGGTTTTATACGACCGTCTGCGACCACCGCCCGCTCCAGCCAGCGGTGGGCCTCGGTGAAACCTTCACGCTCCAGCTTGGCGTCGATGCGTGCGAAGGCGCCATCCCAGATGGCGGCAAAGTTGCCCCAGAGTACCTTCGGTGCCAATCCACCCCAGGCTGCAATGCTGGCAAACAATGGCTCCAGATGCTCATGCAGCAGGCGCGCCCAATAGTCATCTTGCTGCTCGGCGGCAAGCGAGAGTGGTAGCGTCGGCAACCACAACGCGCGTGGCTGGCCGGCGTCATGCAGCAACGCGACCTCATGCTCCCAGAAGGCAATGCCTCGCTCGCGCGTCAATACAACTGCCAGCATGGCCGGCAACATCACGCTGAGGTAATTCATCGACCATTGAGAGGCGACTGGAGGGCGCTTGATACCAGGATAGAGTTCGGCAAAGCGTTCGAGCATGGGATGCAACACGCTCGTTTCAGCCAAATCAGGCAACGCGACCGACGCCAGCCCCTGGCGCTCTACCTGTATCACACGCTGGATGGGTGGCCATGCTAGGCACAGCCAGTCCGGAAATTCGATGGCTGGCCTCCACCGCTGCGGGTCAAAAATGATGAGAACGATTAGCGTTGATGGTATAGGCGCCCCTCTATAAACTCAACGCGTTTCACGCCGGGCAACTCGAGGCCACATGCAGACATTACGTGATTTCTGGTTGCTCGCCCGGCCATTCTGGTCATCTGCGGAAAAACGCCCAGCCTTCCTGCTGCTGTTCGGCACGATCCTGATGAACCTGTGCCTGGTCGGGGTCAACCTGCTGTACAACTTCTGGAACCTGCACTTCTACAACGCCCTGCAGGCACTCGACTACGACGCCTTCCTGATCGGCGGCGTCCAGTTCCTCTTCCTGCAACTGGGACTGGCCACGTTCACGGTGGCTGCCTTCCACTTCCAGCAGAAGCTCACCCTGCGTTGGCGCCGCTGGGCCACCGAGAACACCTTGCAGCAGTGGCTGCAGCGCCATCGCTACCTCAAGCTGCAGCTCGGGGTGCCGGAGACCGACAACCCCGACCAGCGCATCGCCGATGACATCAGCCTGCTCATTACCCTGTCGCTGAAGCTCAGCCTGGGCCTGATGACAGCTCTGGTTTCGTTGTTCTCCTTCCTGCACATCCTCTGGCAGGCCTCGAGCCTGGTGAAAATCCCCTTCGCCGGCGAGATATTGATAATTCCCGGCCTGTTGGTATGGGCCGCCCTGCTCTACTCAATCCTCGGCACTGGCGGCGCCTTCTGGCTAGGGCGCACGTTGCCGCGCCTGAACTTCATTCAGCAACGCCGCGAAGCGGACTTTCGCTTCGCCATGATGCGCCTGCGCGAAAATGCCGAGGCCGTGGCCCAGTATCGGGGCGAAAGCGAAGAGCATGCCCGTTTCAGCCAGCGCCTGAGCGCAGCGCTGGAGAACTTCTGGGCCCTGGTGAAGCAACAAAAAATCGTGCTCGGTTACTCCACCTTCTACATGCGCAGCGCCATGATCATCCCCATGTTCATCATGGCCCCGCAATTCTTCGCTGGCGCCTTTCCTCTTGGCCGCCTGACGCAGCTCAGCGCGGCGTTTGGCGAGGTGCATGAAGCCATGGCCTATCTGGTCAAGGTGTTCCCCGAGGTGGCCGAGTGGAAAGCGGTAGTCGATCGCCTGATCGGTTTCCAGCGACGCCTGGATCAGGTTGCTGACGAACGCGGCGTCCGCCTTGAGCACGACAGCGAAGGCTTCGAAGCTACCGGGCTGTCGCTCTGGCTGCCGGATGGCCAGACGCTGCTCACTGACTTCGACCTGCGCCTGCAGCCCGGAGATAGCCTGCTGATCCGAGCACCGTCTGGCTTCGGCAAGTCGACTCTGATCCGAGCGCTAACCGGTATATGGAGCCATGCCAGCGGCGTGGCACGCTACGACCTGGGCAACACCCTTACCTTGGCGCAGAAACCCTATCTGCCCCTTGGCACCCTGCGCGATATGCTCTGGTATCCCTCAGCGCCACACCCGCAAGACGATCCGCGACTGCTGGAGGTGATGCAACAATGCGAACTCGATCACCTGAGCGCACGGTTGGATGACGAGCTCGACTGGTCACAGACGCTGAGCATCGGTGAACAACAGCGCTGCGCCTTCGTACGCGCACTGCTGTTACGCCCTCGGATACTGTTCCTCGATGAAAGCAGTTCGGCACTGGATGAAAAAAGCGAAAGGCGCTGCTACACACAACTGCGCCATGCCTTACCGGACGCCATCGTCATCAGCGTCGGCCATCGTGCCTCGCTGGAAGCCCTGCACACTCGCACTCTGGATCTGCTACCCGCGCAACGCTCGGACCAGGAATTGGAATACGCCTGAACCGGCCAAACGCATCCGGCTAGCAGACAGGAGGCCATCAACACAAAACCGGCTGCAAGAGCCGGCTTTGTGGTTACTGAGTCGATGGCGTCCCCTGCTGGAATCGAACCAGCATCTAGCCCTTAGGAGGGGCTTATTCTATCCGTTGAACTAAGGGGACACGGCCGTATTGGCAACGGCCGGGCCGCATCTTAGCGGCGGCGCACGCATTTGTCATGTCGCCACCGCTCACTTCCTAGCGCTGCCAACCCTGAGAGACGACCTTGCTGGCCGTTGTCGCACGCACCGACTGCAGACCACCGCGCAAGCGCTCCAGGGCCATACGGTCGGCAATCGCGGTGGTGGTCTCACCCTCGCGCTCGGCACGCTGGAAGATCTCCGTCAGAGTCGGGCCAATGCCTTCGATATGCGCCTTGAGTTCAGCCGCACTGCCGCCGGTGCGCTCGTAGCAGACATCGATGATGCCGCCGGCATTGATCGCGTAGTCTGGTGCATACAGGCACTCACGGCGACGCAGCAGCTCGGCCAGGCTGGCGTCGGCCAACTGGTTGTTGGCCGCACCGGCGATGATCGGCGCACGCAGGGCTTCCAGCGTTTGCAGGTTGATGATCGCGCCTAGCGCGCAGGGGGCGAACACGTCCACATCGAGGCGATAGATCTCGTGCTGGCCAACCGCGGTAGCGCCCAGCTGGCTGACTGCGCGCTGCACGTTGGCCTCGACGATATCCGTCACCCACAGTTGCGCACCGGCCTCCTTGAGCAGTTTGGCCAGACCGAAGCCGACCTGACCGACACCCTGGATGGCCACACGCACGCCGGACAGGTTCTGACGTCCCAGGCGATGCGCCACCGCTGCCTGAATGCCGATAAATACGCCGTAGGCGGTCGAGGGCGACGGATCGCCGTCACGGCTGCCACCACCGAAGGCTTCGCGCTGCCCGGCGCCGGACACGTGGCGGGTGCGCTCGGCCATGATGCGCATCTCGGCCACGCCGGTACCGGAGTCCGCCGCCGTGATGTAGCGGCCGCCCAGGCTGTCGACGAAATCGCCCATGGCCTGGAACAGCGCCTCGCTCTTGCCGGTGTGCGGGTCGCCGATGATCACCGCCTTGCCGCCCCCCAGCGGCAAGCGGGCCAGCGCCGATTTGTAGGTCATACCGCGCGACAGGCGCAGCACATCGCGCAGCGCCTCCTCGTCCGTCGCGTAGTTCCACATACGGCAGCCACCCAGTGCAGGGCCGAGGGTACTGTCGTGAATGGCGATGATGGCTTTCAGGCCGCTGGCCTTGTCGTGGCCGTAGACCACCTGTTCGTGCTGATCGAAGTCGACGTGATTGAAAACGGACATCGGGTTACCTCGGATGTAAAAGGCCGCCCCTCTCCCGCGTGGGAGAGGGTGGCAAAGGGGATGGGTTTGCAGCTCAGGCTGCCGGTTCGAACAACTGCACCGCGGCGATTTCGCTGACGGTCAGGCGCGCCTTGAGCTGCGTCGCCTGTTCGCGCGCCTTGGCCAGCGCCGCTTCCTTGACGTGACCGTAGCCGCGGATCTGCTCGGGAATCTCGGCCAGCGCCACCGCGGTGCGGTAGTTGCCGGCATTGAGCTCGGCGAGCAGGTAGGCCACGTTGGCCTCGTACTCCTCGATCAGCTCGCGCTCCAGACGACGCTCGGCGCTGTGGCCGAACGGATCGAACAGGCTGCCACGCAGGAACTTGAAGCGTGCCAGTACGGCGAACGCCTTGAGCATCCAGGGGCCGAAACTGCGCTTGCGCGGTTCGCCGGTAACGGCATCCGGCTTGCTCAGCCAGCTCGGCGCCAGATGGAACTGCAAGCGGTAATCGCCTTCGAACTGGGCTTCGAGCTGCTTGCGGAAGGTTGCATCGCTGTAAAGCCGCGCCACTTCGTACTCGTCCTTGTAGGCCAGCAGCTTGAAGTAATAACGCGCGACGGCCTTGCTCAGGCGCTGCTCGGCATCGGTGTCGGCCTTGCGCACGCGCTCGACCAGTTCGCGGTAGCGCTCGGCATAGGCGGCGTTTTGGTAGGCGGTCAGGCGCTGCACGCGATCGGCGACGATTTCCTCCAGCGTGCTGCAATGTGGCGCCTCGACCACCTTGGGTGCAGCGACTTTCTCCACCGCAGCCAGATCATGCGCAGCACGACGCCCCCAGAGGAACGCCTGCTGGTTTAGCTCGATGGCCACGCCATTGAGTTCGATGGCCTTGTTGATCGCCTCCGCCGATACCGGCACCAGTCCCTTTTGGTATGCATAGCCGAGCATGAACAGGTTGGTGGCGATGCTGTCGCCGAGCAGGCGAGTGGCCAGGCGGGTAGCGTCGACGAAGCGGGTCTTGCCCTCGCCCACTGCCTCGCTGATCGCTTCGCGCATGGCCGCGCCAGGCACCTGGGCGTCCGGGTTGCGGGTGAACTCGGCGGTGGCCGCCTCATGACTGTTGATCACCGCATGGGCGATCTTGTCGTTGAGCTTGGCCAGAGCCTCTTCACTGGACGACACCACCAGGTCGCAGCCCAGCAGCAGATCGGTTTCCCCGGCGGCGATACGCACCGCGTAGATGTCGCTCTGCCGCGCGGCGATGCGGATGTGGGTGATCACCGGGCCGAACTTCTGCGCCAGCCCAGCCTGGTCGAGCACGGTGCAGCCCTTGCCTTCGATGTGCGCGGCCATGCCCAGCAGCGCACCGACGGTGGTCACGCCACTGCCGCCGACGCCGGGCAGGAGGATGTTCCAGGGCCGGCTCAGAGCCGGTTGTTTGGGCTCCGGCAGGGCGATGAACAGCGCACCGAGGCCAACGGCCTCGGGCTTGCGCAGGCTGCCGCCGTGCACGGTGACGAAACTCGGGCAGAAGCCCTCCAGGCAGCTGAAGTCCTTGTTGCAGGCGCTCTGGTCGATCTCGCGCTTGCGCCCCAGTTCGGTCTCCAGCGGCAGCACCGACAGACAGTTGGATTTCACGCTGCAATCACCGCAGCCTTCGCACACCGCCGGGTTGATGAAGGCGCGCTTGGCCGGATCGACCATCTTGCCGCGCTTGCGCCGACGGCGTTTCTCGGTGGCGCAGGTCTGGTCGTAGAGAATCACCGAAACGCCCTTGAACTCGCGCAGCTCGCGCTGCACGGCGTCCAGCTCACGGCGGTGGTGGAAGGTGACGCCCGGCGCGAAAGTGGCGCGGGTCGGGTACTTGTCCGGCTCGTCACTGACCAGGGCGATGCGCTTGACACCCTCGGCATGCACCTGCTGGCTGAGCTGGTCGATACGCAGCTCGCCGTCGATGGGCTGGCCACCAGTCATGGCCACCGCGTCGTTGTAGAGGATCTTGTAAGTGATGTTGACCCCGGAGGCCACGGCGGCACGCAGGGCCAGGTGGCCGGAGTGGAAGTAGGTGCCGTCGCCCAGGTTCTGGAACACGTGCGGCGTATCGGTGAATGGCGCCTGACCAATCCAGGTGGCGCCCTCACCGCCCATCTGGGTGAAGGTGTCGGTGCTGCGATCCATCCACTGGGTCATGTAATGGCAGCCGATGCCACCAAGAGCGCGGCTGCCTTCGGGCACCTTGGTCGAACTGTTGTGCGGGCAGCCGGAGCAGAAATGCGGGGTGCGCGCCGTCTTGTGCTTGGGCGCGGCCAGTGCCTTTTCCTTGGCATCGAGGAAGGCCAGTCGCTCTTCGATGGTCGGGCTGCTGTAGATCGGCGCCAGGCGCTTGGCGATCACCCGGGCGATCATCGCTGGGGTCAACTCGCCGAGGTTGGGCAGCAACGAATTACCCTCTTCGTCGAACTCGCCGACCACCCGCGGGCGTTTGCCGACCGGCCAGTTGTAGAGCTGGCCGGTCAACTGGTCTTCGATGATGCTGCGCTTCTCTTCCACCACCAGGATTTCGTCCAGGCCTTCGGCGAACTGGTGCACCGAAACCGGTTCCAGCGGCCAGCTCATGCCGACCTTGAGCACGCGCAAGCCGACCTGGGCGCACAACGCCTCGTCCAGGCCGAGGTCATCCAATGCCTGGCGCACGTCGAGGTAGGATTTGCCGGTGGTGATGATGCCGAGGCGCGGGTTTGGCGAATCGAGCTTGAC
>ENA-UOXB01001183-UOXB01001183.1-bioreactor-metagenome-genome-assembly--contig:-NODE-1183-length-12842-cov-14.353719_pt1 | contig 12842 bp, 9 predicted proteins | sample MGYA00238158_ERZ761615 | MGnify/ENA primary metagenome ERZ761615 (study PRJEB28904, sample SAMN06267902) | bioreactor metagenome | isolation source: Joint BioEnergy Institute, California, USA... | reverse complement strand
TTACTGGCTCAGGGCAGCTAACCGAAGACAATATTAAAGATACGTTACGTGAAGTGCGTATGGCGCTTCTTGAGGCCGATGTTGCGTTACCTGTAACTCGTGAATTCATCGCGAAAGTTAAGGAAGAAGCATTGGGCCAGGAAGTGATGACTCAGTTATCTCCTGGGCAGGCTTTTGTCAAAATCGTTCATGACGAATTGACCAAAATGATGGGCGAGGCCAATGAAAGCCTCGACCTCGCTGCAAAACCACCTGTGGTTGTCCTGCTGGCAGGCCTGCAGGGTGCAGGTAAAACAACAACTGCAGCGAAACTTGCACGCTTCTTACAAGAACGTCAAAAGAAAAAAGTCGCGATGGTCTCTGCCGATGTGTATCGTCCGGCTGCGATCAAACAGCTACAGACTGTCGCGGGTGAAGTCGGTGCGATTTTCCTGGAATCTAGCGCAGACGAAAAACCGATTACGATTGTGAATCGCGCGATTGAACAGGCAAAAATCCAGTTTGCCGATGTGCTGATTGTCGATACGGCAGGTCGTTTGCATATCGATGATGACATGATGGGTGAAATCAAAGAGCTGCATGCAGCGATTAACCCGACTGAAACCCTGTTCGTGGTCGATGCCATGACCGGTCAGGATGCGGCAAACACCGCCAAAGCATTTAATGATGCCTTGCCTTTAACTGGTGTGATCCTGACCAAAACTGATGGTGATGCGCGCGGTGGTGCAGCGCTTTCAGTACGCGCGATTACCGGCAAGCCAATCAAATTCTTGGGTATGGGTGAGAAACTCGATGCCTTGGAGCCATTCCATCCTGAGCGTGTTGCACAGCGTATTCTCGGTATGGGTGATGTACTTTCTTTGGTCGAAGAACTTGAACGCAAGGTCGACAAAGAAAAAGCCGAAAAAATGGCGAAAAAACTGCAAAAAGGCGGCAGCTTCAACTTTGAAGACATGCTGATGCAGTTTGAGCAGATGAACAAGATGGGCGGCATGATGGGATTCCTGGACAAACTTCCTGGCATGAGCAATGCCGGTCTGCAAGATGCGTTGGCGCAAGCCAATCCTGAAAAGCAGGTCAAGAAAATGGAAGCGATTATCCAGTCGATGACCCTGAAAGAGCGCCGTAATCCAGACCTGATGAACCCAAGCCGTAAAAAACGTATCGCAGCAGGTTGTGGTATGGAAGTGGCAGAAGTCAACAAGCTGATCAAGCAACATGCCCAAATGGCCAAGATGATGAAAAAATTTGCCAATCCATCCGGTATGGCAAAAATGATGAAGTCACTCGGCGGCTTGCAGAAACAGTTTGGCGGCGGCGGTGGTATGGGTCCATTGTTCGGCGGCAACGACAAGAAATAAGTTGTGTTTAAAAAAAAGGCGCAATATGCGCCTTTTTTATTGGGAATAAATGGTCAAACTGGTTTAAACAAAACAACATTTACTTACCCAAAATAAAAATCCGATCAGGCAGACTCGGGAATATCAGCACAAAATAAAGAGAAATTTCAAATGAACCAAGTAATTGTCGTACATGGTTATACTGCAAGCCCGGAAGAAAACTGGTACCCATGGATTCAGGAAAAAGCCCAACAGGAAAATGTCAGTTTAAAAGTCCTCCGGCTGGATCCATCAACTACACCGACACTGGACACCTGGGATCAGCAAATGCGTGAACAGATTGATGCAATTGATGAGGACAGTATTTTTATTGCACATAGCTTGGGAACTGTAGCCGCATTACATTACTTATCCAGAGAATTAAAACAGCAGAAAATTCAGCAACTGGTATTGATCGCGGGATTTAATGGCCGGCTGGGTCGTCTGGATGAAGTAAACCCTTTTATTGATGCCGCTGAAATCAATTTTGATTTACTCAAACAACAGGTTGCAGAGCGTGTGGTGATCTACTCCGAAGGAGATGACCGGGTTGCACCAGAATTTAGTCTGGAACAGGCGGACAGTCTGGATGCCATTGTGGTGAATGCCAAGCATCACGGACATTTTATTGATTCTCAAGGCTGTACTGATTTGCCAGAACTCTGGAAAGTAATCGAACCTTATCTGATTAAATCTTAAATTTAGGCATGTTATTGTATTCGCTAAATTTTAAAATTTAACATGAGATGGTGTTCAAAAAGGCACTTGAATTCCATCTCCAGACTGGTTAAAACTTATTTTTTGTCGACGCAATTTGCGTTCAATGATAATAAGTAAATCACTATGAAAAATATAATAAAGAAAGTCTATATCGTGCCGGATTATCAGGCGACCTCCAATGATCACTGGTACCCTTGGTTCAGTCGCCAGCTTAAAAATGCCGGTTTTGAGTCTAAACGGATTATGCTGGCCAACCCTTTTCAGCCTGATTTAGAAGAGTGGCAGCAGAATCTGAAACTGCACATTCCGCAGATGGATGAACATACCTTTTTAGTTGCACATGGCCTGAGTTGCGTCAGTGTTTTAAACTTTTTACAGGAACATTATATTCAGCAGCAACGCAAGATCGGCGGGGTAATTCTGGTCTCAGCCTTTGATACGCCTTTGGTGGCCTGGTCAGAACTGAATAAAATACTGCAGGCTGTGCGACTCGATCTGAAAAACTTGCCGTATAGCTATAAACGTGCGGTGATGCTGATCTCCAGTAATGATCCCTATGTGCCTGCACCGATTTCCTTGCGTTTAGCACATAGCTTGAATGCACAAATTTTTGAGATCAAAAAAGCCGGGCATTTCAACAAGTCCGATGGCTTTGCCGATTTTCCGCAATTGCTGGACATTATCAAACAGTGTCTGGCAAATGAGCTGCAAAATGCTGCAGGCCTTTAAGCAAAAGATCCGGTTCAATCCGGGGCTGATACTGAGCGAGATGCTGCGCAAATAGCGGGGCATCTCCACCGGTTAAAACCAACTGTGCTGGAAAATCATGTAGTACTTTCTCAATCGTGCTGAGCAGACCCAGTAGGATGCCATGATGAACAGCATCGATGGTGTTGCGTCCAGGATTGAGTTCAGAAAAAGCGGCATCCGGGATTTTAATGCCTTTGGTATTCTGAATCAGTGAATCACGTTGCAAGTACAGATTTGGCAGAATAAAACCACCCAAATGTTGTTGTCCTTGCGCCAGATCAATGGTCAGCGCCGTACCGCAACTAATCACACAATAATTTTCATGCGCTTGCGTCGCCACTGCAAGTACCTGTAACCAGCGGTCAATGCCCAGTTGCGAAGGTTCATCATAGCCACAGATCAGACCGGCATATTCTGCCTGTACTTGAGCAAAAATCACTGGAATATGCAGGCTTTCTAAAATGCTGAGAATGCGCTCATTATTGATTTTATCTTGGACAGAGGATAGACCTACCTGATGCAAGCCCAGCGCTTTGAAATGCTGGATCAGGCCAAGTAACAAATCAGCAGGGGACTGTAAATGTAATTCTGCTGCCTGTTCAATAATCTGATCATGCTCGGTAATCCAGTATTTAAGCCGGGTATTGCCGATATCCAACCATAATTTTTTCATTGCTGTATGCCTGTTCATCCACCGTGTTGAAGGCGGAGCTGTCCCTGATAAAAGGTCTGGATTCCCTGATCGGTCAAAATCTTGACCGCACCATCGTCCTGAATCCCCAGAAAAGTGCCTGAATATTGCCCTTGCACATCGGTAAATTCAACCGTTTGTTGCATAAATGCAGCCGATCGATTGAAACGCGCCGCCAGGTTTTGACTGCCATAATTAAACCATTGCCCGGCTTGCTGAATCGCCAGATATAACTGGGCAATCAGCTCGACTCTTGAGGTATGTGATAATCCCAACTCGTTCAAGGAGCTAACCTGCTGATCTGGAAGGTCAGTGGGCAGAGGATCGATATTTAAACCTACACCGACCACCACCTGTGTAGATGAAATCGGCTCGACCAGAATGCCGCCCCATTTTCCGTGCAGGCTATACAGGTCATTCGGCCATTTCACCTGTAATTCCAGGCCTTTTAGACTTGGCATTTGCAGGATATTTAACGCAATTTCTAGCGCCAGACGACCATCAATGGGTTTTTGTGTATGCAGCAATGTGCTTAAATAGATGTTCCCTTCAGGTGATATCCACTGACGTTGACGCTGTCCACGGCCTTGGGTCTGCACATGACTGCACACCAGAACCTGCTGTACCCCCTTCGTTGCCAATTCGCGCACATCATCATTGGTCGATGTAGTAATCGGTTTGATGAGTAATACTTCCGGGAGTTGGCCTGCATCGCTTAATCGTTGTTGCAGTTCACGAGTTTCTACATCCATTTGAATCTAAACGTGGTAAATATCGTTATGGAGTTAATCATATATTTATTGATTGGTGCAATTGCCGGATTCACCGCAGGCCTGTTTGGGGTCGGTGGTGGTTTGATTATTGTGCCGATCCTGTACATTGTTTTTACCCAGCTTCAGTACGATCCCAGCGTGATTATGCATATGGCGGTGGGCACTTCCTTGGCAACAATTATTGTGACTTCTATCAGTTCGGTGATGGCGCATCATCAACGAGGGGCAGTGCTATGGCCCGTGTTTCGTAATCTGGCGCCAGGTCTGATCATTGGTTCTTTCCTGGGGGCGGGGATTGCCGATTATTTATCTGGTCAGGGTTTGCAATTACTGATTGGCTTCTTTGCGGTCTGGGTGGCATTTAGAATGTTCAGGGGAGCGCATATTCAGATCGATCCGAATCAAAAATTGCCTTCAACCCCGGTACAAATTGCTGCAGGTGGTGGGATCGGTGTGGCATCGGCGATCTTTGGGATTGGCGGGGGGAGTCTGACCGTCCCATTTCTGAATCGCTGCGGAATCGTGATGCAAAAAGCCGTAGCGACCTCTGCGGCTTGTGGATTGCCAATTGCAGTCGCAGGTGCGCTGGGTTTTATCTGGTTTGGTAAACAGGCGCAGGTTACCGTACCAAATACCATTGGCTATATTCATATTTATGCCTTTATCGGGATCAGCATGATGAGTTTTTTCACGGCCAAGCTGGGGGCAAAAGTGGCACATCTGCTTTCACCGGCCGTATTAAAAAAATGTTTTGCTGCACTACTGACTACCGTCGGCCTGTATTTTATTTATCAAGGTTTTATGGCTTGATTTAAACCTTTTAGGTTGAAGTGATTTACCGTATAAGGAGAATAGATGACTATTCTCCTTTTTTATGGCCTTGAGTTGGCTATATAGACATAAGATTGTCTGACAATGTCAAAGTATTTATGGATAAAAACCCGTTTAATAGCAACATAGTCCAAATAAAGGGCTAAACCAGTATCCATAAAAATAAAGACAGGAACGGTATGCCATTAGAACAAGCGCAGAGTTTGTCTGAGCAGATTGCCAAGCACATTAGCGAACAGATTATTCGCGGTGAACTGGTCGAAGGCGAACGTATACAGGAGCTCAGGATTGCCTCGGAGCTTGATGTCAGTCGGGGTTCGGTTCGTGAAGCCCTGCTTTTGCTGGAACGCACCCAGCTGATTGAAATTTTCCCGCGCCGTGGGGCGATTGTCTCGGAAATGTCGGCCTTGCAGGTGCGTGCCTTATTTGATATGACCTCGTTATTGCTCGGGCAGATGGTGCATCGCATGGCGGAAACCTGGCGGGTGCATGAAGCTGAGCGCATTCAGCTATTATTAGAGCAATTGGAAGCAGAAACCCGCCAAGGACACACTGAAAAGTTTTATGATCTGATCTTTCAGGGCATGGCCCAGCAGCATGAGATGGTCGGGAATCCTTATCTGATGCGCTACTATCAGGAACTGCTGCCTTCTTTGCGTCGGAGCTATTTTCTGACCCTGAATATTTCCAGACGCGAGTTACAGGAATCTTTTGACTTATTTAAACTGGTCACTGAAGCAATTTTGATACGAAAAAGCCATCAGGCCACTTTATTTATGGAAGATTTTTGTCGACACTTGCGCAACCTTGTGTTGGAATCTCTGACACGGATGAAACAAATTGAACTCGCGTGGGCCAGACGCTCACGACGTTAAATCAGGACATTATGCGTTTAAGCAGTTTAAAACTTTCAGGCTTTAAATCTTTTGCCGACAGTACCACTTTACATTTTAAAGATAATCGTACTGCGGTCGTGGGACCGAATGGTTGTGGTAAATCTAACGTCATTGATGCCATACGCTGGGTCATGGGTGAGTCCAGTGCGCGTCAGTTGCGTGGTGGCAGCATGCAGGACGTCATCTTTACCGGAACTGCCAAGCGTAAACCGGTGGGCATGGCCAGTGTAGAACTGCGCTTTGACAATACCTATGGCAAGCTGGGCGGTGCTTATAATGCCTATAATGAACTGGCAGTACGCCGTCAGGTCAACCGCGATGGCAAGTCTGAATATTTTCTGAATGGCAGCAAATGCCGTCGTCGTGATATTACCGATATTTTCCTTGGTACCGGTCTTGGGCCACGTTCTTATGCGATTATCGAGCAGGGCATGATCAACCGTCTGGTCGATGCCAAGCCAGATGAAATGCGGGTTTATATTGAAGAAGCGGCTGGGGTATCGCGCTATCAGGCGCGTCGCCGTGAAACCATGCTGCATCTGGATCACACCACACAAAACCTGTCGCGTCTGGAAGATATCGCCTCCGAACTGAAATCCCAGCTAAAAACCCTGAAACGTCAGTCGGAAAGTGCGATTCAATATAAAGAACTGGAAGGACAGATCCGTACCATCAAGATCGAAATTCTGTCTTTTCAATGTGAGCAAAGCCAGCGTTTACAGGAAGAATATACCCTTGAGATGAATACGCTCGGGGAAAACTTTAAGCTGGTACGTTCCGAACTGACCAGCGTTGAACATGATTTGGGCAGCACCAGTGAACTGTTCCAGCGTCTGATTCAGCAATCCACTCCTTTGCAAAGCGAATGGCAACAGGCCGAGAAAAAACTGGCTGAACTGGAAATGACCCTGCAACAAAAGCAGTCTTTGCTGGAGCAGAATTCCACCAGTCTGGTCAAACTGGAACAGCAAAAAGCCCAGACTAAAGAGCGTTTGCAGTTGATTGAACTGCAACTCGAAACCTTGCAGCAGCAATTTGAAGATCAGCAGGCACAATTGCAGCAGCAAGATGGCCAGAGTCAGGCGCAAAGCCAGAATCTGACTGAGCTTAAATCTCAATATAGCACTGTGGCAGCGCAATTTACCCAGATCAAAACCCAGGTCGAACAGCAGCAACAGCGTAAATTACAGATGTTGGCTCAAAGCGAGCAACTGGCAAAGAATATTGAGCGGATTGAACAGCAGAAACAGACGCTCCAACAGCAAAGTGCACAGATTCAGCAACAGGCGCAGCAAGATGAGCTGGATCAGTATCAGGCAGACAAAGCCCAAGCTGAACAGCAAATCGCTGGCTATGAAATTCAATTAACAGATTTAAGAACTCAATTCGAGCAGATTCAGGAAGAGCAGGCGAGTCGTCAACAACAGCTGATGCAGCTCAAATCTGAAATTCAGGTACTTCATTCAGAAAAGAAAAACCTGAGCCAATTACTGACCAAAGCCAACCCAAATGCCAAGAGTGATGCGGTCCAGTTGATGCATGTGCTTAAGCTCAATGATGCAGGCAAAGGACATGCCAGCCTGATCGAAAAGTTTCTGGCCAAGTGGCTGTCTGCCCAGATTCTGGCAGAGGGCGAGCACTTCCTTGAAGATTGTGCGCGTCAGTTAAAGCAACAGGCTGTTCAGAATAAAATTCAGATTGCCAATACGATGTGTCTGGCCGACTGGATTGAATCTCCGCATTATTCACTGTGGCAGCAAGTTGGAGTCGTAGATACATTAGCACAAGCATTACCGCTTCAAACTGAGTTATTACAAGGCCAGACATTACTGAGTTTGGATGGCTATCAGGTTGGGTCAGACTGGGTCATTGCGCTGGACTATGATGAAGCCAGTCAGGCCGGACAAGGTGCATTGAGTCATCGAATCCGTCTGGATGAAATCGAGCAGCAACTTGCAGAACTTGAACCTAAGTTTATGCAGCTGGAGCAGCAGTTACCTGAATTCGCCGATCAGGTTAAAGCTTTGCAAAACCAGATTCAGAGTATCAGTGAGCAGCACAAGCATACCCAAAAGCAGCTGCAGCAACTCGATATTCACATTGCCAAAGTACAAAGTAGCGCTCATGCTTTCGCCTTGCAAAAGCAGCAATTACAGCATCAGTTACAACAACTGGATGAGCAGCTTGAAGAAGATGCCATGCAGAAAGATGATCTGGAAATTGATCTGCATGCCTTGAATATCAAACTGGAACAGGCGCTACCAAATTATAAAACCCTGCAATTCCAGCTAGAAGAATTGAGTGCTCAGCTGGATGACTCACAGCAGCTCAGTCAGCAAGCGCAGCAGGAACTGGAAGTGCTGCGCCGGCAAAATGTGCAAAGCCAGCAGCAGATCGAATTGCTGGAAAAAGATCAGGTATTCCTAAAAGAACAGTCTCAACAAATTACTGCACAAATCGAGCAGGCCAAGAAATTTGTTGATCCGGTACAGCTGGAATTGCCTGCTTTACAGAGCCAGTTTAATGAACAGGCGCAGATCACTGAAAAGCTGCAAAAGACCTGGGCCGACTGGCAGATTGAATTAAATCAGGTGCAGAGCAAACAGCAGCAGCTGACCGAACAGCGTCACAGCTTCCAGCAGCAGGATGAAAAACTCCGCACTACACTGGAAGAAAAACGTCTGGCCTGGCAGGCAGCCAAATCTGATTTGCAGCATTATTCTGAACAACTGAAAGAGTTGAATAGTGAAGTAATTTCCGGACTCGATATTGATGTTAAAGCACATCAGGCGAAACTGGAAAAAGCTCAGGCTCAGTTTGATAAACTCGGTGCAGTCAATCTGGCGGCTTCTGAAGAATATGAAGAAGTGTCAAAACGTTATGAGGAACTGAGTCACCAGATGCAGGATCTGGAAAATACGGTTGAACAGCTACAGGCTGCGATGAAAAGTATTGACCAGGAAACCCGTAAACTGTTTATGCACACGTTTGATCAGGTCAATGCTGAACTGCAAAACCTGTTCCCGAAAGTGTTTGAAGGCGGTGAGGCGAGTTTAAGCCTTGAAGATGGCTGGCAGTCGGGTGTAAAACTGATGGCCCGACCACCGGGTAAACGAAACAGCTCATTGGCCTTACTCTCGGGTGGAGAAAAGGCTTTAACTGCATTAGCATTGGTATTCGCGATTTTTCGCTTAAATCCGGCACCATTTTGCGTACTGGATGAAGTCGATGCACCGCTGGATGATGCCAATGTGGGACGCTTTTGTAATTTAGTCAAAGAGCTTTCTGAACAAGTGCAATTTATTTATATTACCCATAACAAACTTGCAATGATGATGGCGACTGATCTTTTAGGTGTAACCATGCCTGAACCGGGAACCTCAAAATTAGTGACAGTAAATTTGGAACAGGCAAAAGAATACGGCTTAGCTGCGGAGGTATAACATGGAAATCACCACAATTATCGGGATTGTTATTGCAATTGTGATTATGCTATTCGGCATAAGACTGATCTTGAAAAAACCTGCGGAGGCTGTACCGTCACTGGATGCGGATCTTCATATTGATCCTGACAGCCAGACTCCGGTTATTCCAAGGCATGTACGATCTCAACTGTCTAAAACAGAAAGTCCGGCAGCTGCACGTGTTGAACCGAGTCTGAATGAAGAAGTGGTAGACAACATTGCACCTGAGACAGAACAAAAAGAAGCAGTCAAAGTAGAGCCAACTTTGACTGAAACCGCCCAGCCAGAAACCAAAGCAGCAAGTCCGCTCGATACACAGGTGGTTGCAGAGGAAGCAGCCAAAACAGAAGAAAACACTACGTCAGCTGAACAAGAAAACAAGCCTGAAACAGTAGAAGTAGCAGAAACAGCAAAAGAGCCTAAAGCCGCTGAATTTAGCCTGAATAGTAATATTGAGAAAGCTGAAATTTCTGACTTCAATGATGAAAGCAGTATTCTGGATGCACATCTCCATGAGCAAAAAATTGTGGATGAAGAATGTTCGCTGGCTAATGCTGAAACGATTATTTCATTGCATGTTTATCCACAAGGCCGTGCACTGTCAGGTGAAAAAACCTTAAAAGTTTTACTGAAATATGGCCTGCGTTATGGTGAGTTGGCATGTTTCCATCGTTATAGTGAAGATGGCTCGAAACTGCTATTTTCGGTGTTGCGTATGGCGGATACCGGTATGGAAGGTTTTGACTTAGAAACTCTGTCGACTGAAGAAGTCAAAGGTCTGGCGTTCTTCCTGGCTTTACCGCATAGCGATGTACAGAATGCCTTCGATACCATGGACAGCATTTCACGTCTGATTGCGCGTGAAGTGGATGGTCTGGTTTATGATCAGAACCAGCAGGAAATGACCCCGCAATTACGTGAATTCTGGCGTCATCAGGCGATTGATTATCGTGCTGGACAGACTGCAGAAGTTTAATATTCCAATATTGAATCTGCAGAATCCGATTTTTATAATAGCGAAAAGCTGAATATTGTATAGGGCGGATTTTCCGCCCTTTTTTATGGTGAAATTATGACCCAAGATGCCACTGTCATTGCGCAAATGCGTCAACTGATTCAACTGCTTGCCAAGCATAACCATGCTTATTATGTGATGGATCAACCGAGCATTGAAGACAGTGAATATGATCAGCTCTTTCATCAGCTCAAAGCCTTAGAACAACAATATCCTGACCTGATCCAGTCCGATAGCCCGACAGATAAAGTGGGTGGGCAGGCGCTTTCAAAATTTGTGACCGTAACACACGCCGTGCCGATGCTGTCATTAGGCAATGTCTTTAATCAGGAAGATCTGCTGGCTTTTGCCCGCCGTATTGAAGAACGTTTGCCAAATCAAAAAATTGAATATGATGTTGAACTGAAATTTGATGGTCTGGCCATTTCACTCTGGTATGAGCATGGCGTACTGACGCGTGGGGTGACGCGCGGCGATGGGGAAACCGGTGAAGACATCACCCAGAATGTCAGAACCATTCGCAACCTGCCGAAACTTTTATCTCCGGTGAATGGCATCATTCCCGATTTGTTGGAAGTCCGCGGCGAAGTGTTGATGCCGAAATCCGGTTTTGAAAAATTGAATGCTGCCAATGCCGCCAAAGGTGAAAAGACCTTTGCTAATCCGCGTAATGCTGCGGCAGGAAGTTTGCGTCAGCTGGACCCGAATATTGCTGCCTCGCGGCCATTGGCTTTTTATGCTTATGGGATTGCTCAGTGCGTGCCGCATCATGGACAAACCACTATGTCCGCCAGTCTGGAATGGTTACATCAGTTCGGTTTTGCGGTTGGCGAGCGTCACTTTATCTGTGACAGTATTCAGGACGTGCAAAAGGTCTACGAACAGATCATTGATGAGCGTGCCAGTCTCAGTGTCGAAATCGATGGTATGGTGATCAAGGTCAATGACCTGAAACAGCAACAACAGCTTGGTTTCCTGAGCCGTGAACCGCGTTGGGCCACCGCCTATAAATTTCCGGCAGTTGCAGCACTGACCACAGTAGAAAATATTAACTGGCAAGTGGGTCGTACTGGAACATTGACGCCGGTTGCGCGTTTAAATCCAGTTGCTGTCGGTGGAGTAACAGTTTCCAATGTGACGCTGCATAATATTGGCGAAATTCACCGTCTGGATGTACGTATTGGTGATACCGTCAGTGTTTATCGTAGTGGCGATGTAATTCCTAAGGTGGAAAAAGTCTGGCCGGAATTTCGCCCGGTTGATGCAGTTGAAGTGCATTTACCTGAACAATGTCCAGTCTGTGATTCACCCGTGGTCATGCCGGAAGGCGAAGCCTTGGCACGCTGTTCGGGCGGACTATATTGTGCCGCGCAGCGTATTGAAGCCATTCGTCACTTTGTCTCACGTAAAGCCATGGATATTGAAGGCTTGGGTGACCGTTGGGCAGAATCGTTGCTGCATCTGAATCTACTTAACGATGTCTCAGATATTTACCATCTGCATGAACATCGTGAGACTTTGCTCGGTATTGAAAAGATGGGCGCCAAATCGGTTCAGAATCTTTTGGATGCCATTGAAAACAGTAAAAAAACCACACTGGCTGCTTTTATCTATGCACTCGGTATTCGTGGGGTGGGTGAAACTACGGCGCGGATGCTGGCCAATACTTTCCAGACGCTGGATGCCTTGCGTCAGGCCGATCTGGAGGCTTTAAAGAAAACTCCGGATGTAGGTGATATCACTGCGGAATGGATTCTGGATTTCTTTCAGGCACCGCATAATCTGGAAGTTCTGGATCGTTTACTGGCTGCCGGTATTCACTGGGATGCACCGATCGCACCGACTCGTCAGCCGTTAAACGGCGAAAGCTGGGTGGTCACCGGGACTTTAAGCAGTATGGGACGAGATGATGCAACCCAGTTATTGCAAGCCTTAGGTGCACGAGTCAGTGGCAGTGTATCCAGCAAAACCAAATGTGTGGTTGCGGGTGAAAAAGCTGGCTCAAAACTGGATAAAGCAGAAAAACTTGGTATTCCAGTGATCAATGAACAACAGTTTATTGGCTTGATGCAAGACTATGGTCAGCTTGAAGCCTAAATCTCTGCACATTTCATGAAAGAATAAGAGTTAAAAAAGCCACCTTCGGGTGGCTTTTTGCATAAAAAGATTAAGGAATATATTTTTTCACAACACCATCATCGAGTAGCTGCTGGAAATGTTCAACCAGACTTTCTTTCACCGGACGATACTCAATGCCGAGCTCATCTTTACTTTTTTGCGCATTAAAGAAAATTGGATAACCCATATTCAGCTCTACAAATTT
>ENA-UOXB01001179-UOXB01001179.1-bioreactor-metagenome-genome-assembly--contig:-NODE-1179-length-12862-cov-6.826579_pt1 | contig 12862 bp, 12 predicted proteins | sample MGYA00238158_ERZ761615 | MGnify/ENA primary metagenome ERZ761615 (study PRJEB28904, sample SAMN06267902) | bioreactor metagenome | isolation source: Joint BioEnergy Institute, California, USA... | reverse complement strand
GACCTCCGCGCCGGTGCACCGGCCGGGTCGATCGTCGCGATCGGCGATACCCACGGCGCTCTCGCCCTGGCCGCCGCGCATGATGGCGCGCGGGACGTCCGCGTCCATCAGGATGCCCTGGCCGGTGAACAGGCGATCGCCCGGAACGCCGAGGAGCTCGGGCTGAGCGATCGCGTCCGGGTCGTCGGGCTCGACGCCGACGCCGTCCGAGACGCTCGGGTCGTGCTCCTGCGTCTGCCGCGCGCGCTCGACGCGCTCCGCGACGTCGCGGGGCTCATCTCCGCCCACGCCTCCCCCGACGTCGTCGTGATGGCCGGCGGCCGCCTGAAGCACATGACCCCGACGATGAACGACGTGCTGGGCGAGCACTTCGGACGCATCGACGTCTCGCACGCCCGACAGAAGTCCCGCGTCCTGTTCGCACGGGAACCCCGGGACGGCCGTGACCCCGCGCCCGCCGAAGGACGCGAGAGCGAGCTCGAGATCCGCGCCTTCGGCGGCGCGTTCGCGGGCGCGCGCCTCGACCACGGCACCCGACTCCTCCTCGCACATCTGCCGGAGCACCCTGCCGGCGGATCGCCGGAGGATCCGCTGATCGATATGGCGTGCGGAACGGGCGCCGTCGCAGCGCACCTCGCGAAGCGGCATCCCGCAGCCTCCGTCTACGCCTCGGATCAGTCCGCGGCAGCGGTCGCCTCGGCGCGCGCGACGGCAGCCGCGAACGGCGTCGCGGACCGGGTCGAGGTCGTCCGCGATGATCTGCTCGCGAGCCGAGCCGCGGCATCCGTCTCGTTCGTCGCACTGAACCCGCCGTTCCACAGCGGTGCGGCGCTGACCGAGCGGCTGGCGCTCCGGCTGTTCGCCGACGCGGCACGCGTCCTGCGTCCGGGAGGCGAGCTCTGGTGCGTCTGGAATTCCGGGATGCGGTACCGCGGCGATCTCGAACGGCTCGTCGGACCCACCCGTCAGGTGGCGAGGGATGCGAAGTTCACCGTGACGGTGTCGACGCGTCGCTGACGATCAACGCCCTCCGGGAGGGCCGACGATCAGCAGCACGACGTAGAGGGCGACGACCGCGACCACGACGAGCGCGATCAGGATGCCGGCGTGCCGCAGGAACCAGCGCAGCAACCGGTCGACGGGGCGCCGGTCGCGCGGGTCCGACGTCTCGTCGATTCGCCACGCGCCGTCGAGCCTTCCGCTGCGTCGCAGCCACATCTCCACGGGGAGCGTCGCGTAGGGGACGACAGCTGATCCCACCGCCAGCACCGCCGTGCCGAGACCCCACCGGTTGTTGAGGGCGACGACGAGCGCGGTCGCCCCGTAGGACAGGAAGACGAAGCCGTGGATGCCGCCGCCGATCGTGACGGCGAGCGCGGGTCCTCCCACGGCACGAATGATGAGACCCGCGATGAGCAGGGTCCATGAGAACACCTCGGCGATGGCGAGGATGCGGAAGATCGAGAGAGGGGTGCGGAACACGCCTTCAGCCTACCTGAAGGAGCGGGGCGGTGAGAACGCGGTCAGCGCCGCGTCGACCACACGGCCCATGCGACGAGCACCGGCTGGAGGAAGAGCCGCCCGAACCGCTTCGCGTCCGAGTCGAGCCCGGGCACGTCCCGTCCCGAGCGCCAGTGGTGGATGTTCCCGGGGAAGACGGCGACGAACAGCGCCGCGACGGCGAACCCGACCCGACGTCGCTCTCGAGGCAGGGCGATGAGGGCGAGGCCGAGCGCGATCTCGACGACGCCCGAGGCGACGACGATCGTGTCCTTGTCCGTCCGCAGCACGCGGGTCGACCAGTCGGGGACAGCGACCCGGAACCCGCGCCGGAGAACCGTCAGGTGGCCGAGGCCCGCCCCGGTCAGGAGGACGGCCAGAAGAATCCGCGCGACGCCGCGGACGATCGCCAGCGGCCGACCGCGGCGCGGGCTCACTCGATCACGCCCGCGCGGATGCCGCCGAGAGAGTCCGCGATACGGGGGTGCGATTGCGACAGCGCATCGTCGAGTCGCTCGAGGCGGTCCTGAGCGTCGCGCAGCACCTGTGCGCCGCGTTCGGTCACGCTCAGGTCGCTCGCCGCCCCGGCTTGGGCCGTCGCGTCGGCGACGAGGCCGTCGTCCACCAGAGCGTGCACGGCGGCATGAGCGGACTGGACGGTGATGCGCGAGCGACGGGCGAGCTCGGAGAAGGAGATCCCCGGCTCGGCCCCGATGTGCCCGAGCAGCCCGAACTTCCGGGTCGAGATACCGAGGCCCCGAAGCTCTGCCGCGAGCTGGGCCTCCCACGATGCCGAGACGGCGAGCAACGCGATGACGGGACTGAAACGCGGTGCGTCCTCTGCGGGGGTATCTACCACGGCAGAAGTCTATGAGTGACCCGCGCCCGCGGTCAGTATTCAAGAGGGAGATGAGTGTCTCCGCGGAGCCCTATCATCAGCGGTATGCTGCGCGCGCTCGCCCACCCCGCCGTCGCGCTGACTGCTGCCGCCGTCCTGTTCTTCGCCCACATCGGATCGTCGGGGAGCACGCACCGTTCGCCCGCTCACGATGCCCCCGGTTCCGACTCGCCGATACCCGTCCACGCCGGTCACATCGGCCCCTCTGCCGCCGCGGTGTGGTGGTCGGGCCTGTCTGCCGCGACGCGGGAAACCCTCATCCGATCCGCTCCCGAGCGGATCGGTGCTCTGGACGGTCTTCCCACGGACGTGCGTGTCGCCGCCAATCGCGTCGTGGCGAGAGAACGACTCAGCGAGCTCGAAACGGTCCTCACGACGCTGGCGCGACGGGAGTCCGCTCCCGCCTCGGAGGCGGAACTCGAGCCCCTGCGGCAGGAACACTCCTACCTGGCAAGAGTCGTCAGCGGCGCCGTGAAGCTCTACCTCTTCGCCCCGGACCGCGGCGCCCTCGTCGAGATGACGGGAGATCCGGCGACCGCCACCGGCATCCTCCTGGTCGTTCCGGGGACGAACGCGTCGATACGAAGCTTCATGGTGCCCGACCCGGTGACCGCGTTCGCCGATTGGCAGGTGGACCACGCGGACCCGTCGACACCCGTCGTCGCCTTCACCGTGCTCGCCGCCCCGATGCCGCAGCTCTCGATCGACCTCGCCTCGGGGCCGCAGAACAACACGATCGCGACGGCGGCGGGCGCGAGCTACGCTCGTATCGTGGAGGGAATCGACGTCGCTTTCCCGGGTCTGCCGACGCTCAGCTACGAGCACAGCGCCGGATCGCAGGTCGGCAGCGCCGCCGAAGAAGACGGTGCCCATTTCGACGCCCGCTTCCTCGCGGCAGGTGTCGGGGCGACCGACGGCTACACGACGTCCCCCGGGACGGCCTATTACGCCGCGCAGGCAACGGACGACATCAACCGCCTCTACGCCGGATTCCAGATGGGCGACATCGGCTACGGCGTCGGACCCGAGGAATTTCCCGGCATCACCATCATCGATCCCGGCCTGTCCGATGTTCCTGTCTCGGCGATGGGCGGCATGCTCGCTCGCGGGCTGACGCTCCACAACCGCCTCTTCAGCGGCGACGCGTCGGCCAACGGAACCGTGCTCGCCGACGTCCGCCTCCTCCTCACCTCCCTCGCTCGCGAGAGAACCGGCTGATGGCACCCCGCCCCGCCGCAGCAACGGTGCTCGTCGGTCTGCTCGTCATCGCCCTCGCGGGATGCGCCTCGCCGCAGGGAGCGACGTTCACATCGGTGCGCGCTCACGCCCAAGAGGCGGTCGCCGATGTCGTCGCCGCCCTGCCCGACGGAGCCGAGTTCACCCCGACCGGGGACCCCACGTCGACCGCGTGCGACAGCGGCACCGCGGGCCCCTCCGGTCCCGAGGGAACCGCCTTCGCCACGTTCCACGGGTCGGCGGTGCTTCCCGACACGGCGGACACCGGGGCCGTCCTGACCGAGCTCCCCACGACTCTGGGCGAGGAGTGGGCCGTCGAGCCCGTCGGCATCGACACCGACGTCGCCACCGTCCGCGTGAACCGGGCGGGAACCGGAGTGTCGGTGGACGTGACGGAACAGGCAGGTGATGGCCCGAAGACGCTCGACATCCTCGCCGTCTCACCCTGCGGCCGGATCGAGTGACGCGTCGCCGGCCGCCGCCGTTCCCCTCCGCTCGACAGCCGCACCCGTTCAGTCGGGCGGTGGGGCCGTGGACCTGCGGACCTGCAGCGTCGGCACGTCGACGATGGGGCTCGAGGGAGCGGGGGCGCCGATCTTGTCGAGCATGTCGGCGACGATCTGACGCCCGCGCGCAGCGAAGTCGACGCGAAGCGTGGTGAGCGGCGGGTCGAAGAACGCCGCCTCGGGGATGTCGTCGATACCCGCGACGCTGACGTCCTCGGGGACGCGCAGACCGCGCTCCTTGAGGGCGAGCATGGCGCCGAGGGCCATCTGGTCATTCGAGGCGACGTAGGCGGATGCCGCGGGCAGCCGCTCGAGCGAACCGAGGGCGGCGTGAGCCGACGCCGCCGACCAATCGCCCTGGAACTCCGCGACCACCTCGAGCCCGTGGGCGGCCGCGGAGGCCGCGACGGCCCGACTGCGGTTACGGCTGGCTGGCCAGTTGCCCGCGCCGGAGATGTGCACGATGCGACGGTGGCCGAGCGCGGCCAGGTGCGCGATGAGCGTCGGGAGACCGGTGTCGTGGGCGCCCGTCGCATCGTCGGGCTCGGAATGCACGTGAAGGGGCACGGCGAAGTCGGCTCCGGCGAACACCCGGTTCATCTCGTCCGTTGAGGACAGCGCGAGGACGCCGGCGAGCGTCTGCTGATTCAGCAGACGCAGAGACTCCTCGATCGCGCGCGGATTGTGGACGTCGAGGGTGATGAGGTCGAGGACGTACCCGGCCTCGCGGGCTGCGGCCGCGGCACCCTCGGCAACGCGTGCCGGCCCCACCTGCCCGAGCTCGTGGGTGAGGGCGGCGATGATGTGCGATCGACCGAGCTTCAGGCCCCGCGCACTGAGGTTGGGCCGGTACTCGAGCCGGTGGAGGGCATGCTCGACGCGTTCCCGGGTCGCCGGGCGGATGCCCTCGTACCCCGCCAAGTACCGGCTGACCGTCTGATGCGAGACACCGGCCGCCTCGGCGACGTCGTAGATCGTCGCCGGCTTCGTGCTCCGACCAGCCATGCACCCTCGTCCCCGAACTGTTACTTGACATCTGATGTTATCGGAAACATCATGGTGCGCATCGGAGATGTTTCCGACAACATCCAGCCTGACGACGGAGTCCCTGCATGCCTGCGCCCCTGCCCTCGCACCTTCTGTTCGGCGCCGCGTACTACGCGGAGTACCACTGGACGGAGCGCACCGAACTCGACCTCGACCTGATGAAGCAGGCGGGTTTCACCGTCATCCGTGTCGGCGAGTCGGTCTGGTCGACCTGGGAGCCCCGTGACGGCGAGTTCGACCTCGACTGGCTGCAGCCCGTGCTCGACGGTGCGCACGACCGGGGTATCGCGGTCATCCTCGGCACGCCCACCTACGCCGTCCCGCCGTGGCTTCAGGTCGCCCACCCCGAGATCGCCGCGGAGATCGCCACCGGCCATCCGCACCCGTGGGGAGCTCGTCAGGAAGTGGACTACTCCCACCCGGCCTTCCGCCACTACGCCGAGCGCATCATCCGCGCCGTCGTCGCCCGCTACGCCGATCACCCTGCGGTCATCGGCTACCAGGTGGACAACGAGCCGGGCATGCTCCTGCCTCACAACCGGAGCACGTTCCGGCGATTCGTCCGACGGCTGGCTGCCACCTACGGCGACGTCGAGACGCTCAACCGAGAGTGGGGGCTCGCCTACTGGTCTCACCGCATCGCGGACTGGTCGGAACTGTGGACACCGGACGGCAACAGCCTGCCGCAGTACGACCTGGCCTGGCGGCGCTACCAGGCCGACCTCACGACGGAATTCATCGCCTGGCAGGCGGCCATCGTGCGGGAGTACGCCTCAGCGGACCAGTTCGTGACGACCTGCATCGCCTACCCGCGACCGGCTCTCGACGACCGCTCGGTGACACTCGAGCTCGACGTGACGGCAGGAAATCCCTACTACGCGATGCAGGACCACCTCGACGCGACCCAGGAACTCCCCCCGGTCACGCCGTGGACGACGTCGGGCGTCAGCAGCATGTTCCGCCAGGCGGACCGCACGTTCTCCTCGAAGCAGGAGCGGTTCCTCATCACCGAGACAGATGCCCAGTCCATCGGCGGCTCCGCCTTCAACCTGCCGCCCTACCCGGGCCAGCTGACGCAAGCCGCCTTCGCCTTCGTCTCGCGCGGCGCGGCCATGATCGAGTACTGGCACTGGCACACGCTGCCCTACGGCACGGAGACCTACTGGGGCGGCATCCTGCCCCACAGCCTCGAGCCCGGCCGCGTCTACCGCGAGCTGTCCGAGGTCGGCGCGGCCTTCGGAGCCATCGGACCGACCCTCGACGGCTTCGAGCCCGACGCCGACGTCGCCCTCCTCTGGTCCACCGACAGCCGGTTCGCGTTCGACTTCTTCCCGCCTCTCATGGACGACGCGGGCGAACCTGCCGCCGCGTCGTACGAGCGCATCTTCGACGCCTCCTACCGGGGTGTCTTCGACGCGGGCGCCCAGGCACGGGTCATCCACGTCGCGCAGGCCCGCGATCTCGGCGCAGCCGAACTCGCGGCACGCTTCCCCGTCCTCATCGCGGCCGGTGTCTACGTCGCCGACGACGGCGCTCTGGAGTTCCTCCGGGAGTACGCGGATGCCGGTGGCCACCTGATCGTCGGCATCCGCACCGGATACGGCGACCACGAGGCGCGGGCCCGAATCGAGGTTGCGCCGGCCCGCCTCGCCGAGCCCGCCGGAGTCTCGTACGAGGAGTTCTCGAATCTGCAGCGACCGGTGGCCGCGGTCGGCGTCGGAACCCTCGAGGTGACGCCCGGCGCGACCGCGGAGGCCTGGGCCGACGGACTGATGCCGACGGATGCGGACACGCTCGTGACCTACGATCACCCGCGGTTCCGCGACTTCGCGGCCGTCACGACGCGCTCGCACGGCAGCGGCAGGATCACGGTCGTCGGCACGCTGCCCTCACCCGCCCTCGCGGCCGATCTCGTGCGCTGGGCCGTCCCCGAACCGATCTCGGCGGGACTGCTCCAGAAGGCCGCCCTCCCCGTCTCCGTCGCGTCCGGCTCGCTTCCGGACGGTCGTCGGGCCTGGTTCGTCTTCAACTGGGGCTGGGCGCCGCAGACCGTCGAGCTCGCCGTCGGCGCGCGCGACGCGGTCACCGGCGAAGAGCTCGCTCCCGGCGCAGACCTCGTCCTCGCAGCGTGGGCGACCCGCTGCTTCCTCAGCTCCACCCCCGACAACTGAACCACCCCACCCACCACGAAGGAAGATCACATGAGAACGGCACGCAAGACAGCAGCGGCGCTGGCAGTCGGCGCCATGTCCATCGGCGGGCTCGCGGCCTGCGCCCCGGCATCCTCCGACGGCCCCTCGCAGGAGACGGTCACGCAGGATCAGATCGACGAGGCGATGGACACTCCCACCAAGCTCACGTTCTGGACGTGGGTGCCCGACATCGAGAAGGAGGTCGCACTCTTCGAGAAGAAGTACCCGAAGATCGACGTCACGGTCGAGAACGTCGGCCAGGGCCTCCCCCACTATCAGAAGCTCCGGAGCGCCATCGAAGCCGGCCAGGGGGCGCCCGATGTCGCGCAGATCGAATACCAGTACATCCCGTCGTTCGTCCTGGCCGACTCCCTGCTCGACCTCGCGCCGTACGGCGCGGACGACCTGTCGGGCGACTACGTCGAATGGGCGTGGAATCAGGTCTCACCGGGGAACGAGGTCTGGGCGATCCCGCAGGACGTCGGCCCCATGGGCAACCTCTACCGCGAGGACATCCTGAAGAAGGCCGGCATCACCGAGGCCCCCACGACGTGGGAGGAGTACGCGACGGCCGCGGAGGCGGTGAAGTCCAAGACGGGCTCGTACATTTCGAACCTCGGCGCGACCCAGGCCGGCCAGCTCATCGGGTTCTTCTGGCAGCGCGGCATCAAGCCGTTCGGCTACGACGGCAAGGAGACCGTGTCGATCGACGTCAACAGCACCGAGGCCAAGGAGGTCGCCGCCTACTGGACCGATCTCATCCAGCGCGACCTCGTCTCGACCGACGTCGATTTCAACGACCAGTGGTACCAGGGCCTCGCCAGCGGCAAATACGCCGGATGGCTGACCGCCGCGTGGGGGCCCGTGTTCCTGCAGGGCACCGCCGAGGGCACGTCCGGTCTCTGGCGCGCCGCACCGCTCCCGCAGTGGGATGCCGGGTCGCAGGTCTCGGGCAACTGGGGCGGGTCCTCGGACGCCGTCCTCGCATCGTCGGAGAACAAGATCGCGGCAGCCGAGCTCGCGAAGTTCATCAACCACGACGAGGAGTCCGCCATGATGCTGGCGACGGAGCAGTTCTTCTTCCCGCCGCAGAACTCGGTGCTCGAAGACCCCGCGTTCCTCGACGCGACGTCGGAGTTCTACGGCGGCCAGCAGGTGAACAAGCTGTTCGCCGACATCTCCCAGACGGTCGACACCGACTTCCAGTGGCTCCCCTTCATGGAGTACGTCTACTCCAGCTACGAAGAGACCCTCGGCACGGTCATCGCCGACAAGGGCGACATCGCGGCGGCGCTGGACACCTGGCAGGACCAGCTCGTCTCCTACGCGAAGGACCAGGGCTTCACCGTCAAGTGAGTGCGATCGGGGCGTCCCATCGGGGCGCCCCGATCCTCTCCGCATCCGATCCCAGGAGGATCCGTGTCCACCACCTCGACGCTCAGCGCTGAGCGTTCTTCCGCCGTATCCCGCGGTCGCACCGGTTCGAACCGCCGCCGCCAGAACGTCGCCGCCTACCTCTTCATCCTTCCGTTCTTCATCGTGTTCATCGCGATGCTGATCGTGCCGCTCGTGTACTCCGGCTACCTCTCGCTCTTCCAGAGCAAGCTCATCGGCGGCGACGTGTTCGCCGGCTTCGCCAACTACGTCCGCGCCCTGCAGGACTCCGCATTCCTCGCGAGCATCGGACGCATGGGGCTGTTCCTCGTCATCCAGGTGCCGATCATGCTCGGGCTCGCGCTGTTCCTCGCGCTGGCCCTCGACAGCGGCCGGGTACGCGGTTCGCGCAGCGTCCGCCTGCTGGTGTTCATGCCGTACGCGGTGCCCGCGGTCGTCGCGACCCTCATGTGGGGTTACCTGTACGGGCCCGACTTCGGCCCCATCGCGCAGATCGCCCGCGGCATCGGCTGGGGCACTCCGGAGTTCCTCTCGCCCGGCAGCATCCTCGGTTCGATGATGAACATCGTCACGTGGGAGTTCGTCGGCTACAACATGATCATCATGTACGCGGCGCTGCGCGCCATCCCCGCCGACCTGTTCGAGGCCGCGGAGATCGACGGAGCGGGACAGTTCCGCGTCGCGTGGAGCATCAAGATCCCCGCCATCCGCCCCGCCATCCTGCTGACCGTCATCTTCTCGATCATCGGCACGTTCCAACTGTTCGCGGAGCCGAGCCTGCTCAACAACATCGCGCCGGACGCGATCACCAACTCCTACACGCCGAACTACTACGCGTACAACCTCGCGTTCATCAACCAGGAGCTGAACTACGCCGCGGCGATCGCGTTCCTGCTCGGACTGTTCATCGCGATCGTCTCGTACGTCGTCCAGCTCGCCAGCCAGCGCAGCGAGCGTCGCGAACGGAAGGCCGTCCGATGACCGATCTGGAGACCCGCGCCGTCGTGACCGGCACGCCTGCACGCCGAGTCGGCGCCCGTCGCGCCTACGACCGCGGGCGTCAGCGAAACGTGCCGTTGACCGTGCTGCTGTGGCTGTGCGCCGCGTACTTCGTCCTCCCGCTGTGGTGGCTGATCGTGTCGGCGACGAAGGACAATTCCGACCTGTTCGCGACCTTCGGACTGTGGTTCAGCGGCGACTTCCACCTGTGGGACAACCTCGCGACCCTCTTCACCGTGCGCGGCGGGATCTTCTGGCGCTGGCTCGTCAACACGGTGCTGTACGCCGTCGTGTCGGCGGCCGGGGCGACCCTCCTCTCGGCGATGGCCGGCTACGCGTTCGCGAAGTACGACTTCCCGGGCAAGAAGGCACTGTTCAGCGCGACCCTCGGCGCCATCATGATCCCGCTCACCGCCCTCGCACTGCCGACGTACCTGCTGTTCTCGAACGCGGGTCTGACGGACACCCCGTGGGCGATCATCGTCCCGTCGCTCGTGAGCCCGTTCGGCGTGTACCTGATGCGCGTCTACGCGGCCGACTCGATTCCGACGGAGCTCATGGAAGCGGCGCGGGTCGACGGGTCGGGCGAGTTCCGCATCTTCTGGCAGGTCGGGCTGCGTCTGCTCGGCCCCGGCCTCGTCACGGTGTTCCTGTTCTCGCTCGTGGCGACGTGGAACAACTACTTCCTGCCCCTCATCATGCTGAACACGTCGGAGCTGTACCCCGTCACGGTGGGACTTGCGCAGCTCCAGTCCGCGGCGTCCGCCGGCGGCGGCGCGCAGGCGCTGTTCTCCACGGTGATCACGGGCTCGTTCGTCTCGATCCTGCCGCTGATCATCGCGTTCCTCTTCCTCCAGCGGTACTGGCAGAGCGGGCTGGCGACCGGGAGCGTCAAGGGCTGATCGACGCCCGGCGTGACGTCGACGGATGCCCCGCTGTCCTCTGGGCGGCGGGGCATCCGTCGTGTAATCAGGAACGACCGGATCTTCCACACGGTGTCCTCGTCCGGACCCCACCTGCGTCGTCCCTGAGACACCGACCTTCGAAGGAGAGAACCATGGAGTATCTGCTGTTCATCGTCCGCGATCCCGCCGCCCCGACTTACGTGCCGGAGGAGGACGACATCGAGGACTGGGCTGCCGATCTGGACCGGCGCGGCGCGGCGCGCGTCGGCAATCGTCTACGCCCACCGTCCGATGCGACGACCGTCACCGTCCGCGACGGTCGCACCATCCTCACCGACGGCCCCTTCACCGAGACGAAGGAATGGATCGCGGGTTTCGATCTGATCGACGTCGCCGACCTCGATGAGGCCATCGAGATCGCGTCGCGGCATCCGATGGCCCGTTTCGGACGCGTCGAGGTGCGCCCCGTGTGGCCGTTGGGATGACCCCGTGACCGGCGATCCGGCGACCGTCGCAGTGAGCAGGGCGCTTGCCGAGACGGTCGCCGCCGAGCGCCTGCGGATCGTTGCCGGCCTGATCGGTCGTACCGGCGACTGGGAGCTCGCGGAGGACGCGATGCAGGATGCCGCAGCCAGCGCCCTCACCGCCTGGGTGCGCACCGGCATCCCCCGCAACCCGGCGGCATGGCTCACGACGGCCGCGCAGAATGCCGCCATCGACGGTCTCCGCCGGGCGTCGACGCGGCAGGCCACCGCACGACGAGCCGCCGTCGAAGCCGCGGTGGACCTCGATCAGGCACGCACCGCCGCGTGGCGAGACCCCGAGGAGCACACCGAGGTCGGCGATGATCGGCTCCGTCTGATCTTCACCTGCTGCCATCCGGCGCTCTCGATGGAAGCGCGAGTGGCTCTCACGCTCCGCACTGTCGTCGGATTCGATGTGGAGGAGGTGGCCCGGGCCTTCCTCGTCGCCCCCGCCACCATGCAGGAGCGGCTCGTCCGCGCGCGGGCGAAGATCCGGGACGCGGGCATCCCGTACCGGGTCCCGGCGCGAGAACAGTGGCCCGCACGCACCGATGCCGTGCTCGCCGTGCTCTACACGCTGTTCACGGAGGGGTACTCCGGCGGCGGAGACCTCGTGCGGCCTGCTCTGGCGGATGAGGCGATCCGCCTCGTCCGGCTCCTCGATCTCCTCATGGTGGACTCCCCGCACCTTCCCGAGGTGCGAGGGCTGCTCGCCCTCATGTTCTTCCAGCACTCGCGCACCGCGGCCAGACTCGACGTCGAGGGCGACCTGGTTCTCCTCGCCGACCAGGACCGCGCGCGATGGGATGCGCGGATGATCGCCGACGGTGTCGCGGCGCTCGCGGCGGCTCGGTCTGCACGGCGCCTCGTCGACGGCGTCGAGGGGCCCTACCTGCTGCAGGCGGAGATCGCGGCGCTGCATGCGACCGCGCCGTCGCTCGGCCACACGGACGTGGTGCGCATCGCCGAGCTCTACGGTCGACTCTCGCGGGTGGCGCCGTCACCGATCGTGGAACTCAACCGCGCCGTCGCCGTGAGCTTCGCCGAGGGGCCGCATGCGGGCCTCGCACTTCTCGCCGCGTTGCCGGAAGGGACGCTCGACGGGTACCACCTGCTCCACGCGACCGTCGCGGACCTCCTGCGTCGGGCGGGTCGGAGCGACGAGGCGCTCGCACACTACGAGCGCGCGGCCGACCTCGCCCCCACGGAGGCCGAGCGCCGGTTCCTGCGGCGGCGGGCCGCAGAGTCCGCCTGAGGCGAGGCACTCGCCCTCGCTGAACGTGCGCCGATGCAATGGATCCGACGCGACACGCCGTTCCCAGCGCCCGCGCGGCGGCGCGTCACGCCCGATCTATTGCATCCGTCACCGCCCGCAGTCGCGAGGACGAGGAAGGCCCCCGGCATCCGCTCTCTCGAGCAGTGCCGGGGGCCCTCTTCAGAGGCTCCGCGCCTCAGAAGTCCCAGTCGTCGTCCTCGGTGGCGACGGCCTTGCCGATGACGTACGACGAACCCGACCCGCTGAAGAAGTCGTGGTTCTCGTCCGCGTTCGGCGAGAGCGCCGACAGGATCGCCGGGTTCACGTTCGTGACGGTCGAGGGGAACATGGCCTCGTAGCCGAGGTTCATGAGCGCCTTGTTGGCGTTGTAGTGCAGGAACTTCT
>ENA-UOXB01001178-UOXB01001178.1-bioreactor-metagenome-genome-assembly--contig:-NODE-1178-length-12863-cov-7.589710_pt1 | contig 12863 bp, 9 predicted proteins | sample MGYA00238158_ERZ761615 | MGnify/ENA primary metagenome ERZ761615 (study PRJEB28904, sample SAMN06267902) | bioreactor metagenome | isolation source: Joint BioEnergy Institute, California, USA | place... | reverse complement strand
AACTGTGCGGTTTTTCTTATTATCGAGCCATTACCGCAGTCAAGTAAACTTCTCGGACAGTGCCTTAGACGAAGCGCACAATAGCCTAAGCAGACTTTATAATGCTTTGAAATTGGCGGAGCAGCAAAAGCAGCAAGCGTTGACTATCGACGATACCTTATTGAACGAGGCGTATAGCAGCGAGGCCGGACAAAGCTTTATTAAAGCGATGAATGACGATTTTAATAGCTCAACCGCGATTAGTGTCCTGTTTGGGCTGGCGCGCGATATCAATAAAGCAATCAAAGCAGAGGACATAGAGACGGCTTGGCAATTGGCACAGCACCTCAAAGCATTGGCGCAAGTGCTCAATATTTTGCAACAACCCGTACAAGACTTCCTACAAGCCGTGGTTGGTGAGCAAGCTGCCGATGGTCTAACAGATGCGGCTATTGACGATCTCATCACTGCTCGTGCGGACGCCAAAACCAATAAAGACTTTGCGCGTGCGGACGAGATACGTGAGCAACTAAAAGAAGCAGGAATTGAGCTTGAAGACAGCCGCGCTGGTACGACGTGGCGCCGTGCTTAGAGCATAGGTTACAAAATGTATATATTTATCCTCATAAATTAAGTCAGCTTTATGCTGGCTTTTTTTTGTAGACTGCATTAGGTTAGCCTGATGACGAAAACAGTCTTTCGCACGTAACCCTCACACAAATTGGTGGCTTTTACAGATATGGATACTTTTAAGAACTGCAATAGAGCAGCCAACAATATAAACATTGAGGGAAGGGGTGATGCACTTTGCAATAGTCAATGTGCTTATGATCAAGCCAAAAATCGATGCTATCACGCACTACGACTGGCGTTAGCCTATTTGATTATCATTATAAGTACTATCAGTGTGCCGATTGTTTCTGGCCACGCAGCAAGTGCTGCTGATGAGCAAAATAGCAGTGAAAAAAGTACAAGCTCACCTGAAACGTTCACCGAATATGTAAGTCAACAAGTCGACGCGATTAAAAAAGAGAACATAAAACCCTCAGATGTTGCAGAGGAGATGTTCGATCCCACCGAGCGTAACGAAGTACAGCAATCAGGCACGCTACAGGGAGATTCTGGGTTAACGGGAGAATACAACGAGAATTACTATGTATTAAACAAGCTCAACGAGGGCTTGCCGCCTTTATCTGAGCCGCCAAACCTTGTGACACCGCTTGCCACTTTAGAGTTTTTTCAATCTGCGGTGATGAAAAAGCAACATGATTTGGCCGCTTACGCGCTCAACATGAATTTAATTGATGAAAAAAGTCAGCGTAGTCGTGGTATTGAATTGGCCAAACGTCTTGATTTTTTATTGTCAGAAAGAAATCTTTATGTGTTCGATGACTTACCTGATCGTCCTGATGGTTTAGTGGAGCCACCACTCGGTAATGACAGTAGCATAACAGGTACCGTTAGACGTTCTATCCAGCTTGGTTATATCGATTACCGTGAACGCCGAGTTCCTATTCATTTGCAACGAGTACAGGTTGAGAACAATACACCTGTATGGGTATTTTCTGAGCAAACGGTTGGTAATATTGACAACCTTTATGAACAATACCATCCAGCAGAATTTGAGCGTTACCTACCTGCATGGCTAAAAATTAAGTTTTTTGGTATCAAATTGTGGGAGCTTTTTGCGCTAACTGCTTTTTTCTTATTTACCATGGGTCTTGGCTGGACACTAAGTAAAGGAACCGAAAAGCTTATCAGTCGTTATATCGACGATGAAAAGTACACCATGTATGTCGGCAGTAGCAATGGGGTGGCAGATTTAGTCAGTAAACTGACTGTTCCTTTAACGTTCACCATCAGTTTTTTATTGGTCTTTACCTTGGTTTCGGGCGGTTTTCCGTATCTAGACGCCGTTGCCTCATCGATTCGTCCATTGATCTGGATTGTTTTAGTATTTAGTACCATGTGGCTTGGCATACGTATTATCAATTTCTTTGCCAACCGTTATCAAAACATGCAGATTGAGAATCTGGCAGATGAGCATTTTGATAAAGAACGCCGGCGACGCACCTATGTGTCGATTTTTCGCCGCGTTTTTATATTTGTCATGATCCTTGGCAGTATTTGGATCGGACTTAGTGAGTTTACCAACATGGAAGGTCTAGGCAGGACGTTGTTGACCTCTGCTGGTATTGCTAGTGTGGTTCTGGGTATTGCAGCGCAGCCGAGCTTGGGTAATATTATCGCGGGTGTTCAGGTCGCAGTGACTCAGCCAGTACGTATTGGCGATACCGTTATGATGGATGGTGATTGGACGACAATTGAGGATTTACGATATACCTATGCTGTGCTAAAAACATGGGATGAGCGGCGCTTGATTGTTCCCATGCGTCTATTGATTACCGAAACGGTAGAAAACTGGTCTCATACAGAAACGCATCAAACCTCTGTGGTCTATTTATATGTTGATTATGGTGCAGACATCGATGCTATTCGTGAGAAGTTTATTGAACTGGTAAAAGACAATGATCTATGGGATGGTAAGACTGAGCCTGAAATGGTCACTGTCTCATTGAATGAAAATACGATTAAACTTCGTGGTAGCTTGGCATCTGATGATCCTATGAGTGCGTTTTACTTAGAGTGTCAAGTACGCGAGAAGATGCTTCATTATCTGTACCATGAACAAAAGGCGTATCTGCCAGCAGAACGTTTGATACTCAAAGATAAGGACGAGTAAATAAGGAATAAAAACAGGTATCTACTAGCAATCAAGCCCTTTAATACTAGTAGACAGACAATCGTAAAATAACCTAACAAATAAGCATGCGGTCTGCCGACTTATTTGTTATAATGTGGCGTTATTTTTAAGGGATAAATGCAAAACTCCCACCCATCAAAATAACCACCACTAGGGGTCTGTATGTTGCGAATTGTCGATGAAGCCTTAACCTTTGATGACGTTTTACTGTTGCCAGCCTATTCTGAAGTCTTGCCAAAAACTGCCGATCTGTCTACCCGTTTGACCAAAAACATCACTTTGAATCTACCGCTTATTTCTGCGGCTATGGATACAGTGACTGAATCTGAAATGGCCATTACTATGGCACAACTGGGCGGTATGGGTATCTTGCATAAGAGCATGGATATCGTCAAGCAGGCCACACAAGTACGCCGTGTCAAAAAGTTTGAAGCAGGTACAGTAGTTGATCCTATCACTGTGCATCCAGAAATGACCATTGGTGATTTGCTACAGTTAACCAAAGATAATAATATTTCAGGCGTTCCTGTTGTCGAAAAAGGAACAGACAATGTCGTGGGCATCGTAACTCATAGAGATTGGCGTTTTGAAACCAATTTGTCGTTACCAGTTAGCCAAATCATGACGCCAAAAGATCAGCTTGTCACTGTACATGAAGGTGAGAGCAACGAAAACATCAAACGTTTATTGCACGAGCACCGCATCGAAAAGGTGATCGTTATTGATGATGCGTTTCGTTTGCGCGGTCTAATCACAGTAAATGATTTTGCTAAAGCTGAAAACAACCCAAATGCTTGTAAAGATGAGCAAGGCCGTCTCCGTGTTGGCGCAGCCGTTGGTACAGGTGCAGACACGCAAGCACGTGTTGAAGCATTGATTGATGCTGATGTTGATATCATCGTCGTTGATACCGCCCATGGTCACTCAAAAGGGGTGATCGATAAAGTTTCTTGGATCAAAAAACATTACCCAAATGTGCAAGTGATTGGTGGTAATATCGCTACTGGCGATGCTGCTAAAGCCCTACGTGATGCAGGTGCTGATGCTGTAAAAGTCGGTATTGGTCCTGGTTCTATTTGTACCACTCGTATCATCGCTGGTATTGGTGTACCACAAATCTCAGCCATCGATAATGTTGCAAGCGCGCTACAAGACAGTATTCCATTAATCGCTGATGGCGGTATTCGTTATTCAGGCGACATGGCAAAAGCCATTGCAGCTGGGGCTTCGTGCATCATGGTAGGTTCATTGATGGCGGGTACTGAAGAGGCGCCAGGTGAAGTAGAGCTGTTCCAAGGTCGTTATTATAAAGCTTATCGCGGTATGGGTAGCCTTGGTGCGATGTCAGGCTCAAATGGTTCATCAGACCGTTATTTCCAAGATGCCAAAGATGGCGTTGAGAAACTTGTACCAGAAGGTATCGAAGGCCGTGTTCCTTATAAAGGTCCAGTTGCTGGTATCGTTAATCAGTTGGTTGGTGGCTTACGTTCATCTATGGGATATACAGGCTCTGCAACGATTGAAGACATGCGTACCAATCCGCAGTTCATCAAGGTAACATCAGCCGGTATGAAAGAGTCGCATGTCCATGATGTTCAAATCACTAAAGAAGCACCAAACTACCGAGTAAACTAAAAACGGTCTTATAAAAATAGTTTTATGCTCCTGTATTTTACCGATAAGTGCGTGTTTGCAGGATTGTAGAGACCTTAATATACAAACAGCCAACAATGCCTTGTTATTGTTGGCTGTTTTTTTTGTAAAATATATACCAGATTATTATAGCAACGCCAGTGCCTGCGTATACGTTTGGCCTTTTACTTTTTGATTGGTTTTACTTGAGGAATATACACAATGAGCTACTTTGGCACCGATGGTATTCGCGGAAAATTTGGCGAGTTGCCGATTACACCTGATTTTATTTTAAAGTTGGGTTATGTGACTGGACAAGTATTGATGGAAAACAATGACAATCCAGCGCGTAAGCCAAGTGTGGTCATTGGTAAAGACACGCGCTTGTCAGGTTACGTTATAGAAGGGGCACTGCAAGCTGGATTTAATGCAGCGGGTGTCGATGTTCATCTGCTTGGTCCATTGCCAACGCCTGCTATCGCTCATTTGACCCGCAGTTTCAATGCGGATGCTGGGGTTGTTATTTCAGCGTCGCACAATCCATATTTTGATAACGGCATTAAGTTTTTCTCGGCTGATGGCAAAAAGCTGACCGATGAGATGCAAACGGCCATTAATGACAAACTCAAAGCGGTTATGAATAAATCGGAAGCAGGTGATGCGGTTATCATGCCGATTCTTGATCCTGCCAATCTGGGTAAAAACAACCGAATCAATGACGCCAAAGGTCGCTATATCGAGTTCTGTAAAGGTAGCTTCCCTTATCAGTATGATTTGAGTCATCTGACTATTGTAATCGACTGTGCTAATGGAGCTGGATACAGTGTGGCGCCAAGGGTCATACGCGAGCTTGGTGCCAATGTGATTGCGATTAATAACACACCGGATGGTATCAATATCAATAGTGATTGTGGTTCGACGCATCCTGAGAGCTTACAAAAAGCGGTATTAGAGCACGAAGCAGATGTTGGTATTGCCTTGGATGGTGATGGCGATCGTATCGTGATGGTAGACGAAACTGGTAAGTTGGTAGATGGTGATGGCATCTTATATTTATTGGCTACGCAGGGCCATACCAAGGCCAAAGGCGTGGTTGGTACGCTTATGAGTAACATGGGTCTTGAGCTGGCACTAAAAGAGGCAGATATTGAATTTGTACGTGCAAAAGTAGGTGACCGTTATGTCATGCAAGCACTTGAATCCAATGGTTGGATATTGGGCGGCGAGCCTTCAGGACACATCTTGTGCTTAGACAAAAGCCGTACAGGCGATGCCATTATAGCTGGCTTACAAGTGCTCGCGGTGATGCAGGCGCGAGGACGTGCACTTAGTGATCTTGTCGAAGGCTTTGATGTGCTACCACAAAAATTGGTCAACGTGCGTTTGTCGCAAATGAAGGATCCTTACGAATATCAAGAGCTGGTTGCCGCATTTGAAAAAGCGCAGGCTACATTAGAAGGGCGCGGGCGTTTACTTATCCGCCAATCAGGTACAGAGCCTATGATACGGGTGATGGTTGAATCAGATGACATCATAGAGTGTGATGTCATGGCAAATGATTTGGCTGATCTTATCAAATCAGTATTAGACCAATAAGCATAGCTATTGAACGAATAAAATAAAATGAGGTAGCATCATGAGCATGGATTTTACCGATCAGCGCCTGTCATACGAGAAAGGAGTGCTTGATCAACAATCAGTACCAGACTCGCCATTTGAGCTTTTAAAAACTTGGATGGATGAGGCCATAGAGCACAATGTCCAAGAACCGTATGCGATGAGCTTGGCAACTTGCGGCGCGGACAATAAACCCAGTGTCCGTATCGTCTTGCTGCGCGAAGTGACAGACACGGGTATTGTTTTTTATACCAATTATGAAAGTGCAAAAGGCCAAGATATTGCAGAGAACCCCAATGCCGAGACACTGTTTTTTTGGCATGAGCTTGAACGTCAAATCCGTATCAGTGGTCGTATTGCCAAAATCGATGCTGACAAATCTGCGGCATATTTTCAAAAGCGTCCGCATGACAGTCAAGTAGGGGCATGGGTAAGCCAGCCGCAAAGCGGTGAAGTGGCCAATCGTGAGGTAATGGAAGAAAAATTTGCGCAATTACAATCAAATTATCCAGAAAACGCGCCAATACCCACACCAGAGTTTTGGGGTGGTTACGAGATCAAGATAGAAAAAATTGAGTTTTGGCAAGGCCGTGCCAATCGTATGCATGATCGTATTGTTTATACGCAAGATCAACAAAGCAAAGACACCATCTCTGCTTGGACGACCAAACGCTTATTACCATAGCTCATACAGTAGTGACAAAAAAGCCATTCTAAATCCAGTTATACAGGTATTTAGAATGGCTTTTTTCATACTATTTTCTTATATTGGTATCAATATCTACTGAGACTGACATACCAGGACGTAAGCGTGCAAGCTCTGGCTGGCCTTTATCTAAGTCAATTCGTACAGGAACACGCTGAGCGACTTTGATGTAGTTACCTGTAGCAGGATTGGCAGCGCCAGCACTGAATTCACTGCCCGTTGCAGGCGAGATATTACTGACATGACCAGTAAATTGAGCACCGCCGAGCGCATCTACATGGACAGTTGCAGGTTCACCAATGGCCATATTGGCTATTTGCGTTTCTTTAAAATTTGCAATAATCCACACGCCTTTTGGTACGATATACATAAGCTGCGTACCCGCACTAACGTATTGACCTTCTTTGACACTCACCTGACTGAGCTGCCCAGATTCAGGTGCAGTGATGACAGTGTTATCCAAATTAATTTGTGCTTGCTTAACGCCTGCCTCAGCACTTTTTATATTCGCATCCAGTGAGGAGCGACTGCCACTGGTTTTATCACGCGCTTCACGTGCTGCTTGTAAATTGGCTTCTGCTTGTTGCACACCCGCCTGTGCCTGCGCAAGTTGCGCTCTGATATGAGCAACCTCAGCTTTTGATACGGCCCCAATAGCATCTAAGCCTTGATAGCGATTTAAGTCTTCGCGAGCGCTTTCAACATTGATCTTGGCACTATACAAATCCGCTTCCCGTGCATCGATTTGTGCCTGACTGGTCTGCGTGTCTTGAGTATTACTAGAGCGATTAGTGATTGCGACTTCTGTATTAGCTTGTGCTTGATCAAGCTGCTGCTGAAACGTTCGGTCGTCTATTTTTATTAATAGATCACCTGCTTTTACATTAGCGAAGTCTTGTACAGCCACTTCGGTCACATAACCTGATACTTGCGGGCTAATGATAGTCGTTTGACCTTTAACAAAAGCATTATTGGTTTGTTGTATTGTGGGCGTAAAAGGCGGCAGTTTCCACGCATACAAAATCAAACCCACGCCAATAATGATTAACAAGATTAATAAACCCAAATTCAGATAGGATTTTTTTTTGGGTGACCAACCCGTAGCATCAGCAATAGGCTCTTTGGGCGGCATAGGAGGCGCGTCATCGTCTACCGCATCACTGACAATAGGTTCTTCCTGCTTGGGAGAAGCTGGTGGCTCGTTTCTCATTTGAGCAGAGCCAGTGGACGTTTGTGCCATATCAATATTGGATTCTGTCTGTGAGTTTGTTGCTGGAGCGCCAGTTGGTGCTTGAGCTTCTTTGTTAAGCTCATTGGGTTTTTCTTGGCTCATGATGCGCTCCTAATTTGATTAAGCATGGGCTTAAAAGCTTTTAGTAGTATTAAGGTAATAAATTGGGTCATTTGTTTTCACGCATTTTTGCAACCACAGCCAGCTCTTTTGCCAGCGGATTGCGTTTATGGTAGCGATAATAGAGATAATTTATCAATAAGATAATGGTAGTAACCGTAGCAAAGCTTGCTATTAAAAAGAATAAGTCGTTATACGCCGAAACAGTCGCCTGTCTTTGTATGCCTTGTAGGACTTGGGTCATAGCCGTCACTTTGACTTGAGCCGCATCAGTTATTTGACTAGATATGGCCCGACCGGCTCCAGCCACTTGTCCTGCCAATGCAGGGTCACCCAGATTAAGTGAGCTGACCATATCGGCATAATGCATTTGCGTACGAATAGTCGTAAAAGCTTGAATAGCGGCAGCGCCAGCAAGTCCACCGATCGTTTGTGAGATACCAAAAATCACGGAAAAGCTAATAATATAGGCCGGGCCACTAGCAATAGCACGTAAAAATCCTTCAAAGACTAGCGGTCCCATAAAGTACACAGCAGCGAATGCAATGAAAAACTGGCTAAGATAAAACATATAAGGTGCTGAATTAATAGATACTCCAGTGTCCATCCAAGACCCTAAAGCAATTAGTGCCACTGCAAAAATAACGGGACGGCGCAAATCCATCGCATCGGTGCTAAAAATACTAATGACTAGCGCTAAGATACTGGCCGCCAGTATGACAGCATAAAAAGTAATCAGCTGATCGTTACCGTAGCCAAGACTGGCAAGCAATCCTGCAGCACCTACATTTTGCTCGGATAGTAGGATACGCATGACAGCGCCCGTGACCATAAAAGCAATAATATTGCGACTACGCATCCAGCGAACTTGTAACATTGGATTTTTACGGTGCGTTTCGATCCATAAAGCTATGCTGATATTGACGGCTGCAATAATCAGTGCATAGATAAGCCAAGGCGTTGTCCACCACTGAATACGGCCTTGGACCAAAAACACCGCCAACGCGGCAAGACCACTGGCAAAAAAAGCAAAGCTCAAAAAATCGAGTTTTTCAAAGACTTTTTCAGTATTACCGGGTGGTAACTCTAATATATTAATCAGTCCAAAACAGATCAATGCCAAGCCAAATTGAAATAAAAATAAGTTTTCAAGCTGGCCATCGATAGCAAGGTAGGGCGAGATAAGGCGTGATAATGGAATGCCAAACTGTACTAAGCCAAACCCTAGTATTAAGCCACTGGTACGTTTGACGGTTGGCATACCTTGCAAACAATAGAATAAGCCTAGTACGGTCATACCACTAGCGACCATACCACTCAATCCTCTAGCGATAATTTCTAGATAATAAGCATCAATATTAATAGAGGTGCTGCTTAACAGATGGCTACTGACCAGCCATTGTAGACTCGTGGCAGCTAATAGAAAAAACAGGGTAATTTTACTAAATAGCGACATGCCAAATTGCTGACGAATTTTGTATAGTAGAACAGTGATACAAACGTTCGTCATATTATAACTGACAGATATCCAGCCACCTTCAACTGGTGTAAGTCCCATCTCACCTTGAATCTGCGTCAAATTCGCAACCAACAAACCGTTTTGAAAGCTGGCAGTGATGCCAATTATAATCCCAATCATTAAATAAAAGAATTTACGGCGTGCAGGATGGTCAGGGTTGGCAGGAGAGCCTACCATCATCGGCTGTTCATGGGGCTTGAACTGGTAGTCACTACTCATGAGCGTACGATAATTTGCAAAGTGAGGTAAGAGGACATAAGGCAGATTCCAGACAAAAACAATACCAGTAAAATTGGTATTAGTTGAGCGTAATGGTATTACATACAGGCAAGACTAAAAATTGCGGAAAAGATTTTATCATGATTTTTATTGAGCTTTTGTCACATACACGTAATTCACTCAGTTTAAATAAAAGACATATGAGTGATGGGTCGAGTAGTAAGTACGATATTGGGCCAAACAAAAAAACAGCTCTATTAAGAGCTGTTCTTTCGTACATGAAATAATGGGCTTAGGGGTTACCAAACAAGGTTAAATCGACTCATCATAATTTGCTTCTAAGCGCATGGTGCGCTGATAACTATCAAGGCTTGCAAGCTGCAAGGCATATTGCTTGATATATGGATAATCTTCTAGTGCCTCACGCTGAGCCAACACAATTAAATCAAATGACAGCATAAAGTCAGCACCACTCAGCTTATTGCCGACAATGAACGACTTTCCTGCTACTTGATCATTTAAATAGCTTAATAGCTTATGCTTTTCTTGCTTGATATAAGCATTTAAAAATTCGTTATCGGTCACGCCTGCGTTTTTAATGAATAGCTTAAGAGACAAAGGCAACATCAAGGAGCTTTCAGCGAAATGAATCCATTGTAAATAAGACCCATAATCCGTACCATCAACAGCAGGACGTAGACGCTTTGGTGCAAATCGCTCAATCAACAATTCTGTAATTGCACCCGACTCAGCATAAACCTTGCCATCCATTTCGATAACTGGAGATTTGCCTAAGGGGTGTATCGCTTTTAAACTGTCTGGTGCCGAACGATTTTCAGTATCGCGCTGATAACTGATAATCTTATAAGGCACATTCATTTCTTCTAAAAGCCATAAAATACGTAATGACCGTGATTGATTAAGATGATGTAAGCGAATCATGATGTTGGCCTTTGTTCGTGGTTTATTGTGTTAACTTTGACACATTACATCAACCTTTAAGTTTAGTCATCAAACGTTTGGCTGTTTCTTCTGATGAGGCAGGGTTTTGTCCTGTTATTAGCAAACCATCTTCTACGACAAATGATTCCCAGTCACCCGCTTTTTCATAGTTGCCACCATTTGCTTTTAGTGCGTCTTCCACTAAAAATGGTACAACGTCTGTGAGGCCAACAGCGTCTTCTTCTGAGTTGGCAAACCCTGTAACGGTTTTGCCTTTGACCAAATACTCACCATCAACCTTGACATTTTTAAGCGCGGCAGGAGAGTGACATACAAAGGCTACAGGCTTATCTTGCTGAACAAAATTCTCAATCAAATTGATAGAGTTTTCGTCAACTGCCAAATCCCATAATGGACCATGACCGCCTGGATAAAAGACTGAATCAAAGTCTTCGGCATTCATATCAGCAAGTTTTTCTGTATGAGCCAAATGCTCTTGCGCTTTGGTATCTTCTTTAAAGCGTTTAGTATCCTTGGTTTGCGTATCTTCAGTGTCGCTACCAGGATCGAGTGGTGGTTGACCACCAGCAGGAGAAGCCAGCGTGACATTGACACCAGCGTCAATAAAAGCATAGTAAGGGGCAGCAAATTCTTCTAGCCAAAAGCCTGTTTTTTTGCCTGTATCACCCAAACGATCGTGTGAGGTAAGTACCATTAAAATATTCATAAGTATCCTTATTTATTATTGGTATAAGTTATAAAAGTTAGTAGAAGATGAATAGCAATACCATCTATAAAGTATTGCTATTTTTGATCCATAGTTGCTTATAGTATCTGTAATATGACAGGTATTTATAGTAGTAATATTAGCAACTTATGTTGTTAAGTGGTTATTCTGACTGATCTAACATTAGCTAAAAAGCAGACATTACTTGACGTCAGCGACTTTTACCACAGTCTTACCAAAGTTATCACCGTTTAACATACGCACAAACGCATCAGGGGCATTGTCTAAGCCATCAGCAATATACTCTTTGGTTTTGACATCGCCTGATTCTACCCATTTGCCCATGGTTTCTAAAAACTCAGGGTAATGATCGCCGTATTCTTCAAAGATAATAAAGCCTTTAATGGTTAAGCGACGGCTTAGAATCAACCCTGTCAGCACGCTCAAACGATCTTTGCCTTCAGGCAATTCGGTCGCGTTATATTGGGCAACAAGGCCGCAAACTGGGATACGCGCATGAGCATTTAGAAGTGGCATGACTGCATCAAATACTTTACCACCTACGTTTTCGTAATAGATGTCGATACCATCTGGGCAAGCCGCTTTTAGTTGCTCTTCAAAATCATCGGCTTTATGATCGATACAGACATCAAAGCCCAGCTCATTAACCGCGAAATCACATTTTTCTTGACCACCTGCAACGCCAACAGTACGTAATCCGTATTGCTTACCAACTTGACCAACCGTAGCGCCAACTGGGCCAGTAGCAGCAGCGACAACTAAGGTTTCGCCTTTTTGCGGCTTACCAATATCAGTCAGACCCATATAGCCAGTAAATCCTGGCATACCCAATACGCCCAAACCATACGAGGGGTTTGGCATATTTTTATCGAGCTTTAAAACGCCTTCGCCATTACTGACGCTATAGTCCTGCCAGCCTGAATTTGAAACAACCAAATCACCGACGGCAAATTTGTCGATATTGGACTCAACAACTTGAGCAACAGTACCGCCCATCATGACATCGCCAACTTCTAAGGGATCAGCATAGCTTTTAGCATCACTCATACGCCCACGCATATACGGGTCTAATGATAAATAAACCGTTCGTAGCAGCATCTCGTTGTCTTTTGGCGAGGGGATATCGGTAGTGACCATGTCAAAATTTTCTGCTTTAGGCTCGCCAGTGGGGCGGCTTGCAAGTTTGATCTGACGGTTTTTTTCTTGGTTTTGTTGCTTATCAAAGCTCATTTTAATATTCCTTTTTCTATTTATTAATTTTAGGTAGTTATTATTTATAAGTATTTATTTGAATAGTAACCACTCAGTGCTGAGCAGTTACTATTAATAGTATAAACATAGGTACTTTTTATTACCGTGACGTTTTTTATTAAGATGCTTGGCTAG
>ENA-UOXB01001177-UOXB01001177.1-bioreactor-metagenome-genome-assembly--contig:-NODE-1177-length-12872-cov-14.107591_pt1 | contig 12872 bp, 10 predicted proteins | sample MGYA00238158_ERZ761615 | MGnify/ENA primary metagenome ERZ761615 (study PRJEB28904, sample SAMN06267902) | bioreactor metagenome | isolation source: Joint BioEnergy Institute, California, USA... | reverse complement strand
TGGATATTATCTTATTACAACGCATTAAAAACCTTGGTAAATTAGGCGATAAAGTTTCAGTTAAAGCTGGTTACGGCCGCAACTACCTTATCCCTCAAGGTCAAGCAGTAGCTGCTACTGAAGCTAACACTGCTGCTTTTGAAGCTCGTCGCGCTGAACTTGAGAAAGCTGAAGCTGATGTTTTAGCTGCTGCTCAAGCACGTGCTAGCCAATTAGACGAAGTTAACATCGTAATCACTGCGAAAGCTGGTGACGAAGGTAAACTATTCGGTTCTATCGGTACTCGTGATATTGCAGACGCATTAACAAATGCTGGTCTTGCAGTTGACCGTGCAGAAGTACGCCTACCAAACGGTGCGCTTCGTCACACTGGTGAATTCAACATCGCAATCCAATTGCACCATGATGTTGTTGCTGAAGTTCTCGTTACTATCGTATCTGAGTAATTTCTTGCAAAAAAAAGAGCATGCTTTTGCATGCTCTTTTTTTATCTCTATGAAAAAGTAGTTTCTTCGCTCAGCTTAAAACTTCATCAGCCTGCCCCGCAAAATGCCAAATTTGAATATTATGGGTTTTATCCATAAGCCTTGAATTCAGCACACAGCAGCTGCATTTTTTGATAAAGTGCATAGAGTTAAATGGCTGTAATTTTTTCCAAATTTACAGTGAAATTTATCTTAAGTTATCCCTCTTACTGTATTAAAAATCAGGGCGTTATATGTCACAGGCGAATGCCACTGCTCAAAAGAGCTCATCGAAACAAGACAATAAACCGAATGAGTCAGGGCAACTGAAAGAATTCCGTACACCTCCGCATAACTTAGCATTGGAACAAGCCGTACTTGCCGCTTTAATGACGGTTGCTGAATCCTTTGAACAAGTTGGCGATGTACTGACTGAAAATGACTTTTATGCGACGCGCCATAAATATATTTTTCGTGCGATTGCGCAACTCTCCAAAGACAGCTCACCCTATGATGCGGTTTTAGTGCATGACTGGCTCACCACACAAAACCTACTCGATGCGGTTGGTGGTGAAGAGTACCTGATGCAATTGATGGCAGACTCCCCGTCTAGTTTCTATAACATGGAAACTTATGCCACCAAGATCAAAGAATTTTCAACTTTGCGTAGCATGATTAAGGTTAGCTCTGAAATTTTACAAAATGCCTATGACACCAAAGGTCGTAACGTCAGTGAAATTTTAGATTTAGCCGAAACCAATATTTTCTCCTTGGCAGAACAACACAATAACAACGCCAAAGCTCAAGGGCCTAAAGCCATCAATACAGTTGTGGCCGATGTCTTTGATAAGCTGAATGAGCTGTCGCAAATGGAAGGCAGCATTACAGGCTTAACCACAGGCTTTCTTGAACTCGACAATAAAACCTCGGGCATGCAAGCAGGTGATTTGATTATTGTTGCAGCGCGTCCATCGATGGGTAAAACCACTTTTGCCATGAATTTAGTGGAAAGCGTGCTGTTTAATAATGACTTACCTGCCTTGGTTTACTCCATGGAAATGCCAGCCGACTCCATCGCCATGCGTTTGATTTCATCTTACGGGAAAGTCCATCAGGGCCATTTACGTTCAGGTAAACTCGATGGCGATGAATGGTCAAAAGTTACGGGCACCATTTTGCAACTGCAAGAGAAAAAGCTCTATATCGATGACTCCTCTGCTCTTCCACCTACAGAAGTTCGTGCTCGCGCACGTCGTATTGCCAAACAGCACGATGGTAAACTCGGCTGCATCATGGTCGATTACTTACAGCTGATGAAAGTACCAGGCATGGGTGATAACCGTGTAGGTGAGATTTCAGAAATTTCACGAAGCTTAAAAGCTCTTGCCAAAGAAATGATGTGCCCTGTAATTGCACTATCGCAGCTTAACCGTTCCCTCGAGAACCGCCCAAACAAACGTCCCGTGATGTCAGACTTACGTGAATCCGGTGCGATCGAGCAGGACGCCGACTTGATCATGTTTATTTACCGTGATGAAGTCTATAACAAAGAATCCAAAGAAGCGGGCACTGCCGAAATTATTATTGGTAAGCAGCGTAACGGCCCTATTGGTACCGTTCGACTTGCTTTTGAAGGCCAATATACCCGCTTTAGTAACTTATCCCCTGAGTTTTATGCTCAGTACGATGATGAGGAATAATTAAAGCCTCATCGTCGCCCTTCCATGACCCTGTAGGAGTAATTAGGGTGCGTCAAGCAACAGTTTATATTGATAGCCAAGCGCTGCAATATAATTTAAACCGTGTCAAACAACTTGCCCCAAACGCGAAAATCGTCAGCATGGTCAAAGCCAATGCTTATGGACACGGAGTCAAAGACTGTTTAGCAGCCTTAAGTGAAACCGATGCCTTTGGCGTCGCCTGTTTAGAAGAAGCATTAGAGATTCGTGAACTCGGCTTTAAACAGCCGATTACCCTGATTGAAGGTGTTTTCTCAGCAGATGAAATGCCAACCGTCATTGAGCAAAATATCGAGTGTGTGGTTCATCAGCAACAACAAGTCGATTGGCTGATCGCACATAAAACCACGTATATCGCACAAAAGCTTAAAGTATGGGTAAAACTCAATAGCGGTATGAACCGTTTAGGCTTTAAAATTGCTGAAATCATTGCTGTCATCAACACATTGAAAGCAGAAGGCTTTACATGTGTCCTAGCAATGCACTTTGCCAATGCCGATGCGGATCACCCACTCAATGAGCAGCAACGTGCGCAATTCCTACACATCAAAGAAGCGTGCTCACCAATTCTAGCCTCATGTTGTAACTCAGCTGCTATTTTTAAATGGCCTGAACTTAATTTTGATTTTGTTCGTCCCGGCATCATGCTTTACGGTGCATCACCTTTTGCCGATAAAAATGCACACGACTTAGACTTAAAGCCCGTTATGACCTTCACGGCGGAAATTATTGCATTAAATACCATTCAAGCAGGTGAAGGTGTCGGCTATGGTTCGCATTTTGTCGCAAACCAAGAAACTGAACTGGCCATTGTTTCGATTGGTTATGGTGATGGCTACCCACGTGCATTTCCAAAACAAAACCATGTTGCTATAAATGGTCAGGCTGCAGCTGTTGTGGGCCGAGTAGCAATGGACATGATTGCGATCGATGTGACGGGTTTAAACGCCGAACTCGGTACAAAGGTTGAGCTCTGGGGTGAAAACCGCTTAGTTGACGATGTTGCGGAAGCCAATGGAACTATTGGTTATGAGCTACTTTGTCGGTTAAGCAATCGCCCTACACGTAAGCAAATCTAACAAAAAAGCCCAAGTTCTACTTGGGCTTTTTTCAACACAAACTCTCATCGGGCTGGGCATCGTAAAGGTCTTGCAACAGCTGATCAATTTGTTGTTGACTCATGCTCTGTGGTTCAAATTTTGCAAAACCCATTTCACGCATTTTGGTATGTACACTACTCATACGTTGCACATACTTCATGCCCCAAGCTCTAAAATGTGCCGCGTGAATGGTTTTCGCCTCAAAGACTTTGATATCTTTATGTCTAGGGTCTTTCAATAATTTCGACATTAATAATTCTAAAGCAGCTTCATCCCCTTCTAAGCACTGGAAATAATGCTGATCTGCATAATAAAGAACGCCTGAAATATTATGTATTGCATTAAAATCACGTGCTTCGCTTAAAATGTCCCGAACATCTTGAAGAAGCTGTACCTGATCCGAAGTTGAAGTACTTGCATAGCAAATTTGCCGCATAGACTTCCCCAATTTATTGATTTCATTATTTTTAGCATCTAACACGTTTATACTAAATAGTCATCCGTCGGCTTTGCCAATTCTTGCAATCCTTTTCTTAAGGTATCCGACCATTGCTTACTGATGCTTGAAAAATACGGATCTTCTTCATCAATCCGCTTACCCACTGGAATATGTAAACTATCTCTTGTATACACCAAAGCATCTAAGGGCAAACCAACAGAAACATTGGAGCGTAAGGTTGAATCAAAAGAAATCAAACTACACTTCACTGCTTCATCTAAGGGCATGTCATACCGTAATGCACGATCTAGAATCGGCTTGCCATATTTACTTTCACCAATTTGAAAATACGGCGTATCTTTGGTCGCACAAATAAAATTCCCCTGCGGATAAATATTATAAAGTTGCATTTCTGCCCCTTTAATTTGTCCACCGACCAATAAGCTACAGTAGTAATTACTCTGTTCCTGCGTGTCCGGCGCCATATCCGCCAAGACTTTTTTCAAAGTATGTCCAACCAACTCAGCCGCTTCGAACATGGTATTGACACTATATAAATTCGGTTCTTGGCTTAACTCCAGATGATTTTTTAAATGTCCAATCACCGCTTGGGTCGTTGCTAAATTTCCTGAGGTTTGAATCGCAATAAAGCGTTCACCCTCCACACCGAAGGTATACAGTTTCCTAAACACGGATATATGGTCTACACCTGCGTTCGTACGTGTATCACTTATAAAAACCAAACCATCTTGCAGACGAAGTGCACAACAATAGGTCATAGAACATCCTTTTTCAGCTAAACCTTAACAACTTAAAACTTGTACCATGGAATGCATCGATTCCACCCCACCTTTTTCACGTACGCCACGAACGGGAGCCACATCCCAATAATCGCGCCCAATAGCTACATAGATATGTGACTGTGGTTTGAACAATTGATTACTGGTATCAAAACAATACCATGCATCATCAATATACACCTCGGCCCACGCGTGACTGGCGAGGTGTGAAGTTTCAGGCACATGCAAATACCCCGATACATAACGTACCGGTAAGCCAAGATGCTTACACATGGCAATAAAAACATGACTATGGTCCTGACATACGCCTTGCTGCCCATTGAATGCATCGATTGCCGAAGTGAGCACCGAGGTTTCGGCAGATACATAAGGAATATGCGCTAAAACGGCTTCTGACAGTTTCATCAAATTTTCCCGATTCAGCTCAGGCACATACTGATGTGCAAATGCCTTCATTTCGGCATTGCACTGGGTATTGAGCGTCGGCTGTAAAAATAAATTGGGATTCAGTCGATCTTGTATGCCATGTTCTGCCAAGCTATTAATTTCAACAATGCCCTGCGCCATTATGGTCAGCTGTTGATAGGCTTCACGTTGCGAACTGGTAATCCAAATATTTTGGAAGGCATCCCGTTTTTCTTCACGCTCTCCTGGCACACTCACATGCCAATGACATACCTTTTGGTGTGAATTATTCGTGGGTGTCATTTTGATATATTGAATGCTATTCAGCGCCAATTCACTATATTGATAATGCGTTTGATGATTGATCATAAGTTTCATACATCAACCTCAAACAATTGTTGAATATAATCACTAAAATGATAAAAATTCATCGCATCAGGTTGCGATTTGAGCTCTAGCCAAGCCTGTGCCAAATTTAGCCAGCCCATTTCTTTTAACAACATGACGATGTTTTCTATTTCAACTAAAGTATTTTGTGCATCTTGTTTCAGGCGAATTTGACGGTCAAGCTGCTCAATCATTTGCCCCAAACTAAAGAATAAAAAGACATCACTGGCTTCAGACTCAAGTACATCCTGACACTCTCCAACCACATCACAAATATAGGCGGTGTTTTCAGTGGCATTTTTGATAAATTGATTCAGTTCCGCGTAAGCTTTTGCAGATAAAATCCCGCGTAAGTCTTGAACATTACTCTTGGCGCTTTGAAATTGCTGGTTAAATGAAGCAGGATTGTTTGGGTTTAAAATCAGCTCATTCAGTGAGCACGCATCAAAAGCAGGCAAACAAAATGCATGCGCATAATCCATTGCAGGCTGGTCTTGGGTAAAAGGAAACTGAGCACACAAATATTGAGTACGTGTTAAATAACGCCCTAACCAAAAAATATTTTCAGCATTGGTGCTTAATAAAATCATAGTTCTACCCTCATATTTGTTTATTTTATGAATGTAAGTTTTCCACGACCCAAGTGTCTTTAATTCCTCCTCCTTGGGATGAGTTGACCACCAACGAACCTTCTTTCATCGCAACACGTGTTAAACCGCCAGGGACAATTTCGGTACGATACGGTGAACTGAGCACAAACGGTCTAAGGTCAATATGACGCTCAGACACACCCGATTCAGTCATGGTTGGACTGACAGAAAGTTCTAATGTGGGCTGGGCAATATATAAATGCGGTGTCGCCATGAGCTTATCTCTAAATTGCTCAATTTGGCTTTTACAGGCTTGCGGTCCAATCAGCATACCATACCCACCCGAACCTTGCGCCTCTTTGACCACTAACTGCTCAAGGTTCTCCAGTACATAAGCCAAATCTTGCTTGTTACGGCATTGATATGTCGGAACATTTTTTAAGATAGGTTTTTCACCTAAATAGAACTGAATCATTTTATCGACATAAGGATAAATCGATTTATCATCCGCAACCCCTGTGCCTGGTGCATTCGCAATAACCACGTTATGACTCAAATAAGCCGACATCAACCCTGCGACACCTAAAGTGCTATTCGGCATAAAGCACAGCGGATCAAGATAAGCATCATCCAAACGGCGGTAAATCACATCTACTCGTTGACGGCCACGAATGGTTTTGACATAGACTTTATCATGCTCTACAAACAAATCGCGCGATGTCACCAAAGGCACATCCATTTCACGGGCTAAAAAAGCATGTTCATAATAGGCACTATTAAAACGTCCCGGTGTCAACACCACGATGAAAGGCTGATCGACATAAGCATTTTCAGCCAAGATTTGTTTAAGTAATTGTGGGTATTGTTCTATGCCTAAAATATGGTTCTTCTGCATCAAATCAGGCATGAGTTTTTCACTAATCTTACGACTTTCAAGCATATAAGACACGCCCGACGGCGTTCTTAAATTATCTTCGAGCACATAAAACTCACCCTGCCCATCACGGATAATATCAATTCCACTAATTTGGCTATAAATCTGACCTTTTAAACGGTGCTCATACATATGCGGTTGATAAGCCTCATGCGTCAACACTTGCAGTTCTGGAATAATTTTCGCTTTGAGAATGTCTTGTTGATGGTAAATATCATGTAAAAATAGATTTAAAGCTCGCACACGTTGTGCAGAGCCAAGGGAGATTTTATTCCATTGTTGTTTAGCGATCACACGTGGAATTAAATCATAAGGAATGGTGCGCTCAATGCCCTCAGATTCACCATATACAGTAAACGTAATACCTTCATATAAAAAATGCTGTTTGGCAATTTGGTTCAGTTCTTCGAGTTCTTCTACACTATGCTGTGACAACCAGTGCTCAATACGCGCACAAGCCTCACCCGACATCGCTTGGTCATCTGTCATTTCATTAAAGAAATTCGAGGTCATTTGATGAAACAATCCAACAGACTGGCTCGATAGACGATCATGAGAGTGAATCGGATTTAATACAGGAGAGTTAAGCTTATATCCGTCCAACATCGTATTTACATTTGTATCTTTATCTTCTTTAAACATACAAACCTCTCAATTGTTATCGATATGTAACCCATACGTAGCAATATCTATGCCATGGATTTCTAAAGATGCTTTGTTTATTAATCGATAAAAAACGCATTGCTTCAATTCTATTTCGCATTAAGTTGTGTCAAAAAATATAACTGAAAAATTTCAAGCAAAGCTTGCTTAAACGAATGAGTTTTCTTATTGTGTTCACATTCAAGTAAGTAATTTCGACTCCTATATTTTATTAAACTATGTCTATACAAGAAAAAGAAACGTCCAATAGTCTCTATCGCCAATGGCAAATTTTGTCTCGCCTTTCCACTGGAAAATGGATGGGCACTCGAGAGCTGCAAGAGATTTTACAACGTGAAGGCATCGATATTACTTTGCGAACCATTCAACGTGATTTAAACCAAATCTCTCAACGCTTCCCGATTGAAAACAATGGGGCTGTGCCTCAAGGTTGGCGTTGGCGTTCTGATGCTCCAATTCAAAGCTTACCGCACATGACCAGCTCTCAGGCGGTGACGTTTATGATGGTTGAAGAACATCTTAAACATCTTCTTCCTCCCAGCTTAATTGAAGAAATGAACCCATGGTTTGACTTAGCACGTCGTAGCCTCTCTACTCAAAACAATGTACGCCAATGGATTAACCGCGTACGCATTGTCCCTGCGACACAACCGCTGATTCCCCCGATTGTGGAGAAAACAGCACAACAAGCCATCTATGAAGGACTACTCCAAGACAAACAGCTGGAATGCGTTTATCAAGGCTTAAACCAAGCGGCTGAAGCAAAAACCTATACGCTCAATCCACTCGCACTGGTTCAAAAAGGTGCAATTATTTATCTAATTTGTACCCGCCACGACAAAACTGATATTCAAACCTTTGCACTGCACCGTTTCAAATCAGCGACGGTTTTAAACACTCGTGCCTTACACCCAGTCAATTTTGATATCGATGAATATATCGAATCGGGTGCATTAGGTTTCCGTGTAGACTTTTCAAAACCTACAGAAACCGTTGCACTTACCCTGACTATGACTGAAATAGATGCACTGTATTTGGAAGAAACCAAACTCAGTACCAATCAGGTTTTAGAACCGCTTGGAAATGGGCAAATCTTGGTTCATGCGACCGTCCCTTTTACCAATCAACTGGTGTGGTGGTTACGTAGTTTTGGGCATAAAATTAGTCACATTGAACCCAAAGAAGTTCGTGATGCAGTTAATCAGACCATCACCGACTAAAATAAAAAAAGCCCCAAGTATTCGGGGCTTTACAGTCTTTTTGGTATTAGATATTTGAATTGCTTGGGTTTGTCGTTTTCATTGCTCATCTTGGTTTAATGCCTCCCCTAAACCAAGATAAGTGCGCTGTTTTTGGTGATTGATACAAACTAGCATTGGCATGCAAGCTCTCCACTGTTAAAACGGATCGATTTCATCGTCATGGTGTTGACCTCATGTTAAGAACGTAAAATCAATTTAAAAGATGGCAATACTTTTGTGAAATAACATGATTGGCTATTTTTATCTGTTTTTATCTTAAACAACTATTTTGCTTTGTTTATCTGCCAAAACAAAAAGCCAGCCTTATGGTCAGCAGGCTTATGATTAGCCCCTTGCATTTCAAATGTGGATTGCAAGAACCTTTCGACAGTAATCGTTACAAATCATCCGCTTTTATTTCTTCCAAAATTGCCACTTGCTACGTTTAGGCCGCTTTTCTTCAATACGCACCAATCCCTTGAGTGCTTCATTATTGATTCTGTCATACATTTTTAAATACTCAGGATTCAACTGCTCTCCGATATATTCAGGCGTATACGATGTACAAGGTTTTCGTAATGAGCGCTCATACCATTTTTGTGCAACATCTAAATCGGTATTAAAATAGAGCCCTTTTTCATACAAATAACCAATTTTACATTCCGCATATTGGTCTTTCTGATCAGCCGCTTTTTGAATCCAATACACGGCTTCTTCCAAATTTTTCTCAGTGTACAAGCCATTTAAATACCAATAACCCACTTGATACTGTGAGGAAGCTTCTCCTTTTTGGGCATTCAGTAAAAATAGTTTGAAGAATAGTTGTTTGGCTTCATCCATATGCAGAAATGAATCAATCTTTCGGATTTGTTCATTAACCTGATCAATTGAGTAGTCCCGTGCATTTTTGAGAACATGTTGAGCCTGTTGCAGTGGACTTTCTTCAGTAAAGGATGCGATTAATTGCATTGCTTCTGCCTGCATCTCATCTATCCCACTGATACGCGCATCCAGTACGACATTTAAATATTTTCGAGCCAATTCGAAGTCTTGCTCAACACCTCGTCCTTCTAAATACATACGACCCAAACTTAAATCTGCCGCTATGACCTGACCTGCTACTTGTTGATACAGTCCAATTGCCATATCTAAATCAAGTGGTACACCTAAACCATGCTCATACTTATCCGCTAAATTATTGATCGCAACGGGATTACCCAGATCAGCAGACTTTTGATACCAATAGACACATTGCTCGTAGTCTTGTTGAGTCCCAATACCATCTTGATACATCCAGCCTAAATGATAATAAGCATTTGCCAAAACACCTTTTTCAGTTTCGGGCGCTTGTGACGAGATTCGATGATAAAGATAAAATGCTCGTGCCGAGTGAATCACATGTTCGCTCACCACGCCATAATTTGGATAAACTGAATTGACCAAGAAACACGTTAACCAACCAAAACGATAATAAGCCGCCAACCCCAATGTGGCTGCCCAACAACCTTGTTCAGAGGACTGCTCCAAGAGCTGCAAACTTTTTTGTAAATCTTGTTCGGTGCCATGAGCTCGTGCATAGCATCCCGCCAACTGATATAGCGCTATGCTATCCATTTTGGATGCAGCTTCTCGATACCAGTTAAAACTTCCTTCCAGACTTTTTTGTAAAATTCCACCAATGAATAATTGCTGCGCTAACTGACACATCGCAGGGGTATAACCCGACTGAGCAGATTGACGTAGTAAATCAATATAGAGCTGAAACTCACGCTCTTGATAGGCTTGATCTGCCAAATAATATTGATAAATACCCCGATGTTGCTCGGCTTTACTTCTAATTAATTGAAGGATTAATGCTCCATGACCTGTTTCATGCTCAGAAAAATACTCAATACGTTCAATCAATCCCAAACTTTTAGACACTTGCTCAATGGGTAGAAACCATCGTGTAATGGTATAGAGTCCCGGAACATCTTTCATTTTCACAATGTCAGAAGATGGCTCAGGATCTTCGGGTCGAACCAAAGCTCTCAGCATCTGCATAGGAGATTCTGCTTCTGGTGGCATTAAATTTACCCCAACCAGTTCTCCATCATTGGTTTTAGCAACCTCCCAAACTTTCATAATGGCTTGATCAAATTGATAAAACTCACCACTTTGATTGAGCCAGATAACCACATCACCCGCGCGAATCTCTTCTCCACTTTTATAATGTAATGACATAATTCACCTTATTTTTTATTGTATATTTCCCCTGCACAGATTTTACCCAAAAAAAAGCCCGCATAAAGCGGACTTTTTCAATAACTTTCAAATATTAAGCAGATTTTTTCGCTTGTGCATTTTTACGGATCGTAATCATGATCAATTGCACTGCTGCAGGTGTTACCCCCGGAATACGATTTGCTTGAGCCAATGTCTCAGGACGTACATCTTTCAATTTTAAAGTAATTTCACGAGATAAGCCTGAAACCACATCATAATTAAAATCGGCTGGAATTTTGGTTTCTTCCAAACGCTTCATTTGCGCAACGTCTTCATGCTGACGGTTAATATAACCTGCATATTTCACCGCGATTTCAATTTGATCGCCCACTTGTGCAGAGACTTCAGAACCTGTGAGCTCCGCAATTTGAGCAAATGAAATATTCGGACGTTTTAACAAATCAATCGCAGAGCATTCTTTCGATAAATCTGCACCCGTCATTTCAACAAACTTTTTACCCATCGGGTTATTTGGTGCCGCCCAAAGGTGTTGTAAGCGACCTGTTTCCAGTTCAACCGCTTCCATTTTTTCACAGTAAGCTGCCCAACGCTCATCATCCACCAAGCCCATTTCACGACCCACTGGCGTTAAACGTTGATCCGCATTGTCTTCACGTAGCATCAAACGATATTCGGCACGTGAAGTAAACATACGGTACGGTTCTTTCGTACCGAGCGTAATCAAGTCATCTACCAATACGCCCATATAGGCTTCATCACGTTTTGGTGTCCATTGCTCTTGATCCCACGCACGACGCGCAGCGTTTAAGCCTGCAAGCAAGCCTTGTGCACCCGCCTCTTCATAACCTGTCGTACCATTGATTTGACCGGCAAAGTACAAGTTATTAATAGCTTTGGTTTCTAAAGTAAACTTCAACGCTTGCGGGTTGAAATAATCGTATTCAATAGCATAGCCCGGACGTAAAATGTGCGCATTTTCCATCCCGCGAATTGAACGAACCAGCTCAAACTGCACATCAAACGGAAGTGAAGTTGAAATACCATTTGGATAAAGCTCATGTGTATCTAGACCTTCAGGCTCTAAGAATACTTGGTGTGAGTCTTTATCGGCAAAACGGTGAATTTTGTCTTCAATGGATGGGCAGTAACGTGGCCCCACACCTTCAATAACACCAGTGTACATCGGTGAACGGTCTAAACCGCCGCGGATGATGTCATGGGTTTTTTCATTGGTATGGGTAATATAACAATTCACTTGTTCAGGGTGCATAGATGCATCACCCATGAATGACATCGTCGGTGATGGGAAGTCACCCGGCTGTGGAATCATCACAGAAAAATCAACCGAACGCGCATCAATACGTGGTGGCGTACCTGTCTTTAAACGACCCACTGGCAAGTTCAATTCACGTAAACGGTGTGCCAGTGAAATTGAAGGTGGATCACCTGCACGGCCGCCACTTGATTTTTCAAGACCAACGTGGATTACACCACCCAAGAACGTCCCTGCAGTGAGTACAACTGTTTTCGCATCAAAGCGAATACCCGTTTGAGTTACAACACCCTTTACAGTATCACCCTCAACAATCAGGTCGTCTGCGGCTTGTTGGAAAATATCGAGATTTGCTTGGTTTTCTAAAGTGTCACGAATCGCGGCTTTATAGCGAATACGGTCTGCCTGAGCACGTGTTGCACGAACGGCTGCACCTTTACGTGAGTTTAGGATACGGAACTGAATACCACCTTTATCGGCAGCCAATGCCATTGCACCGCCCAAGGCATCAATTTCACGCACCAAATGCGATTTACCAATACCACCAATTGCTGGATTACAGCTCATCTGCCCTAAAGTCTCAATATTATGAGTTAAGAGTAAAGTCTGTC
>ENA-UOXB01001176-UOXB01001176.1-bioreactor-metagenome-genome-assembly--contig:-NODE-1176-length-12874-cov-7.095093_pt1 | contig 12874 bp, 9 predicted proteins | sample MGYA00238158_ERZ761615 | MGnify/ENA primary metagenome ERZ761615 (study PRJEB28904, sample SAMN06267902) | bioreactor metagenome | isolation source: Joint BioEnergy Institute, California, USA | place... | reverse complement strand
CTGATCGTGGTGGTCGACAACACCTTCGCCTCGCCGATGCTGCAGCGTCCGCTGGAGCTGGGTGCGGACCTGGTGCTGCATTCGGCGACCAAATACCTCAACGGCCATTCGGACATGGTCGGCGGCATGGTCGTGGTTGGTGACAACGCGGAACTGGCCGAGCAGATGGCCTTCCTGCAGAACTCCATCGGTGGCGTGCAGGGGCCGTTCGACAGCTTCCTGGCCCTGCGCGGGCTGAAGACCCTGCCGCTGCGCATGAAAGCCCACTGCGCCAATGCCCTGGCGCTCGCGCAATGGCTGGAGTCGCAGCCGGCGGTGGAGAAGGTGATCTATCCCGGCCTGACCTCGCACCCGCAGCACGAGCTGGCCACGCGCCAGATGAACGGCTACGGCGGGATCGTGTCGATCGTGCTGAAGGGCGGGTTCGAGGCGGCGAAGCGCTTCTGTGAACGTACCGAGCTGTTTACCCTGGCCGAGTCGTTGGGCGGGGTGGAGAGCCTGGTCAACCATCCTGCGGTGATGACGCATGCGTCGATTCCGGTGGAGCGGAGGGAGACGCTGGGGATCAGTGCGGGGCTGGTAAGGCTGAGTGTGGGTGTGGAGGAGGTGGGGGATCTCATGGTGGATCTGGAGAGGGCGCTGCAGGAAGGCAGCCATTGAGCTGAATCGTCCCATTCATTTTTCATGATCATGTGACCCTCGTACGGAAACCACAAATGTTCAACTCCAGCCAAGCTTTCAGTGCGTCCCCGTTGGCCGCACTACGTTCAACGGTCGTCAACCGCCGACTCGTTTACGAGATGGTGAAGCGTGAAGTTGTGGGCCGCTACCGCGGTTCCGTGATGGGTCTACTCTGGTCATTCTTCACGCCAGTGCTGATGCTGGTCGTCTACACCTTCGTGTTCAGCGTTGTTTTTCGCGCTCGCTGGGCAGGCGGCTCAGGCTCGAAAACAGAGTTTGCCGTCGTCCTGTTCATAGGAATGATGATCTTCGGCCTATTCGCGGAGTGTATAAATCGTGCGCCTTCGTTGATTCTATCGAACGCGAACTACGTGAAAAAGGTGATCTTTCCCCTTGAGATCCTGCCCATGGTGGCCTTGGGTGCTGCGCTTTTCCACTTTGCGATAAGCATGCTGGTATGGATCATCTTCTACACGGCTCTGTTCGGCGTGCCGCCGCTGAACGCATTGTGGCTTCCCGTGGTGCTGGCGCCATTGTTCATCATGTGCCTTGGTTTGTCCTGGTTCCTTGCGTCCCTAGGCGTATACCTTCGAGACGTTGGGCAAGTAATCGGCGTCGTTACGACCGCGCTGATGTTCATGTCGCCCGTATTTTTCCCCGTGGTGGCCATGCCCGAAGAGTTCCGACCCTACCTCTACCTCAGTCCGATTACCTATTTCATTGAGCAATCGCGGGACATTCTGATCTGGCACCGCGACATGCACTGGCTGAATTGGGGGAGAATGCTGGCCTTGTCGCTCGTCATGGCCGCGTTGGGCTTTGCGTGGTTCCAGAAGACGCGAAAGGGGTTTGCGGATGTCCTCTGAAAATGCGATTGAAGTCCGCGGCCTGAGCAAGTGCTATCAGGTCTTCAGCACACCGCGTGATCGCCTTCTCCAGACCCTGCTGGGCAGGAGCGGGAAGAAATTCTACACAGAGTTCTGGTCGCTCACCGACGTCAGCTTCAGCATTCCTAAAGGCCAGGTTTACGGCATTCTGGGAAAGAACGGGGCCGGCAAGTCGACGCTGTTGCAGATAATCTGTGGAACACTCTCTCCTACCCAGGGCGAAGCCAAGGTAGCGGGTCGCGTCTCCGCCCTGCTCGAACTGGGCTCAGGCTTCAATCCTGAGTTCACGGGTATCGAGAACATTTACATGAACGCGCAGCTGCTCGGCCTCACGAAGGAAGAGGTTGATGGCAAGCTGGATGAAATAATCGCGTTCGCGGATATCGGCGACCATGTGCAGCAGCCCGTCAAGACGTATTCGAGCGGCATGTTTGCCCGTTTGGCGTTCTCCGTTGCGATTCATGTCGAACCGGACATCCTTATCGTTGATGAAACCCTCAGCGTGGGTGACGCATGGTTCCAGCACAAAAGCATGGCTCGGATGCGCAAACTCATGGAGAGCGGGTGCAGTGTCCTGTTTGTGAGTCATTCCATCGATGCAGTCCGTGCTCTGTGTGATCATGCTATCTGGATTGACGGTGGTCGGCTGAAAATGCAGGGCAACGTGACCGAGGTCACCAACGCTTATATGAACGATGTGTTCGTCGAGCATAATCGACTGATTCTTGAAGCGAATGATGTCGACGTGTCTGCCCAGCCGGCAGCGTTGACTGCGGCGCTGCTTAGAGACGCATCGCATCAGGACGGCGCAGATGCGGAACACGATGATCCGGCACAGGCGACGGACAGACCCTCGGACGGGGCTGTTCTTCGGGTGGAGACGGTTTCGCTCGTAGATTCTGCAGGCCGCTCCGTCGACCGGATCGAGCAGCGTGAACAGTTCTGCCTCGCAATCGATGTCAGTTTCTATGAGAGCCTGAAGAACATCAGCATCGGCTTCCTGATCAAAGACCAGTTCGGCCAGGAACTCACTGGTGAAAGCATTTTCAATGCTCATAGGAAGGGACTGGACGTCGCTGCTGGTCAGCGGGTCTGTGTCAGGTTCAACGGCACGAACCTCTTGAGGGGCGGTCAGTCTTATTCGGTCGCAATCCGAATCAATCAGGTAAGCAAATGGGATCGGAGCGACAACGTGATCGTCTACGCAGACGAGCTTGCTGCAGTGTTTGATGTTTTGGCGGATATCAACGAGCCGATGTGGTTCAAATTCAAGATGCCGGTGAAGGTTGAGTACAAATGAGCGCAAATGAAATGGATGTCAGTGTCGTTCTCAACATGCATCGTGAGGCTCTTCTGCTGGTGCCGACATTGCGGTCTCTCGAGGAATGCGCCGAAGAAGCACGCCGTTCGGGACTTCGGACTGAACTCATTGCCGTTTTCGATTGCGCCGATGAAGCGACGCGTGAGGCGTTCCGATCCCAGCCATTACCTTCGTTCGAACGCGTAGTCGAGGTGAATGTCGAGTTGGGCTCGCTGGGCCTCGCCCGCAACGCGGGCATCGAGCACGCCACGGGCGAGTACATCTGGACCTCCGACGCAGATGACCTTGTGTCTGCCAATGCAATCGTCAGCCTGGCATCCGCGGCGAAGGCTCATGGCAGCAAGGAAGTCGTGGTCTTCATGGAGTACCTCTGCGCGTTCGGCGACCGCTACCATAACGTTAGGTATTTCGATTCCACGTACCTCACCGCAGCTGACTTCGCCTACCAGCACCCTTATATTTCCCGGGTTTTCCTCGCCAGGTCGGTATTTGAATCATTGAAATATCACGATCTGCGGGTGGCTTCCGGCTTCGCATATGAGGACTGGCATTTCAACTGTCTGCTCAGGGCGCGCGGCTTCGATATGATCGTAGCCCCCGATACCGTGATCTTCTACCGGCAGCGTAGTGGAAGCTTGCTTCGCCAAGCTGACGCGGCGTCCTCAAGGCTCGTTCCGCACTCGGATCTCTTCGACCCGACCTTCCTTGTCGCCGACCTCCAGCGGGTGAGGAAGATGCGCGGTGGGCTGGCGCAACTCGACTCGGCTCGGCAGGCCATCTTCTCGGCCAACAACACTGCGCTGTTCATGGGCTCTGAGAAGCTCGTGGGCTACCTCCATCGCGCGGCAAATCTGGAGCCGGAAATCGAGCCCCATCGCGTAGAGGCTGCGGGCAGTTACAGCCCAATGCCGCACAGTATCGATCACTGGGGTATGCAGCTCGAGAGCCTCTATCGAATGATCGGTGAGGTTGGGTTTACTGACATAGTTCTTCTACCCTGGTTGAGGCCGGGGGGCGGCGAGAAGTACATGCTGCAGATTCTTGAGGAAATCGACAGGCAGGATACGAATGCGCGATTGCTTGTTATAACGGGCGAGCCGGCATCGAAGCACGAGTGGGCATCGCGGCTTCCATTGGGCAGCGTGTTCATCGACGTCTACAATGCGTTTCCGCGCCTTGATGATGCATCCCGGGATGCAATGCTGATTCGCGCACTACTTGCATTGGGTGTCAACGGTGCGCGCCTTCACGTCAAGTCATCCGGGTTTGCGCATCGCTTGCTTGATGCCTATGGGCCTGTGATGTATTCATCCTTCCGTATCGCATATTATCGATTCTGCGATGCAACCTATGAGTGGAGAGGCGATCTTCTTCGGGGTCCATGGGGGCTGCGCGTGCTCCGCCAGCATTTGAGAGGGTTCTGGCGCGTGGTGACTGATTGCCAAGCGATAGTGGATGCGGATCAAACCTTCATGGGGCCGCTGCCGAATTATCAAGTGATCTACGCCGGGTGCAACGTGGCGGAAACTGGAGCGCTGGTGCACAAGCCGCAGGGGCGGCTGCTCTGGGCGTCGCGCGTAGACTCGCAGAAACGGCCAGAGCGCCTGGCCGCCATCGCGCGCAGATTGGCTGAATGCGGCGTTGCGGTTGAAATTGACGCGTATGGTTCGGCTGCACCGGGCGTCAATCCGAAATCGATCTTTGGGCAGGGGCGCGGCATTACCTATCGCGGCTCGTTCTCTTCGGTCGATGAGCTGGATCCAAGCAGGTATGACGCATTCGTCTATACAAGCGACTTCGACGGCCTGCCTAATATTCTTCTTGAAATGCTTGGCGCTGGGCTTCCTGTCATAGCGCCTGACGTGGGCGGCATCGGCGAAGTTGTCGTCAATGGCTCCACGGGGTTCCTGGTCGACGGTGCCGACGAGGAGGCCCTCGTCGACGCCTACGCAGATGCTGTGAGGGCGCTATACGCAGACTGGGGGAAGCGTCATGAGATGGTCGCGAACGCTGTTTCCCTCCTCGAAGCGCGGCATGGGGCATTGACGTTTAAGGCAAGGGTCGCTGAAGTATTCAGTCTGGCCGGGACGACTAATAGGGTTGTTTGATGTCCAAGATGTTCTTCTACGCAGACAACACAAGTGCTGAGCTGCTGCTCACCGGTCGCCCCAAGGCGCTGATGCTGGGCAGTGACTTCGGGTACGGAAATTTCGGCGACGTGCTTCAGCACGTAGGCTCTGTTTCCCGCGTCCATGCCGTCTCCGACCTTGCAGTCGTCTCCATCTTCGCGCTCGAGGCGATCGGTCGATTCGAGGACGCAGTGGCGTTGCGGCTGGCCTACAGAGTCGACGCCCTGATCTTCGTGGCATCTACCCCGTTGTCGCGCGAACAAGCACTCCGTCTCGGCGTCACTCAGGTGCTGAAGATAAACGATGTGGCTGTATTGCATCTTTATGGTGGAGGATTCCTGAACGAGATGTGGGGAGACTTTTCGCTGGATATCGCGGAATTCTTGCTTAGACGACTCAGGGGCATTCGCTATTTCATTTCCGGACAGCAGGTAGACGAAGGCTACTCTCACCGGGTCGCGGCGCACATTGCCGAGTTCCGGCCATTGCTCGTGGGCCTGAGGGATCGTGATTCGCTGCGCAACGTCATTCGGCATGGCGTAGACGCCGAGTTTTCGTTTGACGACGCAGCAGAGCCATTGATCGGCCTGTCTGACAGGTTCGCGCTGTCCCGCGGAGCCGGGGCATTCATTCATATGAATTCGTCCGGATACACCGGCAACGACAGCGCACTCCTGGAAGTAACGCGCCATCTGGAGCAGCTCGTTGAAAGAGTAGGTCGCGATACACGACCGGTTCTTTTCCAAGCGTTCCAAGATGCGCGAGAGGAGGTCGTTGATTCACTGGAAACGGTGAAACGCCTTGAGCGCGCGTTCCCATTTGATGGTTGTCAAACGGTACTCCTGGTCGAAGGCATTCTCGGAACGGGGGAGGGGCGGGTCCCTCTACGGCTGGAAGGCCAGTTCGGCTATTCCTGCTCTTACCACATCACCATGTGGCTTCAGTTCAACCGTATCCCCTGCTGGCTGAGAGGCAGCAACAGCTATTACGATCAGAAGCGTCGGTCCCTGGGCGTGGCAGGGGACTTCGAGAGCTTCCTCACCGATATGCCCCTGGTAGACCATGGCCCCAACCTCGCTGCACGCGAGGCTTGGCTGGGCCGTTTCGAGGCTGCATTGAGTGACGCGCCGCCCGCGTCCAATCAGATCGAATGGGATGCCGTCGAGGGGGCGGGCACCTTCAATTTCAAGGGCGAACCACGCTTGACCGAGCGTTTGCAGCGCAGCTGGAAGGATCTGCAAGAAGTCCAATCCGCACACGCGGTTCTTTCGGGAACCATCTCGCAACTGAGTGAGGAGCGCGATGAGCTGTCCGCTGAGCGGGACAGTTTATTGCTTGCTACCAACGATGGCCGGGCCGAGGTGATATCGCTCCAGGACGAGCTTGCGCAGGCGATGGCCCTCATTGGCGAATCGCAAATGAAGATAGCGCGACTCGAAGAGCAGAACGCCTCGGAGGCGGACCTCTGCATGCGTTTGCGTCGGTCCTTGGAGGCTTCCGAGTCGAGGTTGCTGATGTTCGGTGAGAAGTTGACTTCCGTTGGAGCTGACGCGCGTTATTTCCGCGAGCAGTACGAGGGATTGCACTGGACGGTGCAGAGTGCAAGGTCGAGGGCCGAGACGGCTGAAAGCCAGTTGGTCGCGATCGTCGCCAGCAGGTCCTGGCGGTTGACCCGCCCATTGCGCGCGATCAGTCGATTGCTCAGCACTGGCACCGTGGATGTGGAGGGAAGCGTTGGGCTTTTCGAGATCGCAAGACGCGTGGGAAACCGGCTGCCGCTTCCGCTGACCATCAAAAGGCGCTTGGGTGGCTGGCTGCGGCGATTCCGCCGCTGATTGATGCCGAGCGCATACTTCAGTTGGCCGGCATTCCTCGGCTTGTCGTGATCCGCAGCAGCTTTCGAGGAGTCGTGTGCGGTCGAGCTACGAGTGCGCTCCCTTGCCTTTCCTGATGGATCGTCATTCTTCGCCCTGATCGACCGCGCTTCGCATGCGGCGACGGGAATCACGCTGGACCATTGTTCCGTGCAGCAGAAGGCGTCTTGCGTTGTGCTGGCCGTGGTGCAGGTGATTCGCTGCGGAGAATGGGGGTGATTCAGCGACGCTCCGCATCGCTGATCAGAGTCCGACTGCCCCAAAGCAAACGTGAAGTGCCAACCCGGACTGCGCGAACCCGCGCGGGGTACCGCGCCGGGTAGCAAGCCATCCATCGGGTCTGGAAGTCTGCCTTTGAGTGTCGGACGTGCGTTTTCGGCACCGTAGGTGCGCTGAAGTCCGTCAAGAAGCCATAAGTTTCAATGGCTCCAATAGGCTTCGACCTGCGCCATGTCCTTGGCGAAGTTTTCCCATGTGAACAACGCAACGCGCGCGTCCTGCGCCGCGATGCGCTGTCGGCGTATCTCGGTATCCGTCAGAAGCTCGATCTCTTTCACGAACGCCCCCGCATCTGCATCAAATGGCAGTAAACAGGTTCCAGGAACCAGATCCCGGATGCCACCGATATTGGCAGAGACAATTGGCAAGCCAGCGCTCGCTGCCTCAAGCAGCACGTTTGGGAGTCCATCCCAAGCAGTCGTGTAGACATAGGCCAGATGATCAGCCGACACAATGTCCTCGAACCGGTCGAATGATCCGTGCAGTGTCACGTTGCGCAGCTGTGCGAGAGCTTTCCAGTATGGATCATTGGCCTCCAGGGGAGCACCGTAGACGTCCCAGTGGAAATCAGCCATCTGAGTTGCGATATCAAGCAACAGGTCTGGTCGCTTCTGGCGTTCCAGCCGGCTTGCCCAGAGGAGCCGCAGGGAAGGCCGTTGCGTGCGGCGCGCAGTACTCGCAGGAGCGGGGAAATGTGCAACGCGGAACAAGTCCTCACGCACGCCGAGCATGCGTACCCAGCTCTCCGGCGAAGCCGTATTGTCCGTAATGACCGCATCCAACCAGTGTGATGTGGTCGGCAGGAACCTCTGCGCAAGTCCAGTGGCCTGCCCTTCAACAGTCAACTCATCGCAGTAAAGCGACGCGAAGATGCGCGTCTGCTGCCTGATGGCAAGACCGAAGAGTTCTACCGTTCTCCACGACGTATGTGAATTGATCAGATGCATCCGCCGCGGTGCGAGCTGGATCAACAGCCGGGCCAACACAATTTCCGGCTCCTTGAGTGCCCCGCTGAGTGCCTGAAGCTCTGAGCCGATCTCGAGGAAGGCGACACCTTCCGGCAGTCGACCTGCCCAGCTCGAGGGACTCGCTTCTGTAGCGACCATCAGCGTTCGCTGGCCGAGTTCAACACAAAGCCGCGCATGATGAAGCGCGGCAAGATCCGCTCCGCCTCTTTTCAGCCAAGGCACCAGGAGAATGGTGTCATACGATTCATGGCCTATTCTGTCCATGAGGCGCCGGTACACCTTGCCCGCTTGAGTCCAGTGTGTCGGAGCATAAAGTGCTTTTGGATGGCGGCTCTGGAAGGATGTGTGGGTAAGCAGCGCATCCACTTCGAGCGACAGGTTCACCATGTCATCAACTGCCCACTCCGGCAGGGTGCGCATCGATTTGACAGGCTCACGCATGGTTCTGCGGACAATAATTCTGTCCGTCGACGGCCAGTGGCGCGATGGGAAAAACCGCGTGGCGAGCGAAAGCAGGATGGAAACGGTCTTTCGCTGCATGCCTTCCGGCAGCCTGGACAGGACCGCGCGATCCAGCAGACGGTAGGTGCGTTGAAGCAGGTGACTTGAGATCATCGGCGTGCGGAGAACAGGCGAGTGGGCGCAATCAAGGCGCGATTCACGGCGTGCGCGTTGTTGAGTGAACCGACGTTCTTCTTCCTTACGTAATGTACCGTCCGCTTCGCAATGAGGTGTGGGTAGCCAAGTGCAAGCGTTTCGCAGTTCCAGTGCCAATCTTCGAAGCCGAAACCGGACTCGCCCGGACGAGCCAACAGGTAGGGAGTCTGGAGATACGTCGCCCGTTCGGCGAAGCTGCACGCGTTCCATGGATTGGTGACCAGCATGCAGCTAGCGTCGAAATCAGCCTCAAGGCTGCTTGTCTGCCACCAGAGCCCTGCTTCAGCTTCGAATGTCACGATGAGCTCTGGGTGCACGATAACTCCCGTGCGCCCTTCCACGGAGTGCCAGCAACGCACGATGAAGTCCGCAGAAAGGTAATCATCTCCGTCACAGATGAGGATCCATTCGCCGGTCGCCTGTTCAATCGCCGCATTCCTCGACAGTCCGAGATCCCCGCAGTCCAGGCGCAGCACGCGATCGACCACGCCACTGGCGTGGTGCGCGTCGACGATCCGGCTCGTCTCGTCGTCCGCCCGATCGAGCGTCGCGACAACTTCCACGGTAATCCTTTCCTGAGCAGCCACCCTCCTGCAGCGACGAAGCGACAGGAGTGATTTGTGGGCCAGCAGTCCTTCTCTATGGAAGGTGATGATCACCGATACATTTGGTCGCATTGAGAGTTGTCCCGGATCAGGGCGCAGCCGTGCCAGAACGGAGTTGCCAACGCCAGGCATCTACACACATCTGCTCCAGATCGCGCTGTGCTGACCAGCCCAGCAGTTCACGTGCCCGCGAAGGGTCGGCATAGCAACTTGCTACATCTCCTGCCCGCCGCGGCGCGATCTGTACTGGGACGCTGCGCCCGCTCGCCCGCTCGAATGCAGCGACCACTTCCAGCACGCTGTAACCGTTGCCCGTACCAAGATTGACCGTCAGGCTCTGTTCGCTGCTGGTGATGTAATCCAGTGCGCAGACATGAGCTTTTGCAAGGTCAACGACATGGATATAGTCGCGCACCCCCGTACCGTCAGGCGTGTCGTAGTCATTTCCGAACACCTGCAAATGGTCGCGACGTCCAATCGCCACTTGCGATACATAGGGCATCAGATTATTGGGGATTCCATTGGGTGACTCTCCCAAAAGGCCTGAAGGATGTGCACCGACTGGATTGAAGTAACGCAGGGACGCCACTGTGAACGCCGGGTCCGCAGCGGCCGCATCGGCCAGCAGCTGCTCGCAGACCAGCTTGGTGCGACCGTAGGGATTGGTGGTGCGGGTTTCCGCTGACTCCGGGATGGGACAGTGGTCTGGGTCGCCGTAGACAGTCGCTGAGGAGCTGAATACAAGGCGGCCTATTCCCGCCCCGGCAATCTCCTGCAGGAGCGAAATGGTCCCTGAAATGTTGTTGTCGAAATAGTCCAAGGGCCGCGCCCACGACTCGCCCACTGACTTCAGCGCGGCGAAATGAATGACCGAGTCGATTTTGGCATCTGCCAGGACGCGCCTTAGAAGGCTCCTGTCGCGGATATCGCCTTCAATGAAGGTCGGACGCCGACCGGTGACATCCGTGATTGCCTGGAGCGTCGCCAGATTGCTATTCGCCAGGTTGTCGAGAATTGTCACTTCATGCCCGCTCGCGAGCAGTTCCACGGACGTGTGGGATCCTATGAAACCAGTGCCGCCTGTCACTAGAACGTTCATTCAGTATTCCTGGTTGCCGTGTGGTGCACGGATGATTCGATGAATCTGGTTGTGTCGCCTGAGCGCATGCAGGCCTTGGGCCGAGCTGGTCATTCCAGCATACGAGGGTGCTTCTTCGCTGGCATGAACAACATCATCCCTGGGTCCACCTCCATGTCACGCTCTGCCCCGGCAGAACGTGCGCGTGCTATGGCTTCGAAAGGCATATGGTCACGTGCCCGTCTCCAATGGTGCTGACAGATGTCTCTCCCGGCCAAGTCTCAACGTCAGGCGAGGCACAGTAGGCACGGCTCATGTCCCATTGCTGTTCGGTAGGGTTGGCGATCCTGTAACCCAGATACTCCGATACGGCCTCGACCTTCGACCAGTGCGCCCAATACGCCGAGATGTTCATGTCACCACGCACAGTGCTCAGGCCCAGCGCGTTGTTCGGCCCGCCCACAATGGCGAGGTGGATTCCCGGGGGAAGAGGCACTCGTGCGGCGATGGTTGCCGCGAACAGGGCATCCCGCTGGTTGATCCTTACCTGGTCAACTGCAACACGCGTGCCCAGTCCTACGTACGCTACAAGTATGATCGACGACGTAATGGCAATGCTTCTGAAGAACAGGGCAGAGCGAGCCAGCTCAAGGAGAATGCAGGCAGCGAAGGCAGGTATGAGCGCGGCGGCGACCAACGTCCGGGGCATCGGCCAGAAGTCTTTTCCGACGGAGATCAGGCCCACGCTGAAGAAGAGCAGTAGAACAGCAAAGGCTGGTACGGCCACGAAGCGCCAGTATCCCTCGCCACGCACCAGCATCAGGATCAATGCACTCAGTACGAGCATCGCGATGAGCGCAGAGGCAAGGGGGGCGGAAGCGATCAGATCAACGCGGATGAGCTGCTTGAAGACGAGCAGCACTGCGCCTGCACGCTCTGGGATCTCTTCGATCGATATAAGCGTGGCGCGCCCTGCGACTGCGGTGCCTTGCAGGTGGTTAAGCGCCTTGATGAGTACAAGATAGATGGCCATCGCTGCAGTGACGCTGCCTGCGCGCTGCATGAGCCTGCGCTGCCAGTTCGGATCGCGCTCCCTGTAAGCAGGCAGCAGCATAACCAGAACGGCCTGGAGCAGCCATGCCATGGCGAGAAAATTGACGAAGGACTGGTAGATTGTAAGCCCGGCGACGATCAGGAAAGTTCCAGACAATAGTCGTCTGCGGTCAACTGAGCCAGTCAAGTAGTAGCCGCAGCAGCCCGCCATTGTGGCAACTGCATAAAAAGGGAAAGCGTCGCGGAATGTGATGATCTCAGATTGATACGGATGCGCCAGGAAGAGCAGGCTCCCTGTGAAGATGGCGAGTCGGGAGTGCGGAAAAACCGTACGGAACAGATAGAAGGAGGCCACTGAGAGCGCTGCGATGCCCAACGCTACATTGAGGAACTGCAGATGGGGCCCGTAAATACCAAGGCCGCTCAGCAGCCGGATCATTACATATGATCCCTGGCGACCCTGGCTGGCAAGGAAATCATAGGGGGGCAGGTCCAGCCCATTGTTGTAGGCGTCGGTCGACATGCCTATGTAGAAGAGGAACGGTGCCCGCGCCATGAGCATCGCAAAGAAGATCAAAGCAAGGCAGACAGCGGCAGGCCTTCCTGCGAAAGGGGGCATGAGGAATCGGCTTTGCATTGCTTCGCTCCGGGTGGCATTCATTGGGACTGATGTCGATGCGCTCTCGGGTCAGCCAGACCCGCAGCAATCAAGGTAGCGCTCGGTGCGCACGCCCGGGCCTGTCAAAGCTCTCCAGCGCCCTCTTCATCGCGAGCCAAAAGCAGTTTCGACAGCACGTATGTAAGAGGCAGTGTCGCGCATATGGATACCAGGGGACCGAGCTGCGGTGAGATGCCGAATCGGGCCACGGCGACGTGAAGAACAGCTGCGCCGACCAGATACGAAGCCAGATAAATGAGCGGAAACAACGCCAATTTCAGCAATGTATGTCTGGATCGGAAAACCAGCCGAGTGTTGATCAGGTAACTCAACAGTATGCCTGTGCAGAAACTGATTGCGTAGGCGATTTGATAATCCAGGACACGCAGAAGCAGCCAGTACAGTATGAACGTACCGCCGGTGTTCAACAGGCCGCCGACAACGAACCGGCATACTGTAGCTAGCTGCCTGTGCATCCTCAGAGCCCGCGGGTGGCCAGCTGGATGAACTCGCTGTAGTCGCGGATATACTCTTCAGAGTCGTACTCTTCCGATGCGAAAACAAGCAGGACAGATCCCGGCGAATACTGGTACTGCGTTCCCCACGTCATGGGGGGCAGGTGGAGACCGACTGCGGGGGAGTCGAGAGTGAACTCTTCGCGCTTGTGCCCGTCGTCGGCAAGTA
>ENA-UOXB01001175-UOXB01001175.1-bioreactor-metagenome-genome-assembly--contig:-NODE-1175-length-12881-cov-7.678622_pt1 | contig 12881 bp, 11 predicted proteins | sample MGYA00238158_ERZ761615 | MGnify/ENA primary metagenome ERZ761615 (study PRJEB28904, sample SAMN06267902) | bioreactor metagenome | isolation source: Joint BioEnergy Institute, California, USA... | reverse complement strand
GGCCTGGAAATGCAGATGCTGGTAAAGAACTATGTCGCCGAGCATCCTGAGGTATCCGTCGACGATGCCATCACCCGACTCGCCGTCCAGACCGAGATACTGCAGCCGATGGAGGACCTCGAGCAGGAATTCAAAGGGAGACTTACGGCGATATCCATTCAGGACGCGCCGGATCAACACATCCTGGTCGAACTGAAGGGCCCGGAGCCCGTGAACAGCCGGCGTCTGACCACGGAAAGTGGTACCACCCGCATCGTCATCGAGACCGGCCACAAGCATACGGAAGAAGAGTTTCTCGCACTTGTGGACAAGCATCGGGACCTGCTGCATGGCGCGATACCGGGCATCGTGGGCACGATGGCTCTGCCGGGTAGAGACCTGCTGGTGATCCACATCACGGGTGATCAGGCGAAAGCCGAGGAACTCAAGACCACCCTTGAAAAGCTTGAACGCGTGTTGGGGATCTCCCTCTCGCTCAGGCCCAACATGTCCAGATCGGTGAATCTGAACTACAGCAACGGCGGCGCGGTGCGTTAGCGCAACAACATCGAGCTGCCTGACCTTGGCAATCGCCTGCCATGAAGCTTCGCCTTCCAGCGCCATGCCCGCGCGCAGCCGGCTTCACCGCTGCAGGCTCATCGGTTTCTCCCCACCGGGTGCCAGCCCGAACCGCGCACGCACCCAATTGAGGAATGCGCCATACGGGCGTCCCGACGCCAGCATGATGGCGGTCGCACCCAGCACGCCGAAAAGCAGGTTGCGGCCCGACGCGCCGCTGACGGCGATGATCGCCGCATAGATCGGCACTTGGAACGACACCAGCGCCACGCTGTCCCAGAAGATCCGTGACCACGGGCTCGCCGATGCACGACGCATCACGAGGTCGCGCCACAGACCGTAGGGGCGCGCCACCGGCACCATCAGCGCGGCACCGAGCAGACGCGCCTGGCCAACCTCAGCCCAGCTCATGCCGGTGATGTAACGCTCGTTGAGCGCGCCGGTGAGGGTGAAGAACAGGATCAACGCGGTCGTGTCCGCGAGGAAGGAGCGCAGCTTCAACGACCTCTGCGACGGGGATGCTTTCGTCATGGGCAATGAGTATCCCAACACGACCGCATGGACCGGGTGATCTGCAGGAGGCCGAGGGGCTGATCCTGACAAGCTGGATAGGGGCTCCATCTCGATCCCCGTATTGGATGAAATGATATAACATACGGTTAAGGTCTCGATAAGCGGGTTCTCACTGGCATGCGCCCGTCGCCGGCCGGGAGGAACGACCGCGCGCGCCACACGTCACCAGCGTCGCCTTCCTTACCGCCACCCCGCATTCGCAGTTCCCATCCGCTACGCAGCACCCACCAAGACGAGCCTCATGTTGAAACTGCATATCCTCTCCTCCGCCATCGCAGGCCTGCTGCTCACCCCCGGGGTTGCCTCTGCCCAGCAGGGCCCGCGCACGCCAACCGAGCTCGACGGCATCATCGTGCTCAACAAGCGCGGTGACACCGACGCAGCCAAGCTGCAGCCTGTGCAGATTCTTGCGGGCGACGCGCTCATGCATCGTCGTAAGGGCGGGCTTGGCGAAACACTGGAGGGCCTGCCGGGTGTGCACCTGGACAACTTTGGCGGCGGGGCATCGCGTCCGGTGATCCGGGGCCAGACGCTGCCACGGGTTGAGATACTCTCCGACGGGGCAACCGTCTTCGATGCGTCGTCCATGTCGCCTGACCACGCCATCGCGACCGATCCCAGCCTGCTGGAGGCAATCGAGATCATCCGCGGGCCGGCCGCGGTGGTGTATGGCGGCAACGCGATGACCGGCGCGGTGAATCTCATTGATGGCCGCATTCCGAAACGCCTGCCCGAGCATGGGGTCACCGGCAGCGCTGAGGTCCGCCTGGGCTCGGGCGATCAGGAGAGGACCGGCGTCGGGCAGGTCACCGCAGGGACGGGGCAGGTGGCCGTGCATGCGGAAGTCGCGCGGCACCTCAGCGAGGACTACGACATTCCAGGAGGCACCCTGCGGGACTCGTTCGCCGAGGGTACGACGTCCTCGGTCGGCGCCTCGTGGATCACCGAACGCGGTTATATCGGCGCGGCGCACACCGTGCAGGAAAGCGAGTACGGCCTGCCAGGACATTCGCACAAGAACGGCGTCTGCCACACCCATGGCGCGGACCTGCACTGCGCGGCACATGGGTCGTACGAGGATCCGTTCGGCTCTTCGGACGATCACACGGCCAGGATCCGGCTTCGCAGTGAACGCACTGATGTGCGCGCGGACTACGATGATCCGTGGCCGGGCCTGGATCATGTCCGCCTGCGCGTTTCTCGAACGAACTATGCGCACGATGAGATCGACGGGCCGGCGCTGTTCAACCGCTACACCAACGATGTCGACGATGCCCGCATCGAGCTGACGCACGCGCCAATCCTGGGGTTCACCGGTACCTTCGGGGCGCAGTACACCGATGGGACGTTCAGTGGGCTCAACGTCAACAACCTGCACGTGCCTTTCCCCGAGAACGCCTACGGCCTCGAGCCGCCGTACTACCACCTGACCCGCAACAAGGCGCTGTTCCTGAGCGAGCGGCAGTCGTTCGGGGCGGTGGACGTGGAGTTTGCGGTGCGCAAGGACTGGCGGAAGGTCAATGCAGAAAAGCCCGTCTTCATGCACTCGCTCACCGACGAATACAAGGCACTGTTCACCGAATGGTACGGAGCAGACTGGGAGCAGGTCCTCCGCGACGAAGAGATCGAATCCTTCGTCGCGAAGAATCCCGAATCTCGTGTCAATCCTCTTTCTGCATCGATCGGGGCGAGCTGGAACCTGCAGGACGGCTACTCGGCCTCGCTTTCGCTTGCCAGGACGCAGCGCGCTCCCAGCGTGCGTGAGCTGTATGCCTACGGCAACAATCTCGCGGCCAACAGTTACGAGGTGGGCCTGGTCCGCTCGCGCAGCGCATCGCCCACGTTCCCCGAGGGGCGCACCGACGTACTGGAAACCACGCGTTCGGCCGACCTGACATTGCGCAAGCGCGGCGGCAACGTCGAGTTCGAGATCGGCGTTTTCCACCAGGACATCAAGGACTACGTGTTCGCCCAGCTGATCGGTACCGACCGCGAGACCGGTGTGCCGCACAACTTCCTGCTGTACACCGCTGCCGATGCGCGCTTCCACGGCCTGGACGGACAGCTCAGCGTGCAGTTGGGCGAGGCCAATCGGACCACCGTTTTCGGCGACTACGTGCGGGCGACGCTGAAAAGTGGCGACGACGCGGTTCCGCGCATACCGCCGGGGCGCCTGGGCGTGCGGCATGAGTGGGCCAGCGGCCCGTACTCGGCCAGCGCCGAGTATTACCACACGTTCTCGCAGGACCGGATCGCGCGCTACGAGACCCGGACAGGCGGCTACGACATGCTCAATGCCACAATCGCCTATCGCCTTGCACTGTCCGCGCGGCAGTCAGCGGACTTCTACCTCCGGGCGGCCAACCTGCTCAACGAGACGGCCTACGTGCATACCTCGTTCGTGAAGGACCAGTCTCCCCTTCGCGGGCGCAGCATGGTCCTCGGCGTGCGTTACGCGTTCTGAGGGAACCCGGCCCTTGGTGCCCGGCAGGGAGACCCTCATCGGTCATCCCTGCGGGTTGCCTGCTGCAGCGCCTCGCTCAGCGCGCCGGAGTGGCCGGGGAATGCCGATGGTGAACAACGGGCGGCCTCCCGCGAAGACAATGACCATGCCAAGCGCCGCAACGACGGCGAACTGCCCAAAGGCACGTATGCACTACGGGTTCTCTTTCTACTGCTTGTCCTGCTCCGCCTTGATCTTGCCCGATTCCTGCGCGGCGGGCGGGTCGACCCGTTCGCCATTGCGCATGTACCACACCAGTGAGGGGCCGGCCATCGCCAGCATCGCGACGATCAGGACAATGATCACTTTCGTGCGTCGGTTCATCTGTATGCCTTGGCCCGCCTGCGGGCGTGGAGTTCCTGGATCAGCTTAGGTGGGGACGTGTGGATTCGCCGTGTTCTCGTTGCAAGCCGGCCTGTTGCCTGGGGTCATGTCGAGGTGTGGCCCGCGGGGCCATTGAACAGGTGCGCACGGCGTGCGCGATACACCTCGGGCGTCTGCGGTTTGATGAACAGGGCGGTCAACTCGGGGTAGTCCTGCTTGACGGCCTGCTCGATGCGGGTGATGCATTGCTCGATCTGCGGCGTGGTGCGGTCGTCTTCGAACTCGGCGCTGAGCATGGCCACGACCTGGTTGGGGCCCATCTGCATCGTGCTGAGCCCGTTGGCGCGCCGCACGTCGGGATCGGCATTGGCTACGGCCAGGATGTGGTCGGCGACGTGGGCATGGGCCGGCTCGCCCACCAGCAGGCCCTTGGTTTCCCGGGCCAGCAGGAAGGCGGTGGCGGCCAGCACGGCGGCGATGCACAACGAAGCCACGCCATCCAGGATCGGCATCTCCAGCAGCTGCGCGGCCAACAGGCCGATCAGAGCGAAGCCCAGACCGAGCAGCGCGGCGCTGTCTTCCAGCAGCACGGTGAAGGTGGTGGGGTCCTTGCTGCGCCGGAATGCTTCGAAATAGCCCTGCCGTCCCTTGGTGGCACGGAATTCGCGCAGCGCGATCCACCACGAGGTACCTTCGAAGATGATCGATACGCCGAGCACGATGTAGCTGATCAGGTGGTTGGTCGCCGGCTCCGGATGGAGGATGTGCTGCACACCCTGGTAGGCCGATACGATGGCCCCTGCGGCGAACACCAGCAGGGCGACGATGAAGCTCCAGAAGTACAGCTCGCGTCCATGGCCGAACGGATGCGTCGCGTCGGGACGGCGTTCGGCCCGGCGCAGCCCGTAGAGCAGCAGCAGCTCGTTGATGGTATCCACCAGCGAGTGCACGCCCTCACTGACCATCGCCGAGCTGCCCGACAGGCCGGCGGCGATGAACTTGGCGATGGCGATGGCCAGGTTGCCGGCGAGGGCGGCATAGATGACGAGACGGGAGCCGGACGGCGTGGCCATGATGGGGTGCTGCAGGAGGGGAGTCCCATTTTCCGCAACCCGCCGTGCCGACCGCGTGGAGAGGTCATCCGTTCCGACGGTGCCGGCTTGCCTGCGCCACCTCGGCTGTGGAATCCTGCGGCTCGTTCTCAGGAAGAGAGAGATCCCATGATCTTCTGGACATGCGGCCAGTGTGGCGCAGCGGTGCCGCAGGATTGCCCTGTCTGTCCTGGCTGTGGCTTCGATCCCGACCAGCAGGCGGCCACGCCAGCCAGCGGGATATCGTCGCTGCAGTGTCTTCGCTGCGATTCGCCGATGCAGTTCGCCGGCACCTTGAAGCTGCACGAAGGCACCCGCATGTGGCCGGTGCTGCTGGGCAACCTGGGCGAGTTGCTGGTGGATCGTAAAGCGTTCAATACCTATGTCTGCGGCGGCTGCGGCAAGGTTGAGTTCTTCGTGCCGCCGCCGCCGCCGGATGACGGTCGACCGTAAAAGGGAAAGGGGGCGCGCGGTGTCCCACTGACTGCGGTTGCCGGTTGAAGCCGCACGACAGCGTCGGCGCCTGTGGCGCAACATGTCATCATCGGCGCTTCGCCACGCGCTGTGACTGCCCATGCGGACCTGTCTGCTTTCGTTTGCCTTGCTGCTTGCTTCCCTGCTGCCGGCGCACGCTGCCTCGCCGCAGCCACGCAGCGGCGACCTGTTGTTCGTCACCGCAGCCCACGCGGGTCTCAGCGGCGCCATCCACGATGCGACGGCCAGATCCGCTGCCGAAAGCTTCGACCACGTCGCGCTGGTCGCCGACGAAGGCGAGGTTCCGGTCGTGCTGCACGCGGATGAGAAGGGCTCCCGCGAGCAGACACTGCAGAGCTTCCTGTCTGACGCGCGCGGCAAGCAGCGCACCGTAGTGCTGTATCGGCTGAAACCCGGGCAGCGCGCCGCCATTCCGGCGGCCATCGCCAAGGCGCGCACGCTGCTGGGTCGGCCCTACAACGCGACCTATGTGCAGGACGAGGACAGCTACTACTGCTCGGACTTCATTGAACGCGCGTTCCGGGCGCAGCAGGTGTTCGCGACCCAGCCAATGAATTTCCGCAATCTGCAGACCGGTGAGATGCCCGCCTACTGGGTGGACTTCTATCGCCGCAAGGGCATGGCGGTGCCGCAGGGGGCACCCGGAACCAATCCCAATGACATGGCCGCCGCGCCGGTGCTGGAGCGTTTGGGGGTGATCGAATGAGGCGCCTGCTGACGATCTGCCTGCTGGTGCTGTCGACGGTGGGCGGGGCCCAGGCCGGCACACCTGCGCAGCGTGGCGATGGACAGCCGTATGAGGTGCTGGGCAGCGAGGTCTGGGACGTGCCCGATCCGGTCTCTGGTCGCGATTACCAGGTCTTCGTGCATCTGCCGCCAACCTACGCGGCCGAGCCGACGCGACGTTATCCGGTGCTCTACGCGACCGATGCCGATTATGCGTTCCCGGTGCTGCGTCAGGTCAGCCGACGGCTGGGGTCGAGCGTGCAGGACTTCATCCTGGTGGGGGTGTCCTACGCGGTGGGTGAGGACGGTGGCAGCAGCCGACGCAGGGATTACACCCCGACGGCCAATGGATCGGCCGATGCGCCGACCGGTCAGGTGCATGGCGGTGGCGCGGCGTATGCGGCGTATCTGCGCGATCGCGTACTGCCTTTCGTGGCCGCCCGCTTCCGCACCGATGAGCAGCAGCGTCTTTTCCTCGGGCATTCGTACGGCGCCCTGCTGGGCACCCAGATCCTGTTCACCCAGCCGGACCTGTTTTCCGGGTACGTGCTGGGGAGTCCGTCGTACTGGTTCGACGCGCATGTGATGGAGCGCATGGAACAGGCGGCCGCCGCCACGTTGAAGGACATGCCGGCCAAGGTCTACTTCTACGTGGGTGAGTACGAGGCGCGCAGGCCGGGTGACCCGCGCTACCTGCAGGACGATGACATGGTGGAGGACGCGCGACGGATGGAGCGGACGCTGCGTTCGCGCGGGTATCCGTCACTGGTTACCCGTCTGGACGTGCTGGACGACGAAGACCACCTGAGCATCGCACCCCGTGGCTTCACGCTGGGGTTGCGTTACCTGCTGCCTGGAAAGGCGGTTCGGTAGGCTTCGACGGCATCCAGCCGCCAGCGGCTGCTTCGGGCGGACATGCAGCAGCGGTCCAGCGGGCTGCGGGGTCGGTGACCCGCGTTCCATCAGGGGCTGAAGGCCAGCGGCCGTCACTACCGAGGATTCGCGGTTCAGCGGTCAGGCGGGCTGCAGATGGATATGGGGGTGGCTGGCGATGATCTCGAGCACGAGGTCGAAGTAGGTCTTGCCGATACCTTGCTGCAGCGCTTCGAGTTGGCGACGCGCGGGTGCCGGGCTGAACTGATCAGGTCGATCAAGCTTATGCTGCAGCCAGCGTGTCGTTTCTGGCACGCCCAGCGCCGCACGGCTGTGCGCCATGTCCTTCCAGATCAGGACGACGTCATCGTGGCCGCGCAGCTCGCCATGGCGGGCATGAAGCAGGTCATCCAGCGCATCCAGGCTGGGGCCAAGGTTCCAGTTCTCTGCGGCCATGAAGAGCCGGTTGAGCTCGCCGTAGAAAGCGGGGATGTCGACGACACGGCTGCCTTCCAGCACAAAGCGCGCGGTCATGCGCTTGTCTGCCGGCTGTGGCATATGCGACGCATGGGGTCGTATTGACACTGTTGAAGGCACTTCTGCATTAGATTGCCCGCTCTCAAGGTCCCGGTGTCCGCAGTCTTGTCGACGTTCATTTCAGAGGGCAAGGCCCGCTCTGGCTTTCCGTTCAGCTCCGGCGAAGCGGCCGAGCGCATCCGCGCCCACGCCTGGCATGAGACCCCGCTTGGGGATCCGGATACCTGGCCGGCGCCGCTGCGCCACGCCACCAGCCTGATGCTGGCCAGCCCGGAGAGCATGTACCTGGTCTGGGGCGATGCGCTGACGTTCCTGTTCAACGACGCCTACAGCCCGATCCTGGGGCCGAGACTGGGACGGGCCATGGGGGCTCCGCTGCGCGAACTCTGGGCCGACGCCTGGGATGCGGTCAAGGCGCCCATCGAGGCGGCGTTTGATGGCAGGGCCTCGCGTTTCGAGGATGTGCCGGTGCAGATGAGCCGCCAGGGCGTGCCGGAAGACACCTGGTGGACGTTCTCTTTTTCCCCTGTGTACTGCGATGACGGCAGCATTGGTGGCGTTTTCTGCGTGACCAAGGAGGTCACCAGCACGGTCGTTGCGCAGGTCAGGTTGGCGCGCGAAAACGAGCGCCTGATCGCACTGTTCGACAAATCCCCCATGTTCATGGCGTTCCTCGCCGGTCCGGAGCACCGGGTCGAGCTGGCCAACAGCCGCTACTCCGAGCTGGTCGGCCACCGTGATGTGGTCGGTGAGCGCCTGGTGGACGCCGTGCCTGAAGTCATCGAGCAGGGCTACCTGCCCCTGCTGGACGACGTGTACCGCAGTGGCGAGACCTATATCGGCACCGCGGTGTCCTACGTCCCGGTCGACGCCGCTGGAACCGCCGCCGATCCCCGCAAACTCGACATCGTCTTCCAGCCGGTCAAGGACGAGCAGGGCGCCTCGGTCGGCGTCTTCGTCCAGGGCCTGGACGTGACCTCCACCGCTGTCCTGCAGCGCAGCCTCGAGCGGAACGAGGCGCGCCACCGCCAGATCCTGGACAGCGCGAGGGACTACGCGATCTTCGCCATGGATCTGCAGGGACGGATCACGCTGTGGAACGAGGGCGCTCACCATATGCTCGGGTGGACCGAGGACGAGGTGCTGGGGGCCACCCCGGAACGGTTCTACACCGAGGAGGATCAGCGCGCGCAGCGGTTCCAGGACACCATGCGCGTCGCGCTGGCGGAGGGGGGCCTCACAGGTGAGCGACCGCTGCTGCGACGCTCCGGCGAATGCTTCTGGGCGCAGGGCGCCATGACGGTGCTGCGCGACGAGGACGACAATGCCATCGGATTCGTCACGGTGCTGCGCGACCGTACGCTTGAGCGCGCCGCACTGGAGGCCTTGGCCAGCAGCGAACGGCGGCTTGGCGCGCTGGTGGGGGCGTCATCCCAGGTGTTGTTCGCTCTGTCGGCCGACTGGACCGAGCGCCGGCAGATCCTGCGCCAGGGCGACACCGCCCGCCTGCTGCCTCCGGACTGGAACTGGCGCGAGGCGTTCGTCCATCCCGACGACCTGGCTGCGCTGGACGTGGCGATCCGCGAAGCAGACGCACTGCGCAGGCCCTTGGAAATCCAGCACCGTACGCCCTTGCGCAATGGCAGTCACCGTTGGGTGTTGATGCGCGTCGTGCCGATCCTGGATGCGGAAGGCGCGGTGAGCGAATGGTTCGGCACGGCGACCGACGTGACCGAGAAACGTGAGGCAGAAGATCGCCTGCAGCAGCTGACGATCACCCTGGAAGAGCGTGTGCGGGAGCGCACTGCGGAACTGCTGATGACCGAGGAGAAGCTTCGGCAGAGCCAGAAGATGGAAGCGGTCGGCCAGCTCACCGGCGGTATCGCGCATGATTTCAACAACCTGCTGACGGCCATCTCGATGGGTCTGGAGCTGCTGGAAATGCGGGTGGCACAAGGTCGCTTCGATGACCTGGGACGCTACGTGGACATGGCACGCTCCGGCGCTGACCGTGCCGCTGCTTTGACCCAGCGCCTTCTCGCGTTCTCCCGCCGGCAGACGTTGGCGCCCACCGGGGTCGTGGTGGAGCAGCTGGTGCTGGGCATGCTGGAAATCATCTCGCGCTCGCTGGGCCCGTCGATCTCGGTGACCACGTTGTTCGATGACGGCGGTGCCGCCGTCCGGGTCGATGGCCCGCAGCTGGAAAATGCCCTGCTCAATCTCTGCATCAATGCACGCGACGCAATGCCAGGGGGAGGGACGCTGGCCATCAGCAGCACCGCAATGGAGCTGGCGGGGGACGAGGCGAGCGCACTGGAGCTGGCTCCGGGTCCGTATGTGCGCCTGTCTGTGCAGGACAATGGCAGCGGCATGGAGCCCCATGTCGTGGCAAAGGTGTTCGAACCGTTCTTCACCACCAAGCCGATCGGGCAGGGGACCGGGCTGGGCCTTTCAATGATCTACGGCTTCACCCGCCAGTCCGGCGGACAGGTGCAGATCGACTCGCGGTTGGGCGAGGGCACGACAATGCATCTCTACCTCCCGCGCCTGGTGGGGGAACTCCAGGCGCCGGCCGCCCAGTCTGCGGCCGATGTGGACGATTCCACGGTGGACCGGCCGCTGCGCACGGTGCTGCTGGTGGAAGACGAGGCCGCGGTGCGCCTGCTGGTGAGCGAAGTGCTGCAGTCCGCAGGCTATCGGGTGATCGAGGTGTCGGAGGGGCCGCCTGCACTGGACATCCTGCGCTCGGTCGAACCTGTCGATCTGCTGGTCACCGACGTCGGACTCACCGGCCCGTTGAACGGGCGGCAGGTAGCCGATGCAGGACGGCAATGCCGCCCCGGCCTGCCGGTGATGTTCATCACCGGCTATGCGGCGAGCGCGGCGGTCGGCGCGGGCCAGCTGGAGCAGGGGATGGAGGTCCTCTCCAAGCCCTTCGCCGCAGCAGAACTACTGCGGCGCACGCGCAGCCTGCTGGAGCCGTGAATGTTCGGTCTCGGCGTGCGGCAGCCTGCCGATGGCTGAACAGGATTCGCGTGTAGACACGGCCTGCACGCGAATTCACCATGGTTTGTCGCCAAGGGGGAAAGACTGCACGCCTACCAACGATCCGCCAAGGAGTGTCCCATGAAGATGTCCATCCCCCTGCTGTGCGCTGGTGCCCTGATGGCCGCATCCTCGGTGGCTTCGGCACAGAGCTACGGCCCACGCGACGAAGGTCGCCGTTTCGATGACGGTAGCCGCGTGGTCTGCCGCAACGTGGAAGTGCAGCGAAACAGCAAGGACTCCAACCGTATCGCTGGCACGGCTACCGGTGCGGTGGTCGGCGGCCTGCTGGGCAACCAGATCGGCGGCGGCAACGGCAAGAAGCTGGCGACGGTCGCCGGTGCAGTCGCCGGTGGTGCGGCGGGCCGCAACATCCAGGGTCGCCACCAGCAGAAGACCGGTGACCGCGTGGTCGAACGTCGTTGCGAGCGCGAGTACAGGTAAGACGGCCCCTTCGGATGGCGCGGGGCGCAGGGCAGGGCTTTGACCCTGCTTCGCCCTGCCGGGCTGTTACTGCGTGACCCCGGTAAGCCACCGGCCTACGTCCTCAGCGGTTCAGCCGAGCACCTTGTCAAGCGCTTCCAGCTCTTCAGTCGTTGTCGACCAGGCCGTGACGAAGCGGACCGGCACCTCGTCGGCGCCCAACGTCATCGACGGCGGAAGGCTGTCCGGATACCAGTCGTAACAGATCACGCCCGCTTCCTGCAGGCGCTCAAGCCGCGCCCGAGGCATCACCACGAAGACCTCGTTCGCCTCTACCGGCCATGCCAGTCGGATATCGGTCTGCGCCCGCAGCAACGTCGCCAACGCGCGTGCGCTGCCATTCGCGGAACGGGCCAGCTCCAGCCAGTGCCCGTCCTGCAGCCAGGCGCAGAACTGGGCACCGAACAGCCTCCCCTTCGATACCAGCTGCCCCGCGCGCTTGCGGCGGAAGTCGAACCCTTCGGCCAGCTCGCGATTGAAGAACACCACGGCCTCCGCCGCAAGCGCGCCGTCCTTGGAAGCGCCGAATGACAGCACATCAACGCCGGCCTCGACCGTGAGTTCGGCAGGCGTGCAGCCCAGTGCGGCGACCGCATTGGCAAACCGGGCACCGTCCATGTGCACGTGCAGGCCGTGCTCTCTGGCCACTGCGGTCAGCGCACGCAGTTCGGCCGCTGTATACACCAGTCCGTTTTCCGTGGCCTGGGTGAGCGTCACTGCCGACGGCCTGACGCTGTGTGGCCGCGCGTCAGGAAGGCGCTGCAGCGTGCCGCGCAGGGCCTCCGGCGTGATCTTGCCGGTAGCCGTCGCGATCGGCAGCAGGCGCGCGCCACCGGTGAAGAACTCCGGTGCGGTTGATTCATCGCTGATCAGATGCGCCTGCGCGTGGCAGAGGATCGCATTCCATGGCTGGGCCAGGGACGCTAGTGCCAGGCAATTGGCTGCCGTACCGGTGGCGACAAAAAACACCGTGACGTCCGCGCCGAACACGGCCGCGACGGCGTCCTCCGCCTGGCGCGTCCAGCGGTCGGTGCCGTAGGGGGCGGCGATGCCGGCGCTGGCTGAAACCAGGGCTTCGAGGATGCGAGGCGATACGCCTGACTGGTTGTCACTTCCGAAGTTCATGGGGAGGCCTGCAGGGGAAACAGCGCCAAGCCTATCGCGTGCCTGCTGGATACGCATGCATGTATCCACCCGATGGAGCCCCCACGGGCGTGGCGGGACAGCACTCGGACGCGTCCGATGGCGCCGATTGCGGAGGCGTACGACGCTGCGGGCTCATCCATCGGAGAGCATCATGATGAACAGGAAAATGCTGTGGGCGGCCTCGCTGGTTCTTGGCGCTGCCGCCGCACTGGGCGCATCCGCGCAGGAACCGCGCAATCCCATGAGCGTGCATGTGCTGGACCAGCAGACGGGGCTTCCCGTGGAAGGCATGCAGGTTTCGCTGGCGGAACCGAAGGGCAGTGAATGGGTGATCGTCAGCCGTCAGAAGACCGATGCCGACGGTCGCGTGGCGGGTCTGTACCCGCAGGGGCAGACACTGAGGAACGGCCATTACCGCGTGGTCTTTGAAACCGGCAGCTGGTACCAGGCAAACGGGCGTCCCACGTTCTATCCGGAGGTCGACGTAGTGATCAACGTCGACGGCTCGGTGCCGCATTACCACGTGC
>ENA-UOXB01001174-UOXB01001174.1-bioreactor-metagenome-genome-assembly--contig:-NODE-1174-length-12898-cov-7.457993_pt1 | contig 12898 bp, 10 predicted proteins | sample MGYA00238158_ERZ761615 | MGnify/ENA primary metagenome ERZ761615 (study PRJEB28904, sample SAMN06267902) | bioreactor metagenome | isolation source: Joint BioEnergy Institute, California, USA... | reverse complement strand
ATGCGCCATATGAATATGAAAATTTGAAAAAATTTGGCTTAAATGTTGTACCTTAAAATAATATTATTCAAAGTATAAGCTGTCTGATTAAAATATCCTAATCAGACAGCTTAACTATAATGACGTATGCAATCGATTTAGTATAAGCGTACCAACACTAATATGACGCCATAAAAAAACTGAGCACATGGCTCAGTTTTTTGTTTAACACTTGAGATTGAACATTTAGCTTAATGGCACACCAATACGGTTGGCCACTTCTTCATACGCTTCGATCACATCACCCAATGACTGACGGAAGCGATCTTTATCCAGTTTTTTCTTGGTGCTTTTGTCCCAAATACGGCAGCCGTCTGGTGAGAACTCATCGCCAAGTACGATACGGTCATGAAATACGCCAAACTCTAATTTAAAATCGACCAAAATCAAATCGCCTGCATCAAACAAAGCTTGTAGCACATCATTGACTTGATGGGTCAGCTCTTTCATTCTTTCCAACTGTGCTTCTGTTGCCCAGCCGAGCGACACAGAAAGTGATTCATTTACCATCGGATCACCAAGCGCATCATCTTTATAAAACAGCTCGTAAGTAGGCGGCGTCAACGCTTGTCCTTCTTCTAAGCCCAAACGACGAACCAAGCTGCCTGCTGCAAAGTTACGCATCACGCACTCAACTGGAATCATATCCAAACGCTTGACCAGTACTTCGTCCTCAGACAATTGCTTCTCAAAATGCGTCTCGATGCCAGCCTCAGCCAACTTCTGCATAATAAAGGCATTAAAGCGGTTGTTGACGACGCCTTTACGTGCCAATTGTTCGATACGCTTGCCATCAAGCGCTGAGGTATCATCACGGAAGTGTAGAATCAAAAGATCGTTGTCTTCTGTTTCATAGACAGATTTGGCTTTGCCTTTATAGAGCAGTTGTTGCTTTTGCATGAGAGGAGTTCCTGTTCGTTCAAGCTTATGTGGTAAAAACGCGCAGCGACCGCTGAGTCTTATATTGTCGCATTAATCAAATTTGAATTAATCACAATAAAAAACCAGCGGTACAAATAAGAAGATTGGTTTAGTTTGAAGGATTGCTTATCGTACGTTGAGGTTTTGGCAGTTGATACTGGCTACCTGATTCGTTCTGTAATGTGAGCGTGTTTGCCCCAGCGTTAGGCGTTGGGTACAAAGGCACAAACGGAGCCGTTTCTTTTTCAGCTGGTAGCGCGATTGGCGCAAGCTTTTTGCTTTGCTGATACTCTAAGCTGCCGTTATTACGTTTACCAAGTAAGTCTTTTGCACTTTGACAGCCGCTCAATACCACAGCGCTGCCCAAAATGACGGTCAGCATGGCAGGGAATAATTTTGCAGTCGTTGATGATACTGTCTTTGATGATATTGTCATCATGTTATCTCTCTGAGTTAGCAATGATTGCTCATTTAGGCAATTGGCTTATCGTTTTATCAATCTAGCAGTTATTGCCAAGCCTACCGTATGGGTCGTAGGTCTGGCAGTTACCGGTTTGATCTTTAAAGTAAGTTGGCTTTTACTAAAGCTTCATCAATGGTCGCGTGGTGTTGTTCAGCGAGCCACACCAGCGGCAAGCGAATACCTTTATCTATCATGCCCATTTTATGTAGTGCATATTTTGCTGGAATGGGACTCGACTCAATAAACAAGTCGCGGTGTAAGTGCTTGACGACGTCATGGACTTTATGCGCAGCATCAAAATCACCACGCAAACCTGCTGCGAAGGCGTCGCTCATGGCTTTTGGTGCGACGTTAGCTGTCACAGAAATATTGCCTTTACCGCCAAACTTCATCAATTCAAGGGCCGTACCATCATCACCCGATAGCACAACGATTCTATCACCAACCGCTTTGATGAGCTGTTCACCGCGAATAGCAGAACCTGTCGCATCTTTAATGGCAACGATATTGTCGATATCAGCCAAGCGTTCAACCGTTTCTTGTGCAATATCAACGACCGTACGTCCTGGTACATTATAAAGCATTTGCGGTATATTCACCGCTTTGGCAATGGCTTTATAGTGCTGGTATAAGCCTTCTTGCGGTGGCTTATTATAATAAGGGGCCACCAATAAAGCACAGTCTGCACCTGCATCCGCGGCGTCTTGAGTCAGCTTAATCGCTTCAGTTGTGTTGTTTGCGCCTGTGCCAGCAATGACTGGAACGCGTCCTTTAACATGCTGCACAAAATAGCGAATAACATCGCTGTGCTCCTGCATCGACAATGTCGCTGACTCACCAGTAGTACCAACAGCGACCAGACAATGCGTGCCTTGCTCGATCTGCCAATCTATGAGGTCTGCCAGACGTTTATAATCAACCGTGCCGTCAGGATGCATGGGCGTTACCAAAGCTACCATTGAGCCTTGTAGTCGGGTTTTGATCTCGTCGTATGCTGTGCTCATAACCGTGCCTTACTGTATTATCCTAGCTTTTATCAAAAGCTGTCACATGATAGGTCGTTTGCAAGTATCCATTGCCATATCAGCACGCTTTATATGTGCATGATAAAGATTACAGATGATTTCTTGCTCAATAATATTTTGCTTGATATTAATTGCTGAGTATTTGGCTATCATAAGGGCGTTTAACGCATAGATGACATGCGCTTTTATCAGTACTGGCCGTGTTTTTGCCAATCACCGATCGTGCCTATCAAATAATAAACCTATAATCATAAAAACGCTTGCTAGTGTAGCATATTTTGTTTTGAGGGCTATCAATCAATTGCTGACGCTTGACCCTTATTAACGGATGGTCAATACATCGATAGTAGGACGATATAACCGAAAAGGCAAGCCTCGCGTACCGATACCGCTACTAACAAAAATCTGGGCGCTGCTGTATTGATATAAACCGTGCTGCTTACTCATGCGGTTATTGTTCAGCAATGTTGCCCGCTTATTGTGGCGCTCAATATCTTTTTGCTTTTGTGCCAGCCGTATGTTTTTTTGAGTTGCTTTTGCAGCACCAGTGATCAATAAAGGTCGCGGTTGCGAAGCTCTTGGCAAATGGTTAATGCTATCAAATCGTGATGCTAAGATAATAATAGGCTGCTCAGCTTGCGCAATTTCGGCACTGAGGGCTTCTTTTTCAGCATTACTTGGCGGCTCAACGCCAGCGAGTTGCTTGGGCGTTTCTTGCCAGCCACATAGCAAGGCGACGATAGGATTGCCTTCTGCCCTCTCTTTTTCAATAACGTTCTGATTATTTGGCTGAGGTTTTACTGGGTGAGCATTCACCGCTGCCGCACATTTGAGAGGCAAGGACGTACATTGTTGACCAATATAACTGATGTCTAGAATATCAAACGCACTGGCCAACGTATCTTCTAATAATGGCTGGCCTTGCTTGGTGGTATTAATCGACTGATAACGCAAATCTGAGGTACTCATGACGGTATAAACTGGCTTATTGACCCCTTTAAACAGCATCAGCTGCCCAACCAAGTCGGCACTGGGATAATATAGCCAGTCACCAGTAATCAGCACCGCATCTGCTGACAATGCATTAATAGTAGCAACAAGCTTACGGATGTGACGCGGTTTACCACTGTATAATCCAATGCGCAAATCTGCCAATACAGCGACAGTAAGCGGCGTGGATAAATCCAAGTCAATGGCATGATGCTCTAAACGCAAACGGTTGGGTTGTACGATGACGGTAAAAAAATACAGCCCCATCGCCAGCACAGCCATCAATACAAGTAATACTGATGTCTGCAATAGCATTGGTAGCGTCTCTTGCAACCAACCTAGGATCAATAATACGGCCCAAACTGGCATGGTATAAGCAGCATAGTACAGTATGAGCTTAATCCAGATACGCAAAAAACGCTTGGTAGGATTGGCATTGAAGGTTTGCAGTCCTGACCACAGTACTATATACGCAAGCAATGCTGCTGCCGTAGAGGTACTTAGTATATAAAAAACGTGGTCAGTCATAATTACCTGATGGTTACCTAAGAATATGAGCCAAGCAAATGGCTTACCCTATATTAGAGCGTATCGAGCAAAGAATATATGACTCAAAAAGCAAGTTAATGGCGTCACTTAGTCGATTTAAGTCATTTGCACAAAAAAATCAGCCATTATAGAGGTCAAGCTCGGTGATAGACAAGTATAATTATTGCCGCTGATTTTTGTGCTATGTTCAAAAAACGCCTTATTTCAGAATTGGCCCTTGTGCTTACTTGGTGCTTATACTTAGCGCTTACGCTTGCTACTTACTCAATACGCAGACCAATAATACCAGGGATACCTTGACGCATCACTTCAATGGTTACCACGCCTTTTTTGGGCAAGGATGAGATAGCATCCGAGAAATCCGCCACTTTTTTAATCGGCTTTTGGTGGAAATTGGTGATTACATCACCTGCCATAATACCAGATCGCGCTGCTAAACCCGTCGGATCAACGGTGGTTACTAGGATACCTGATTTTTTATCTGTGCTGATTTCAGCTTGCTCATCGGCGGTCAAATTACGCAGACGCAAACCCAACTGTATCTCGTTATTTTGCTGATCACCGCCTTGTGCTCGCACATCACTTGGCGCATACGTGAGTGTACCATTCACAATCATCTGTTTGCCATCACGCTGGATTTGCGCGCGGAAGGCATCGTTAGGTTTTGCACGATTAAGCAAGTTCAATAAATCCGACGCCCGCATGATTTGCACATTGTTATATTGCAAAATAATATCACCCGATTTTAGCCCCGCTTTTTGTGCCGGAGAATCTGGTGACACGCGGGTCAATAAGGCTCCTTGTGGACGCGCTAGATTGTAAGCTTCAGCCAAATTGCGGTCGATATCTTGAGGATAAACCCCCAGATAAGCACGCGCCACTTCGCCGTCAGTTTTTAGTTGCTCATAGATATCCATGGCCGCATCAATCGGGATGGAGAACGACAGCCCCATATAACCGCCCGTACCGCTAAAGATGCGCGAGTTGATACCGATGACTTCACCGCGCTGGTTAAACAGCGGGCCGCCTGAATTACCAGGGTTTAGTGCCACATCTGTTTGGATAAAAGGCACACTAATCTCACGTGAAAAGCTGCGTGATTTGGCGCTAACAATACCCGCGGATGCAGAGTAATCAAAACCAAATGGTGAACCAATGGCGAGCACCGGCTCCCCAACTTTTAAGGCATTTGAATCGCCAATAGGTAGCGCTGGGAACTGACTGCCCGCCACCTTGAGCACCGCCACATCCGAGCGCTCATCGCTACCAACCAAAGTCACATCCAGCTCTGTTCTGTCGTTGAGCGTCACTGTGATTTTGTCAGCGCCTTCTACCACGTGGTGATTGGTCAACATATAGCCATCGGATGTGATAAAAAAGGCAGTGCCGTAAGCATGTTCAATCGCTGGCGTGGCTGCTTGATCGGGGATACGCAGACGATCACCAAAGAACTGACGCAGCAATTCGGCTGTCTGCGCTTTTGCAAGCTCGGCCTCACTGACTGTTTTTGTGACGTTCACACGGGCGACTGCTGGCGTAACTTGCTGTACCAAACCAGAAAAGTCCGCGGTGGTCACTGCTGCTTGAGCGGGTATCATCGTAGTTGCAGTGATACTAGCGGCCATTGCTGTGCCGATGGCGAGTGCCAACGCACTACGGCGCAACCAATGCTGCGTGCTAAATATGGCCTGCGCTTTAAACATATTATTAGGCATATCGTCCTCTGTATGAGTGGTCAATTATTGAAAGTCATATTGGCGGTTATGGGTTGTGACTCATATAAGCTCAAGTGCTCTTGAACGATGTCACTTTCTTAGTATTGAGTTCGTTTACTATTTACCATTTTTATCAGCGATTTTATGAATATTCTAAACGCTATTTACTGTTAAGTGATGGCCTTTTACTAACGATTATACATATTTGTGTCTTACATCTATAACGAAGCTGGCGAGCGTAGCGATGTGCAGGATACCTTATGTGAGCGACGTTGTACGCTTTTATGGTTGGCAGATGATAGAGTGCTATGCCTTGCCATGATGGGTAAGAAATAAAATCATGTTATGATAGCAGGCCAAATAATGTCTTGATAAAACAAACGTTAAGTTTACTAATGGCAAATTAGCGTTTATCACCTTTATTTTTCATCTTTCGCATGCTTCAGATGACTCTATCTGTCTGAGCATGCTTTTGTCTTTACTGCTTTATAGTATATATATCATATTTAGCTCATGTTGTGATTCATGATGGCTATCATTGTTTTAGCTCAAATTTTATAGAAATGTGCCGCTATCGATAGTGGCACTTATTCATTGCACTGCTGGTGGCAGTTTTCTATAAAAACGATTGATATAAAATATGACAAGATTATAAAAGGATCAACTTATGGATACCGCCCTATTATTATCTGGCGTGGTTGGGATTGGCATTGCCGCCCAGTGGTTGGCTTGGTATTTAAAGCAACCGTCCATTTTATTTTTATTGCTGATTGGCATTATTGTAGGACCGGTGTTGGGTGTTTTTGACCCAGATTTGGTGCTTGGGGAGCTGATGTTTCCCTTTATCTCTTTGGGCGTAGCGATCATTTTATTTGAAGGCTCATTGACGCTAGAATTTGATGAGATCAAACAGCATGGTACGGTTGTGCAGATGCTGGTTTCTGTTGGCGTCCTTATCACCATTGCTATTGTCGCATTATCGACTTATTTACTATTCGATGTCGATCCGCTAATTGCCCTACTATTTGGTGCGCTCGTGTGCGTCACAGGCCCGACTGTCATCATGCCGCTACTGCGTAGTGTGCGTCCCAATAAAACGATTTCTAATATCTTAAAATGGGAAGGGATCATCATTGACCCAATCGGCGCGATCGCTGTGGTATTGGTCTATGAATACATCATCTCAGGCGGCGAAGCCAGCAGCATCTTATTGTTTGCCAAAATTGTCATATTAGCGACGGTGCTTGGTATGGCGGGTGCTTGGCTACTGGCGTTTCTTATGCGCCGTCATATGATTCCTGAGTTTTTGCGCAATGTTTTTACCCTTGCTTTCGTCTTGGTATTGTTTTCTGTCTCAAACCACCTAGAGCACGAATCTGGTCTATTGACGGTCACGGTACTGGGCGTGGCGTTGGCAAACTGGCCAAAATTCCCACGCGAGACCATTTTAGAATTCAATGAATCATTAACCATTCTACTCATCTCCGTCCTTTTTATCATTCTAGCCGCGCGCGTGGAGCTTGAAAGCCTCCTTAGTGTTGGTTTTGCAGGCTTGGCACTACTTGTCATTGTGATGTTTGTCGCGCGTCCCTTGTCAGTATGGGCATCGTCGATTGGTTCCAATCTTAAGACCAACGAAAAGCTTATGATCAGCTGGATTGGGCCACGCGGTATCGTTGCTGCTGCTATCTCATCCTTGTTTGCGATTCGTTTGCAAGAGTATGATATTCAAGGGGTTGAGTTATTGGTGCCGCTGGTATTTATGGTCATCATCGGTACGGTCATGGTGCAAGGCTTAGGCTCAAAAATAGTGGGCAATTTATTGGGCGTGCGTGAACCTGAGACCAACGGTATCCTTATCGTTGGCTCAAATCCGATAGCGCTTTTGGTGGCAACCTCTTTAAAAGAGCAAGGCTTCGATGTCATCGTTGCACATAACAACTATACCAACATTGCGCGCGCACGCATGAGCGGACTACGCACCTACTTTGGCAATCCGATCTCTGACCATGCCGATCGTCATCTTGATCTTATTGGTATTGGCCGCTTGTTTGCCATGAGTATGGATAAAGAGATGAACACCTTGTCTGAGATTCATTACCGTCACGAATTTGGTGAGCGCAAACTGTATCGTCTCAAATTCAGTGACGAAAAGGTCAGAAGTGAGCGCGATGACAAGCAATCAAACTTCCACTCACAGTGGCTATTTGGCAAAGATGTGACCTACACCAAGCTTGCCAGCATGCTATCAAAAAAAGCCCGTATCAAAATCACCAATATCACCGACAGTTATAGCTTTGAGCAATATAAAGCCGATAACAAGCAATTTGTCCCACTCTATACCATAGACAAAGAAGGCAAGCTGCACGTCATCACGGATAAGTTCGATGGCAATGTACCGCGTGATCGCAAGCTTATCTCATTGGTGGTAGAGGACGAGGTACAGCCAAAGCCAGTCGATGTAACCCCAAAGCAAGAGCAAGCGCGCATGGCCGCTGATGCAAGCTTTGAGTCCAACTCAAAAGCGCCTGAAAAGCGCAAAGAAAAAGAGCTAAGCGACGAGTCTGTCCAGTCAGTTAAGCAAGATTCTTTGATGTCTACAAATCAAGACGATGAGCAAACGGCTGCTACCTCTCTATCAGTCAAGCAGAATAACAGCTCAGAATCATCAGAAGCTACTACAAAATCAACGACGGATAAAGCGGCTGAGTCAAAAGACGTCTCTACTAATGCCACAAATAAAGGCGTGATGTCTGCCAACTCAACAGCGACGTCGAAAACCAAAACGTCTAGCAGTAGCACTAACGGTAATGGCAACGCCCCAAAAACCAAAAAAGGCGCGCTTGACCCAAATCGTCTACCCGATTCAGGACAAGACAATACCCCTAACGCTAGCATTAATAGCCCTAAAAAGACTGAGCAAAAAGGCTCAGATGACCACTTAAATAAGTCGTAAAGCGTTTTGATATATTCATAAAATAAAAAAGCCCCAACGCAATGTTAGGGCTTTTTTATTTGGGCAGTTTGCAATAAAGTCGATACGTTAATCGAGCATATTAAGCGATACTAAAACCAGCTTATTTACTCATCAACTTATCTTGCACCGTTTGCCAGATGCGCGTGCTCACGTCATCCGCTGTGCCAGACGCATCGATGCGCTGTATGCGTGTTGGATACTCGGCAGCAAGGGTACTAAAGCCTTTATGTGCCCAAGTAAAAAACTCAGTGGCCTGCTGCTCAAACCGATCGGCTGCGCTACGCTTACTTGCACGTGCCATACCCTCTGATACTGGCAAATCCAACCACACTGTCAAATCTGGCAATTGCGGCACGAACTGACGGATAAGCCCATCAATCTTGGCACGCATAACATCATCACCATGCGCACGTCCAAAACCCTGATAAGCAATGGTCGAGTCGGTAAATCGATCACAGATTACCCAAACACCGCGCTGTAGTGCTGGCAAAATCACTTGCTGCATGTGGTCGCAGCGCGCGGCAAATAGTAGCAATAGCTCAGTGTCATCTGTAATGTCGGTCGCAGGATCAAGCAATATTTCGCGCAAACGCTCCGCAAACGGACTGCCGCCTGGCTCACGAGTACGCAGATACTCAATGCCATTATCTTGCAAGCGCGTACATAGCTTCTCAATCGCCGTCGTTTTGCCCACACCTTCAGTGCCTTCAAAACTGATAAATCGGCCTTGATTAAGGGTCTTAGACATTTGAGAGTCATTGGTCTGTGGTTGATTCGGTAGAGCAGAATTGGTTTGCAAAGATGCTGACATGATATGACCTTGTACCACCAATGAGCGTTATATTTTTATACAACACTCATTAGATGATAGGTGATTTAATGAACGATAAGACAAAAAGTGATTTACTGCGGCGGCGTTTGCGCTCTTTTTTGACGCATGACACTCAAATACTCTTTTACGGCTTGATTGTGGTCTGCCAAGCTATTGGTAAATTTGTGCCCACCTGTGCCTGTTGCCACAAAGTACAGCACGTCGCTGTCGGCTGGATGCAAGGTCGCCTCAATAGAAGAAGCTGACGGCAATGCGATTGGCGTTGGTGGCAGACCATCGATTTGATAAGTATTATACGAGGTTTTTTCATCGATGTCGCGGCGACGAATATTACCCTCATAACGGCTGCCCATACCATAAATAATGGTAGGGTCGGTTTGCATACGCATGCCGATATTCATACGATTGTTAAACACCGCCGATACGAGCGGGCGCTCTTCTGGCACACTGGTTTCTTTTTCGATAATAGATGCCATTATCAGCGCTTCATAAGGACTCTTATAAGGCAAATTTGGCGCGCGATTTTCCCAAGCCTTCGTTAGTGCTTGCTGCTGGCGCTTGTATAAATCTGTCAGTACCTGCTTATCACTGGTGCCTTCGCCATAATAATATGTGTCAGGGGCAAACCAGCCCTCAAGGTTGTGATTGACAATAGGATCATTACTATTGATTACTGTATCAGGTAGTATGCCTGCCAAATCCAAGGCCTGAGCAATACTGGCATTGTCACTATCAGCCGTCAGTACTTCTTTTTTGATGCCAGGATTGTCACGTAGTGCCTGATATAAGTCTTTAGAGGTTTTGCCTTCGATAATCTGCACCTTGACCATGGCCGCTTTTGCGCCTTGCTCAAGCACTTGGAGCGCCTCAGCGATGGTTGGGTTCTCTGGCAGCTGATAAATCCCTGCATGCAGAGGCGCATCTACTTGCGACTTGATATACAGCTTGGCAACGCTGGCAGAAAAGAGCGGGATTTGTTGTTGCCACTGCGGCAGCAAACCATAATAGGTCTGTCCCTGTTCAATGGTCACCATTTTTTGGGGCTGCTCAATACGTCCAAACAAGGTTTGATACACCATCACTAAGAAAAACGCTGCGATAAGTCCAAGCACAAGCAACACTTGATAACCACGCTGCATAAAAAACGATTGATTGTCGTTTTTGTATTTACGCGGTTTGTGTTTACCACTGATGAGTGAGACATCTGTCGCCCGTGTATTTTTTCCTCTACCCTTTTTGGACGGTGAGTCCGGTGTCTTGTTATTTGATGACGTATTCTTCGGACGTTTGGATGTGGGCTTACTCATGGCAACTCGCGCGGCAGATGTTTGCTAGAATTTAGCACTGAACCGTGTCATTTTCAATGTTATTTGCATAGCTTATGAATTAACTTGATACTGTCACTAAAAAGTATGGCTTAATATTCTTATCCTTTACAGGCATTTCTGCGAGCCTATATCAACAATGAAAACTTATAATGAATCTCAATTTTGACCAAAGTCTTGCCAAAAACTACCGCTCACCGAGTCAGATCATTCGAGTATTAAGTGAAGCGTGGGTCGCTCATCAAAGCTATTGTCCCAATTGTAGCGCTGAGCCGTTAGCTGAATATGCAAACAACCAACCTGTTGCTGATTTTTATTGTTCAAACTGCAATGAGCAATATGAGTTAAAAAGTAAACAAGGGAAGATAAGCAACATTATCAATGATGGTGCTTACAAGACGATGATTGAGCGCATCAATAGTGATGACAATCCAAGTTTTTTCTTTTTGACGTACTCCAAATCCTTGAGTGTTAATAACTTTTTGATTGTTCCCAAACAGTTTTTTACGCCCGATATTATTATTCAGCGCAAGCCTTTATCAGCTACTGCCAGACGCGCAGGTTGGGTTGGCTGTAATATCGACTTGCGACACGTACCCGAATCCGGAAAGGTTTTTTTGGTCAAAGACCAGCAAGTGATACCGCGCGATCATGTCACACAGCAATTTCAAAAAACCTTGTTTTTGCGTGAGCAATCGACAATTTCGCGCGGTTGGACGTTAGACATATTGCAATGTATTGATAGGCTAGGTACTACCTTTTCTTTAAATCAGGTTTATGCGTTTGCAGATGATTTGAAAATCAAACATCCTCACAACAACCACATTCCTGACAAAATCCGTCAGCAGTTACAAGTCTTGCGGGATAAAGGCATGATTGAATTTTTGAGTCGCGGTCATTATCGAAAGTTATATTAGACGCTTATCACTTCCTTGTAACAAGAGACGATCACTTCTCTTAGCCCTTTTTGCTACGATCACTAGCACAAATTATCGGCAAAAGTGAGTATAGTAATGATAAAAACAGACGGTTTGAACACTTATCAAATAGAAGTGATTGAAACGATGAGTGCACTTATAGAAGTGGTTGCAGAAGATGGTGGAACTGCCATACTAAAAGCGCAAGAAAAATATAGAAGCGAAGATATTGTTTTAGAATCTGATGATTTAATAGACACTAAATTTATTATTTTTGATGTGAAATAAGCAACTAGCCGAAACTAATCGTCTGCTTAGATAGTAACGTGAGACCAGTCATCGGCATGATGCCGCGCAAAGCATTGCAAAAAAATAGACGTTTGATACAAGGTAGATCCTCATCTTGTAACGATCTTATAATGACGGGATTTTCTGTACTGGATAAAGCATCGATAATCACTTGTCGCATGACACCAGCCACGCCTGATTGCGTCATAGGCGGTGTGTACCATTGACCTTTAGTTAGGTAATCAGCGGTATTGCCATTCGCATTTGGTAGGTCTGTAGATTTTAATGGGTGTGATTCTAATACCTGTAAGGACGTAGGCTCTTCTACCAACTGATAAAACACATTACTCATCGTGCCCTCAACCCAGTGACCACTCATATCACGCACCAGTCCTTCACCAATATCTAGTCCAGTATCGGAATCTGATGACTTATCTTTTAGCAAATCTGCTTTGATACGCTGCAACTCAGCACTTGCCAGCACCGTATCGAGACGGTTGAGACTTTTGAGTCCTGCAAGCGGCGGCGGTAGGCAGGCAATTTTTGATGATAGACAGACGGCTGCGCGGGCAGGCTGCATAGGAACAAAGCGCCCGTCCGCTAAGCGTAGCTGCCTGTCAGTGGCGAGTGTCATTACCGAGGATTTTAGCCAAACTTCACAAGCACTCCCAGACTCGCTTGCTGCATAGCCATAACCGCGAACCGCTTGCGCGCCGCGAGTGACTATCAGTTTGAGCATACCTTGCCCTAAGCGCTGGGCGTGGCGTTGTAATTCACTTATTAATGAAGAGCTATCTAACTCAAGCTCTAATGCTTTAGCATGAGAAACAAGGCGCTGATGATGGTAGTCCAACCAC
>ENA-UOXB01001173-UOXB01001173.1-bioreactor-metagenome-genome-assembly--contig:-NODE-1173-length-12908-cov-7.801992_pt1 | contig 12908 bp, 8 predicted proteins | sample MGYA00238158_ERZ761615 | MGnify/ENA primary metagenome ERZ761615 (study PRJEB28904, sample SAMN06267902) | bioreactor metagenome | isolation source: Joint BioEnergy Institute, California, USA | place... | reverse complement strand
CGGGTGCCGGGCTTCTATGCCGAGACCACCACCGGGCGCATCTTCCCGCGCTTCTACATCCGTGGCCTGGGCAACATCGATTTCTACCTGGGTGCATCGCAGCCGGTGTCCATCATCCAGGACGACGTCGTGCTGGAGCACGTGGTGCTCAAGTCCAATCCGGTCTACGACGTGGACCAGATCGAGGTCCTGCGCGGCCCGCAGGGCACCCTGTTCGGGCGCAACACGACGGCCGGCATCGTCAAGTTCGACAGCATCAAGCCCAGCCAGGACGCCAACGGCCGGGTCAGCGCCAGCTACGGCACGAACAACAGCGTGGCCGTGGACGCGGGACTGGGCGGGCCGATCAACGACGTCGCCGCGTTCCGCGTCTCGGCCCTGTACCAGCATCGCGACGACTACGTAGACAACACCTTCGCCGGCACCAGCGCCGACGGCACCGCCACCCCGCGGCGAGACGCCATGGGTGGTTTCGATGACCGCAACGTGCGCGCGCAGCTGCTGCTGACGCCGTCCGAGCAGTTCTCGCTGCTGGCCTCGGCGCACGCGCGTGACTACGACGGCACCTCGACGCTGTTCCTGCGCGGCGGCCTGGTCAAAGGCTCCAACGACCCCATCGCCGCGCGTGACCGGGTGTCCTATGACGAGGCCGGCAACAACCCGCAGGCATACAGAACCTACGGCGGTTCGGTGAAGGCGAGCTATGACTTCGGTGCAGTGGAGCTGACCTCGATCACCGCGTACGAGACCACGTCCGGCTACAGCCGCGGCGACACCGACGGCGGCGCCGGTGCGGAATTCCCGGTCAACGGCGTGCCCAACGGGTTCGGCCAGTCCATGGGGCAGGTACGTGACCTTGACCAGTGGACGCAGGAAGTGCGGCTGGCCAGCGTGGGCGAGGAACGCCTGAGCTGGCAGGTCGGCGCGTTCTACTTCGATGGACGGGATACCACCGACTTCTACCAGCGTGCATGGTTCCTGCAGGGCGCTGCCCGCAACCCGAACAACTGGGTGCGGCTGCGCAACACCAACACCTCGTTCGCCGGTTTCGGCCAGTTGAGCTATGCCGCCACCGACCGGCTCACCCTCACTGCCGGCCTGCGCCAGACCCGCGATGACAAGCGCACCCGCCTGCTGAAGACGGCCGACACGGCGGCGGGTGCGGTCACCTACCGCGGCCGTACTGACGTTGAAATGAGTGACACCACCCCCAGCTGGGACCTGAGTGCGATGTACCAGCTCAGCGGGGATGTCAGCGTCTATGCCAAGGTTGCGCGTGGCTTCCGCGGTCCCACGATCCAGGGGCGCTCGGCGGTCTTCAACGCGGACTTCACCACCGCCGATTCGGAGACCATCCTGTCCTGGGAGGCCGGCATCAAGAGCACGCTGTGGGACAACCGCCTGCGCCTGAACGCCACCGCCTTCACCTACGAAGTCAACGACATCCAGCTCAACGGCAACGACTCCAATGGCAACGGCGTGCTGTTCAACGCCGACAAGGCGCGTGCGTATGGGCTCGAAGCGGACATGGAGCTGCGTCCGGTGCCCAACCTCACCCTCAGCGCCGGGCTCAGCCTGCTTCACAGTGAAGTGCAGGATGACCGGGTCTATGCACAGGTCTGTGCGCTCAATGGTGCGGTGGTCTGCACGGTCAACGATCCGACGCTGAAGATCGGCGCGAACACGTTCGCGCAGATCGACGGCAATCCGCTGCCGAATGCGCCGAAGTACGGCATCAACCTGGCAGCGCGCTACGATTTCCCGCTCAGCGATGCCGGCACGATGTTCGTCTCCACCGACTGGAACAAGCAGGGGTACACCAGCTTCGTGCTGTACGACACGGCCGAGTTCAATTCAAAGGGTGATTTCGAAGGCGGCCTGAAGGTCGGCTACTCGGGCAACTACGGTGCCTATGAAGTCGCGTTGTTCGCCCGCAATATCACCAACGAGAAGAATCTCAAGGGTGTGATCGAGAACTACATGGCGGCGGTGTACAACGAGCCGCGCACCGTGGGCGTCTCGTTGAATGTGAACTGGTAAGCAGGGACGGTTGTGACGCCCACTGCCTGTCATTCGGTAGTGGCGGCCGCTGGCCGTCATTGCCGGCCAGCGACCGATACACGGCGCCCTGTGCGGCCGGCATGACCTGCCGCGCAGCCGGCTGAAACCGGCTGCACAGGGCCAGGGGCGCGTGTCGTCAGGGCAGCAGGGGTTGCAGCTTCGGCTCCAGCAGGGGCTGCCGCCAGCCGGCCAGCGCGGCGGGCCATTGACCGCTTTCCAGGTAGCTCTCAAGGTGCTTGCGCGAGGCAAGCACCCCGTCGGGCAGGCCCAGTGCCTGCCCGGCCTGGGCCACGGCTTCCTGCATCTTCTTCAGGGCCTTCTTGTTGCTGTCCGTCGCCTGCAGCACCTGCGGTGCATCGGCTTCATCGTCCAGCGGCGTGAGCAGAGCCTGCCAGACCGCACCGGCCAGCTTGCGCGGTGCCTTGGGGAACTGCTCGAACATCCTGCCCAGCGCGGCTTCATCGGCCGGCGGAATCCGCGCCAGCGTCGCAGCCAGCTCGTTGTCCAGGATCCAGCTGCGTGGGCGGTTGCTTGCCCGCGCCTGCTGGTCGCGCCAGCGCAGCAGGCGCAGCAGCCGGCGCTGCGCCGGGACATCCAGGAACTGCGCCGAGCGCATGCCCAGATGAGGCCAGCGGTCCTCGTCGTGCTCCACAGTCGCCAGCAGTCGCTCGGCATCATCGGCAAGCCATTGCAGGCGATCCTGGGTGGTCAGCTTTTCGCTGATCGCATCATGCAGCGCGAACAGATGCTCCACGTCATCAGCGGCGTACTGCAACTGCGATTCGGACAGCGGGCGCCGCATCCAGTCCGAGCGCGTCTCGCCCTTCGCGAGGGCGACACCGGTGATTTCCTGCACCAGCTTCTGGTAGCCCATGCCGCCGCCAATGCCGGCCAGCGACGCGCCGATCTGGGTGTCGAACAGGGGCCGCGGAAGGACGCCGCAGGTGTGCTTGAATGCCACCAGGTCCTCGCTGGCGCTGTGCATCACCTTCACGATCGACGGGTCGGTCAACCACGGGACCAGGGCGTCGGCCATGCCGGGAGCAAGCGGATCGATCAGCAGGATCTCGTCGGCCACGGCCATCTGCACCAGGGCCAGTTGAGGCCAGAAGGTGCTCTCGCGGATGAACTCGGTATCCAGGCCGATGCGGGTGGGACGCAGCGGAAGCCGCGCCTGCAGTTCTGCGGGGGTAGTGATCCAGGTTGCCACGGGGCGTTCGACTTCTCGCGTTTGCTCAGGAAGGGGAGAATAGCCTAACGTCGGTCGGCCCCCCTGGCGGAAGGAGTTGGTTTTGCGTCTGCTGCGCCCGTATCTGCTGTTGACGGCCCTGTGCCTGCTGGCGGCGACCGCCTGCGACCGGTCCTCCGACGCGCCGGGCACAGCCGCGCAGGAAAGGTCGGATGCCCGGCCGGCACTGAAGCAGGTGCCCCGCAGCGAAGCGCCGGGCGGGGCCACGGTGACCATCGGCGGCGAGGACGAAGCTGAAACGGTCCAGCGCTGGACACCGCCGCCCGTCGAGCTGCTGCCGGATCAGCGTGCCGCGGCACAGCGAAGGGCGGAGCAGGCGCTGGCGGCCGGCCGCCTGTACGAGAGCGCCGACGACGCCATTCCGATCTGGCTGGCGCTGCGTGAGCTGGATCCCAAGGATCGCCGCGCTCAGCAGGGGCTGCAGCGTGCCCAGCGCAGCCTGCTGGAGCAGGCCCAGGCGTTGCTGGCGCGTCCGCAGCAGCAGCGCTTGGCACTCGCGGAGGCAAGCCGCATCGCCCTGGTGCTGTTGACCATTGCACCGGACGACGCACGGACCCGTGCCCTGCAGCAGCAGGTGGAGAGCGCCCAGCGGGTTGTGGCATTCAACCGGGCCGGCGAAGAAGACCTGCGCGCGGGCCGGATCGGTGAGGATGGGGACGGCGCACTGGTCAATTTCCGTGAAGCGCTTGCGCTGGACAACGACAACGCGCGTGCACGGCAGGGATTGGCCGCTGCCGAGAGTGCGCTGATCGGCCGGGCCGATGCCGCCGCGCGTGCCGGCGATTTCGTCGCAGCAGGCAACTGGCTGGCCGAAGCCAGCAAGGTCCGCGACGCCTCGCCGACCATCGCCGATGCCTTCGAGCGGGTGGAAGCCGTGCGCGAAGCCACGTTGGTGGCGCTGCGCGACCAGGGACTGCGCGACCTCGCCACGCCGCAGGGCCTGAAGGCGGCCCGGGAAAAACTGGAGCAGGCGATGCGCATCGCGTTGCCGGGCAATCCCGCGGTGGCGCTGTTGCGTGAACGCATCGAGCTGGCCACGCACTACGGCAGTTTCCGGCCAGGACAGGTGTTCAGCGACGCGTTGCGTGACGGTGGCCGCGGGCCGCAGATGAAGGTCGTGCCGCATGGCGGGTTCCAGATGGGGGCCGGCCTGCATGAGCCCGGCGCCAGTGACGCCGAGCGACCATCGCATTACGTGCGCTTCGAGCGCGGTTTCGCGATGGCGATGACCGAGATAACCGTGGCGGATTTCGCGCGCTTCGTGAAGGCCACCAATGCGCGCCCGCGCGCCACGCGTCGCGGCCATTCCATCGTGTACGACGAGCGAAGTGGCAATTTCGTTCGTCGCAGCGGGGTCGACTGGCAGTCGGACTACGACGGGGGGCGTGCGCTGGCGAACCAGCCGGTGATGCACGTCAGCATCCGGGACGCCGAGGCCTACGCGAACTGGCTGTCCGAGCAGAGCGGGCGCTCCTATCGCCTGCCGAGCGAGGCCGAGTTCGAGTATGCGCTGCGCGCCGGTGCGTCCGGGCGCTATCCCTGGGGCAACGAGGGCGTGCCACCCAAGGACTCCGGCAACTTCACCGGCAGCCTGGACGTCTCTCCCACGGGGCGGCGCTGGGCCAACGCGTTCATTGGCTACGGCGACGGCTACTGGGGTGCCGCGCCGGTTGCGATGTTCAAGCCGAACGCCTGGGGGCTGCACGACATGGCCGGCAATCTCAGCGAATGGGTGGCCGACTGCTGGCATGCCAGTTACCGGCGCGCGCCGTCCGACGGCGCGGCCTGGTTCAATCCGGGCTGCCGCGCGCGGGTGATCCGCGGTGGCAACTGGGCCAATGCGCCGGAGCAGACCCGCGCGGCATGGCGGCAGTCGCAGGACTCGGACACCACCAGTGCGCGCATCGGCTTCCGGCTGGTGCGCGGCATCTGAGCTGCACATCAAGTGGGCTAGGATGAGCCGTTCCCCGCCGATCCCGGTGGGCCCTGGCCAGGACGCACGTCGATGCGCAACGATCCATTCTCCCGTTCTCCCCAGCAGGGCCGTCGCCGCGGCGGCCTGTTCGGCAACATCCGCTGGGTCGTGCTGCTCGGCTTCGCCGGCTATGCCGCGTTCTACTGGTTTTCCAACCGCTCGGTCGATCCCTACACCGGTGAGTCCGTGCTGATCGACAGCACGCTCGACGCGGACCAGGAAAAGGCCTTGGGGCTGCAGGCCTATCAGGAGATCCTGGCGCAGGAGCGCCCGCTGGATCCGGACGCGCCGATGTCACGCGATGTACGTGACATCGCACAGCGACTCATCGCCAAGGTGGACGTCGTGGAAACCGCGCTGGCGCGCGAGCACGGCCTGCAGCCGGGGCATTTCTCCAAGGGCTTCGACTGGGAGGTCAACGTCATCCAGTCCGACCAGGCCAACGCGTTCTGCCTTCCGGGCGGCAAGATGGCGGTGTATACGGGACTGGTGCCCGTGGCGAAGACCCGAGACGCGATGGCCGTGGTCATGGGACACGAAATCGCCCATGCGCTGCTGCGGCACGGCGCTCAGCGCATGGCGCAGCAGAAACTCACCCAGATCGGCCAGATGGCCGGCGCCGCCAGTGGCATGGACCCGCAGCAACAACAGATGGTGATGGCGGCGATGGGCTACGGCTACCTGCTGCCGTACGCGCGCGGCCATGAAACCCAGGCCGATGAAGTCGGACTGATGCTGGCGGCTGCCGCCTGCTTCGATCCACGCGAGGCGGTTCCGCTGTGGGAGCGCATGGGGCAGGCCAGCGGCGGGCAGTCACAGCCGGAGTTCTCCTCGACCCACCCCAATCCCGGCACACGGATCCAGAACCTGCAGGCGCTGATGCCCAAGGCGCTGGAATACCGCCAGACCTACTGCGAGGAGGCACGTCGATAGCGGGCAGACCACTGCCTGCGGTCAGTGGCGGGTGCGGGTGACCTGTACATCGATCACCCCGTCACCCACGCGCGCCTGCAGCGCATCGCCGGGCTGCACCGCATCGCCCTGCCGCACCAGGCGGCCATCGTCGACACGGGTCAGGATGCTGTAGCCGCGGGCCACGGTCGCCAGCGGGCTGACCGCCTCCATGGATCGCGCCAGGCTGCGCAGCCGTAGTGCGTCCTGCTGCAGCTGGCGCTGCATCGCGGCCGCCGGGCGCCCGGCGAGGGCGTGCAGCCGCTGCCGCAGGCTGTCGAGCTGACGCTGTGGATGATGCCCCCGCAACACGGCCGTGGCATGCCGGAGGCGGGCGACACGCTGCTGGGCCTGGTGCTGCGTAAGCGCCCGCAGTCGCCGCCCCAGCTCGGCATGGCGGCGTTGCAACAGCTGCAGGCGGGCCTGCGGACTGCACGCGTTGAGCCGCAGCAGCAGGCGGTCGGCGCGCTGCATGGCCTGGCCCAGCGCATGCCGGTGCAGTTGCTGCAGGCGCGCGGCGTCACGGCGCAGTCGACGCGCAAGGTCCTGCTGGTCAGGCACCAGCAGTTCCGCTGCAACGGACGGGGTAGGCGCGCGCAGATCGGCGGCAAAATCGGTCAGGCTGAAGTCCGTTTCGTGGCCGACTGCCGACACCACCGGTGTGCGGCTGGCAGCGACCGCCCGCGTCAGCGCCTCGTCGTTGAAGGCCCACAGGTCCTCAAGCGAGCCGCCACCGCGGGTCAACAGGATCACGTCGTAGCGTCCGCTGGCATCGGCGGCCTGCAGCAGCCGGGTGATCTGCGGCGCGGCCGCGTCGCCCTGTACGAGCGTCGGCAGCAGGTCGACCTCCAGCAGCGGGAAGCGGCGTGCGAGCACGCTGAGCACGTCACGCACCGCCGCGCCGGTAGGCGAGGTGATCACCGCCAGTCGCTGTACATGGGCCGGCATCGCGCGCTTGCGTTCGACGGCGAACAGGCCCTCCGCTTCCAGCCGCGCCTTGAGCGCCTCGAACGCACGGCGCAGCGCGCCTTCGCCGGCTTCCTCCATGTGGTCAAGCACCATCTGGTATTCGCCACGCGCGTCGTACAGCGTCACCCGTCCGCGCACCAGCACCCGCATGCCCTCGCGTGGTACGAAGCGCAGCGCGGACGCCTTCATGCGGAACATCGCCGCGCGCAGCTGGGCACGAGCGTCCTTCAGCGTGAAGTACAGATGGCCGGACGAAGGCCGGGCCACGCTGCCAAGTTCGGCCTCCACCCAGATTGCCGGAAAGCTGCCTTCCAGCAGGTCACGGGCCAGCGTATTGAGCTGGCTGGGCGTCAGGATGTCGATGCTGCGCTGTTGCATGGGAATCCGGGCACTGCAGTGGATCAGGCAAGCATGGTCGCACGTTGCCCGTGCCCGATCATACGGCGCCGTGTTGCCGCAGTGCCCACTGCACGTGCTCGCGCACGACGGCCGATGGATGCGTGCTGCGCGTGCGCAGCGCGTGGATCACCTCCTCCGACGTCGGTGCGTTGCCCAGCGCCACGGCGATATTGCGCAGCCAGCGCTCGTGGCCGCTGCGACGGATCGGGCTGCCTTCGGTGCGCTGCAGGAATTCGGCTTCGTCCCAGCCGAACAGTTCGTCCAGCCGTGCCCGGTCCAGGTTGTTGCGCGCGCGGAAATCGGCCTCGTCGGTGCGCTTGGCGAACTTGTTCCATGGGCAGACCAGCTGGCAGTCGTCACAACCGTAGATGCGGTTGCCGATGAGGGCGCGCATCGGTTCGGGAATGGCGCCTTCATGCTCGATGGTCAGATAGGAAATGCAGCGCCGTGCGTCCAGTCGCTGCGGCGCGGTGATCGCCTGTGTCGGACACACCTCGATGCAGCGGGTGCAGGTTCCGCAATGCGCTGACGCCGGTGCATCGATGGGCAGCGGCAGGTCGATGTAGATCTCGCCGAGGAAGAACCAGGAGCCGCCATGACGGTCGATCAGGCAGGTGTGCTTGCCGATCCAGCCCAGTCCGGCGTTGCGCCCCAGCGCCCGTTCCAGCACCGGTGCCGAATCGACGAATACACGGAAGCCCAGCGGGGCCACCTCGGCACTGATCCGGGACGCCAGCTTCTGCAGGCGGTTGCGCATCAGCTTGTGATAGTCGCGACCGAGCGCATAGCGGGCGACATAGGCGCGGCCCGGATCGGCCAGCGTCGCCCATGCTTCGGTGTCGTCCTTGTGGCTGTAGTCCATGCCCAGCGATATCACCCGGACGGTGCCGGGCAACAGCTCGGCCGGGCGCGCGCGCAGCGTGCCGTGGCGGGCCATCCAGTCCATCGTTCCGTACAGGCCTTGTCCCAGCCAATCGGCGAGGTGGGCTTCGTCCTCGGCCAGGTCGACGCCGGCGATGCCGCAGCGCTGGAAGCCGTGGGCACGCGCCAGGGCACGGATGCGCTCGACGGCACGGGCCGGATCAAGGGAAGCGGGCAGGGCGGCAGGATCGGAAGACATGCGTACAAGTATAGAATCCCTGCATGCAGGACCTATCCGCTCTGTACGATTCGGCTGCGGCGCGTTCATTGGACGCGCAGGCTTCGGCGCTGGCCGGTGACGGCGGCTGGTCGCTGATGGCTGCCGCAGGCGAGGCCGGCTGGCGCTGCCTGCTGCAGCACTGGCCCGATGCCGCGCGGATCGTCGTGGTGGTGGGTCGAGGCAACAATGGCGGCGATGGCTACGTGCTGGCGGCGCATGCGCTGCAGGCAGGGCGCCAGGTCAGCGTGCTGGCACTGCCCGAGGGCGCGCCGTCCACTCCGCTGTGCGTGCGTGCGGCGGACCTGCTTGCACAGGCTGGCGGAAAGGCCGAAGCGTTTTCCGGCGAACTTCCGCCCGCCGATCTCCTGGTCGATGCGCTGTTCGGACTGGGGCTGGAGCAGGCACCGCGTGCTGCGGCCAAGGCGATGATCGAAGCGATCAACCTGCACCCCGCGCCGGTCTTTTCACTCGATGTGCCCAGCGGCGTGGATGCCGATCGAGGCGGCATCCCGGGTGCCGCCGTGCGGGCCACGCTGACGCTGCAGTTCCTGCTCGAACACCGCGGGCTGCACACCGGTGACGGGCTTGAGCATGCCGGTCGGGTCGAACTGGCGCCCCTGCATGCCGCGCCCGAGGCAGGGGGCGGCCTGTTGCCCGCTGCCGAGCGGTGGCAGGCCAGCCGGCTGCACGCGCTGCTGCCGCCACGCGCGCGTAACGCGCACAAAGGCAGTTCCGGCCACGTCCTGTGCGTGGGCGGCAACCATGGCAGCGGCGGCGCGCTGTTGCTGTCCGCGCAGGCCGCCCTGCGCGCCGGCGCCGGACTCACCAGTCTGGCCACGCGTGCCGAGCACGTCGTCGCGGCGTTGTCACGGCTGCCCGAGGCCATGTGCCACGCCGTGCACGATGAAGCGGACCTGCAGGGCCTTCTGCAGCGTGCCAGCGTCGTCGCCGTGGGCCCCGGCCTGGGCCAGGATGCGTGGGCGCAGGCCCTTTGGCACCAGGCGCGGGAGTGCGGCAGGCCGCTGGTGGTGGATGCCGATGCGCTGAACCTGCTGGCGCGTGATCCGCGGCCACTGCCGCAGGCCATCCTGACCCCGCATCCCGGCGAGGCAGGCCGCCTGCTGGAGGTCACCACGGCCGAGGTGCAGGCCGATCGCTTCGGCGCCGCGCGCCATCTTGCCGAACGCTTCCATGCCGTCGTCGTGCTGAAGGGGGCCGGCACGCTGGTGGCCGCGCCCGGCCACGGCACGGCGGTCATCGCGGCGGGCAATCCGGGTATGGCGGTCGGCGGCATGGGGGATCTGCTGACCGGCATCATCGCAGCGCTGCGCGCGCAGGGCCTGTCCGCCTTCGATGCTGCGGCCTGCGGCGCCCTGCTGCATGGCCTGGCCGGCGATGCCGCGGCCATCGATGGCCAGCGTGGCCTGCTTCCCACCGACCTGCTGGCGCCCCTGCGCCGGCTCTGCAATCCGGACCTTGCACATGCTTGAGCTGTATCTACCCGAACCCGACCATACCGATCAGCTGGGCCAGGCACTGGCCGCCTCCCGCCCACCCCAGGCGCTGCTGGAGCTGCAGGGTGACCTGGGTGCCGGCAAGTCGACCACGGCACGGGCCCTGTTGCGCGCGCTGGGCGTCACCGGGTCCATCCGCAGCCCGACCTATACGCTGGTGGAGCGTTATCCGCTGGCTGACGGCAGCGAAGCATGGCATCTGGACCTGTATCGCATCGGCGGCGCGGGGGAACTCGACTTCCTGGGGCTGGATGAAGGCACCGCATCGCTCTGGCTGGTGGAATGGCCTGAGCGCGGAGCAGGCGCGCTTCCCCCGACGGACCTGCGCCTGGAGCTGGCGATCAGCGGCCAGGGAAGGAGCGCGCGTCTCACGCCGCTGAGCGGTAGCGGTGAAGCCTGGGTGAAGCGGGTTGCCGACGAAGGGCAGTTGCGTTCGCTTTCTGTCGATTGACCATAACTAAACGATCAAAGTTACGGATTATTAAGGGAAAAGGTTTGCAATCTGTTCAGCGCAGTGATTGAATCCTGACCATGCGCTCAGCCCTCAGACCCCATGCCCTTTGTGTCGCCGCCGGACTCGTTCTGGTCAGCGCGGGCGCGTGGGCGGGGGAGATCAATCAGGTCCGTCTGGACGCCGGCGCCACGGGAACCCGTGCGGAGATTTCCCTTGCCGGTTCCGGGGGCTACAAGACGATCGCCTTGTCCGGCCCCAACCGGCTGGTGGTCGATTTTCCCGATTCCAGCGCCGTGCGCGGCTTGAAGCTGCCTGCCGCCCAGGGCGTGGTCACCGCCGTCCGCACCGGTCAGCCGGTGCCCGGCACGTTCCGCGTGGTGTTCGACCTGGCCGACAAGGTCGCACCGTTCCGTCCGCAGATGCAGCAGCAGGGCAGTACGTCCAGGCTGGTCATCGAGTGGCCGGGCGATGCGCCTTCCAGCACGGCAACGACCACCGCGACGGCCCCCACCGTGGCGCCGGGGGCGCCGATGGTCAGCCCGGCACCGCCGGCCGCGGACCCGGCGCAGACCCGCAGCGATGCGGCGCGTGCGACCGCGCTGCTCACCGCGCAGGTGCAGCAGCAGGCCAGTGCCATCGCGGCTGCGCCAGCCACGCCCGCGCCCTTGCCCAGTTCGACCACGGCCAACGTCGCTGCGGCCGGCACCGCCGCCAGCAGCGGCCAGGCGGTCCCTTCGCCGGCGGCGATCCTCGCTGGCCAGTCCACGCCCGCTGCCGTCCCTGCGGCCATGCAGTCGCCGGTGCGTACCACGATCGCCGGCACCCAGCCGACGCGGACCGGTGCGGCAGCCGCTGCTTCCGGCCCCACGTCCGCGCCGCCAGCCGTCGCCCCCACGCCGCCGCGGCCGAACATGCCCAGTGACGTGGCGCGGGTGGCGATGAAGCCGGGCATGCGGCCGCTGGTGGTCGCCATCGATCCCGGGCACGGCGGGCAGGACCCCGGCGCCGTGGGGCCCAGTGGCAAGCGCGAGAAAGACATCACCCTTTCAGTCGCGCGTGAGCTGGCGCGCCAGGTCAACGCCACGCCCGGTCTGAAGGCCTATCTCACCCGCGACACGGACGTGTTCATTCCGCTGCCGCTGCGAGCACAGAAAGCGCGCGCGGCAAAGGCCGACATCTTCATCTCGATCCACGCCGACGCCGCCGAGAACCGCGCCGCCCGGGGCTCCTCGGTCTACGTGCTGTCGACCAAGGGCGCGTCCTCGCAACGTGCGCGCTGGCTTGCGGACAAGGAAAACGCGGCCGACCTGATCGGCGGCGTCAGCCTGCAGCGCACCGAGGGCACCCTGGCCAATGTGCTGCTGGACCTGGCACAGAGCGGCTACATGAAAGCGTCCGAAGATGCGGCCAGTCACGTGCTGGGCGGGCTGAAGCGCATCGGCAACAACCACAAACCGAACATCGAGCGGGCGAACTTCGCGGTGCTGCGTACATCGGACATGCCGGCGATGCTGGTGGAGACCGCCTTCATTTCCAATCCGGATGAAGAGCGTCGGCTGATGGACCCGGCGTACCAACGCAAGATCGCGGCCGCTGTGCTGGACGGGGTCGATGTGTTCTTCACCCGCCAACCGCCGCCCGGCACGCTGTACGCGGCGAGGGCGCAGGCCGAGATGGAAGCTGCCAGCACCGTTGCAGGTGGCAGCAAGTAACGCGGCAGCGCCGAGCCGTCCGGGCCAGCGCGCAGGCGCGGCCGGTGCCAGCCATCCGCTATCATCCGTGGATGAAGTCAGCCTACGTTTCCCTCACCCCTCGACCTGTGTCCCTGGCCGCTCTGCGGGGTGACGCGTGAGCGGCACCATCCGTCCGCTGCCCGAAATCCTGATCAACCAGATCGCCGCCGGCGAAGTCGTCGAGCGGCCGGCATCGGTGGTCAAGGAGCTCGTGGAAAATGCCATCGATGCCGGCGCCACGCGGGTCGATATCGAACTGGAAGAAGGCGGTGTCCGCCTGATCCGCATCCGTGACAACGGCAGCGGCATTGCAGCCGAGCAGCTGCCGCTCGCAGTGTCCCGCCATGCGACCAGCAAGATTGCCAGCCTGGACGACCTGGAGGCGGTGGCCACGCTCGGCTTCCGCGGCGAGGCACTGCCGTCGATCGCCTCGGTCAGCCGCTTCACGCTGGCCTCCCGCCG
>ENA-UOXB01001169-UOXB01001169.1-bioreactor-metagenome-genome-assembly--contig:-NODE-1169-length-12934-cov-11.112431_pt1 | contig 12934 bp, 13 predicted proteins | sample MGYA00238158_ERZ761615 | MGnify/ENA primary metagenome ERZ761615 (study PRJEB28904, sample SAMN06267902) | bioreactor metagenome | isolation source: Joint BioEnergy Institute, California, USA... | reverse complement strand
TGGTGCAGGTGGTGTTCTGGTTCTCGCTCGCGGCCGGCGTGCTGGTGCTGCTGGCCGCGGTCAGCGCCAGCCAGGACGAGCGCCTGCTCGAAGGTGGCGTGATGCGCGTGCTCGGCGGCAGGCGGGCGCAATTGCGGTTGGCGCAGGCCTCCGAGTTCGCGGCGATCGGTCTGCTCGCGGGCCTGGTCGCGGCAATTGCCGCGTCGGTGCTGGCCGGCGTGATCGCCGTACAGGTGTTCGATCTGCCGTGGACGCCGAACTGGACATTGGCCGCGGTCGGCGGCGGCATCGGCGTGCTGATGACCCTGCTCGCCGGCCTGTGGGCCACGCGCCGCGTGCTCGATGCACCGCCGTCGGTGACGCTGCGCGCCCTGCAGGAATGACAGTGCGCGCCCGGCGACCGACGCCGGGCGCGCGCGGGATCAACCGACGATCGTTTCGCTGGCCTCGAAGCGGCGCGCGTACCCGCGTTCCTCGCTGATGCGCTGCACCTCTTCGTGGGCGATGTCCGGCCCGCCGTAGACGGCGTACACGACCTCGTCATCGCGGCGCCCGACCGCGTGGAGACGGTAGCGCGACTGGCCGCCGCCGGTGTCAGGCGGGTAGCGGACGGGCGGATCGGGACCGTCGAGATCGAGTTCGCTGTTGTCGATCGTGCCGCCGACGAACAGGGCGTGGATGGGCATTGCGGACTCCTCACTGCGCGGGATGGGGGCCATCGTGGCGGCGCGGATGTTGGCGAAACATCAATGCGATGTTGTCGGTGTGTGCTCCCGTCCGGATCCGTGACGGGAAGCGCATCGGCGAAGGGCGGCCCGCATCGCCCCGGTAGAATGCGCGGCCGCCTTCGACGTTTCCGGTCCGCATGTCCGATCCCGCCCTCGATGCCCTGTTCCTGCCGTTCGAGCAGCGCCTGCTGCCGTGGCCGTCCGGGGGCGCGCTGTTCCTGCGTGCGCGGGCCGGTGTTGCGACCACCGGCGGTCGCTGGCCCGGACTGCTGTGCGCGCAGAGCTTCGCGCCGGCGCACGCCGAACTGCAGCGCGCCGGCTTCGACACCTTGCCGGTCGACTCGGAAGACGCGCTCCCGCAGCGCCCGCTGGTCCTCGTGCTGCCGCCGCGACAGCGCGACGAAGCACGCGCCGAACTGGCGCGCGCGGTGCAGGCGACCGCGCCGGGAGGCTGGGTCGTCGCCAGCGTCGCCAACGACGAGGGCGCCAAGTCCGCGCAGGACGACCTGGCCAAGCTCGCCGGCAACATCGCCGTGCAGAGCAAGCACAAGTGCCGCGTGTTCTGGGCGCAGCGCGACGACCGCGCCGATACCGCGCTGCTCGAACGCTGGGCCGCGCTCGATGCCCCGCGTCCGATTCTCGACGGCCGCTTTGCCAGTCGCCCGGGCGTGTTCGCCTGGGATCGCATCGATCCGGCGTCCGCGCTGCTGGTCGCGCAACTGCCGCACACGCTGTCGGGTCACGTCGCCGATCTCGGTGCCGGCTACGGCTATCTGTCGGCCGAGCTGCTGCAGCGCTGCACGGGCATCCGCGCGCTCGACGTCGTCGAGGCCGAAGGCCGCGCGCTGGCGCTGGCACGCCGTAACCTCGCCGGTCTGCGCGACGACGTGACGCTGGACTTCCAGTGGGCCGACGTCACGCGCGGGCTGTCGCGCCGCTTTGATGCCATCGTCAGCAATCCGCCCTTCCATGCCCAGGGCCGCAGCGAGCGGCCGGACATCGGCCGGCTGTTCATCGCCGCCGCCGCAGGTGCGCTGAAGCCCGGTGGCCAGTTGTGGCTGGTCGCCAACCGTCATCTGCCGTACGAGGACATCCTCGATGCGCGTTTTTCGCAGGTGCGCGAGGTCGCGGCGCACGGCGGCTTCAAGATCGTGCATGCGGAGCAGCCGCGATGAAGCTGGTCAAACTGCTCGCCAACCTCGGCTACGGCAGCCGCAAGCAGGTCGCGTGGATGTTCCGCGAGGGCCGCGTCACCGATGCCGCCGGCGAGGTGCTCTACGCCGACGACCAGGTCGGCCACGACGATGTGCGCGTGGACGGCGAGCCGCTGGACCCGCCGCAGGGCCTGACATTGATGCTGCACAAGCCGACCGGCTACACGTGTTCGACCAAGGACACCGGTCGTCTGGTGTACGACCTGCTGCCGCCGCGCTTCCGGCTGCGATCACCGGTGCTGTCGACGGTGGGGCGGTTGGACCGCGAGACCAGCGGCCTGCTGCTGTTCACCGATGATGGCCAGTTGCTGCACCGGATCATCTCGCCGAAGGCCGCGTTGCCGAAGGTGTACGAGGCCACGCTGGCGCAGTCGCTGCGTGGCGACGAGGCTGCGCTGTTCGCCAGCGGCACGCTGATGCTGGAGTCGGAAACCACGCCGCTGAAACCCGCGGCGCTCGAGGTCATCGATCAGACGCATGCGCGCCTCACGCTGACCGAGGGCCGCTACCACCAGGTGCGACGCATGTTCGCCGCGACCGGCAACCACGTGGTCGCGCTCCATCGCAGTCGCGTGGGCGGGCTGGCGCTGGATGGATTGGCAGAAGGCGACTGGCGCGCGCTGGACGCGGCGGATCTCGCCGCGCTGATGGACGCCGCATGAGCGTGGAAATCGCGCCGCTGCCGTTCCGCCCGGCAGCGGTGATCTTCGACATGGACGGCCTGATGCTCGATTCGGAGCGCGTGATCCTCGACGCGCTGCGCGCCGCGGCGACCGATCACGGGGCCGACATCGATCCGGACTGGTGGCTGTGCCTGATCGGCCACACCGACGCCGTGTGTCGTGCGCGTCTCGGCGAGACGATCGGCGAGGCCCCGGCAGACGCGCTGCTCGAAGACGGGCATGCACGCTATGTCGCGATCGCAGACGCCGGTGTGCCGCATCGACCCGGCATCGTCGCCCTGCTGCAGCTGCTGGCCACGCATGGTGTGCCGCGGGCGGTCGCGACCTCGACGCGGTCGCCGCTGGCCCAGCGCAAGCTCGCCGCGGCCGGGCTGCTGTCGCATGTCGACGTGGTCTGCACCAGCAGCGACGTCGCATCGCCGAAGCCGGCGCCGGATGTCTACCTGCTCGCGGCCGAACGCCTCGGCGTGGCGCCGGCGCAGTGCCTGGTGCTCGAGGATTCGCCCACCGGCGTGCGCGCCGCATTGGCCGCCGGCATGACCGTGGTGCAGGTGCCCGACCTGCTGATGCCGGACGACACGGTGCGCGCACTGGGGCATCGCATCGTCGAGTCGCTCGACGTGGTGCGAGAAATGATTACGCCTTGGCTGGTGCAGCCTCGCGAGTCCTGAGACCCCTCACTGCATGACTCTCAGGTCACGCGTCCTCGTGCGCGTGCTCGAGCATGTCCAGCAGCATGTCGCGCACGTGCGCGTCGTCGGCCTCGTAGAGCACTTGCCGCGCCTGTCGCGCACCGCGCACGAGCCGTGCGCCCCGCAGCAGCCGCAGATGGTGACTGACCAGCGGCTGCGAGGCGCCGGTGCGGCGTGCGATCTCGCCGACCGCGACCGGTCCGTCGAGGCAGGTCAGCAGCACGCGCAGGCGGGTGGGATCGCCGAGCAGCTTGAAGGTCTCGGCGAGGATCGACAGCCGCGCATCGTCGACGACCGTCACCGTGTGCGCTCCGGCCCGTGCCGAGCCTCGTGCGCGTGGTCGTGGTCGTGGTGATGCGTGTCCCCGCCGCGCCGCTCCAGCGCGCATTGCGCCTGCGGCGCGTGCACGACCTCGACCGTCGCGTGGCCGATCGAGAAGGTCTTCGACAGCGCGCGCTTGACCGCCGGCACCACGATCGCGGGCTGCGCATCGTCCGTCAGCGTCAGCTCCAGCGTCGCCAGCACCTTGCCGGACGTGATCGACCATACGTGGACGTGGTCGACGTCGGCGACGCCCGGCACCGTGTCGCGCAGATGCGCGCGGACGGTCTCGATGTCGATGTCCGGCGGCACCGCCTCCATCAGGATGTCGAAGGCGTTGCGCAGCAGCGACCAGGCGCTGCGCAGGATCAGCAGGCAGACCAGCACCGAGAGGATCGGGTCGATCGGCATCCAGCCGGTGAAGTGGATCACCAGCGCCGCGATGATCGCCGCGACCGAGCCGAGCAGATCGCCGAGCACGTGCACCGTCGCGCCCTTGATGTTGACGTGCGACTGGTCGCCGCGATGCAGGATCCAGAACACCAGGCAGTTGACCAGCAGGCCGACCACGGCGACCGCGAGCATCGGCCCGGCCAGCACTTCGCCGGGCGCGCGCAACCGCTGGATCGCTTCCCAGACGATCCACAGCACCAGGCCGAACAGCGTGACCGCGTTGACCAGGCCGGCCAGCACCTCGAAGCGCATGTAGCCGAAGGTCCGGCGCGCATCGGACGCGCGCCGGCCGATGCGGAAACCCACCCACGCCAGCAGCAGCGCGGCGGCGTCGGTGAGCATGTGGCCGGCGTCGGCGATCAGCGCGAGCGAGTTCGACAGCACACCGCCGACCACCTCGACCAGCATGAAGCTCGCGGTCAGCGCGAAGCCGGTCAGCACCACGCGTTCGTTGGCGGCCGACACCGACGGCGCGTGGCTGGGGCCGGCGCCGTGGTCGTGGGAATGGTCGTGTGCGTGACTGTGATCGTGCGGCATGGCGGCAGGGCTCCGGATTTCCGCCAGTATATAAACATATGTTTATTTATCAATGCGCGGCCATGCCCATGCGGGAGCGCGTTTCAGTGAGTGCGGCCGATCCAGGCATCGCGCGCAAGCGCGCTCCCACAGCACGCGCGTGTTGCGGCCGCTCAGTTCGCGGCGGTGAACAGCCGCGCCCAGCCGGCGTGGCCGAGCTGCTCGAGCGTCGCCAGGTTGCGGTCGATGATGCGGTCCGGCTCGGGATACGCCGCCACCGCCCGCGCCACGCTGTCTTCGCGCAGCAGATGCAGCGTCGGGTAGGGCGCACGGTTGGTGTAGTTGCCGATGTCGTCGGGCGCGGTGCCGGCGAACTGGTAGTCGGGATGGAAACTGGCGACCTGCAGGTCGCCGTCGAGTTCCAGCGCCTCGATCAGGCCGTCGGCCGCGTCGAGGAAATCGTTGTACTCGAGGAAATCGCCCAGCACCTGCGGATGCACGATCAGGGTGGTGTCGATCTGCGACGGCGCCGTGTCGCGCAGGCGCAGCAGTTCCTCGCCCAGTACTTCGAGCAGCGCCTCGGGCGTGGTCGCATCGCTCAGCACGAAGCGCACCTGGTCCTTGACCACGACCGCCTTGGCGAAGGGGCACAGGTTCAGCCCGATCACCGCGCGCTCCAGCCACAGGCGGGTGTCGGCGATCGGGTCGGCGCCCGGGAACATCGGATCAGTCGCGGAAGTTGTCGAACTGCAACGGCAGCTCGAAGTCCTGGCCACGCAACAGGGCCATCGCGGCCTGCAGGTCGTCGCGCTTCTTGCCGTTGACGCGCAGCTTGTCGCCGTTGATCTGGCTGTCGACCTTGAGCTTCGCTTCTTTCAACGTGTTCTGGATCTTCTTGGCCAGTTCGCGCTCGATGCCCTGCTTGACGGTCACCGTCTGGCGCGCGCCGGCGAGGTTGGTCTCGATGTCGCCGAACTCCAGGCACTTGATGTCGATCTTCCGCGCGGCCAGGCGTGCGCGCAGGATTTCGGTCATCTGCTGCACCTGGAAGTCGCTCGGCGCCGACTGCTTGATCGTCGACTCGTCGAGCTCGAACTTCGCCTCCACGCCCTTGAAGTCGAAGCGCGTGGTCAGCTCGCGGTTGGCCTGGTCGACGGCGTTGGTCAGTTCGTGTGAATCGACTTCCGAAATGATGTCGAAGGACGGCATGCGGGGGCACCTGCTGGCGGGACGAAGGCGCGCAGGGTACCGCACCGGTGGTATGGGCTGTTCCGCTGCTGCCATGCCGTGGCCGCATTCCGGCGCGCACACTAGGCGATCCCCCGCACGCCCCGACGAGACCTTTCATGCTCGACACGCCCGCCTATGCCGCCGCCGACGCCACCACGCCGCTGGCGCCGACCACGATCCAGCGCCGCGCCCCGCGCGCCGACGATGTACTCATCGACATCGCCTTCTGCGGTGTCTGCCATTCCGACCTGCACCAGGTCCGCGACGAGTGGGGCGGCTCGATCTTCCCGATGGTGCCCGGCCACGAGATCGTCGGCCACGTGGCCGAGGTCGGCGCGAACGTCACCGGCTTCAAGGTCGGCGACGCGGTCGGCGTCGGCTGCTTCGTCGATTCCTGCCGCAGCTGCCCGCAGTGCGCCCGCGGCGAGGAGCAGTTCTGCGAAGAAGGCATGACCGGCACCTACAACGCGATGGAGCGCGACGGCGGCGCCCCGACCTACGGTGGCTACTCGACCCGCATCACCGTCGACCAGGCCTACGTGCTGCGCGTGCCGGACGCCCTGCCGCTCGACGCCGCCGCGCCGCTGCTGTGCGCCGGCATCACCACGTACTCGCCGCTGCGCCACTTCGGCGTCAAGGCCGGCGACGCGGTCGCCGTGGTCGGTCTCGGCGGTCTGGGTCACATGGCGGTGAAGTTCGCCGTGGCGATGGGCGCCCGCGTGACCGTGCTCAGCACGTCGGAGTCCAAGCGCGACGACGCGCTCAAGCTCGGCGCGCACGACTTCGCCGCCACGCGCGACGAGGCGACGTTCAAGACACTGGCCAGGACCTTCGACTTCATCGTCGACAGCGTGTCCGCGCCGCACGACTACAACGCCTACCTGTCGCTGCTCAAGACCGACGGCACGATGATCCTGCTCGGCGTGCCGGAACAGCCGGCGCCGGTCGCCGCCGGCTCGCTGATCATGCAGCGCCGCCGCCTGGCCGGTTCGCTGATCGGCGGCATCCGCGAGACGCAGGAAATGCTGGATTTCTGCGCCGAGCACGGCATCGTCTCGGAGATCGAACGCATCGACATCGCCGACATCAACACCGCCTACGAGCGCATGTTGAAGGGCGACGTGCGCTACCGCTTCGTGATCGACACGGCGACGCTGAAGGGCTGAGTGCGCGTCTCGGTGCTGCGCTTGAGTACCGCACGTCGGCAATGCCAAGAGGTACCTTGATCGACTCCTTCCCCCGCTTGCGGGGGAAGGCTGGGATGGGGGCGAACATTCCGGCCGTCAGAAGATCGGGCTTCAAGCGATCTCGAATGCGTGAGTCAGGCGCTCACGAGGCCTGACGGTTCGCCCCCACCCAACCTTCCCCCGAGATGCGGGGGAGGGCTCTGGATGCGCAACGTCGTCGCGAGCCACTCGGCTGCCTGCGATCGGCGTCCATGCGAGGATGCGCGTCCCGTTTCGTCGCTTCGCCCGCCGTCATGTCCGCTTCCACTGCTCCGACCAACGCCCGCGCCGCCGCGCTGTGGATGCTGTTCGCCGTGCTGTCGTTCGCCGGCATGGACGCGGGCATGAAGTGGATCGCCAACGACTATTCGGCGTTCCAGGTCGCGACCTTCCGCAGTCTGGCGACGCTGCCGCTGATCGTCGGCTGGCTGCTGCTGCGCGGGCGCGCCGGCACCTTGCTGCGCATCCACTGGCCGCTCCACCTGCTGCGCGGCCTGCTGGGCGTGGGCATGATCGCCGGCTTCGTCTACGGACTGGCGCGGATGCCGCTGTCGACCGCCTACGCGATCGTCTTCGTGTCCCCGCTGATGGTCACCGCGCTGGCGGTGCCGCTGCTGGGCGAGCAGGTCGGGCCGCGGCGCTGGACGGCGATCGGACTCGGCGTGATCGGCGTGCTGGTGGTGCTGCGGCCGACCGGCGAAGGCATGGCCACGTTGGCCGGTCTGGCCGTGGTCGGCGGCGCGCTGTGCTACGCGATCGCGTCGGTGACGGTCCGCAAGCTCGCGCAGCGCGACAGCCCCGAGGCGCTGGTGTTCTGGTTCCTGGTGCTGATGGCGGTGTTCGCCGGCGCGATGGCGTGGCCGGACTGGCGGCCGCTGCAGCGCGAACACTGGTGGGTGCTCGCGCTGATCGGCGTGACCGGTGCGCTGGGGCAGGTCGGCCTGACGCATGCGTTCCGTCTCGGCGAGGCCAGTCAGGTCGCGCCGCTCGAATACACCGCGCTGGTCTGGGTGGTGCTGCTGGACCTGTTCGTCTGGCAGGTACTGCCCGACGGCATGACGTGGCTCGGCGCGGGCATCATCGTCGCCAGCGGGCTCTACATGTTCCGGCGCGAGCGGGTGCTGTCGGACGCCGGCGCCGTCGATCCCGAGGTCAAGCGGCTCGACGGGACGCCGCGGCCCTAGCGCCGCCCTTCATCGTTGCGGCGCGTGCGATCGCCGATGATGTGGGGGTCCGCTCGTCGCGTGTCGCAAACGCCCCATGCCTCTTCTGCTGCTCGCCGTCGTGTTGCTGCTGGTGTTCGCGCTGCTGCTCCTGCTGTGGCCGCTCGCGCTGTGGAACCGTTACCGCGTCGGCACGTCGCGCCGTCGCCCGCTGCGCTGGCTCACCCGGCTCAATGCCTGGCTGATCCCGGCATCGGCACTGCTGTTTCTCGCCGGCATGGGCATCGCCCAGTTGTTCGTTGCACACGCGTTTCCATATGCCGCGCTCGGCTTGCTGGGCGGCCTGGCGCTGGGTGGCGTGGGCTGGGCACTGACGCGTGTCGAGCATCGTCCGGGCCAGGTCTGGTACACGCCCAACCGCTGGCTGGTGCTGGCGCTGACGCTGATCGTGGTCGCGCGCGTGCTCGCCGGTCTCTGGCAGGCGTGGGAGCGGATGCGTGGCGATTACGCGACGCTGGAAGCCTGGGGTGTGCTCGGCGAGCCGGCGGGATTGTTCGCGGTGGCCGGACTGGTGGTCGGCTACCACGCGATGTACGCGGTGATGCTGCAATGGAGGCTGGGGCGCTGGCTGTAAGCACCCGCGGCCGCCGGCCTCCCGGGAGCGCGCTCGCGCACGACGCCGGCGCTGCAGCGGACCGGATGCTCCCCCGGAATCCCGGGCAGGCGCGTCCACAACACCTTGCCATGTCCTCACGACGCGGTGCCCCAACAGAAACGGCCCCGCACGAGGCGGGGCCGCTGGGCACGAGTCTGGGGAGAGAGAGGACTCAGAAGCGTGCGCCGATGCCGATGCCGACGGTCCACGGGTCGAGCTTGACCTCCTGCCCGGTGGACGCGCCCGCCACGTTGACGTCCGCGCGGCTGCGCAGGTAGCGCGCATCGGCACGGGCGAACCAGGTCGGGGTGATGTTCATGTCCACGCCGACCGTGCCGATCGCGCCCTTGGGCGTGCTCAGGCTGACGTGATCGCCGCCCGGGTTGAGGTCCTCGCCGCTGATGTTGGACTGGTGGTAGCCCAGGCCGACGAACGGACGGAAGGTGTTGTCGGCCTGGCCGAAGTGGTACTGGCCGCTCAGCGCGATCGGCTGCGACTCGACGGTGCCGATCTTGCCGGCGTTGTCCTTGACGCGGTGGTCGAAGGTGTCGAGCGCGCCCCACAGCTCGGCGCTGATGTTGTCGGTGAAGTTGTACGACACCGAGGCGGTCGGCGCCGGGCCGCCGTCGACTTCGAGGCCGTCGTTGGCGCTGTGCTTGGTCGGCTGCAGCAGGGTGGCGCCACCGACGACCGAGAAACGCTTGCCCGACGCGGTGTCGCCGCTGTCCTGCGCGAACGCGACGGACGAGAGGGCGAAGCTGGCCAGGGTGGCGAGAGCGAGGACGCGCTTGTTGGACTTCAGCATGGGGTGACTCCTTCTTCTTCTGGAAGCCGGGCAATGGATCCCGGCGGTCATGGCCTATCGCGGCGTGCGGGAAAGCGGCGCTGCGACCTTCCTCTGCGGGAAGGCGCGGCCATGCTGGCAATCGCTTCCTGAATCGGCGATTGGCGATTTCTGAAGGGTCTACAACGCTTCACGCGGGCTTCGACATCCCGCTTCCCGTGTTCAGCGCGGGCGCCGCCGTGATGCGCCGTGTGCGTCTGTCAACCGCCGCGCGCGTGCTGTACACACTCCGAACGCGTGCTTCGCGACGCTGTGTTGCACACCACACGACGCGCCGATTCCGCGTCTGCACTCCGGTGCGCGGTCGGTCGCGAACCCGCGTCCCGATGCACTTCCGTACGCCACGTAACAGTTGGCGCGAGCCGGGCGGGGCGCCACAATAGCCGGTCACGAGATGCCCGGAGGGCCGCATGGCCGACCTGATAGAAGCACGCGTTCCCGACATTGGCGGGTTTGACGATGTCCCGGTGATCGAGGTGCTGGTCGCCGTTGGCGATACGGTGTCGGTCGACCAGGGGCTGGTGACGCTGGAATCGGACAAGGCCACGATGGAAGTGCCGTCGTCGGTGGCCGGCGTCATCAAGGAACTGAAGGTCAAGGTGGGCGACGCATTGTCGGAAGGCAGCGTGGTCGCCGTCATCGAAGCCAGCGGCGAATCCGCAGCCGGAGCCCCTCCCCCCTCGGGACAGGTCGACGCACGCAGTGCGTCGGGTGAGGGTGCCGGCGGTCCGAAGACGCCCGCCAAGCCTGCGGCCGAAGCCCCCGCGCCGGCCGCGAAGACCGAAGCGCCCAAGGCGCCGGCCGCCGGCGGCGGCACGCAGGAATCGAAGGTGCCCGACATCGGCGGCTACGACGACGTGCCGGTGATCGAGGTGCTGGTGTCGGTCGGCGACACGGTCGAGAAGGACCAGGGCCTGATCACGCTCGAGTCGGACAAGGCCACGATGGAAGTGCCGGCCGCGGTGGCCGGCGTCATCAAGGAACTCAAGGTCAAGGTCGGTGACATCCTGTCGGAAGGCAGCGTGGTCGCCGTCATCGAGATCGCCGGCGAAGCCGCCGCCGATGTACCTCTTCCTCAGGGAGAGGTCGATGCGCCTGGCGCGTCGGGTGAGGGGCAGTCCGCCGCCGCGCCGGCCAGGCCGAAGCACGACGTCGCCGTCGAACCCGTCGCGCCGCAGGCCAAGGCCGATCCGATCGCACAGGCCTCGATGGACCATCGTCCGGCCGGTGCCGGCAATCCGCCGGTGCGGTTCGAAGCCGACGCCATCCTCCCCGACAAGGTGCCGTATGCCAGCCCCGCGGTGCGCCTGTTCGCACGCGAGCTCGGCGTCGATCTGATGCAGCTCAAGGGCAGTGCCAAGGCCGGCCGTATCGTGCGCGAGGACGTGCAGGCCTTCGTCAAGGGCCTGCTCCAGGGCGGATTGGCGCAGGGCGGTGGTGCGAAGGCCGCATCCGGCGCGCCCGTGGCGGCTGGTGGCGGCCTCAACCTGCTGCCGTGGCCGAAGGTCGACTTCGCCAAGTTCGGCGAGATCGAGGTCCAGGAACTGGGCCGCATCCAGAAGATCTCGGCCGCCAACCTCGCGCGCAACTGGGCGATGATCCCGCACGTCACGCAGCACGACGATGCCGACATCACCGATCTCGAAGCGCTGCGCGTGCAGCTCAACAAGGAGAACGAGAAGGCCGGCGTCAAGCTGACCATGCTCGCGTTCCTGATCAAGGCCTCGGTGGCGGTGCTCAAGCAGTATCCGCGCTTCAACAGCTCGCTCGATGCGTCCGGCGAGAACCTCACGCTCAAGAAGTACTTCCACATCGGCTTTGCCGCCGACACGCCGAACGGCCTGGTCGTCCCGGTGATCCGCGATGCCGACAAGAAGGGCGTGCTGGAAATCTCGCAGGAGATGTCGGCGCTGGCGAAGAAGGCGCGCGACGGCAAGCTCGGCCCGGCCGACATGCAGGGCGGGTGTTTTTCGATCAGCTCGCTCGGCGGCATCGGCGGCACCAGCTTCACGCCGATCGTCAACGCACCGGAAGTCGCGATCCTCGGCGTGTCGAAGTCGGCGATGAAGCCGGTCTGGGACGGCAAGGCCTTCCAGCCGCGCCTGACCCTGCCGCTGTCGCTGTCCTACGACCACCGCGTCATCGACGGCGCCGCCGCGGCGCGCTTTACCGCGACGCTCGCGCAGCTGCTCGGCGACATGCGCCGGGTGCTGCTGTAACCGCGCGGACGCCGGCATGACCGAAACGTCCACGCGCGAGCGGGCGCGGCTGACGTTGCGCCATGCCGGCATCGCCGACATCCCGGCGATCGTCGCGCTCAGCGAACGCGTCTACGGACGCGACAACGGCTACACCGCCGAGATGCTCAACGGGCAGATCGCGCAGTTCCCGCAGGGCGTCTTCGTCGCGTATTACGACGACGTGGCGGTGGGCTACTGCGCGACGTTCCGCATCGACGAGCGGACCGCGATGGGTCCGCACCGCTGGCAGGAGATCTCCGGCGGCGGCTACGCCTCGCGGCACCTGTCGACCGGCGACTGGCTCTACGGCATGGAGGTCTGCGTCGATCCGGCGCACCGCGGCCTGCGCATCGGCCGGCGCATGTACGAACTGCGCAAGCGCCTGTGCCAGGACCTCGGCCTGAAGGGCATCGTCTTCGGTGGGCGCCTGCCGGGCTTCGCGCGCCGCGCCAGGCGCTACCGCGGCGACGTGCGTGCCTACGTCGAGGACGTGTGCGCGGGCCGCGTCCGTGATCGCGCGCTGAGCTTCCAGCTGCGCAACGGCTTCGAGCTGATCGGCGTGCTGCCCGGCTATCTGCCGCAGGACCTCGAGTCGGGCGGTTACGCCGCGCATCTGGTCTGGCGCAATCCCAAGATCGATGCCAATGCCGTCACGCGCGGCACCCAGCGCCCGCTGCCCGACACCGTGCGGGTGGCGACCGTGCAGTACCAGCAGCGTCGCGTCGCCTCGTTCGAGGAGTTCGCCACCCAGGTCGAATACTTCGTCGACATCGCCGCCGACTATCGCGCCGATTTCGTGGTCTTCCCCGAACTGTTCACCCTGCAGCTGCTGTCGGTCGAGAACCGGCCGCTGTCGCCGGTCGATTCGCTGCTCGCGCTGACCGGCTACACCGAGCGCTTCGCGCAGCTGCTGTGCGAACTGGCGGTGCGCCACAACATCAACATCATCGGCGGCTCGCATCCCACGCG
>ENA-UOXB01001166-UOXB01001166.1-bioreactor-metagenome-genome-assembly--contig:-NODE-1166-length-12950-cov-28.013339_pt1 | contig 12950 bp, 10 predicted proteins | sample MGYA00238158_ERZ761615 | MGnify/ENA primary metagenome ERZ761615 (study PRJEB28904, sample SAMN06267902) | bioreactor metagenome | isolation source: Joint BioEnergy Institute, California, USA... | reverse complement strand
AGGGTCGCGATGGTCGCCTGGATGACGATGCCGCTCCACTGCACCTCGAAGAAGGCGGAGATGCCACCGACGAAGAGGCCCTCGGCTGCGGCGTAGGCCCAGATGAGGGCCGGACGGACCTTCTTGCGCGACGTGAAGGTGATCACGAGAGCGAGAACGAAACCGACGAGGGCGCCGATGATCCACGGCATGATCGTGAGCCCGGCGGGACGGGTCGCGTCGAGCGTGCCGCCGAGGGTCCAGAACCAGCCCACGAGGGCGGTGACGAGAAGGATGCCGAACAGGCCGGCCGTCTTGAGGACGGTGTCCTCGACCGTCATGCGACCGGTGTCGGCGGACGACGCGGTCGGCGCCGCGTACATCCCTTCGAGCTGGGCGTTGGACGCCACGTCGGCGGCCTGGTGCGAGGCTGCCGCGTAGTTCGTCTGGGCTGCCGGGGGAGTCAGGCCGGGGCGCTGCTCCTGGAAGACCGGATTGTTGAAGGCAAAATTGCCGGACGCTGCCATTGTGTGTCTCACTCCAAAAGTCGACTCACAGCGCTGTGCTGTCGATCCAGCGTATCGGACGGGGAATCCGCGGGTGGGGACCGCCGCTGTGAGACGACTATGAGGGTGCTACGGCGCCGCGCATTCGAGGATTCCCGGGCCGACCCGGTGGTTAGCCTGGGCGCATGTCGCGTCGTCGCCCGCTCGTCATCGGTCACCGCGGAGCCCCGGGCTACCGCCCCGAGCACTCCCTCGCGTCGTACGAGCTGGCGCTCGACCTGGGCGTCGATGCGGTGGAACCCGACGTCGTGTTCTCGAAGGACGGTGTCGCCGTCATCCGGCACGAGAACGAGATCGGCTCGACGACCGACGTCGCGGATCACCCCGAGTTCGCGTCGCGGCGCGTCACGAAAAAGGTCGACGGGGCCGAACACACCGGGTGGTTCGTCGAGGACTTCACGTGGGACGAGCTCGCCACGCTGCGATGCCGGGAGCGGTTGCCGCTCCTGCGCGCGCGCAGCGCCGCATTCGACGCCCGGCATCCGATCATGCGGCTGCGGGATCTGCTCGACCTCGTCACCGCCGCCGGGGAGCGGGAGGGGCGGGCCATCGGCGTCGTCCTCGAGGTCAAGCACGCCACGTACTTCGGCTCACTCGGATACGACGTCGCCGGTCTCCTCGCAACCGAACTGCGCGACGCGGGCTGGAGCTCCGGCGGACGGCCGCTCGTGATCGAGTCGTTCGAGCAGCGGATTCTTCAGCGGATGCGGGACCGCGGCATCCGGGCGAGCTACATCTACCTGCTCGAAGCCGAGGGGAGCGCCGTCGATCTCGTCGCGGCGCAGGGGGCCGGCGCTCCCACGTACGCGGACCAGCTGACGGCGAGCGGGCTCGACCGCCTCGCCCGCGAGGTCGACGGGATCAGTCTCGACAAGCGCATCGTCCTCGAGGATCCGGGCATCGTGGCCGACGCCCACCGCCGCGGCCTCCACGTCTACACCTGGACCTGCCGTCCGGAGAACGCGTTCCTGTCTCCGGAGTTCCAGCGCGGTCCGGACGCGGCGTCGTTCGGCGACTGGGAGGGCGAGTGGCAGCGCGTCGTCGACGCCGGCGTCGACGGGGTCTTCGTCGACCATCCCGATCTGGGCGTCGCGTTCTTCGGACGCTCAGGCACCGACCGGTAGAATGGATGCCGGTGCGTCAGCACCCCGTGTAACTACCTGATCCGTGGAGAGTCAAGGCGGCACGACGCCTCGTCTGCACGGAGGTCACACATGCCCCTCACCGACTCGACTCCGGTGCGTCCGGCCGCACCCGACAGCCCGCTGCGCTCGCTCGCTGCGAGCGTGGGGATCGGCTACTTCGCCATCGCGCTGATCGCGCGGCTGCCGTACGCCATGATCGTCGTCGGCGTCCTCACGATGGTGGTCGATGCCCGCGGGTCGCTCGCCGTGGGCGGACTCACCTCGGCCATGGTCGGGCTCGGCACGATCGCGACCGGCCCGCTCATCGGCGCCGCCGCCGACCGATGGGGTCAGCGACCCGTCCTGCTGCTGGCCGCGGTGGTGCAGAGCGTCGTCCTCATCGCACTCGTCGCCGTCGCGTACGGCGAGGCGCCGGAGGGGCTGCTCCTGCTCGTGTCCGCGCTGGCCGGGGCGACCGCGCCGCAGGTGTCGCCGATGTCGCGTGCGCGTCTGGTCGGCGCCATCGGGCGTATGCGCGTGGACACCTCCGCTCGCGGACGGCTGCAGGAGTCGACGATGGGGTACGAGTCCGGCGTGGACGAGATCGTCTTCGTCTTCGGGCCCGTTCTCGTCGGCGTGATCGCGATCGCCGCGACGCCGGCCGCTCCGGTCCTCGCCGCGGCGGCGCTCACCATCGTCTTCGTCACCACCTTCGCGCTCCATCCGACGGCGCGCACTGCAGGCCACGCATCCGACGCGGGCGAGCGCGAACCGGCGCGTCGGATCGCGCGTCCCGGCATCCTGCTCGCCGCGGGCGGCACCTTCGCCACCGGCCTCTTCTTCGGCGCGATGCTGACCTCGCTCACCGCCTTCGCCAAGGAGGGCGGCTTCCCGGAGCAGACCGCCATCCTCTACGGGATCATGGGGATCGGGTCGGCGATCCTCGCCATGAGCGTCGGGCTGCTGCCGAGGCGGTTCGCCCTGCCGTGGCGGTGGATCGCGTTCACGGCCGTTCTGCTCGTCGGGGCGGTCCTCGCCGCGGGCGCCACCGGGGCGATCTCGATGGGATGGGCGCTCGCCCTCGCGGGCTGCGGGATCGGTCCGACCCTCGCGACGCTCTACGCGCTCGCGGCCGCGCGCTCACCGCGGGGCCGGGAAGCGACGGTCATGGCGGTCCTCGGCTCGTCCGTGGTCGTCGGCCAGGCGCTCGCGAGCATGGTCGTGGGCTCGCTCGCCGAGTCCGCAGGGGCGGGAATCGCCCTGTGGGCGCCCGTCGTGTCGGTGGCGCTCCTGCTGCTGTTCGGGCTCGCCAACCTCCGGGTGCGTCGACCCGTTCATTGACGGATCACGGCCACCCCCTAGGGTGAGCCGTATGACTACTGCCGGCATCGTCGCCGAGGGGGTGCGACGGTCCTTCGGGGACGTCCACGCCGTCCGCGGCGTCACCTTCCAGGCGCCCGAAGGCGCGGTCACAGGACTCGTGGGCCCCAACGGTGCGGGGAAGACGACGCTCCTGCTCATGCTGGCTTCGCTCCTCGCGCCCGACGCCGGAACGATCCGCATCGGCGGCGTCGACCCCATCGCCGAGCCGGCCGCGGCCCGCGCGAAGCTGGGGTGGATGCCCGACAGCCTCGGCGCGTGGCCGTCCCTCTCGGCGCGGGAGACGATCGCCGTCACCGGTCGCCTGAGCGGGCTGAGCAGGGATGCCGCAGCCGCCCGCGCGGCGGAATTGCTCACGACCGTGGGGCTCGAGACGCTCGGCGACGCGCCGGCGCGCGTCCTCTCGCGCGGGCAGAAGCAGCGGCTCGGGCTCGCGCGGGCCCTCGTCCACGACCCCCGCGTCCTCCTGCTCGACGAACCGGCATCCGGACTGGACCCGCAGGCGCGGATCGATCTCCGCCTGCTGCTCAGGGCGCTCGCCGCCGAGGGACGCACTGTGCTCGTCTCCAGCCACATCCTCTCCGAGCTCGAAGAGGTCGTCGACGACGCGGTGTTCATGGTGCAAGGCGAGACGGTCAGCTCCGAACGGGTCGCCGAAGCCGCCGGGCGCGCCCGCACGTGGCGGGTACGCCTCGCCGACCGGGATGCCGTCGCGGCCGCGCTCCCCGTCGCCCAGACCCTGGGACTCGACGTCGCGACGGTCCCGGTCGACCGGCGCGACGTCCTCCTCAGCTTCGAAGGGGAGACCGCTGCGGCCGCAGGACTCGCGGCCCTCGTCGCCGCGGGCCTGCCGGTCGCGGAGTTCTCGGCAGCCAGCGGCATCCTCGAACACACCTTCCTCGACCTCGAAGGAGGTGCGCGATGAACGCCTCGCGCCTGTGGACCATCGCCCGCCTCGACCTGACCCAGCGCATCCGCACCGTCTCCTGGTACGTGATGCTCGGTGTCTTCGCGCTCGTCCTCGTCGCCACGACCGCGCTGTCGTTCCTGTCCTTCTCGAGCCAGGAGGACTCCGGCTCCGGTGTCTATTCGGTCGTGGTCCTCATCACCCTCCTGCTGGTGGTGCTCGTCTCACCGACTCTCAGCGGCAACTCGATCAACGGGGACCGGGATGCCGCGACCCTCGCCTCGCTGCAGGTCACCCAGGCGACGACGACCGAGATCGTCCTCGGCAAGTTCCTCGCGGCGTGGCTCACGGGGCTGACCTTCGCCGCCGTGGCGGTGCCGTTCCTGTTCGTCGCGACCTTCGGCGGCGGCGTGCGGCCGATCACGGTCGTGGTCTCGACCGTGGTCCTCATCGTCGAGACCGGTGTGGTCGCGGCCCTCGGAACAGCGATCAGCGGGGTGCTTGCCCGACCGCTCTTCTCCGTCGCGGCGACGTACCTCGTCGTCGCGGCGCTGACCCTCGGCACGCCCATCGCGTTCGCCCTGATCGGCACGGGCATCACGTCCGAGCGGGTCGAGCACTACCAGTCGGCCGTCTACGACGAGGTCACCGGGGCTCCCGAGTGCAAGGACGGCACGACGGCATGCATCGACAACCCCGCGGAGCAGGTGTGCCGCGACGACGACCAGACCAGCACGTACTCGGTGCCGCGCTTCGACTACGTGTGGTGGATCCTCGCGGCGAACCCGTTCGTCATCCTCGCCGATGCGACGCCGAGCGGCTTCGACGCGCAGGGGTACCCGGAGGACCTCTTCGGGCAGACCCGGTACGCCCTGCGGCAGGCCCAGATCGCCCCGGACCTCGAGGTGTTCTACAGCGAGTGCGACACGACGCCGTCTGGTCCGAGCCCGCAGGAAGTGCTCGATTCGACCGTGCCCAGCTGGTTCGTCGGTTTGGGTGGTCAGGTGCTTCTCGCCGGCTTGCTGATGTGGTGGGCGATCGTTCGAACCGCGACGCCCGCGCGACGACTGCCCCCGGGGACGCGCATCGCCTGAACGGCGCGTGAGGATCCTCTCATCTGCGCACATTCCTCTTGGGGGATCGTCAGGGGGTGCATAGCCTCCTATCAGCCTCGGCTGCGGCATCCGTCACGGACGGCCCGCGACAGCCTCGCCGAGCGCTCTTCCCAGAAGGAAAGGCGGTCCCCCCTTGCACCGACGCATCCTGGCGGTTGCGGGCGTCCTCGCGCTCTCGCTGCCCACGACCGCGGCTCTGGCCGCAACGCCCGACGACGACCCCACGGCTCGCTTCGACCGAACCGTCTCGACCGGCGCGCTCGACAGTGACGTCTCCGCCGCCGCGATCGACCCCGACCGGCAGGTTTCGGTCGTCCTCGAGATGGAGGGCGACCCCGTCGCCGTCGTCGAGGCGGAGGAGGGGCGTTCCCTCAGCAAGAACGAGCGCACCACGGTGAAGAAAGACCTCAAAGCGGCGCAGGACAAGATCCGCTCCGGCATCACCCAGCGAGGCGGCAAGATCCGCGCGCAGATGCAGTCCGCGTACAACGGCATCCAGGCGACGATCCCCGCCGCCCAGCTCGACGACGTCGCCGCGCTCCCCGGTGTCGTCGCCGTCCACCCCGTCGTTCGGCACGAGCTCGACAATGCTGTCTCCGTGCCTTTCCTCGGCGTCCCCCAGGTGTGGGAGAGCACCGGTTACACCGGTCAGAACGTCAAGGTCGCGATCATCGACACCGGCATCGACTACACCCATGCCGGATTCGGCGGCCCGGGCACGGTCGAGGCGTACGAGGCTGCCGCCGCGGCATCCGATCAGCCTGCCGACCCTGCCCTCTTCGGGCCGAAGGCTCCCCGTGTCAAGGGCGGCATCGACCTGGTCGGCGACGACTACGACCCGTCCGGTACCGGCGACGCCCTCATCCCGAAGCCCGACGCGAACCCCCTCGATTGCGAGGGCCACGGATCGCACGTCGCCGGCACGACCGGTGGCTCGGGTGTCCGAGCGGATGGATCCACCTACACCGGCCCGTACGACGAGTCGACACCGTCCGTCGACTTCCGCGTGGGCCCCGGCGTCGCGCCCGAGGCCGACCTGTACGCCGTGCGTGTGTTCGGCTGCGACGGCTCCACCGAGATGACCATCCAGGCCATCGACTGGGCCGTCGACAACGGCATGGACGTCATCAACATGTCACTGGGCTCATCGTTCGGCACGGGCGACGACCCGAGTGCCGTCGCTGCGGCGAATGCCGTCGGAGCCGGTGTCGTCGTCGTGGCGTCGGCCGGTAACTCCGGCCCGAGCCCGTACCTCACCGGTTCGCCCGGTAGCGGCGACGGCGTCATCGCGGTCTCCGCGATCGACAGCACGGCCTCGTTCCCCGGCGCCGTCCTCACAGTGGGCGGCAAGACCGTCGAAGCGATCAACGCCAACGGCGCCTCGCTCGACGGCCTGGGCGAGCTGACCGTCGTGCGTCTCACCGACGACCCGGCGACCACGGCGAATGAGGCGCTGGGATGCGCGGCATCCGACTACACCCGTGTCGGAGTCACCCCCGGCGGCAACCAGATCGCAGTCGCGGAACGTGGCACCTGCGCCCGCGCCGCCAAGGCGATCTTCGCTCAGCAGGCCGGTGCGGCTGCAGCGGTCATGGTCAACTCGACCAACGACCTGCCGCCATACGAAGGCGCCATCACGGAGAACCCCGACGACGGCACGCCCTACGAGGTCACGATCCCGTTCTTCGGCGTCCGCTCGTCATCGGGTGCGGCATTCGTCAACGGCGCAGCCGTGACGGTCGCCGCGAAGGAGATCGCGAACCCCGCCTTCCGCGGGTACGCCTCGTTCAGCTCGTCGGGACCGCGTAGCGGTGACAGCTCGATCAGCCCCGACGTCGCCGCCCCGGGCGTCTCGATCTCGTCCGTCGCGGTCGGGACCGGAAGCGATTCGGCCGTCCTGTCGGGCACGTCGATGGCCGCACCCCACGTTGCCGGCGTCGCCGCTCTCACGGTGCAGGCGCACCCGACCTGGGACACCGAGCAGATCTCCGCCGCACTCGTCTCGACGGCGGACCCGGAGGCGGTCGCGGGCGTCGACCCGACGCGCGGCGGCGTCGGCCTCGTCGACACCGCGCAGGCGGTCGCCACCACGGTCACCGCGACCGGTGACGTCTTCCGCACCGACAGCGGTCGGATGCGCGAGAGCGCGTTGAGCTTCGGATTCGACGAGTCCACCGGCAAGCTCGACAGCACGAAGACGGTCACCGTCCGCAACGACGGCAAGAAGTCCGTGACGTTCCGCGTCTCGACCGCTCCGTCGGCGCAGTCGCTGAAGGCCAAGGTCACGACGAACACCAAGACGGTCACCGTCCGCCCCGGGCGGACCGCGACCTTCCGGGTGTCGGTCTCGATCGCCGCCTCGTCGATCCCGAGCTCGCTCTCGGCCGACGACCAGTTCTCGTTCTTCGAGGTCTCGGGCAACGTCATCCTGACCTCCGACGACTCGACGCTGCGGGTTCCCTACCTCCTCGTTCCGCGTTCGAACAGCGACGTGACGGTCAAGGGGGCGCTCAGCTCCCGCGGCCGTGTCACCGACGGCGACCGGAAGCTCGAACTGAGCAACCGCAAGGGCGCTCTGGACGCGGCGGCGGACGTCTACACGTGGGGCCTGTCCGACAAGAAGGATGCCCCGAAGACCCTCACCGACACCGGATACGACCTTCGCGCCGCCGGCGTGCAGTCCTTCGCGACGACCGAGGGCGACCCGCTGGCCGTCTTCGCCGTCAACACCTGGTCGCGGTGGTCGAACGCAGCCTCCAACGAGTTCGATGTCGTGATCGACTCCGACCGGGACGGCAACCCCGACTGGGTCGTCTTCTCCTACGACTCGGGTGTGGTCCGCTCCGGGTCGGTCGACGGCGTCGCCGAGGTCTTCGTGCAGAACGTGAAGACCAAGGAACTCATCCCGAGCGGATTCCTCGCCCAGGCGCCCACCGACAGCAGCACCATCCTGCTGCCGGTGAACCTCGCCGATCTCGGCATCACGGGGGCGTTCGACTACACCGTGCAGTCGTTCAGCGGCACGACCGACGGAAGCGACGCCTTCGACGGAACGGCCACGTACGACCCGAGCAAGCCCGCGTTCGGCAACGGCCAGTACGAGGTCGTGCCGAGGGGTGGGAAGACCTCGGTGACGGTGCGGACGAACGCGGGAGCGTACGCCGCGCAGAAGCCGCTCGGTGCGATGGTCGTCGTCGTCGACAACGAGTCGGGAGCCGACGAGGCGCTGCTGGTCAAGACGAAGTAGCAGCCGCAGAAGAGGGGGCGGTGCGTCGATGACGCGCCGCCCCTTCGGCATCCGTTCTCACCGCTCGCAGAGGCGGGGCTCGTCTCCTGTGCCGAAGCGGTAGTCGAAGGTGCGATCGTCCGCGCGGACGACGACGCGGTACCCCTCGACGATCGCCTGCGTGTACGCCATGCCCGGCTGCGGGCAGCCGAGCGATCCGTCGGAGAAGTCGACGCGCTCGGAGGAAATCAGTTTCGGATCGCCTGAGATGCCGCGGGACGTGAGGTCGGCCACCAGGGCAGACCACTTCGCCGGCGGGAGATCCGCCGCGGACCCGGTCGGGCTGAGGGGCGCCGGGCTGGCGGTACGGAACGGGGGACGGCTCGCGGTCGGGCTGTCACCGGGGGTGGGCATGGCGGATCCTTCCGTCGCGCAGGCGGTGAGGGTGAGACCGGCCCACACGAGGACCGCCGCAGCGGACGCGAGACGTGTGCGCATGAGGCACCTCCTCCCGGAAGGCTACGCGCGTCCCGCGCTGTGAGGCAGGGGGGTGATGCGCGTAGCCTGAGCCGATGATCCCTTCCGCTGCTCGGACCGCTCTGGACGTCGTCGACTGGCGCCGCCGCGTCTTCGCGCTGTACGCCCAGGTGCGGGCCGCATCTCATCCCGAGGCCGGGCACGAGCTGTGGCAGCGCGGACGGAACGAGCTGCTGGCGCACCACCCTGCGACGCCGATCCTCCCGGAGGACCGACCGGGATTCCGCGGGGTACCGATCGCCCCGTACGACCCGGCCTGGCGATTCGAGGTGCCGCTGCAGCCCGCGGAGCCCGGCGGATTCGAGTTCTCGACCGGGACCGACGGGGTCGTCCCCTTCGAGCGTGTCGCCGTCGTCGAGCTGCAGGGCCTCGGCTCACTCGACGTCTGGCGCCTGACGACCTACGGCGGCGGTCTCTTCATCCCGTTGAGGGATGCGCTGGCCGGTCGTCCGAACGGGACGTACGGCGGCGGCAGGTACCTGATCGACACGATCAAGGGCGCTGACCTGGGAACGGATGCCGAGGCGGGCACGATCGTGCTCGATCTCAACTTCGCGTACAACCCGTCGTGCGCCTACGACCCCGCCTGGGCCTGCCCCCTCGCGCAGCCAGGCAACGTTCTCGCCGCGGAGGTTCCGGTCGGCGAGCGCTACTCGGTCGCCTGACCCCCGACGTCCGGTCGTCGGCGTCGGGCGCGCCAGGCTGCCCACGCGCCGGTCGACCACAGGACCGTGATCACGAGCAGCGGCTGGAAGAGCAGACGGATGCCGCGAGCAAGGTCGGTATCGAGCCCGAACGCATCGGTTCCCCGGATGAACTGTTCTACGTTCCCGGGGAAGATCGCGATGAAGAACGCCGCAACGATCCACCCGACGGCGACGCGGTACCGTCCGATCAGCAGGGCGAGGCCGAGGGCGATCTCGACGATTCCGGAGGCGACGACGACGAAGTCCGTGGGGAGCGGCAACCACCGCGGAACCTGGGCGACGAAGTCGTCGCGCGCGAATGTCAGGTGAGCGGTACCGGTGAACACCAGGCCCGCCCCGAGGAGCAGACGGGCGATCGTTCGGGGCGCGCTCACATCTCAAGCGTAACGACGTCCGGCCCGACGGGGCCGTCCCCGGACGTAGACGCGACGGCGGGAGTCGAACCCGCTGCACATCCGGTATGACCCGGTGCCCGGAACCACCCGGACCGTCGCGATGATGTCACGCTAACCCGGACGGCCGACGTCGCTTCGGCGGATGACCGCACATGACGCGTCGTGTCGGCGTGTGACGCGGCTCACCGATCCTTCTTGCCGTTGCCGTTGCCGTTGCCGTTGCCGTTGCCGTTGCCCTTGCCGTCGTTGCCGGTGGTCTTGTCGCCGTGGACCGCGGAGTTCTCGTTGGCGCGCTCCTTTGCGGTCTGGTTCGCGTTCTCCTGAGCGGGCCGGCCGGGGGACTCGCGGTCTGCGTCCGTCGGCGTCGGATCCGACACCCGGGACTCCTGCTCATCCGCCTGCGCGCCGCCCGAGGTGTCGAGCGTCACGACGGCCTGCTCGCCGCCGTCGACGACGAGCTCGGCGGGGGCGGGCGTGGGAGCGGTCGGTTCGCTGATGGTCTGTTCGGGAGCCGGACGGCCGCCGGGGGCGCCGTCGGCCCACCAGGAGCTCATGAGGACGATGTGGATCGCGGCGACGACGCCCACGGCGCCGGCGAGGATCCACGCGCGCGAGCGGCGCATGCGTCGCCGCGACCGGGTCGCACGGCCGGCGCTCCCCCGTGTGATGACCTCGGACATCGGGGTGCCCGCGGCGACCGTCGCGGTCGGCGCACCCATCGCCGCGATGTCGAGCGCTTGCGTCTCCTGGTCGAGCGTCGAGATCGCCGGGCGCGGGACTCGGACGAGGTTCGTGGGGAGGGACCGTGCCCGCAGCGCCACCTCTCCCGCGGTGGGTCGATCGCGGGGGTCTCGCGCGATCATCTCGCCCAGCAGCGAAGACCATTCCGGTCCCAACCACGCGGGGATGTCCGGTGTCTCGACCAAACGCGCCATCACGCGACCGATGCCCGACGCCTCGGGGAACGCGCGATCGCCCGTGATCGTCTCGAGAGCGAGAAGCCCCAGTGCGTAGACGTCCGCCGGAGGGCCGGCGGGTTCGCCGCGCACCTGCTCGGGTGCGAGGTACGCGGCAGTGCCGATCACCGTTCCCGGCGTCGTGTGGCGTGTGCTGTCCGCGAGGTACGCGACACCGAAGTCGGCGAGCTTCGCCCAGAACCGGCGTCCGGAGAGCGTCGCGGGCGCCAAGAGGACGTTCGAGGGCTTCACGTCGCGGTGGACGATGCCGGAGCGGTGGACGACATCGAGCCCCGAGGCGAGTTCACCGACGAGGCCGGCCGTCTCGGCGGCATCCAGCGGTCCGTCCTGCAGTGCGACGGCGAGCGACTCGCCCTCGACGAACTCCATGACGAGGTACTCGGGTTGACCCGGAACGATCTTGGCGTCGTAGAGCGTGACGAGGGAGGGGTGGTTCAGGGAGGCGAGCAGCGACATCTCCGTGCGCGCGCGGGGCAGGATGGCCGGGTTCTCGGACTCGGCACGCATGATCTTGATCGCGACCGTGCGCCCCAGGACGACGTCCTCCGCGCGGAAGACACGCGCCATGCCGCCCTGCCCGACGCAGGGACCGAGGATGTACCGTCCGTCCAGCATGCCCGAGGTGGCGGGCTCATCGGACGGTTCGGTCACGGCCACTCCTGCGGATACTCCGAACGCGAACGTCCGTCCCTACGCCGCCCGGGGTAAAGCGACACCACGAACGTAGGGCGTCGACCGCGTCAGGGCTGGTGGGTTGACTCGCGCCCGGATTGATGTAAGCGGCGCTGTGAGAAAGACCGTTGCGCAGCCCGCAGGAGGCCCGCGAGACCGGCGACGGCCACCAGCCCGCCGACCATGAGCAGACCGATCGCCACAGCCGAGCCGATCTCCGCGTCCGCGACTGCGTCGATCAGGGCGGCCGTCGCGCGGGTCGAGGAGGTGACGGCGTACCCTCCGGCGGCGATCGCTGCGAACGTGAGGCCCCACACGATGGCGGCCCAGCGGGTCCGTGGCCCGCCGGTCCGAGGAGCGGATGCCGCGGGTCCGTCGGTGTTCGCAGGGTCGAGATCGTCGAGCGGGGCAGCGGGTGCCGTGGTCATGACGGGTTCCCTTCGGAGTCGGGGGTGTCGGCCATCTCGATCTGGATGTAGTCCGAGTCCTGTTCGAGGAGCAGCTTCTGCGTCGTCCGCGGTGCATCGGTGTCGCCCAGGGTGACGGTGTAGCGGGTCCGACCGTCCGGGAGCGAGGTGACGACGATTCCTTCGATGTCACTCAGCCCGACGTATCCATCCGCGACGTACATGCCGCCGCTCGCATCAGCGGTGACGATCTCGAGATCCACGCGTACTCCCTCATCCACCGTGACGTATGTCGCCCCGAAGCGCTTCTGGATGTGCATCGTGCCGTCGCGGCCGGTGTCCTCGAGGCTGACCCACAGCGTGCCCCACGGCTGCCTGAACGTGCCGGCGGGGGCGCCGACGTTCGACACGCTTCCGGTGTAGACGTTCAGTTCCCGCCCGACCGTGACTCCGACCGCCGTGACACCCCCGAGGAGAGTGATCGCGGTGACGAAGGCGAGGAACCCGCTGCGGCGTCGCAGGGCGCCGGCGACCGTCATGGCTCCGGCGAGGACCAGCGCCGCGACGAACAGCCCGGCGGCGACCGGGTCGCCCCCGGCCGCCGACAGTGCGACGACCGTCCCCACGATCACCGCGGCCCCGAGGGCGAGCGCCACGAACGCGAGCGGAGCCCTGGGCGCGACCGCCTGTCGCTCCCGGCGGCGCTCCGCCGCTTCGGCCGCGAAGGCCGCGGCGGCTTCCTGACGCTCGCGGCGCAACTGGTCACGGGCGACGCGCGCGGCATCCTGCTGCGCCCGGCGCCACTCCTGATCCTGTTCCTTCCAGGCGGCGTGCTGCTCACGCCACCGCACGAGGTCGTCCTCCGTCGCGGGGCCGCTGGGGGTCGCCGGTTCGGCCGGTACATCGCGCTCGACGGGCGGCTCGGCGGAATCGGGCTCGGCGGCGTCCGGCTCGGCGG
>ENA-UOXB01001163-UOXB01001163.1-bioreactor-metagenome-genome-assembly--contig:-NODE-1163-length-12961-cov-23.129552_pt1 | contig 12961 bp, 9 predicted proteins | sample MGYA00238158_ERZ761615 | MGnify/ENA primary metagenome ERZ761615 (study PRJEB28904, sample SAMN06267902) | bioreactor metagenome | isolation source: Joint BioEnergy Institute, California, USA... | reverse complement strand
CGGTCGGCAGGATCTGGTTCAGCGCCTGCTCGATCGCGATGTCGACCGCGGCGTTCAGGAGCTTCTTCTTGATGATGAGCATAGGGCCGGCACCGACCGCGGTGACCGGGTTCGTGAGCATGCCGACCAGCGCGATCATCGTCGTCGTGACGTCGGCGATGACCTTGATCTTGAGTCCCAGCACGACGCCGGCGGCGATGTCCATCCCGGGCGGAACAGGCCCCAGCAGGTCGACGAGTTTCTGCAGATTCTGCGACCGGTTGGTGTTCCACGCCGACACGAACGCAGGCCCCGCCTGGCCCCGCATCGCCGCGGCCAGGTCCCCGTTCACCTTCCGGTCGATGGCCTGCAGGGAGTCCTCGAGGTCGTCCCGGAAGTGGGAGACGATCTGCGCACCGCGTCGCAGTTCGTCCTCGTCGACGTCGGGCCATTCGAATCCGAGCTTCTCCATCACCCAGATCAGTTCGTTCGGCAGCATCATGCCCACAGCGCATCACCTCCCTCTCGAGAGTAGAAAAGACTCGTCGCCACGTACATGGGGAGAAGTCCCCGTTTCGATCGAGGGTTATGCCCCCAGCGTCGCGCCCGCGGCATCCGCTGTCACCGCTTCGCGAGCCGCGGCACGCGTCGTCGGCACGCTGACGACCGGTTCCGCGGCAGGCGCGACGTCGGCGACGAGCGGCATCTGCACGGTGACGGCGCGACCCGCCTGCACGAAGATGCCGCGGCCGACGGGGAAGTCCGACCGCTTGACACGACCGAACGGCGTCTTGAAGATCGCCTCGCCGTCGTACGTGTCGGGCTTGAGCACGATGCCTTGCCTGCCGGCCTTCCACTCGCCGAGGACGCCGATGCTGCCGCTCGCGCGGGAGATCTCGGCCTCGCCGATCAGCATGTGCTCGCTGTCGTTCATGGCCTGCAGGAGCGCTCGCATAGGGCGGTCCGCCGGTCCGTCCGACAGGTGAGGCATGTCCTCGATGACGATCAGGATGCGACCCTCCGACAGCTCCCGCGTGACGAGTTCCGTCAGCTCGGTCGCGAGCTCCTTCTCGTCGTCGGGGCGCGTGGCGCTCTTCACCCATGGACGGAAGTCCTTGAGCTCGGACCTGCGGCTGCCGAAGTGGTACATCTGCACGCCCGGGTCGAAGCGCTCCATCGCCATGACGAGCGACTTGAGGCCGTTGGTGCGACCGGATGCCGGGGGCCCGGAGATCACGAACGAACCGATCGGCTCGAAACCGTGCGCCGACAGCGTGTCGTCCGCGACGCCGAACACCGGCATCCCGTCGACCCGTGCCGGCATGTCGGACGCCGGCACCGCCGTCGGCAGCGCGCCGATCTCGGGCAGATCCCGCACGCCCTCGGCGCGGAGCTTCTCGCCCAGCAAACCGAGCGCCTTCGTCTGCTCCACCGCGTTCGAGGTGCCGCCGAGGACGGCGATCTGCGCTTCGTGGCCGTCGATCACCGCGCGACCGGGGGCGGACTGCTCGTCCAGCACGTCACGCGGCGTGCCCAGCAGCATGTACTGCGAGGGGTCGCCCATGCGCAGCACGACCTTGCGCGGGATGTTCGAGGCGACCGCGCTCGGTACCGCGTTGCCGCGGTCCGCCGTCAGCACCGTGTGGACGCCGAGCGTGCGGCCTTCGCCGAGGATCCGCATGAAGGTGCGGTAGAACGGCCCGCGCCCGGGGGCGACCTCCCAGTCCTTCTTGAACTCGGGGAAGTTGTCGATGAGGAGGATGATGCGCGGGAGGTTCGGATCCGCGATCTCGCGGTATTCCTGCAGCGTCGCCGCGCTCGCGGCCGAGAACGCCGTCGCCCGCCGGTCCATCTCGCTGTCGAGGGTGCGGAACAGACGCTGGATACGCTCCACGTCGGACCCGTCGACGACCGATCCGACGTGCGGCAGCGCCGACAGCGCGCCGAGGGCACCGGTGGCGAAGTCGAGGCAGTACACGTTCACGCGGCCGCGGTCGGGACGCATGCCCGCGGCGGTGCCGATCGTCTTGAGGACGGTCGACTTGCCGGACCCCGACGTGCCGTAGACGACGAGGGAGCCGTCGCGATCGGGGACGAAGGCCGCCGACTCCTGCATCTGCTTCTCGGGGACGTCCATGAGGGCGATCGGGATGCGGGTGTCGCCGTCGTTCTCGAGATCGGCCAGGTCGACGAGCGGAGAGAGGTCGTCGAGCCACGGACGTCGCGGGAGCGGCAGCTCGGCGAGCTCCCGCGCGGCGACGAGCGTCGAGACGATGCGCTTCTGGTCGTTGGGGCCGAGGTCCTCCTCGTGGGAGTCCGACTCGGCGGGGCGATCCGGCTCCCACTCGGGGGCCGCACCGAAACGCAGCTCGGCCACGCGCACCTCGGCGACCGTCGTCTCCTCCTGGCTGGTCCACCCGCCGGTGTACGCGGACTGGAAGGGGACGAGCCGGCCGGGACCGGTCTTCGCGATCGCACGACCGGGGACGGATGCCGGGAAGCTCGCCGCGACGTCGTCGTCGACCACGTCGCGCGAGTCGGCCTCATCCGCCATTCGGAGCGCGATGCGCAGGTTCGTGTTGGCGCGGAGGTTGTCCTTGATGACGCCGGCGGGACGCTGGGTCGCCATGATGAGGTGGATGCCGAGGGAGCGGCCGCGCTGGGCGATGTCGACCACGCCGTCCACGAACTCCGGCATCTCCGATGCGAGCGCGGCGAACTCGTCGATCACCAGGACGAGCGAGGGCGGGCATTCGGGGTCCTGGCGCTTCTCGAGTTCGAGGAGGTCCTTGGCCTTCTTGCGGTTCAGCAGGTGCTCGCGGTGCTGCAGTTCGGCCCGGAGGCTGGTGAGCGCGCGTCGCACGAGGTGAGGGTTGAGGTCGGTCACGAGGCCGACGCAGTGCGGCAGGTCGACGCAGTCCGCGAATGCGGACCCGCCCTTGTAGTCGACGAAGAGGAACGTGACGCGGTCGGGGCTGTGCGCCGCCGCCATACCGAGCACCCACGCCTGCAGGAACTCGGACTTGCCCGAGCCGGTCGTCCCACCGACGAGGGCGTGCGGGCCCTGCGTCCGGAGGTCGAGCGCCATCGCGTCGCTCGGGCCCTGGCCGATGATGGCGCGGAGCGTGCCCGCCTTCTTGAGCCGTGGCCGCGGCGTGGGCGTGCGGTCGAGGATCGTGTTGTTCTGCCGCCAGCGCTCGATGGCGGCGTTCGGGTTCTCGGCGATGGCCGGGTCGATGAGCTGGAGGAACATGACCGCGTTCGGGATGTCGGATGCGTCGTGCACCACGGTGCTCGCATCGACGACCGGAGCCAGCCGCCGCGCGAACATCTCCATGTACGCGTTGGAGACGCCCTCCACGGCGACGTGCTCGAAGCTCTCGCCGTTGCGCACGAGACCGACCCGAGCGTCACCGAGATCCGACGTCAGTTCGATGAAGCTGCGGCAGACGGCGGGAAGGGATTCCACGGTCTCCGAGATGAAGATGGCGTGGACCCCGTGGTCGGCGCCCCTCTCGAGCACATCCGTCAGCCGACCGCGGTCGACCGGTGCATCCCCGGTGACGAACACGATGACGGACACGGGAGGTGTCTTGGTTCGATCCTCAGCGGCGCGAGCCACATCGGTGCCGTAGAGGAGCGGGTTCCAGTCGTCCTTGAAAGGTCCGCGGGGCGCTCCGGTGCCACCGCCTGCGGCGCGCCGCACGTACTCCTCGAGCGAGTTGAGAAGGGCCGCGCCGCTCGGGGCGGAATCGGCGAGCGCCGCACCGCGGAACGGGCTCCGCTCGGCGGATGTGTGCGGCAGCCATTTGAGCCATTCGAGCTCGGGGGTCCAGGAGGAATCCGAGAACGCCACCGTGACGACGTCGTTCGGGGCGTGCAGCCCGAAGACCTGCACGGCGACGCCGCGCATGACGTCGGCGACGAGGGCGCGCGGGCCGGCGATGCCGATGGATCCGGCAGTGGGGAAGGTCTCGAAGACGGGGACGTTGTCGACCGTCGCGTAGCGCAGCCGCAGCCGATCGACACGGTCGATGTACTCGGGGAGTCCGTCGGGGGTCTCGGCGTCGTCGATCCCGTTGCGAGCCGGAAGCGAGCAGGTGCCGAGACGCAGCGCGAGGAAGTTCCAGTGCTCGGGACGCCTGGTCCACAGGAGCGGACCGAGGCGCATGGCCTCTTCGAAGACGTCGGCCACGGCCGGCACCTCCGCGTCGCGCGCTGCTTCCTCCTCAGGCTTGCCGCGGAAGAGATCCTCTTCGAGCTGCTCGAATTGACGCTCGAACAGCAGCCGCTCGTGGTCCTCGCTCTTGCGGCTCTGCACCGACTGGTTGATCAGGTTGCCGAACGCCATGAGCGGGGTCATGACGATCAACAGCAGGGAGCGGGGGTTGCCGTTGAGCGCGAAGAGGGCAGCACCCATGAGGATCGGCGCGACCATGATCGGCCACGGGAAGATCTTGCCGATCTTCTCGGTGGGCAGGCGCGGGGGCTTGAAACGGGTCCCCGGGTACCGCACCTCGACGCGAGGGCTGCGGTTGAAGAGCAGGCCTCCGCCGCGCTCGATGACCGGATCCTCGGTCGCCGCCCCGTCCCACGAACGGGTCAGGTACACCGCGAGGGTCGTGTTGCCGATGACGAACGGACGACCGTCCTCGACGCGGACGCGCTGCACCTCGACGCCTTCGACGAGCACGCCGTTGGCGGAGTTCAGGTCGACGACCTCGGCGTACGTCCCGACCTCGAGGCGGGCATGCCGCTTGGAGACCAGCGGGTCGGCCAGTACGACGTCATTGCTCGGGTCGCGGCCGATGGACACGTGACCCGCTGACAGCGCGAACTCCTGCCCGGCGAGCGGCCCCGCGAGAGCTCTGAGGATGCCGACCGTCTCGCCGCGACCGGCCTTGATGTACCCGGCCCCGTAGTTGACGATGGATGCCGCGAATCCCGACCCGATGGGCGCTTCACCGATCGGCAGGTCGTGCGGCAGCTCCACGGCGCGCGAGGCCGTGGGCGGCGCGACCGACAGAGTGAGGACGTCGTCCTCTGCGAAGGTCGTGGTCCGCATCGGATCGGACGCCGCGATGTAGCGGGCGACGTCGCCGACCGTCGCGGTCGAGTCCGCCGTCACGACGATGTCGACGGGGTCGTTGCCCTGCCGGTGCAGGGTGAGCTTCAGCCGCATGAGTCTTCTCCGAAGGGATGGGGTCGCGTTCGTTCGACGGGGGCGGGCAAGACGATCACAACACGACGATCTCAGCGAGGCGGTCGCCGAGACGGACGGTGTCTCCGACGGCGGCAGGCAGGGCGACACCGGGGACCGCCGGCGTCTCCGCACCCGCATGGATGACGGCGCTGCCGTTGGTCGACCCGCGGTCGATGAGCTCGAGGCCGCCTCGCGTCGGGACGAGCAGTGCGTGGGTCTTCGACAGCGACCGGCTCTCGTCGGTCAGCCGGGTCGGTTCGGCCCCGGGGGTGGACGCGGGGTCGGGATCGCGTCCGACGAGGAGCGCCGCCGACAGGACGACGGTCTCCCCCGTGTCGAAGCGAAGGCCGATCCGGGACGCGGGCGCAGGCGCAGGTTCCGGCTGCGACGGCGATACGGGCGCAGGCGCGACAGCCGGAGCCGGGGCTTCGGCGGGGGCGGACGTCGGCACGGCGACAGCCGCCTCGGGACCACCGACCGGTTCCGCGGGTACGAAGGTCCCGCGATCCGGCAACGGGGTGCGTCGCGATTCGTCGACACCGGGGGCGGCGTCGATGACCGGGGCCGATCCTGCCGCAGGCGCAGGCGCGGCATCCTTCCCCGCATCGGGGGTGCCGTCCTTCGACCGAACGACGCCGAGGACACCGGCGCTGATGCGGTTGCCCGGCCGGTACTCGGGAGTGGTGCCGGGACGCGTCGAGGTGGCCAACGAGGGGCGCTCGGCGCGCTCGCGCACGGGTTCCGCCTTCACCGCCTTCCGGGCGATCCGCATCCGCTTCTCGTCGTACGGGTTCAGCCCGAGCTTGACGTCGACGAGCCACATCCGTGCAGCGCGGTCGTGGAAGCCCCGCCCGCGCTCCGTCGAATCGAAGGTCGGCGAGGCGAGGATGACGGCCGTGCCGATGACCGGGATGATGCCGGCCGCCCCGACGATGAGAGCACGGAGGAGGACAGGACCCGCGCCGGGTCGCTCCAGGGTGCGGACGTTGACGCTGCGAAGTCCCATGAACCCCTTGCCGATCGTCAGTCCGCGGCGCGCCTGCAGGATCCACTGGACGATCGTGAGCGCGAGCGAGAGAGCGACCGAGACGGCCGCCATGACAGCGGCCAGCACGAAGTCGGGATGGTTGACGAGGCCATAGGGCGAGATCGAGCCGGTCGCGAGCTTCATCAGCAGGGGCAGCGCCCCCAGCCACAGGGGAAGCTGCAGCACGACCCAGACGAGCATGTCGATGACGTACGCCATCGACCGACGGCCGAACGGGGCACGGATGAGCCCCAGGGCCGCGGCGTACGCCGGATCGGGCCGTCCGAGGGCGTCAACGCCGTCGGGTCGGTCCTCGGGCTGATCGATCTCCCAGATCATGCCTGCGAGGAGTCCGGTTCGTCACCCGGCACGAAGTAGCGAGCGGGTGACAGTCCGGTCCGGATCACCGCATCGCCGGCGGCGTCGAGGAACTCGGTCATCGTCGCGACGCTGAGGGTGCCGGCGGGGTCGGCGATGATGACGTTGTCGACCACGGGGAGCAGTGTCGCGGTGCCCTGCGGCCATGCCGCGAAGGTCGTCGTCACGCCGGACTCGAGGACCTGGATCTTCGCGGGAGCGATGTGAACGTCGGGTCGCTGCAACGCGGCCGTCTGCACGTCGTATGCGCGCACCGAGAACAGGCGCAGCACCCGCTCGAAACGCATCTCCAGCTCGGGCAGACGCTCGCGCCACGGGAACGGCGCCCAACCGTCGTCGGTCAGGACGATGGGGTGCGCGCTGACGAGCGGCTGCTCCGCTTCGTACAGCTGCTCGGCGACGTCGAGAACGCGCCCGATCGCGGTGTCGTCGTCCGCGCCCACGATGATGACGCGATCCCGCGCATAGGGGAACGCCACCGGCGCCCCGGACAGACCCGCACCCGCGAGTCGCGAGGGGTCGAGAAGCATGGCGGCGGCGAGCGCCTCCTCGGTGATGACGAGTGAGCTCGCTCCCTCGACGGGGCTGTCGCCCGCAGCGGAGATCGCCGAACGCACGGCATCGCGGAAGTCCGCATCCGCCCCGTCGGTCTCACCCTGGGTGACGGGGGCGTTGCCGTCGCGGTGATCGAGCCCGACGAACACCTCGCCGCCGACGTACTCCACGCGGGGGTGGGCGGCGCCGGGAGCGGTCTGCGACAGCACGCCGAGCTCGCTCGCACCGTAGATCCGAAGGGTCACATCGGTGGCGATTCCGTCGACAGCACTCATTGGTCCAGCCCTCTCATCAGCTTGCTCACAGACTAAATCCTCGGTCGTGCTCGAAAAGTCCGACGACGTCGTGCCACGACCATCGCACGTCGATGTTCTTCACCGGTTTGCCTGCACGCGGCTCGGACACCCACGACGCCGGGACGACGTGGAGCGCGAGCGATGCCGTGCCGGCATCCGCTCTCCCCGCCCAGACGAGCGAGAGCCCCACCTCATGCGAGTACGTCCAGCAATCCACCCGGGTCGCCCCCGCCGTGCGGAGGGCGTCGGCGTATGAGCCGATGCTGTCGCTTCGCCGCTCCACGAGCTCGAGCAGGCGCCAGTTGCCGGCCCAGTGCATGCCGGCGGCGAGCATCTGCTCGGCGAGGGCATCGATCTCGGCCGTGTCGACGGTACGGACGGATGCCGTCGGGTCGCCGGACCACGCGAGCGGCAGGATCTTCGCTCGTCCGCGGACGAGGACCGGCGTGGACGGGGTCGCCCACCCGTCGACATCCGCGCGGAAGACCGCGGCCGGAAGCCCGTCGGGCGCCTGCAGTGCGGTTCTCCCCTCGTAAGGGAGAACCGCGCCGCCGACGGCGGACGCCGGCCCGAAAGCTTCGGACCGGCCCCGCCAGAGGTCGGTGTCATCACGCATGAGGGTGTCCGCCTACAGCTCGAAATGACGCGGGGTACCCGGCCAATAGGACGGGTCGAACCCGCCGTTGTTGAGGCCGGTGGCCGTCTCCGGGATATCGATCACGGCTTCGGGGATACCGCTGGGCAGGTAGCCCCCAGGAATCCACTTTTCGAGATCCGTTCCACCCTCGTTGCCCGTGGGGACCGTTAGTCCGTCGAGTTCGTGCGGCGCGAAGTCGCGAAGCTCCACTTCCGCACCGACGAAGAAGTCCTTCGGCAATCCCAGCGCGTCGCTCAGCTTGACGGGGTCGCCATCGGCCGCGCGGATGACGTCGCCCAGCTTGTCGGTCGGGAACACGTAGGTCGTGTTCCTGCCGTCCGGCCCGGAGTTGTTACCCGGCCCATAGCCGTCGAGGCTGGGCTTCTTGTAGATGCGGGTCGCACCGTCGGAGAACTGATCGAGATGCTGACGGATGTACTCCGCGTCGAGGTACTCGGACGGATGCGGTCGCTGCCCCTGAGGCACTTTGACGACGTCGCTCGGCGTCCAGTCGCCCTTCCACCCGTTCCGGAGGGCCTCCGGGACATCGGTGGCATCGAGATCGGTCACGCGAGCGGTGTTGTCCCCCTGCCTCTGACCGTGCTTGCGGAACATCTCGGCGAGCTGCCGAACGTGAACGGGAACCCCGTCCAGCGAGTTCTTGAGCGGCCGGATGACTTCTCCGATTCCCATGTATCCCCCCTGCTGAAGATGCTAACCACGCCCGTTGGAGAGCACATAGGTCTTGCGTATCAACCGGCTGCCCGTCTAGAAGGGCCCGCTCCATCCGACATCGACCTCCGGCACCCGCCGTGCGGGCCGCGCGTCGGAGACCCAGCCCAGCGGAACGACGTGCAGGGCGGCAGCCGACACGGGCTCGGGAACGGGGGCACCGTGCACGACGAGGACGAGAGCCTTGCCCTCCGTCGCCCACCACCCGGCGAACCGCGCTCCCTGACGTCGGAGCTCTCGGAGGTAGGGGTTGGCGGGAGGAGCTTTCTCGAGGTCCGCGACGATCCCGAAACCGTAGCGGAACTCGCATGCCGATCGGATGCTCGAACGCAGGTCCTCGGAGCGGCGTCGCAGGGCGCTGCCAGGGGCACTGGCCGCGGGCGGCTGCCACGACAGCGGGATGATCCATGCTTCCCCTCGACGGATCACGGGCACTCCCGGGAGCAGTTCCCCCTCCTCGAGCTCCGCTCCAGGACGAACGAGAAGCTCCTCGGCGGCGCCGACGATGCGCTCGCCCGTCATCAGGACGCCGTCACCGTCAACCGCCATGCCGGCGGCCACGCGCGGGTGTCCGGTGATCCACCCGCTTCCTCCCGACGGGGCGGCGGTCACCCGGCGATCTCCGCCCGCGACCAGCGAAGATCGGCCGGCGCGCGCCCTGTCGGCGTCCCGCTCCGCCCCGAGACCCACCTCGCCGGGACCAGGTGGACGGCGAGCGCCAGGTCACCGGCATCCTCGTCGCCCGAACGCACGACCACGACACCTGTCTCGTTCAGCGTCCACCACTGGGCGGTTCGCGCATTCGCGTCACGAAGGGATGCCGCGTACTCCGCGACCGGGCCGTCGCCCCGCTGGTCGAGCGGGAAGGCGATCGGCCGTCCCGCCGCATACTCGAGCGCGCCGGCAAGGTCGGACGCCAGGTCGTCGACGCGCCGCTGCTCCTCGCGGGCGTCAAGGCCCGACTGCCGAGGGGATGCCCCCTGCACGAACACCGGGAGGATCTTCGCCGCGTCGCGCTCGATGACCGGCACGAGCGACGGCGTCGGCTCGAAGGCGGTGAGAGCGGTCACGGTGCCCAGGACCGTCGACGCGGAAGCGGGGAGACTCCACCGGCCGGGAACGGCGAGAGGTTCACCGGCGGCGATCGCGGCCCGCACGTACTCCTCCGCGGCCTCGATCGCGTCCAGATCGAAACGGCTCACATCGGTCGGAGCGGATGCCTCGATCAGCGCCGACCACGCACCGAACTCGGGGACGTCGATACGCTCCTGCTCGCTCACGGTGATCTCCGCGAACACATCCTCGTCGATCGGCGATGACCGCTCGATGCGCGCGACCCCGTCGGCGTACCCGTGCTGATCGACCGTCAGGAGCTGCGAGTACGGGACTCGACGCTTCGGGTCCCCTTCGGGGTAGAAGAGGTCGAGCGCGCGTCGCCGGAGAAGGCGGCCGACCGTCGCCTCCCACACGACCTCGCGGATGGGGGTCTTGTAGGACGAGTAGAAGGTGACCGTGAACCGCTGCTGCCCCGGCAGGATGTCGAGGTACCAGGTCGGCGGGGAGCCGGCATCCGTCACGGCGAGCCGACGGCCCTGCTCGTACTGCTCCCGTGCATCCTCGTCGGTGAAGAACGGGGCGTCGCCCAGGGCTTCCAGCCGGAAGATCTCGAACCGACGCGGGTAGCGGACGTCGCCGGAGGCGGCCGTAACGCTCACAGCCCGAACGGCGTGTACGTGCCCCACGTCCCGCCGGCGGACGGGTCGCCCTTGACGGCGTCGGGGTGGGTGCTCAGCACCGCCTCGGGGATGCCTTCAGGCAGATAACCACCCGGGATCCACGCCTCGTTCGCGCCCGCCTCGTTTCCGCGCGGCATCCGGAGGTTGCCGTTGACGATCTCCTCGTAGTTGAAGTCCGCGCGGGTGATGTCGACCGCTTTACCGTCGGCGTCGACGAAGAAGTTCTCGCCGAGGCCGAGCATGACGCCGAGCTTCTTCGGGTCGCCGTCCGCCTGCGTGATGATGTTGTCGATCTCGGAGGTCGGGAAGACGAACGTCGTGCCCTGGTTGCCGGGGCCGTAATTGTTCAGGCTCTCGGTCCGGTAGAACCGGGTCGCACCGCCCTCGAAGCGCTGCAGGTGCTGCTGGATGTAGTCCGCGTCGAGGTACTCCGCCGGATAGGGGCGGTTCGGCTTACCCGAACCGACCACGCGGTCCGGGGTGTGCCAGGAATCCTTCTTCCAGCCGTCGCGCAGCGGTTCGGGAACGTTCGTCGCGTCGAGGTCGTCGACCCGACTGGTGTTGCGGTTCTGCTTCTGCCCGTGCTTGCGGAACATATCCGACAGCTGCCGGACGTGCACCGGCACACCGTCCAGCGAGTCCTTCAGCGGACGGATGACTTCGCCCATCTTCATGATCTGTTCAATCCCGTCGAATCGTTCATCGCCAGTCGTCTGTGCACGGCTGCATCCGGCTCGGAATGCGAGGTCACCGAATCCGGCACTGTCAATCGCCTCCGATGTTCAGGCTCGCGAGGTCGGACATGAGCCGGTCGGTGAGACCCTCGACGTCGGCCGCGTGCTGCTCCATCTCGCCCTGAGCGGATTCGAGCGCCTGAAGGTCGGCGTAGAACTCGTCGGGGTCGCCGGCGACCGCTTCGACGATCGGCGAGTCGAGCGCCGCCATGATGACGCCCGGGAGTTCGTTCGCCAGCGGCTCGATGACCATCGGCAGGACCTGGTTGAGCACCTGCTCCACCGCGATGTCGACGGCCGCGTTCAGCAGCTTCTTCTTGATGAGGAGCATGGGGCCGGCGCCGACGGCGGTCACGGGGTTCGTCAGCATGGCGACGAGGGTGATCATCGTGGAGGTCACGTCGGCTATGACCTTGATCTTGAGCGCGGTGACGCCGCCGGCCGCGATCTCGACACCCGGCGGGACGGGCCCGAGGATGTCCATGAGCTTCTGGAGGTTCTGGGAACGGTTCGTGTTCCAGGCGCTGACGTAGGCCGGGCCCGCCTGACCGCGCATAGCGCCGGCGATGTCGGTGTTGACCTTGCGGTCCATCACCTGGATCTTGTTCTCGAGCTCGTCCCGGAACGTCGAGATGATCTGGCCGCCGCGGCGCAGTTCGTCCTCGTCGATGTCGGGCCAATCGAACCCGAGCTTCTCCATCACCCAGATCAGCTCGTTCGGCAACATCATTCCCATAGCGGAACCTCCCGCCAAGAGAGTAGGTGATCAGAGCGATCGATTTCGATGGGGAGAACTGCCCTCCCCCTCACCCGCTATGATTCGTGGCCAACCGACCCGCTCAGTGGAAGAAGTGCCGCTCGCCCGTGAAGTACATCGTCACGCCGGCGGCCTGCGCGGCGTCGATGACCTCCTGGTCGCGCACGGATCCGCCCGGCTGGATGATCGTCGTGATGCCGGCATCCAGCAGAACCTGCGGTCCGTCGGCGAACGGGAAGAACGCATCGGATGCCGCGACCGACCCGGCGGCACGCTCGCCCGCACGCTCCACGGCCAGGCGGCACGAGTCGACGCGGTTGACCTGCCCCATGCCGATCCCGACCGTCGCCGAGTTCTTGGCGAGCACGATCGCGTTGGATTTCACGGCGCGGCAGCTCTTCCACGCGAACGAGAGGTTCTCCAGCTCGCTGTCCGCGGGGCGCTCCCCCGAGACGAGCTGCCACGAGTCCACGAGCGATTCGATCTCGTTCGGGAAGCGGTCGGCATCCTGCAGCAGGAGGCCGCCCGAGACGAGGCGGACGTCCATGGGCTCCTGACGCCAGTCGGCGGGGAGCTGCAGGACCCGGAGGTTCTTCTTCAGCCGGAACACCTCGAGCGCCTCGGGCTCGAAGTCGGGCGCGACGATGACCTCGGTGAAGATGTCGCGGAGGTTCTCGGCCATCTTGAGCGTGACGGTGCGGTTGGCGGCGATGACGCCACCGAAAGCCGACACGGGGTCGCACTCGTGCGCGCGCAGGTGCGCGGAGGCGATCGGGTCGAGCGCCTGGGGCGCGCCGATCGCGATGCCGCACGGGTTCGCGTGCTTGATGATGGCGACCGCCGGCTTGACGAGGTCGAACGCGGCACGGAGCGCGGCATCCGCGTCGACGTAGTTGTTGTAGGACATCTCCTTGCCCTGCAGCTGCG
>ENA-UOXB01001159-UOXB01001159.1-bioreactor-metagenome-genome-assembly--contig:-NODE-1159-length-12982-cov-8.932699_pt1 | contig 12982 bp, 7 predicted proteins | sample MGYA00238158_ERZ761615 | MGnify/ENA primary metagenome ERZ761615 (study PRJEB28904, sample SAMN06267902) | bioreactor metagenome | isolation source: Joint BioEnergy Institute, California, USA | place... | reverse complement strand
AAAAAGCACTTGGCTTCCCGCTTAAAGGCTTACGTTTCGCTATCAAATCTGGTGATACGCTTGTAAAGGCCGCCAGCGTTCAAGTCTCACGTTTTAAAACACGTTATGACGAGAATAAAACGAAAAGCGCACTCAATGAGCAGCCTGTTGCCAAGCGCAACTACGCTGATGTTGATCAAACTGAGGTTTCTGGTAAAGAAGCCAGTATTGATATGCGTGAGTTTGAGTTTACAAAAGCACCAATCAACTGGATTCCAGCAACCATACTGGTAGCCACGCCTATCGCTGCGGCTATCATTACACCATGGTATTTGTTTACTCATCAAGTAAGCGCACCTGTTTGGGGTGTATTCGGTGCCTTTATGGTTTGGACAGGTATCAGCATCACCGCTGGTTATCATCGTCTGTTATCGCATCGTGCTTATAAAGCACATCCAGTGGTAAAAAACTTTTTGTTGCTTGGCTCTACTCTAGCGGTGCAAGGTTCTGCATTTGATTGGGTATCAGGTCACCGTACTCATCATCGTCATGTTGATCATCGTTTAGACGATCCTTATTCAGCAAAACGCGGATTTTGGTTCAGTCATATGGGTTGGATGTTGCGTAACTACCCTAGTGGTAAGTTTGACTACAAAAATATCCCAGATTTGACTAAAGACAGAACGCTACAAATTCAGCATAAGTATTATGGTTTATGGGTAGTCGCGCTGAACGTCGGTATGGTTGCTGCGATTGGCTGGCTACTTGGTGACGTATGGGGCACGTTGGTTATTGTTGGCCTATTACGTTTGGTCTTAACGCACCATTTTACCTTTTTCATCAACTCTTTATGCCATATGTTTGGTACGCGCCCTTATACCGATACCAATAGTGCTCGAGACAACTTCTTCTTGGCATTAGTGACTTGGGGTGAAGGCTATCATAACTATCATCATTTCTTCCAATACGACTATCGTAATGGTGTCAAATGGTGGCAATATGATCCAACCAAATGGCTGATTGCTGGTTTATCAAAACTTGGCTTGACCAGTGAGTTGCGTACGGTTGATGATACAACTATCAAGCATGCTGAAGTACAAATGCAGTTCAAAAAGGCACAACAGCAGATTGATACAGTAACCGGTAATGGTCTTGATTTGCCGCACGCAATGAAAGCTTTCCAAGACCGTATTAAGTTTGAATACGATGCATTCACGCAGACGGTTGAAGAATGGCAAGCACTCAAGGCGAAGACGATTGAGCTGAAAAAAACAGAGTTTGCTGATCGATTGCATGAAGTTGATGATAAATTGAAGCATGATTATGCCAAGATTGAGCAAAAGATACTTGAACATAATAGCAACTTAAAAACAGCGTTTCGTTCTATTGGTCAAAACACCAAAGCCGCTTAATTGCTAATGCTGCATTCGTAACCAAGCTATTTTATTTTGATGTTTCTCCCTCCCCCTATCTGCAAAAGATAGGGGGTTTTTTTGTTGCTTCATAATATTTTATTATCGCAATTTTTTATGGCAACGATTGAGTCGTCATAGATTACAAGAGATGGACATAGTAAAACGATGCATCGTAAAGGCTATGCTATAGTGAGTCATTAATTTTATTAAGCAATTGGAGCGGCTGTATGCGTTATAAAAATACTTATATTAATTTGGACACTCGTCTCTATCATGAGCAGCCACCAACGCCTTTAGAAAACCCATGTGCTGGGCATTTTAATGAGCAAGTTGCTCAGCAATTGGGCTGGACAGACGATGAAGACCTCATGGCACGCTGGGTTGACATTCTTGCTGGTCAATACGTACCAGCTGATTTTGAACCGCTTGCCATGGCTTACGCAGGCCACCAATTCGGACAATGGGCTGGACAGTTGGGTGACGGACGCGGCCTATTGATGGCACAAGTACTCGATAAGCAAGACAAACTACAAGATTTACATTTGAAAGGTATTGGTCTGACACCTTACTCACGCATGGGGGATGGACGTGCGGTATTGCGGAGTACCATTCGAGAATACTTATGTGGTCATGCGCTCAATCAGCTCGGTATCCCCTCTTCTAATGCGCTAGGATTTGTTGTCTCTGACACAAAAGTACGCCGCGAGCGTATGGAAGCAGGCGCTGCCTTGATGCGCGTGGCAGACAGTCATATTCGCCTTGGTCATGTTGAATGGATTGCCAGCTTCGCACCGGATTTACTTGGTGAATTTACCGATTATATGATTGACACTTATTATCCAGAATGCCGTGATAGTGAAGCACCGGTACTGGCATTTTTAACAGCCGTGGTTGAACGTACAGCGAAGATGATCGCTGATTGGCAATTGATTGGTTTTGCACATGGGGTGATGAATACAGACAATTTATCGATTACAGGTAGTACGTTGGACTTTGGTCCTTTTGGCTTTATGGAGCGCTTCAATCCCGCTTGGATCAATAACCACTCTGACCATACCGGACGCTATGCCTACCAAAACCAGCCGGCCATCGGTCATTGGAATCTTAATATCTGGTTGCCGCATTTTATGCGTTTAGAAGGGGTGACTCGTGAGACGCTATCAGAATGCTTAGCACCTTATGAAGCGACCTTTATGCAGCATTATCAACAAGGACTGTGCCGTAAGCTTGGACTGCCACATGAAAGAGACAGCTTAACCTTGGCTTTTGAGTGGTTGACACTGCTCGAAGACAACTTGCTGGATTATACCAATAGCTTTAGGGCGTTATTGGGACTTGTCGCGCCAGACGAGCATCCTTACGAGCAACATCTGCTGGCAATGATGACGACAGAGCTCAATCAGGAAGCGCAAAAAGCATGGCAAGACTGGTCAATAGCTTATTTGGCCCAAATAGAGCTTGTATCTTTTGAGCAAGCTATTAATGATATGAAAACCCACAATCCTGTTTATGTCTTGCGTAATGGCATGGCACAGCGCGCCATTACGGCGGCAGAGCAAGGGCAATTTGAAGAAGTGGATCGCTTATTTGAACTGCTAAAAACCCCTTACGATATACAGGATATTGCTACTGATCTTGATAGCACACCCCCTAATCCTAATGCACCGCAAATGCCAATCAGTTGCTCATCATAAACGCCGATATTGAGCAATAATAATAACAATAATGTAGAGATTATGGTTGATAAAGGCCTATAGTCTTTAGTATTATCAAGTGGCGAAATAATGAATATCATTTTAGTATATTATTCGTGCCATCCATTGCTACTAACTACGTAGTGGATTGTTAGTAATATTAGAAAGATGGGCTATATTAGCCTGTTTTTTTAATCTGGTATTCAATCGCTTATTATTGTTTGCCCTTTGTCATTTTACGCTTTGATCTTCATCATTCAATGATCTTTTTAGCGTATGACATTAATTACCATCATTTACTTTAATACAATTTATTCCAACCATGGCCATTATTATGAATGACGATACCAGTTTGAATACGGACAATCTTAGTACAGAAAAAGAGCAGTTTGAACAAGCTGCCTTACACTACCATGAATTCCCACGCCCAGGTAAAATATCAGTCACCCCTACTAAACAGCTGGCTAACCAGCGCGATTTAGCACTTGCCTATTCACCAGGTGTCGCCGTACCTTGTCTTGAAATCGCAAAAGATCCAAAATTGGCCGCCAAATATACGGCGCGCAATAACTTGGTCGGCGTTATTACCAATGGTACTGCTGTACTGGGTCTAGGTAATATTGGTCCATTAGCATCAAAACCTGTGATGGAAGGTAAAGGCGTTCTATTCAAAAAGTTTGCAGGTATCGATGTTTTTGATATTGAAATTGCACAAAATGATCCTGACAAATTCATTGAAGCCGTTGCGTCTCTTGAGCCTACGTTTGGCGGTATTAACTTAGAAGATATCAAAGCACCAGAATGTTTCAAAATCGAGCGCGAGTTACGTGATCGCATGAATATTCCGGTATTCCATGATGACCAACATGGTACTTCAATCATTGTTGCAGCGGCGATGCTTAATGCTTTGTTGATTACTGGCAAAAAAATTGAAGAGATTAAAATCGTGTGTTCAGGTGCAGGCGCGGCTGCCATTTCTTGTCTAGATATTATCTGTGCCCTAGGTGTCAATAAAAATAACATATTTGTTTCAGATTCGCGCGGTATCATCAGTACCAGCCGTGAAAACCTTGATGAAACCAAACAGCGCTATGCTCGTGATACGACTGCCACGACAATTGAAGAAGTCATGGACGATGTTGACATGTTCTTGGGTCTATCTATGCCAGGCACGTTATCAGAAGATATGGTTCGCCGTATGGCAAAAGACCCTATCGTCTTTGCACTAGCGAACCCAACGCCTGAAATTATGCCAGAATTGGCACACGCTGTTCGTCCAGACGTCATCATGGCCACTGGTCGCTCAGACTATCCAAACCAAGTAAACAATGCGTTATGCTTCCCTTACATTTTCCGTGGTGCCCTAGATGTCGGTGCAACAACGGTCAATGAAGAAATGAAAGTCGCTTGTGTCAAAGCAATCGCTGCGATGGCACACGTTGAAGCCACGCCAACCACCAGCGCTAGAAACATCGAAACCATTCAGAGCTTCGGTCGTGACTACCTGATCCCAGGTCCGCTAGAGCCAAATCTAATCATTGAAATTGCTTCTGCTGTTGCCAAAGCGGCAATGGACTCAGGCGTGGCAACCTTACCGATCGAAGACATGAGAGCCTATCGTCAACGTCTGTCAGAGTTCGTCTATAACTCTGCGTTTGTCATGAAGCCTATCTTTGCTCGTGCTAAATCTGCGCCAAAGCGTATCGTATACTGTGAAGGTGAAGACAACAATATCTTGCTAGCAGTACAAGTTGTGGTTGATGAAGGACTTGCTCAGCCTATCTTGGTTGGTCGCCCAGCGGTCATTAATGATCACATCAAAAAGTTAGGCTTGCGTTTAAAAGATGGTGAGAACATCACTATCGTTAATCAAGACGATGATCCTCGCTATAAAGACTATTGGCAGGGTTATTACGAGAAAAACAAACGCCGCGGTGTCAGTATCGAACTTGCTCGTCGTGATGTCCGCCGTAAGACCACTTTGATTGGTTCTTTATTGGTCGATAATGGCGATGCTGATGGTATGATTTGTGGTACGTTCAGTGATTATCAGATGCATTTAGAGTATGTCAAAAACGTTATTGGCAAAAAAGAAGGCATCAATGATTTTTATGCCATGAATGCTGTGTTGATGCAAGATCGCAATATTTTTATCGCTGACACATATGTTCATGAAGACCCGACCGCTGAACAGTTGGCTGAAATGACTGTTTTGGCTGCCGAGCAGTTACACCGCTTTGGTATCACGCCACGTGTTGCGCTAGTCTCTCATTCTAACTTTGGTGCATCAAATCGTGCCAGCGCGGTCAAAATGCGCAAAGTTCATCAATTACTGACCGACATGAATGTTGACTTCGAGTTTGAAGGTGAAATGCAAGGTGATGCAGCGCTTAATGAAGTTATTCGCTCAAATCAAATGCCATCAAGTCCGCTAAAAGGTGCCGCAAACCTACTTATCTTGCCAACCCTTGATGCATCGAACATTGCCTTTAACTTACTCAAAACAGCAACCAGTAGTGCCTCTATTGGCCCTATCCTACTCGGTACTTGTAAGCCAGTACATATTCTAACGCCATCAGCGACTGCACGTGGTATCGTCAACATGACTGCCCTTACGGTGACAGAAGCTCAAGACTTAGAAAACGAAAATCAGTAATACATCATATTTAGCAGTACCTCATACCTAGTATGCAAATACAAACGTATGACAGTATGATTAAGCGGGTTCTGTTATCTATTGATAGAACCTGTCTGCTATACTAAAACCAGTCAACGCCATTCAAATCGCGTTGACTGGTTTTTTTTGCTCAGTGCAAGCTGGGTGAGTAAAATTGGGTCAAAAAAAGAGAGTATTATGCAAGTTTATCTCGTTGGCGGTGCTGTTCGTGACCATCTATTAGGCCGTCCTGTTAAAGACAAAGATTTCGTTGTGGTTGGTGCCACAGTGTCTGAAATGCTGGACGCAGGCTTCCAGCAAGTGGGCGCAGATTTTCCTGTGTTTTTGCATCCTATCAGTCACGATGAGTACGCACTGGCTCGTACAGAACGTAAGCAAGGCGTCGGCTATCAAGGCTTTAGTGTCCATGCCAGCCCTAACGTTAGCTTAAAAGACGATATGCAGCGTCGTGATTTGACCATCAATGCAATGGCCATAGAAGTCACCAGCTTAATGGACGACTCCCCTATCACAGGAGAAGTGATTGATTATTATGGTGGGCTGAATGATATAGACAGCAAAACTCTACGCCATGTCTCCATTGCATTTAGTGAAGACCCATTAAGAGTACTGCGAACGGCTCGTTTTTATAGCCGTTATTATGATTTGGGATTTACCATCGCTGATGAGACGTTGAGATTGATGCGTCAGCTTGTAGACTCAGGAGAACTTATGCATTTGAGTGCAGAGCGTGTCTGGCAAGAATCGAGTCATGCAACCATGCAGCTATCACCTCAAGTATACTGGCAGCAACTGTACGATATTGGCGCACTGAGTGAGTATTTTGACCCTCTACATCATGCTTGGACGAGTGTTCATGTCCGAGAAACAATACAAACAGCGCTCTACTTTTCAGGTCAGATGCAACTGAGCTTGTCACAGCGCTGGGCTTTACTGATGGCCAGTCTCAATCCCGCTTTATTTGATCTGAAATATAAAGAGCAAAAGCCTGACGAAGCGATGATCACCAAAGGAATTCTTGATATAGGTAATACGGTTAAGGTGCCAAAAGCGCACACCCAATTTGCTAAGCTATTCGTCCAACAGATCGAAAAATTAGCAGCAATAGATATGCTTAGTGCTGCCGAGAAGATTGAGCTGATACAAGTTTGCGGTGCTCACAAGGAGCCTGATAAACTATCACAGCTGCTTGTGACCAGTCATGTCTTTCAGCTAGCAATCCAGCACCGTCAGATGATGATAGCGTTAGGTAGCTTTCATGCTATCGGTATGTCAGATATTCAGCCAAATCTAAAAGGTCCTGCGATTGGTGACGCTTTGCAGCAAGCCAGAATTAAGCATTTGCAGGCAAACCACGACTGATATCAATTTTAAAAATAAAACAATCAATTATTATGAATCAAAAGCCTACTACGTACAAAGTCTCTAGCGATGCACCAGTGATGCTGGTGACTGGCAGTGCCAAACGCATCGGCGCTGCCATTATTGAAGCGGCTCATCACCAAGGCTATAGAGTCATCATTCATTGTCACTCTAGTGAGCAAGAAGCCGATGACTTGGCAAAGAAACTTAATAACACTCGCACCAATAGTGCCGCTGTTGTGGTTGCTGATTTGTCCATTATTGAAGAGGCTAACTCATTAACTGATTTCGTCGAGGAAGTCATACATGCTTTTGGTCAGATAGATGTGCTGGTTCATAATGCCTCCCGCTTCTATCCAAGTCCTCTTGGAGACATTAGTCATACACAATGGAATGAGCTGTTTTTGACCAATGCCAAAGCGCCTTTGTGGTTAAGCCAAGCCCTATCCCCTTATATTAAAAGGCAAAAAGGATGTATTATCAGCTTACTGGATATTCATGCCCATAATAAGCCTTTTGTGAATTATACTGTCTATAATATGGCAAAGGCGGCTCATCGCATGATGGTACAATCCTTGGCGTTAGAGATGGCACCGGACATACGAGTCAATGGTGTCGCGCCTGGGGTCAATATCCTACCAGAAACCGATAGCGACCAAGCACTTGATCATGAGCAACAACAAAATATCATTCGCTCAATTCCCCTGCAACGGATAGGAAGACCTGATGAGATTGCCCATAGCGTGCTGTATCTGGTAGAGGCCCATTATATCACTGGCGAGATTATCACAATTGATGGAGGTCGTAGTCTGACGCTGGCTGGTAGTAGCATTTGATCAACATTAAAGCTTATAAAAATTTTATTGATTACTTCTTATCTTTTACTTGAAAAATTAAAAAAATCAGGTATCATTGTGCGTCTAACGTTAGGGCCCATAGCTCAGTTGGTTAGAGCAGAGGACTCATAATCCTTTGGTCGTAGGTTCAAGTCCTACTGGGCCCACCATATATAAGCAATACCATTAAAGACCTTCAAGAAATTGAAGGTCTTTTTTATTGTCTGCTGGTTTCCGTCAGCATGTAAAAAGTAATCAAATAGTACCCAGTCAATGTTTAACACGCTCTAGTAATCATTAAGTTAAAAACACCCTCTTTAAAGTACTGCTATTCATTATAAATAATCAGTGATTTAAAACACTTGGTTCTCGCTAAGTTTCTCCTATGTCTTATTCCGTATGATAGACCCATACCCAAAAGGTAGCTGACGAAATCAATAAACAGACTGTCAGACATAAACTTAATATAAAGGTGATCCTCATGCAAAATTTATCAGCGCTAACCAAATCAGCAATCATTACTCTTACTGTTGTAGGTGTCAGTGCAGCTGCTATCGCAGCGCCTGTCCTCAGTACTAAAGCTACAACAAGTTCAAGTGAAGCCGTCAGTGCCATGCAAAGTAAAATTAGCCTAGCGCAGGCGATCGCTATAGCCAAACAAAATACTAAAGGCGATCTTATCAGTGCAGAATTTGATTATGATGACGACGATGCGACTAATGAATATGAAGTTAAGCTCATCGCAAACGGCACTTCTTACGAAGTAAAAATCGATGCCGATACGGGCAAAGTGATTAAGTCTGAAAAAGAAAGGTTAGATAAAGAAGACATGGCTGAATATAGCGCCATGAAGCAAGCCAAAGTATCACTGAATAGTGCTATACAAAAAGCCACTCAAAGCGTGAATGGCAAAGTAATAGCGGCCACATTCGATTTAGAAAGAGGTCAGTCTATTTATGATATCGAAGTGGTTAAAGGCAATCAGAAATATGATGTGAGCGTAGATGCCAATACGGGTAAAATCTTGAGCAGTCAGATTGATAGAGACGATTAAGATTAAACGAGACATTAACGTTAATGCTCAGCAGTAGCCGATATCTCAATAGAATAGATATTAGTTGCTGCTTTTTCATTGATACATCATCTAGGCGATAACACTAACGGTAACGCCATATCAAAGCGCTAACATGTCAGAAATTATAATGCCCGTATTTAAGATAGTTTTATATATCTAATGTAAAGTAGATTCATCGTAACGATATCATATGTTAAGAGCACGCAGATATATGATTTAATTGTCGATAGTATGACAGTTCAAGTTATTATTAGCCAGTTAGGTAGCGATGACTAAAATAGTCGCGCCGAACGTCTCAGATTTTAATATATGCTTTATAGGTCAGGATATTTAATGCGAGTATTAGTAGTTGAAGATGATTTGATGATTGGCGAAAGTCTTAGCGAAGCATTGCAGGATGAAGCCTATACAGTCGACTGGGTCAAGGATGGTCGTCAAGCTATTTTGACGCTGAAAGTCCAACCTTATGACATTATTCTCTTAGATCTAGGTCTGCCAGAGGTCGACGGCATGGGCGTATTGAACGCTATCCGTGACGCTAAAATTGAGACACCGGTATTGATACTCACCGCACGTGATCAGTTAAAAGATAGAATTGCAGGATTGGACTCAGGAGCTGATGATTATGTCGTCAAGCCTTTTGAATTAGGCGAAGTCTTTGCACGCATGAGGGTGTTGATACGACGCTCTCAAGGCAAGGCTGACAATCAAGTTGCCGTTGGCAATCTAAGTCTAGATACTGTGCACAAACGCGTTATGATGGATGGCAATTCTATCGATTTGACCGCAAAAGAATATATGCTCCTCACGACCTTTATGCTATCCCCTGAAAAAGTCATGTCTAAAAATGCGCTGGAAGATTCTTTATATGGCTGGGGTGATGAAGTTGAAAGCAATGCCATTGAGTTCTTAATTCATAGCTTACGTAAAAAGATTGGACAAGATAGAATCAAAAATGTTCGGGGACTTGGGTGGTATATCAGCAATGTCTAATTTTAAGCGAACCACTCAAAAATATGCTTTACCATTGCTAGAAGCGAATTAAGATGCCCAAACTCCGTAAGCTTTTAAACTCACTACAATTCCAGCTCATCTTTTGGTCTGTTTTGTCGTTATTATTATTGGCTATCGTCGCTGGTGGTTACGGATTTTGGTATAACTATAACGAGATAAGTGACTTTCAAGATGATAACTTGAAAAATACAGCAGCATTGTTAGAGCAGTCACTTGATATCAGTGTTTTAGGTAATAGGGGCTTAAGTAATAGGAATTTGGATAGCGATGCAGCTCTTTCAGACAATGAGGATCGGGCGCGCAGCAATATTCACTTTGACACCGATGACGATGATGGTGCTATTACCGTTGATATCATTATACTTTCCGCCCCACTCGATAATGGCGTACAAGATTATCAGAACGATGAAACTGATGATGACAATAGCGATGATGAGCATGATTACTCAGAACCTATACCGATGGCGTTACTATCTGATATTCCACTAGGCATAAGCGATCAAGATATTGACGGCCATTCTTGGCGAACTTATAGAAATGACGTGAAGATTAAATCCTTAGATACTAATGAAGCAGTCGCACTTATCTTGCGTCAACAAACGGAACTCCAAGACGATTTAGCCAAGGCCAGTGCGCTACAGTCTTTTTTACCCCTTATTATCGGTATCGCCTTCTTAATAATTCTGTTGCCTTTTATCATGTGGCGAATGATGAAGCCTGTGCGCCAATTGCATCATGAAATCAGCACACGTAATGAGAACGATCTAAGTCCTTTGCAGATTGACAGGCTCCCCTCTGAGTTGTTACCACTAGCAGAATCTTTAAATAGGTTATTGGCTGTTGTGAAGAGTAGCATCGAGCGTCAACAACGCTTTATAGCAGATGCCGCCCATGAACTGCGCTCGCCGCTGACGGCCATCTCATTACAGCTACAACGATTGCAGCGTATTGCCAATGATAAGATTATGTCAGAAGGTTTAGATAAACTGGCGGTCCGTCTAAAGCGTAATCAAAGCTTGGTTGAGCAGCTATTAACACTCGCTCAAGCTGGCAATATTAATACTGCATTAGAAGATGAGTACACACCGACCAACGTCAAATTTATTGTCGAGCAAGTCATTGGCCTACTCATTCCTATTGCTGATCATAAACATATCGAGCTTATCGTTGACTTGCAACCTAATAGCAAAGTAAATATAGATGAGACCTCATTATTAATACTCGTTAAAAACCTTATCCAAAATGCCATTATTTATACGCCAGCTAATGGTCAAGTCATTGTTAAACTGTATCAGCTTGAACAAAACTCAGACAGCTCACATAAATCCGCTGTAGATGCGCCGTATAATTTTGGCACCCATGTCATTCACTCTGGAAAACTAACGCATTTGTCTAAAGCATCAGGTAGCAGATTGGTATTACAGATCATAGATTCAGGCGCAGGTATTCATCCTCATGAATATAAAAATGCTTTTGAGCCTTTTGTGCGGCTTAATCAGTTATCAAATAGCGATGAGCAACTCAGTGATGATATCCATAAATCGAGATCAGATAGTGCCAGTCAGAAATCACAAACGGTAGAAGGAACTGGACTTGGACTCTCTATCGTCAAGTCAATATGCGAGCAAGCAGGTGTTGATGTATTTATGAATGACGCTGCCGCGAACATTTTAAGTCAAAATAATAATCGAGGACTCTGTATCACGTTGATCTTCTAAGTCAAAGATAAAAAATCTTATAGATTGATATCTATATCTCTTGACGCTTGTTTAACACCTTTATTGATGGTTTAGTAGTTTTAAGCACTCACCTACTCTCTCCATATAAATAACATCAGAGTCGTTCAGTTTAGAAGCCTAATCTGAAAATCGAAAAAGCCGAATACCACTGCTCACAGTAGTATTCGGCTTTTTTATTGGTGATTTTAAGCTGCTTCTTAGTTACTTTACAGCTACTTTCTAACGGCTAGAAAGAAGTGCGACGATAGTTGCGGTATCTTGGCAACCAGAAATTGGCTTTCAATCGACGCTCTAGATTTTCTGCCGTGACAGGTAGAGCCAGCTTATCTTCTATCGCTTGTAGTGCCACTGCATAAGCAATCTTTTCACTGATCTCTCTAATGAAATTAATAGAAGGCAATATTGCACCTGGTGCTTTTTCATATTCCATGGATATGTCTGCAAGTGCTTGGCTGGCAGCCATTAACATATTATCGCTGATACCCGTCGCATGCGATACCAGAACACCCAAACCAATACCGGGGAAAATATAGCTGTTATTGCATTGAGAAACCTCGAAAGTCTGCCCTTCAAAAATGGTATGAGGAAAAGGACTACCTGTTGCAACAATCGCTTTACCACGACTCCAGTTCATGACTTCCTGCGGTGTCGCTTCAACACGAGACGTTGGATTTGACAGTGGCAATACGATTGGATGTTCTGTATTAATACACAAGGTTTCGATCACTTCTTGGGTGAACAGACCTTTTTGTCCGCTGACGCCAAATAATACCGTCACTTTGCCTTCTTTAACCACTTGCGCCAAGCCAAGTTTTTGACTCTTATCCCAGTGTGCAATGTCGGATTCTTTTTGTACCAAAGGTACTTGGAATTTTTGTAGCTCTGTCATGCTATCTGTTAATAAGCCATAACGATCCACCATGAACACTTGGCTGCGAGCTTGCTCTTCTGTTAACCCTTCACGTTGCATTTGGCGAATAATATGTTCAGCGATACCGCAACCTGCAGATCCTGCGCCTAAAAATGCGATTCTTTGCTGACTCAGTTTCTGACCCTTATTTAAGCACGCTGCAATCAGTGTACCGACTGAGACAGCAGCGGTTCCTTGAATGTCATCATTAAAGCAGCATAATTGGTCACGATATCTGTTCAATAATGGTGTCGCGTTTTCTTGTGCAAAATCTTCAAATT
>ENA-UOXB01001154-UOXB01001154.1-bioreactor-metagenome-genome-assembly--contig:-NODE-1154-length-12999-cov-25.971879_pt1 | contig 12999 bp, 9 predicted proteins | sample MGYA00238158_ERZ761615 | MGnify/ENA primary metagenome ERZ761615 (study PRJEB28904, sample SAMN06267902) | bioreactor metagenome | isolation source: Joint BioEnergy Institute, California, USA... | reverse complement strand
CCGAGGTGTGGATGCGGCCCTGCGATTCGGTGGCCGGCACGCGCTGCACGCGGTGGGTGCCCGATTCGAACTTCAGCCGCGAGTACGCGCCGCGGCCGACCACGCGGGCCACCACTTCCTTGTAACCGCCGTGCTCACCGGGACTGTCCGACTCGATCTCCACCTTCCAGCCCTGGCGCTCGGCATAGCGCACATACATGCGGAACAGATCGCCGGCAAAGATCGCCGCCTCGTCACCGCCGGTACCGGCGCGCACTTCCAGGAACAGGTTGCTGTCATCGCGCGGATCGCGCGGCACCAGCAGCAGCGCCAGCTCCTGTTCGAGCACCTGCAGGCGCTGCTGCGTGCTGGCGATTTCCTCGTCGGCCAGCTCCCGCAGTTCCGGGTCGGCGCGCATGCCCTCGGCAGCGGCCAGGTCGGCCTTGGCCGCCGTTTCGGCCGCCAGTGCGGCGGCGACCGGTTCCAGCTGCGAGAACTCGCGGGACAGGTCACGGAAGCGTGCGTTGTCGGCCACCACGCCGGGGTCGGCAAGCAGGCGTTGCAGTTCTTCGCGGCGCTCGGCCAGCGCTTCCAGCTTACGGCGCAGGGTCGGCGTCATCGTCTCTCACGTGCGGGTGGCGGTAGCCCGGCGCGGCCGGGAACAGGCGCTCGGCGGCGCGGGTCAGTTCGCCGTCGCCGCTGAGCGCGGCGGCGCGCAGTGCAGCGGTCGGCGGGTGCAGCAGGCGGTTGGTCAGGCCATGGGCCAGCAGTTCCAGAACGTCCTCGGCCGGCTTGCCGTTGGCCAGCTGCTGGCGCGCGCGCTCCAGCAGTTCCACCCGGGTCGCTTCGCCGAAGGCGCGCAGCTGCCTGAGCGGGGCATGGTGGCTGTCGGCCTGCAGCGTCTCGACAAAGCGCGACACCTGCAGGTCGATGATTGCCTCGGCCTCGGCGGCGGCCTCGCGGCGGCTGCGACGGTTGTCTTCCACCGCCCGTTCCAGGTCGTCGACGGTATACAGGAAGGCATCGCCGAGCGCGGCCACGTCGGCCTCGATGTCGCGCGGCACGGCCAGGTCGAACAGCAGCATGGGCTTGTGCCGGCGTGCGCGCAGCGCCGCCGCCACGCTGTCGCGGCGGATCACCGGTTCGCGCGCGGCGGTGGCCGAGAACACCACATCGGCTTCGGCCAGATGGCGCTCCAGCTCGGCCAGCGGCAGGGCCACGCCGCCGTGCCGGCTGGCCAGGTCCTGCGCGTGGGCCAGGGTGCGGTTGGCGATCAGCAGCCGTCGCACCTTGCCTTCGCTGAGGTGGCGGGCGGCCAGTTCGATGGTTTCCCCGGCCCCCACCAGCAGCACGGTGGACTCATCCAGGCGGGCGAACGCGTTCTGCGCCAGGCGCACGGCCGCCGAGGCCACCGACACCGGGTTGGCGCCCACCTGGGTATCGGTGCGGGCGCGCTTGGCGACCGCGAAGGTCTGCTGGAACAGCCGGTCCAGGCGCTGGCCGAGCAGGCCGTGCTGGCGCGCGGTGGACCAGGCCTCCTTCACCTGGCCCAGAATCTGCGGTTCGCCCAGCACCATTGAATCCAGCCCGGTGGCCACCCGGAACAGGTGGCGAACGGCGTCCGCGCCGGCATGCTGGTACAGATAGCCCTGCAGATCGCCGGCCTGCGCCTGCAGCCACTGCTCCAGCACCTGTGGCGAGTCGGCCACGGCATACAGTTCCGTGCGGTTGCAGGTGGACAGCAGCACGGCCTCGGCAACCTGTGCGCTGCCATGCAGCGAGGCGAGCGCGCGCGGCAGCGCCTCACCGGCGAAGGCCGCGCGTTCGCGCAGCTCCACCGGTGCGGTCTGGTGATTCAGTCCGAGCACCCACAGGGTCATTGTTCAGTTGCGTGCGATAAGCTGCTGGCCATTGGTACACATTTTAAGGCCCCAATGCCGCCGATGCCCGCATTGATTCGCATCTCCAGTGTTCTGCTGCTGTGCCTGGCCACCACGCCAGCGCTGGCCGGCGTCGATGCCGCGCGTGCGCTGGCACGGGCCGAGGCCGGCCAGGAGCCCTCGCTGGAGCCCTCATTGGCGGGCGAGTTCGCCCTGCAGGCCGGCAAGCTGGGCGAGGCGGCGGTGCAGTACCTGCGCGCTGCCCAGGCCAGCCAGGGCGACGCCGCGCTGGCCGAGCGCGCGACCCGCATCGCCATGCTGGCCAACGACGACGCGCGCGCGCGCCAGGGCCTGGCCCTGTGGCAACAGCGCTCGCCGGAGTCGCTGGCCATGCGCAGCGCGGCCGGATCACTGGCCATGCGCACCGGCCGGCTGGACGAGGCCGAGCGCGAGCTGGAACGCCTGCTGCGCGACCCCGATCCGCGCGGCTGGCGCTTCGCCCTGGCCGCGCTGGTGGGCGGCGGCACCGATCCGGCGGTGCCGGCGCAGGTGCTTGATGCGCTGGTGACGGCGGATGCCATTCCCGACCAGATCGAAGCCTGGCAGGAATTCGGCCGGCTGGCGCTGCGCATGGAGCGCCCGGCGCTGGCCCAGCGCATGGTGGACGAAGTGGTGCGCCGTTTCCCCGAGGAACCGCGGGTGGCGCTGCTGCACGCCAGCCAGCTGCAGCAGGCCGGGCGCCGCGATGAAGCGCTGGCCCTGCTGCGGGGGCTGGAGCAGCGCACCGGTAACGATGTGGAGCTGCGCAACGCCGTGGCGATCGCCTACGACCACATGAACGATCTGGCGGCGGCCGCACGGGTGCTGGCGGTGGGCCCGCAGAACGTGCAGACCTGGGGCATGCGCGCATCGCTGCTGGCGCGGCAGCACGACGACGCGGCGCTCACCGCGCTGTACGCCGAACTGTCGCGCGCGGCCAGCCGGCCTGACCCGGCGCAGCGCCTGCTGCTGGGCAAGATCGCCGAGTATCTCAAGCGTTACGCCGATGCCATCACCTGGTACCACAGCGTGCCCGGCGGCGACGAGCGCAGCGAGGCGCGCCTGCGCGCCGCCAACGCGCAGGGCCTGCTGGGCCGCCAGGACAAGGCGCTGGAGGAAGTGCGCGCGATCCAGTCCGATGCCAGCGTGGACGACGAGGTCCGACGCGATGCGTATCTGCTGGAGGCGGAACTGCGGCTGCGCGCCGCCGACGCCGACGGTGAGCTGGACGCGCTGGCCCGCGGGCTTGCCGCGTACCCGGACGAGAACGGGCTGCTGTATGCGCGTGCGCTGGCCTGGGAGCGCCGCGACGATATCGCCCGTGCCGAGGCGGACCTGCGCAAGATCCTGGTGACCGAACCGGAGAACGTGGCCGCGCTCAACGCCCTGGGGTACACCCTGGCCGACCGCACCCACCGCTACCAGGAAGCCCTGGAACTGATCGACCGTGCCCGCGTGGCCGAGCCGGACAACCCGGCCATCGTCGACAGCCATGGCTGGGTGCTGTACCGGCTGGGCCGCAACGAGGAAGCGCTGGTGCAGCTGCGCCGGGCCTTCAGCCTGGCCAAGGATGCCGAGATCGCCGCCCACCTGGGCGAAGTGCTCTGGGTGATGGGGCGCAAGGACGAGGCGCGCCGGCTCTTCGACGAGGCCGCCCGGCTGGATCCTGACAACCGCGCGCTGCAGCGCGTCCGCGAGACCTTCAAGCCATGAGATCGATGTATCTGCGTACCGTGCCGGTGGTACTGGCCAGCCTGTTGATGAGCGCCTGCACCTCGCTGGGCACGCAGCAGGGCGCGCCGCCGGCGGTGGCCTACAGCGTCTCACCGGCGGCCGAACGTGCCGAGGCGGCCCGTGTACAGGCGCTGCGGGCGCTGCCGGCGTGGGCTTTCCAGGGCCGGGTGGCGGTGAGCCGCGGCAAGGACGGTGGCAGTGGTCGCCTGGACTGGAAACAGCAGGCACACCGCTACCAGATCCAGCTCAGTGCCCCGGTCACCCGGCAGAGCTGGGTGCTGCAGGGCGAGGGCGGTGGCCCGGCGCGTCTGGACGGGCTGCAGGGCGGGCCGCGCGAAGGCGACGATGCGCGCCAGCTGCTGCTGGACGCCACCGGGTGGGATATTCCGGTCGAGGGCCTGCCGGACTGGACGCGCGGACTGGTGCTCGAGCGCAGCAGCGAATCGGCCGTGCAGCGTGACGCGCAGGGGCGCCCGCGCCGTCTGCAGCAGGACGGCTGGGACGTGCAGTACCTGGAATGGCAGCCGGCCTCGGACGACCTGCCGGCGTTGCCGCGCCGCATCGAAGCCACCCGGGGCGACGCCAAGGTGCGGGTGGTGATCGACCAGTGGGACCTGGCGCCGCAATGACGATGCCTGTGTCCGCCGCCGCAGGCGGCGCGTGGTCGTGGTGGCCCGCCCCGGCGAAGCTGAACCTGTTCCTGCAGATCACCGGCCGCCGGGCCGATGGTTACCATGAACTGCAGAGCGTGTTCCGCCTGCTGGCCTGGGGCGATCGTATCGGCCTGCGCCTGCGCGACGATGGCCGCGTCTGTCGTCAGGGCGACGGGCTGGCCGGCGTTGCCGAGGCCGATGACCTGGCCGTCCGTGCCGCGCTTCTTCTGCAAACTTCGGCCAATATCCGTCAGGGTGTGGACATCATCGTCGAAAAGACGATTCCCGCCGGTGGCGGCTTCGGTGGCGGGTCCTCGGATGCCGCCACCGTGCTGGTGGTGCTGAACCGTCTCTGGCGGGCGGGGCTCGATGACGACGCGCTGGCTGCGCTGGGCCTGCGCCTGGGCGCGGACGTGCCCGTGTTCGTGCGCGGGCAGACCGCCTGGGCCGAAGGCATCGGCGAGCGCCTGACGCCGCTGGCGCTGCCGCCGGCCTGGTATGTCATCGCCGACCCGGGGGTGCACGTGCCGACCCCGGCGTTGTTCGCGTCACCGGATTTGACGCGGGACAGCCCAGCAGCGAAAATAGGGGACTTCGCTTCCGGGTCCTTGCTCGGCAATGCGTTCGAGCCGGTGCTGCGCCGCCGTGAGCCTGCCGTGGAGGCAGTGCTCCGTGCGTTGAGCAGTATCGGCAGGGCGCGGCTGACAGGTTCCGGTGGCGGTTGTTTCGTCGAGTTTGCTTCGCAGGCTGCTGCCGAGCAGGGACGGGCGGAGTTGCCGAAGGAGTTGCGGGCTTGGGTAGCTGCGGGTGTTGCACGCTCGCCGCTGCTGGATGCACTCGAGCGACACCAGATTCAATGATGCAGGGGCGTCGCCAAGAGGCCCAAGGCACCAGGTTTTGATCCTGGCATTCGGAGGTTCGAATCCTCCCGCCCCTGCCACTTGCGGTTGTGACCGCGCCATCCAGCGCATCGCGCGGGACGCGGAACACGCCGCAGCAGTGTCGGCAGCATCAGGTGGCCTTGCGGTGCCTGTCGCAACTGGCACTGCAGTTGTCCGGTTTCCGCCACTCGCCCCCGCCCGAGACATTCACGATGCAAGATTCGCCGAACCTGCTGGTCTTTTCCGGCAACGCCAACAAACGCCTCGCACAGAACATCTGCAAGGAACTGGGGGTGCGCCCGGGCAAGGCACTGGTCTCGCACTTCTCCGATGGCGAAGTGCAGGTGGAGATCGAGGAGAACGTCCGCAAGCAGGACGTGTTCGTGATCCAGCCGACCTGCGCGCCCAGCGCGGAGAATCTGATGGAGCTGCTGGTGCTGATCGACGCGCTCAAGCGCGCCTCGGTGGCCAGCGTGACCGCCGTGGTGCCGTACTTCGGCTACTCGCGCCAGGATCGCCGCATGCGCTCCTCGCGCGTGCCGATCACCGCCAAGCTGGCCGCGAAGATGTTCAGCACCGCAGGTGCGGACCGGGTGCTCACCGTGGACCTGCATGCCGACCAGATCCAGGGCTTCTTCGATATTCCGGTGGACAACGTCTATGCGTCCCCGTTGCTGCTGGCCGACATCTGGCGCGCCTACGGCACCGAGAACCTGATCGTGGTGTCCCCGGACGTGGGCGGCGTGGTGCGTGCGCGTGCGGTGGCCAAGCGTCTGGATGATGCGGACCTGGCGATCATCGACAAGCGCCGCCCGCGCGCCAACGTCTCCACGGTGATGAACATCATCGGCGACGTGGAAGGCAAGACCTGCGTGATGGTCGATGACATCGTCGATACCGCCGGCACCCTGTGCGCCGCTGCCGCTGCCCTGAAGGCGCGCGGTGCGCTCAAGGTCGCCGCGTACTGCACCCACGCGGTGCTGTCCGGTCCGGCGGTGGACAACATCACCAACTCCCAGCTCGACGAACTGGTGGTGACCGATACCATCCCGCTGAAGGACGCCGCGCGGGTGTGCAGCAAGATCCGCCAGCTGAGCGTGGCGGAAATGCTGGCCGAAACGATGCGCCGCATCGCCTTCGGCGAGTCGGTCAGCTCGCTGTACGTCGATTGATTTTTCGCTCCCGCCGGCAACGGTGGGGGCATTCCGGGTGCTTCTGGTCGCGGAAGCATCTTCAAACCGCCACGCCGCAGGGTGTGGCACCAACCGAGTAGTCGAACATGTCCAAGACCCATGAAATCAAGGTCACCAAGCGTGAACTGCAGCGTAAGGGTGCGAGCCGCCGCCTGCGTCACGCCGGTGTGATCCCGGCCATCGTGTACGGCGGCAACGCCGAGCCGGTCGCCATCAGCCTGGACCACAACGAAATCTGGCTGGCCCAGCAGAACGAGTGGTTCTACGCCTCCATCCTGGACCTGAACCTGGATGGCAAGGTCGAGCGCGTGCTGCTGCGTGACATGCAGCGCCACCCGTACAAGCAGCTGATCATGCACCTGGACTTCCAGCGCGTGAACGAGAACGAAGCCCTGACCGCTTCGGTCCCGCTGCACTTCATCAACGAAGACACCTCGCCGGCCGGCAAGGCTGCCGACGTCGTGGTCACCCACGAACTGAAGGAAGTGACCATCACCTGCCTGCCGAAGGACCTGCCGGAGTCGATCGAAGTCGACCTGGCCGAACTGCAGGCCGGTGACATCGTGTACCTGTCCAACATCAAGCTGCCGAAGGGCGTGGAAATTCCGGCCCTGGCTGCCGGCAAGGACCATGACGATGCCATCGTCACCGCCAAGCACGGCAAGGAAGACGCGGCCGACGCCGAAGAAGCCGCCGCCGAGTAATGCCCTGCGGCGCCTGTCCTTCGGGGCAGGCGCCGCTTCTGGATGGAACGATGGCAGGATTGCGACTGATCGTCGGTCTGGGCAACCCCGGATCGGAACACGCCCGGACCCGGCACAATGCCGGGTTTCATTTCGTTGAGGCCCTGGCGGAAAAGGCAGGGGCGCGATGGAGCGTGGACAGCAAGCTGTTCGGCGAGACCGCCAAGGTCGAGATCGCCGGGCAGACGGTGTGGCTGCTCAAGCCCGCCACCTTCATGAACCTCAGTGGCAAGTCGGTCACCGCCGCGCAGCGGTTCTGGAAGATCGAGCCGGAACAGACCCTGCTGGCGCACGATGAACTCGACCTGGCGCCCGGCGTGGTGCGGCTGAAGTTCGACGGCGGCCATGGCGGCCAGAATGGGCTGCGTGACACCATGCGTCTGCTCGGCCACGGACGGTTCCACCGCCTGCGCGTGGGCATCGGTCATCCCGGCCACAAGGACCGCGTGGTGGGCTGGGTGCTGGGGCGCCCGGGCAAGGACGAGGAACTGCTGACCGCACGTGCCATCGACGAAGCGATCGATGTGCTGCCGCTGGCGGTGCAGGGCGATTTCAACGAAGCGATGAAGCGGCTGCACACCCCGAAGTAGGTTCCGAGAGGCATTGGCCAAGCATCGCGCGCGGTGCTTCACCAATCACTTTCACCCTGGAGAGTTGTCAAGATGGGTATCAAATGCGGCATCGTCGGCCTGCCCAACGTGGGCAAGTCGACCCTGTTCAATGCGCTGACCAAGGCGGGCATCGCAGCGGCGAACTTCCCCTTCTGCACCATCGAGCCGAACGTGGGCATCGTGCCGGTGCCGGATCCGCGCCTGAATGAGCTGGCGGCGATCATCAACCCGCAGAAGGTCATCCCGACCGCGGTCGAATTCGTCGACATCGCCGGCCTGGTGGCCGGTGCGGCCAGCGGCGAAGGCCTGGGCAACAAGTTCCTGGCGCACATCCGCGAAGTCGATGCGATCACCCACGTGGTGCGCTGCTTCGAGAACGCCGACGTCATCCACGTCAACAACAAGGTCGACCCGATCTCGGACATCGAAACCATCGATACCGAGCTGGCCCTGGCCGACCTGGACAGCGTCGAGAAGGCCCTGAACCGCGCCGAGCGCGCGGCCAAGGGCGGCGACAAGGAAGCAGCCGCGCGCAAGCCGGTGCTGGCCAGGCTGCAGGCGGCGCTGGCCGACGGCCGGTCCGGTCGTTCGGTGGGCCTGGACGAGGAAGAGAAGGCGCTGGTCCGTGACCTGTTCCTGCTCACGCTCAAGCCGGTGATGTATATCGCCAACGTGCTGGAAGACGGCTTCGAGAACAACCCGCACCTGGATGCCGTGCGCGCCCATGCCGCCGCCGAAGGTGCGCAGGTGGTGCCGGTGTCGGCGGCGATCGAGGAAGAGCTTTCGCAGCTGGATGACGAGGACCGCGACACCTTCCTGGCCGATCTGGGCCTGAGCGAGCCGGGCCTGAACCGCGTGATCAACGCGGCCTACAGCCTGCTGGGCCTGCAGACCTACTTCACCGCCGGCGTGAAGGAAGTCCGCGCCTGGACCGTGCGCAAGGGTGCCACCGCCCCGCAGGCCGCCGCGGTCATCCACACCGACTTCGAGAAGGGCTTCATCCGCGCCGAAACCATCGCGTATGACGACTTCATCAAGTACAAGGGCGAAGCCGGCGCCAAGGAAGCCGGTCGCCTGCGCCTGGAAGGCAAGGAATACCGCGTGCAGGAAGGCGACGTGCTGCACTTCCGCTTCAACGTCTGAGTTCCGCTGTTCGTTCCAGCACGACGCCCCGCCCTGCGCGGGGCGTCTGCGTTTGTGCCATCGCCGCGCGGCCTGGACATTTTTTCGCCACCCGTGGAAACGCCTGCGCAGTAACGCTCTGCCCGGGTTGTCCACATGAAGTCACCATCGCTCTCCACCCGGGGTGTGGAGAACTGCAGGGCAGGGCGCCGATGGCCACGACACGCACCTCCACACAGGCTGGCGTTTTTTTCGCCACCGCTCCGGAACGGTTGTGCGGCAGGCGTGTGCGGCGCTTATCCACACGTTGTCCGCGGCGCTTTCCACGGTCCATGTGGAAAAGCGCCGCCGTGTACTACCAGTGGTAGCGCAGGCCCAGCAGCGCACTGCTGCCGCGCCACGCGGCGTCGCCGCGCTCCAGCTGCAGCTCACCCCAGGCCGACAGGCCGTGCCGCAGCTGCAGCTGTGCGCCCGCGCGGGTACGCAGCACGCGTGCCGGCAGCACGCGGCCCATCTGCACGTGATCCATCCACAACGCGCTGCCGCTGCCGTGGCGGCGCTCCCAGTCCACCGCGGCGAACGGCTGCACGCGGGTGTCGCCGCTGCGCGCGTGCCCGTGCACGCGCACGCCCAGCCGGCTGCGCCACTGGCGCCGGTCATCCCACTGCACGGCGGTGCCGTTGGCTTCGTGGTGAAGTGCGGTGCGGGCGCGTACCGCGTTCGCGCTCAGCTGCACCTGCGGCTGCACGAACAGCGCCAGCGAGTCCCGCGTCGACAGCGCGAACGCGTGTCCGGCCTCCATCGAGGCCAGCCAGCCACGCGCGCCATCGCGCTCACGCGCCAGGCCTTCGCCCTGCACGCTGCCCTGCCACCGCGCCGCCTGCACCCAGCCATCCAGGTAGCTGCGCGCGTCGCCGTCCCCGCCGGCGCGCCAGGTGGCGTATACCCCGGCGGCCCGGCCCTGCAACCGTGCCTGTGCGGCGATGCCGGTGGCCGGCTGCCGCACGTGCTGCCGGCTGTTGCCATGGGCGACCATCACGCCCACCCGGGCGCCGTGCTGTGTTCCCCAGCGCGCCAGGTCGGTGCCTGCGTGGAGCACGTCGGCGCGCCCGCGTTCGTGCAGGGACACGCCGCGCTGTTGGCGGTGGTGACGCTGCTGCACACGCGCCCAGCCGGCGGCCACCGGCGCCGTGGAGGACGCTGCCGGCAGCGGTGCATCCCCGGCGCGCTCGTGCAGGGTGTGCTCGAACATGCGCAGGGCGGCCGCGCGGTTGGCCTGCCACGCGCCGGCCTCCGGGCGCAGCACGCCGTCACCCGGCCGCAGCGGGTCCGGCCGGTCGATCGGCGGCTCGATCGGCGGCTCCACCGGCGGTACGACGGGCGGCGTGACCGGGGGTGTGACCGGCGGCACAACCGCGCAGCCGGGGCCCTGCGGATCCTGCTCGCACGGCGTGCCTGGGAGCACCGAGCGCAGGTACCAGTGGCCATCGGCCGGGTTGCCGGCGCTGCCGTGGTGCAGGAAATACTCGTAGGCGCCGGCCACCGCCCGGCCCTGCAGCTGGAAGGTCGCCTGCGACGGTCCATCCACCTGCACCACGCGGATGCCCTGCGCGGTGGCCGCCCCTGCGCCGCCCGCGTTGCGTACCTGCAGGCGGGCGCTGCCGCTGGCGCTGCCACGGATGTGCAGCAGGTCGGTGGGCGCGTCATCGCCGCCCAGCCGGGTGGCCAGGCCGAACAGGCCGTTGTCGCCGTGGTAATCGCCTTCCACGGTCAACCGCCCGAAGCCGTTGCCGGCTGCCCCTGGCAGGTCGATCACGCCGGCATGCTGCAGGGTGCCCACCGAGGAGCCGCCGCCCAGGGACCAGTGCGATCCGTGCGCCGAGTGCAGTGCCGTGGCGTGCCGGCGTGCGTCGCCGTGCAGGGTGCCTCGCCAGTGGGTGCCGTCCTCCAGCCGCAGTGACAGCCGGGCCGAATCACTGTCCACCCAGATGTCACCGTCCAGCAGGCTGCGTGCCGCACGCACCTCGTAGCGGCCGGCGGCAACGCGGCTGCCATCGGTGAACACCGTGTCGCCCACGCGCAGCAGCGCGCCGCCGGGGTGGGCCTGGTTGATCCGGCTGTCGACCAGCGCCAGCGCGTGGTGGCCGCCCTGCAGGCGCAGCGCGGTGCCGGCCGGGGTGTCGATCCGGCTGTCGTGCAGTGTGGCGCGGTTCCAGTGGTCGCCGGCAACCGTCAGGTAGGACCGCCAGCCGATGGCACCGCTGCCCGCCAGTGCCAGGTGCAGCCCGTGTACCGGCGCCAGCGCGGCGGTGTTGACGTGGGCCACGCCGATCGAGCGCGCGCCCGTGCCGCGGATGTGCAGGTCATGCAGGTCTGCCTGCACGCGGCTGCCGCCCAGCAGTACGCCGGTGCTGTCCGCACCCTCCAGTGCCACCTCCAGGCCGCGTACCGCCAGCGCCGTACGCGTGCTGCCGGTGGAGCCGGTGGCGCGCACGGCGGTACCGCCGCCGCCGCTCACGGTGATCCGGCTGGCGTTCACTTCCAGCTGGCCGCCGTGCATCTCCACGGCATGGCGGCCATCGCCGCGTACGCTGATCCCGCTGGAGGTGACCGCTGCGCGCGAACTGTCGCTGGACAGCCACAGGGCCGCGCTGCCGGTACCTGGCGCGCTGTCCACAACGCTGCCGGTGAGCTGCAGCGCGCCCCAGCGGTTCACGTTGATGGCGATGTCGCCGCGTGAGCGCAGGTGGCTGTTTTCGATGAGGGCGGTGCTGTGCTGCTGGCGGACCGCATCGCCGAGCAGGCGCAGGCTGCCGGCATCGTTGTCCGCGCTTACCCGCCGCATCTCCAGCCGGGCGCCCGAGCCGATGTCGATGAAGCCGTTGCGGTACTCGCTGTCGAGCAGGGTCACCGTGGCATCGCCGCTGGCCAGGATGCCGGTGCCGGGACCGCCCTGCGCGGCGCCCAGGTCCAGCTGGCTGCGGCTGATCTCCAGACGGGCCCCGGCCGAGGCGATGAGCCGGGCCCGTCCGCTGCCGGCCAGCGTGCTGTTGGCCAGGTGCAGCATGCTGCCGCTGCCGGACGCATGTGCCAGCGTGCCGGCGCCTGCCAGGTGCAGGTCGTCCGCCATCAGCGTGGCCCCGGCATGGCTGCCCAGCAGTCCGTTGGCGCCGGGGCCAGCGGCGCTGATCCGCACGCCGCTGGCCTGCAGGTGACTCTGCGCACCGCTGGCGCGCAACGCCCAGCCACTGCCGCCCACCTCCAGGCGGGTGTCGGTGAGCCGCGCGCTGCCGCCGTCTTCCACCAGCACGCCGCTGGCCGGACCGTTCACGTGGACCTGGCTGTCGTGCAGGTGGGCATGGCTGGGGCCGCCGCGCACGGTGAGCGCCGCGCCGGGCCCGTCGTGGAGCACGGTTGCGTCCGCGAACGTGTGGTGGTTGCCATCGTCGATGACGATCGGCCCAGCCAGCTCGCTGGCCGCGGAGGGCAGTGCGGCGGCCAGGGCCAGACCGAGCAGGCACCGGCGGGGAGGGCAGGGGGTGCGCGCGGCGTGCGCGGAACGGCGTGGGGTCATCTCAACGGAAATCCTGTCTGCGGACGAGGCGCGCAACGCGCGCACGCCAGCCTCCGCCGTCGCGCGCCGGGCGTGCAGCAGACCGGTCCGAAATCAGCAGGTGCGCCCCTGCGCGGCCCACCCGACGCCATCCGGGCGCACTGACGCGGCCCCTCGCACCTTGGCAGGCACGTCCGGCCGAGCGTCCGTTCCGGCCAGAGCCTTGCGTATCAAGGGCTTTGCGACGAGGCGTTAAAAAAAGTGAAAAAGAGTGTTGACAGGTACCCCTGCGATCAGCAGAATTGCGGGCTCACCACCACACACCGCACCGCTTCGGCGGCACGGCATGGGGTGGTAAGGAGGGATACCCAAGCGGCCAACGGGGGCAGACTGTAAATCTGCTGGCTTACGCCTTCGGTGGTTCGAATCCACCTCCCTCCACCAGTTTCACGTTGTGGCAGATTCCCGGCGCGGGAGTAGTTCAATGGTAGAACCTCAGCCTTCCAAGCTGATGGTGCGGGTTCGATCCCCGTCTCCCGCTCCATTTGAACAAGAGCTTTGAAGATATTTCAGTTCATGCCATAATGCAAAACTCGCTCACGTAGCTCAGT
>ENA-UOXB01001152-UOXB01001152.1-bioreactor-metagenome-genome-assembly--contig:-NODE-1152-length-13037-cov-16.573101_pt1 | contig 13037 bp, 10 predicted proteins | sample MGYA00238158_ERZ761615 | MGnify/ENA primary metagenome ERZ761615 (study PRJEB28904, sample SAMN06267902) | bioreactor metagenome | isolation source: Joint BioEnergy Institute, California, USA... | reverse complement strand
GCGGAGATTGCGCGTACATCGATTGCCAATCGTGGCGCATTAGTGCTTGTGAAAGACCGCGCTGAAGCAGTTGAGCTGATTAATCAAGTTGCCCCTGAGCATTTAGAGCTTTGCTTAGATGAAGCACAGGAAATGGCTGAAGATATTCGCCATGCAGGCGCAATCTTTATGGGGCGTTATACGCCAGAAGCGATTGGCGACTATTGTGCAGGGCCCAACCACGTTTTGCCAACTTCAGGTACAGCACGCTTTTCCTCGCCGCTGGGTGTATATGATTTCCAAAAGCGTTCAAGTTTGATTATGTGCTCTGAGCAAGGTGTGAAAACTTTGGCGAAAACCGCGGATATCTTAGCGCAACAAGAAAACTTAGATGCGCATGCGCGTTCGGCACGTTATCGTTATCAATAATATAAATTTAGATCCCTCATTTGTTCAGTAATGAATGTTCCTCTCCCTATGGGAGAGGTTAGGAGAGGGGAAAATATTTAATTCAGTTTGGGACATCATAAACCTCTCCCAAACCCTCTCCTAGAAGGAGAGGGCTTATATAAAAGTAAGTTGAGTGCATAAATGAGATAGACAATGTTTAACATTACTACAGAACAAATGCGTTTTTGGAGTCCTGAAGTACGTGAATTAGAACCGTATGTGCCAGGCGAACAACCGAAAATTCAAAATTTATTGAAGCTCAATACCAACGAAAACCCATATCCACCCTCACCAAAAGTGGTGGAGGCTGTTCAAGCAGTCTTGGCAAACTCAGCAGATGTACTGCGTTTATATCCAGATCCAGATGCTTCTGCGTTAAAGCAGGCGATTGCGAAACAACAAAATGTTGCGGTTGAAAATGTCTTTGTTGGCAATGGTTCAGATGAGGTCTTAGCGCATATTTTTAAAGCTTTTTTTGTGCAAGAGCTGCCTTTACTTTACCCCGATATTACCTATAGCTTCTATCCTGTTTATAGCCAATTCTTTGGGGTCAAAACCAAAATTTTGCCACTCAATGATGACTTTGAAATTGTGGTGGATGACTATAAACAAGCCAATGGTGGCATTATTATCACCAATCCAAATGCGCCAACCAGTATAGATATTGGTTTGGCAGCAATTGAGGAAGTACTTCAAGCCAATCCAAATTCAGTGGTGGTGATTGATGAAGCTTATGTGGACTTTGGTGCTGAATCGGCAGTCAGTTTGGTGGAAAAATATGAGAACTTGGTGGTGTGCCAAACCACGTCTAAGTCTCGCTCACTGGCGGGTTTACGTGTTGGTTTTGCGATTGCTCAACCGCATTTGATTGCGGCACTTGAAGCGGTGAAGAATAGTTTTAACTCTTATCCGATGGACCGTTTTGCGATAGCCGCTGCGGTCGCTTCATTTGAAGATCAAGCTTATTTCGAAGCACAAAATCAAAAAGTAATTCAAAGCCGTGAACATTTGGTTGAACAATTGACCGCGCTGGGCTTTAACGTTTTGCCATCAAGTGCCAACTTTATCTTTGCATCATTGCCTAGCAAAGATGCAGGTGAATTAGCGGCTGAATTACGTGAACAAGGCATTATTGTGCGTTATTTCAATAAACCGCGTATTAACCAGTTTTTACGTATCACAGTTGGAACTGATGAACAAAATCAACGCTTAGTCGATACATTGAAAAATGATATTTTAAAATAAACTTTCAACAGTTTTGATCTTTGAAAAGTGAACCTTCATTGATGTGAAGGTTCACTTTTTTATTTTGGTTGCTATTCAGCGTCCGTTTGCACAAAAGTATTGAGTAAATTAAGCAGTGCTGAGACCTTGTCAAAACATTCTTGGTATTCAGCTTCACACTCTGATGCAATGGTAATTCCACCGCCAGCCCAAAGCGAAACCTCATCTTGGAATTTTTGAATAGAACGAATCAGAATGTTCCAAGAACCCGTACCATCGAAATTAAAATAACCCATTGAGCCACAGTACGCTCCACGTGGTGCACCTTCGAGTTCTTCAATAATCTGCATCGCTCGAATTTTAGGCGCGCCTGTAATAGACCCGCCAGGTAGCGCAGAGAGCAGCACATGAAAGGGATGAACTTCTGCTTTAAGTGTTGCTTCGACTTCGCTGACCATATGATGGACTTGATTAAAGCTTTCAATATTAAACAGTTTAGGTGTTTTGACGGAGCCTGTTTCTGCATAAACACTCAAGTCATTACGCAGTAGATCGACAATCATCACATTTTCAGCTTGGTCTTTTTCCGAAGCCATTAAGCGTTGTTTCGATTGTTCATCTAAGACTGGATCTGCAAAGCGCGGCATGGTGCCTTTAATCGGCTTGGTAATGATTTTTCGATGAGCTTGAAAATCAATAAACAACTCGGGTGAACAACTTAAGAGTTCAAAATCATCGATACGGAGATACCCCGAGTAAGGTGCATCGGTCAATTGCCAAAATGCTTCGATTGCACTTAGGAGTTGACCGTGTGCCTTGGCAGTGAACTCTTGTGTCAGATTGATTTGATAGCAATCCCCAGCTTTGATGTATTCCTGTACTTGCTGAAAGGCTTGTTTGTATTGGGTTTCAGTCCAGCGTGCTTGGCAGATCGATGCGAGTTGGAGTGGATGGCTTAAGGCCGATGGCTGGAATAAATACGATTCAATTTTGCGATAAATGTGTTCAGCTTGTGAATCACTACTGCAAAATAGCCAGCCTGCATCAGTCCATTGTAGATAACTACTGTATAAACCTAAAAATAGGCTTGGCTGTGACTTAATTTGAACCGGAACGTGTTGCTGGGCGGCATAATCATAACTGACGAATCCAATGAGTCCGCCACTAAAAGATGCTTCTTTTTGTTCTGAGCTTGGCTGAATATTACTGGAAATGTCTATTTCTTTGTCATCGTGGATGTAACAAAAATCCTGAGTGCGTTGAAAGAAAAAGTGCTGGTTTTTTTGAAAAACTTGATAACGCTCGGGTAAAAAAGCAATGACAGGTGCATCGACATTTTGTAAATAGACTAACTGTGTGAGCTCATTCAATGCCTGTAGTATATGAGATACAGAGAGGGTTGAATCACAAATTATCTTTTTAAATGATTGGCTTAGAGTCATGCTAACGCAAATAGGATTAAAAAATTCAGGCTATTTTACCTCATTGTACGTGTACGCATAGAGGAAATACCGTTTATCGGTAAGCTATGGATTGCGACCAACAGCAGTTGATCAAAAAATCACTCGCATATAACTTAGTTCAGGCAATGAAGTCACTCAAGGATAGATGTTAATACTGGGTCAAAATAAAAAAAGCAGTAGTTAACATCGAGTGATTGGTATCACAAAAATAAAGCTCTTAGGAGAGGAACAAGATGAAAATTATTACTAAACTTGCTTTAGTTTCTTCAATGGCAATCAGTGCAAATGCAATGGCAATGCAAGCAATGGATGACGCTTCGCTCAGTGCCGCTACAGGTCAAGATGGTCTAAATATCGGTATCGGTATTTCTAAAATCGAAATTGGTAAAGTCTTCGTTCACGATAATGATGGTTTAGCGACTACATCTCTAGGCGGTACTTCAACTGCTGGTGCTATCGTTATCCAAGGTAATGGTATAGCGGGCGATACGCTAGAAAATCACGGTATTATTATTGGTGCAAACTATGATAATGCAGGAGCATATTTGCTTCCATCTCGTAACTTAGCTGATTTGCAAATTGACACAGATGCAAACGGTGGTAATGCATTTATTAACATTGCAGCTCAAGTTTCAGGTTTAGATATTAAAATTGGTCAAATTGGTGTAGTTGCTTCGGCTGATGTTCCTACAACAGGAGCAACCTCTATCCGTCGTGGTGGTACAGGTACGGTGAATCCGATTTTAAGTGGTTTATCACTGAAAACAGGTCCAATGTCTGCAAACATCCAACTAGGTGCTGCACCGCAAGGCGCAATGATCCAATTAAATGCGACGATGGTTGGTGGTTTAGAAATTAAAAACTTAGGTATTTTAGATAATTCAACTAAAACAGCAACGCGTGCTGCAGGTGAAATCTTTGTTGAAAGCATTAAAGTTGCAGATGCAAATTCTCTAGATTTAACACTGAATCAAAAAATTAGTGTGATTGGTGAAGAGGGTGCGAATAAGGGCTATATTCGTATGATTAGCACAAGTGGCGCGCACGATACTTATGTTAAAGGTGTACATTTGGGTAGCCGTAATGCTGCATCTATTGGTGATGTAGAAGTTCAAGGTATGCAAACATACTTTAGTCCTGCTGCAGGAGTGTATACACCAGGTGCTGTGATTACTATTTCTGGTCACTAAAATTAGCCTTGAAGAAAGCGCGTGAATTCACGCGCTTTTTTTCTAAAATATATTCATAAAAAATGCAAAAAAGACTATTTTTTTTAGATAAAACACAGTATCTTCTTGAATGTATGGATATAGAGTATTAACTCTAAAAACAAAAAATGGGCGGGATGCCTATATTATTAAAAAAAGTAAAAAGCTATGTTAGAGATCGCATTAGGCTCAGCAATGATGTATTACTTTGCCACCGAAGCCTTTGATATTAAGAAAAAACCAGCGGAAGCGGTTTACTATACTGAAGTTTTAGACTCTCGAAATGCATCTTTTACCAGAATGCATCATGAACCTGTCCTAATTAACCCTGCTGTAGAAGACCAATTTCGAGGCATTGTCCGTCAAGCTTATGACTATAGTTGTGGTTCAGCAGCACTGACCACCTTAATCAATGGCTATGTCGGTGCTCAACTTACAGAACAACAAACCATGGATGGCTTGCTTCGCTATGGCGAATATGAGCGAATTATTGAGCGTCGTAGTTTTTCTTTATTGGACATGAAACGCTTTGTGACTGCACTTGGTTTAGAAAGTGGAGGCTACAAGGGGGAATTTGAAGATTTGGTCAAGCAAGGTCAACCTGCCATTGTTCCAATCTCCTATGCTGGTTTTAAACATTTTGTGGTGTATAAGGGCTATAAAGATGGACGGGTCTATGTTGCCGATCCTGCCTTAGGAAATATTAGTTTTGATGAACAACGTTTCAAGGATGTTTGGGAAAATAACACGTTGTTTTTAATTAATGTTCCGACTGAAATGCGTAAAAATATGTTGGCTTTACAGGAAGCCGATCTGCGACATGTAGATGATGCTACGGTCAATCGCTATGCACTCGTCGATATTCAATATCCGCAACACTATATGGAAAAAATAGCCGATCGTGCATCTACAATTCGCCTAGAGCGTAATAAAAATAAAGAGTCGGAATACTATGGACAGCCGACGTACAATTTTCTCAGGCTTTATTATAAAAACAAATAAAGTGTGAAAAAAATAAAACAAGAACAATGGTGTGGGTAAGGGACAATGATGAAGACATGGATGAATAAAACACTGCTCGCAGTGAGTGTGCAGATGATTCTTGGGGTGGCCTATGCTGCGGAAGAACCGAGCTTAGGAGGTTATGAAACAGTCGATGAAACTGTGACAGAACAAGCACAAGTTGGGTCGGATCAAACCACTGCGCCCGCACAACCAGAAAAGCCTGCATCTGTAAACACTGGAAGTGTTGAGCAAGCAGCGTCGTCTGCATTGCAACAGCAAGAGGGTGATGCAACTAAAGAGACCAACTTAGAAGAAGTTTTTACCTCAAATGAACGTCAGTATTCATTAATTAAACAAGGTGAGATTTCATCTTATTACGACATCGATTATACCTATTACCGAGATACTCAACTTGATTTAGAGATGGCACAAGGTCAGCTCTATCAACTGCGGGTACAAGAAAATGCAACACACAGTCTAACCAATACTTTTACGGCACAATATGGTTTAAGAGATAACTTAACGTTAACGGCATCATTGCCTTTGGTTGCCAAAACTGACTTATTAAAAGACACCTCTACAGCGGGTCTTGGGGACATTTCCTTTGGTGCACGTTGGGAACCGTTTCCACTCAAAGCTGGTCGTTTGCCTTTGATTTTATTTGGTAACGTTTCTACCAAAACTGGCGATAGCCCTTATGAAATTAATGCCACTTCAGACTTAGCAACAGGCAAAGGATATTATTCAGCAGGTGTTGGGGCAAGTACGCGTAAATATATTGATCCCGTGGTGCTGTTTGCATCGGTCTCTGCAAACTATGGTTTCAAAGAATCGGGCTTAGATCAGCGCCGTGGTAGTCGTGTGATTGAAGCGTTTGAACCAGGGATTAGTGGTGGTTTTGCCTTCGGTTTTGCCTATTCCTTTAACTATGATGTCTCAATGACGATGTCATACCAACAAAGTTTCAATACTGGGGCTGAATTTACTTACAGTTCAGGGGAAAGCTACTCTCCAGCAGATCAAACCAGTTCAACTTTTGCGATTTCCTTAGGTGTACGCGTTTCACCTGAAACAATTGTGAATGGGACGGTTGGCCTTGGTTTAACAGAAGATGCACCTGATGTCTCATTAGGGTTGTCTTTCCCATTAGATATTCTTGGTTTTGGAAAAAAGCTTAAATAATAGGGGAGTCGTATGAAAAATATCCGACTTAGCCCTTTGGTGTCTGCCATATTATTAACGGGCTATTCTAGTGTTACCTTTGCTGCTTTAGGACAAAACTTATCAGTTGATATTCGCTCTTTGGCAATGGGAAATGCAGTCACTGCTGATCCACCTGGAATCAGTGCCATTCACTTTAACCCAGCAGCACTGACCAAAATTGAAGGTTTGCAAACGGATGTGCAGGGTATTCTCGCTGATTTTAATATCGAGCGCGAGTTCTCTGTTCCCGCAGGTTATAACGTATTTGGCTATTCAGATGACCCAATTGTTTGTAATGATGGGCCTGAAGTTGATGCCGATATCTGTACCGACTTTAAAGGGCCAGTCCGCGGTGATGTTGAATACCCGAGCTTATATGTACCTGGTTTGAAGAAAATGGTGGACTTGGGTAAAGGTATGCCTGTGGCTGCCCCGACTGCGGGTATAGCATATAACCCGCCAGGCTCTAAAATGACATTTGCAACTGCCATGTATGCGCCATTAATTGCAGGATTCGGTGCGGAAGATGGCAATCCCGGTAACTTTATGGGACAACAAGTTGCGCTAGAACGGATCACTTATTTATCACCGTCTATGGCCTACCAAATCAATGATCAGCTTTCCATTGGTGGTTCAATTGGGATGTCTTATCAAGCTTTGGCATTAAAAAATGATTTACGTTTTCCCAATGAGTTGATTGGGATGCTGCGTATGATTGATGATGTCGTTTGTACCCCGTTCAAAGAAAACTCTGATGTGATTACCGACATTCTCTTGCTGGGCATGTGTAATGCTGAAGAGGGAATGAATCCTTTTGGGCGCTTTGGTCAACTCGAACTTTCAGCAGAACAGTCTCTGAGCCCAAGCTATAACTTGGGTGTGCTGTGGGAGCCAACAGAAGATTTTAGTTTTGGTGTAGTCTACCAAAGTGCTGCCAAAATGCGGATGAAAGGTAAATATCACATAGACAATGCTAAAGCACCACAAGAACTCATTAAGGGGTTGATGTCCTCCCCAACAGGGCAGATTCTGGCTGCAGTTTTAGGTTTTCCAAGTTCTGTACCAGCCAGTGAGTCGGGTCTGGTATCAATGGATTTAGAATATCCAGCACATTTCCAAGCGGGTATTAAATATAAACTTTTACCCGATTTACAAGTCAATGTTGATGTGGGATGGACCGACTATAAAGCATGGGACAAATTTAAATTTGAATTTGACCGTCAAGTTTCGGCGCTCAAAATTGCAAAATTGCTTTCAGCCAATATCTCCGATAGTAGTTTGGCTTTGCCTCTGGCATTTGAGTCACCGTGGAACTACGGTATTGGGATTGAATATTCAGCAACAGATCGTTTAAAACTCCGTGCAGGCTATGAGCCACGCACCAGTGCGATCCCTGATGATAAACGGAATACCATGGTACCAATTAACAATGCACGCTTGTTTGGTTTAGGTGTTGGTTATCGTTTTGATGCAGATACTGATTTAGATCTATCCATTGGTTTTTTGCAAAGCCGAGATAAAATTCCTGCAAATTCTAGTAGCTTAGCGAACCAAACTGGGGTAAATAATATTTTATTAAACCCGTATGCAGGTTTAAATGTAAAAACAGATACAACCATTACGATTTTAGGGTTGAACTATAGAACACGGTGGTAAGCACATTGAATACAATAAAAAGGATTTTATTGCCCTCATCACTATGCTTATTGGGTTGGATTTCGAATGCAAGTTTTGCGGGAGAGTTTTTTACGATTATTGGTCCAGATGGTAGACCGATGGTGGTACAAGGCAAAGCCAGTGAGTCCCCAGAAAAGCAAGTGAAACAGGGCCGTAAGCAGGAAGAAAAGGAAACGCATGAAGTCTCTGAGGTCAGAGTACCAGTACTAATGCCCGCTCAGGAATTTGCACCACAGCCGATACAGCCTGTAACCGAAATGAAGGCTCATTTACCAGATACAAAGCCTGCGCCAAAAAAGAAACTTTCTGCTGAGAAGCAAGTCACTTCTTCTACAGTGATTCAGGCTGAGCGTCCATTCAGCAAAACTGAAACCAAAGTGCTGGTTCAACAAAAAGTGATTGAAACCACTCAGCAGATCCCGCAAGCCCCAGTGAGTAGTACTCAAACCATTAAGCCTGCATTAACGTCTCAAAGCATAACTCATACGGATTCGGTAAGTGCAGAGAAATCAACTGCATCCTCAAGCATGTTTAATCAAATGGATGGAACTGATTACGTTCGCAATGAATATTTAGAAGACCGTGAATTTAACTTAGAAGGCAAACGCCGTTTTTATACCATGCCTGAAGGGGTGATTGATCATAAAACTGGAGCGACTCGCTTTCAGGTCATTGAGCGAGAAAAAGGGGTGAGTAAATCTGTCCTGAACGCTATTTTTAAACCAAAGCAAAAAGAAAATTTAGCACCGATTGCTTTAGCATCGACCTATTACCGAATGTCACAACAAGACACGATCGATAGCTTAGGACAAAGCTGTTTTAAGGATAAAAAGCTGAAAAAAGCAAAAAGCTTACAAGCCAATCACGATATTAATGTTTGGCCGAAAAAGCCGATCAAAGAAAATTTTGAATTTGAAATCATCAAAGTGGACAGCAATATTCAAAATATTCAATTAAATTCGTATGCATCTACACAAAATGATCCCACATTTTATTGGCCTTTTGCTGTGTTCTTAGACCAAAATGCCTGTGTGCTTGAAGGGGTAGGAGGGTTTAAAAATGATGAAAATTCACCCTCTATGCTATCGCATGAAATGATCGCAGGTATTTTACATGTACCTGAACAAAGTCATTATTTATTGTTGACACCACTCTCTTCTGCTGTAGATGTCGAACATAAAGTTCTAACCAATCACGGTCAGTTAAAATTAATCGCAATTCGCTAAAAATAAATAGAGTATGAAAATGAAAAAACAAATTTTATGGCCATTTACCTTGTCGACATTGGTTGTTGCCTTAGCTGGTTGTGGTGGAGAAAGTGCCAATGTGAATCCAGAGCCGAATCAAGTGAATTCTGTCAACGGAAGCTGTTTGCTGAAAGATAAAAACTGTGTTGAGTTTGCCTTGGATTATCCAGTTGATGGGATTAACTTTGTCTGTAGTAGCGACCCCGATAATACGTATATGACTTTGATGGAGCCGAAAACCAATGCGGCAACAGGCCGATGCTCTGAAGGGGACAAAATTCACTTCTTGTTGACTGGAAGTTCGGATAAACAAGTCGAACTCGGTACCGTTCCTTTGTCTGAAATTGGCAATGTGAGTACGGTTTCAGCCTCACTGCCACGCCTTAGTATTTTAGATATGGCAAAAGGGTTAAATGGTGGAACGGCTGCAACCAGTTTGAGTCCAAACGATAAGACCGTAAAAATTGCGATGGCTTTGGCGAAAATTTTTCAAGCTTTAGGTCTAGAGCGTGGTGCTGGGGTGGTTGGAGATGTACAACCTTTTGGTATTTTAGCCTCTAAAAAAGCAGACTTATCACTCCTCTTGGCATCAATTAGTGCTGAAGATTATGCATCAGGAGCATATGTCGATAAAATCCGACCATGGATTGATGTCAGTCAAGTCAGCAATGAGGATGCTTTTAAAGTGGTCCAAACATTGGTGCTCATGAATAACTCTGCCACCTATCAAGCGGACTTCCCGATTTTTGCAAATGCCCTATCGGACAAGACAGGGATTGGTTTACCGCAAGGCTTATATGGTTGTAATGCTACAGACTGTAAGACTAGTCCTGCTAATCTTCGTCATTTAATTGGAAGCTTTATTATTCTAACGGATCGACAAGGTTATACCTTTGGTTCAGGTGTACAGTGGCGTGGGCCATTAAAAGAACAATTAGGCAGTGATTTGGCAACCAGTGTGACGGTCGATTTACTGAAAAATATTGAACCTGCCAAAATGAATGCTTTAGCACAAACGTCTTGGATTAACCCCTTAACTAAAAGTATTCAGCAACCATTTAAGTTTAATCTGACAGATCCAAATTCGGATGATTTCACCATTACCCAAGGCAAGCTGTTTAATGACTATCTAATTGCAGGGACGGAAAAATTTTATAAGCAATTAACCAAGGATCCAAATGCTAGCCCATCATCCTATGGTTTATGGCAGCAAAACTATGGCACAGATACTTTCAAAGGTTCATTTGATGCCTTTAAAATTTTTCCAATTGGCTATTTAGATAATGATGTATTTAAGTCTAAGAGCAATGTAGCGGCTGGGCAGAAGTATATTTTTCCACTGTATGCCAACTTAATTTTTAAGGCAAAAAACTCTAGTGATAGCGTAGCCTTAGGTATTGCAATTGATGAGTCGGGAGATATTCGTACTGATATGCAGTCCGCTAGTAATAAAACGACAGCATGTACACCGCTACTAACAACGGGTGCAACCTTAACGACAGATAACAATCAAGTACAGTACCGAATTGGAACACTGGGTGCGACAGATACTTCAAATAAAGCGGTAACCTTCCGTATCCTCTTGGCAAATCCTATCTTTGATAAAATTGATGGCGCAGTTATTGGCGCAAATACCAATATTGTGAGTGATGTGAATAGTGAAGGAAAACAGACCTCTACAGTGATTGGTGGGGCACGCGTTAATCTCGGTAATTTATTGTCTGCCAATGTTAATGAAAGTGCTTATATTTCCCTCAGTGATTTTTCTGGTGCAGGGGTAAAGTGGACCAATATCTATAAGGCGTATTTGAGTAACTATTATGAAAAAAATGGCATTGCCAATCAAGCAGCCGCAGACTTCCGTGAAGGCGAAGTTTCAATTGAAATTGCTGATTGCTATAAAGTGTTAGCAAAATAATATCGTTGTAAACACAAAAAAGCCCATCATCGATGGGCTTTTTGATATTAGGCAACATTAACCTGTATGGTCTAAGCGTGTACCTAGGGTTTCGAGATGAAGATTAAATTGATTACTTTTACGGTCGGCAAAATAGTGACGTAAGGTATGTTCGACACTAGGGAAAGCCAGTTCTGACCAAGGAATTTCATCTTCTTCAAATAAACGACATTCAATGCTTTCTTCGCCAGCACCGAATTTTCCATCCACTAAGTTCGCTTTAAAGAGCACATAAATTTGACCAATACGCGGAATATTGTACATGCAATATAGCTGTTCAATTTCAACTTCCGCTTCAGCTTCTTCACGGGTTTCTCGTGCAGCACCTTGTTCCATGGTTTCAAACAATTCCATGTAACCTGCTGGTAAAGTCCATAGCCCATAACGCGGTTCAATAGCGCGGCGGCATAACAATACTTTATTTTCCCAAAGTGCGAGTGCGCCACAAATCACTTTAGGGTTCACATAATGAATAGAACTACAAGAGGTGCAAACACGACGCAATTGATGGTCGCCAAGAGGGATTTGTTCTGTTGTTTTTTGTCCGCAATTGCTGCAAAAGTCCATATTCATCATCAATGATAAAGTTCAGACTCAGCATAACTTAAAAATTAAATTTTGGCATCATTTCTCTTTTTTCAGTATCAAATTCAGCTATGATGAAAAAAAGAATGATGGGGACGACGTTCAATGGATGAACATTCATTAACACGCATACTGCAGCAACAGTTACGGTTTTCAAGCAAAATTAAATCGGCAGATGCAGCTGTGTTAATCGCGATCACCAATGAAGACAATCCCAAAGTTTTACTGACCCGCCGCTCTGTTTACCTATCTAATCATGCTGGTGAAGTGTCTTTTCCTGGCGGAAAAAGAGATCCGCAAGATACCAGTAATATCGTGGTTGCCTTGCGTGAAGCTTATGAAGAGACCGCATTGAATCCTTTTGATGTACAGCTGCTCGGTGATTTGCCGATGCAAAAGGCCCGTAATGGCATGCTAGTCAAACCTGTGGTCGGGCTGATTCCGCCTGAAGTCGAATTGGTTGCCCAGCCGACAGAAATTGATCGTATTTTCTTTGCATCACTCAAACAGCTGATGGAAGTGCCTGCGGTGCCTTATGAAGTTCGTTTTGCCCATCAATCTCTCTATTTTCCGAGTATGCGGGTGGAAAATGAAATTGTTTGGGGGCTGACAGCACGTATGTTGGTTGCATTATTTCAATATGGTTTGGGCTACCATAAAGAGTGGCCATTTTTAGTCAATTCACCGACTTTTCGGTTCCCAAAGTAAGTTGAGTATTTTAAGGAAAAAATATGTTGTACAAATTTAAAGGTCATGCCCCACAGGCAATGCATCAACCATGGAATGGCTGGGTTGCGGAAAATGCTACAGTGATCGGTCAAGTCGAATTGGGGCAGCAGGTTAGTATTTGGTTTGGGGCGGTCGTACGTGCAGACAATTGCAAGATTCGTTTAGGTGACTTTACCAATATTCAGGAAAATGCGGTTTTACATACCGATGCTGGGATTGAAATGAATATTGGCAATTATGTCACGATTGGGCATCAAGCCATGTTGCATGGTTGCACAGTGGGGGATAATAGTCTGATTGGGATTAATGC
>ENA-UOXB01001151-UOXB01001151.1-bioreactor-metagenome-genome-assembly--contig:-NODE-1151-length-13043-cov-7.496073_pt1 | contig 13043 bp, 7 predicted proteins | sample MGYA00238158_ERZ761615 | MGnify/ENA primary metagenome ERZ761615 (study PRJEB28904, sample SAMN06267902) | bioreactor metagenome | isolation source: Joint BioEnergy Institute, California, USA | place... | reverse complement strand
TTCCGCTCATCATGAGCTCCGGCGGCAACTCCGGTTCACAGGCGACCTCGCTGCTTATCCGCAGCCTGGCGCTGCGCGAACTGCGCCTGCGCGACTGGTGGAAGGTGGCACTGCGCGAGCTGCCCACCGGCATGGTGCTGGGTACCCTCCTGGGCGCACTGGCGATGACCCGCATCGTGGTCTGGCAGCTGGGGGGACTGCATGACTACGGTGAGCACTGGCTGCTGCTGGCCTTTACCGTGGCGGCCGCGCTGGTGGGCATCGTGACCTTCGGTTCGTTGTCCGGCTCCATGCTGCCCTTCCTCCTCAAGCGCCTTGGCTTCGACCCGGCGAGCGCATCGGCGCCCTTCGTCGCCACCCTCGTTGACGTCACCGGACTGGTGATCTACTTCAGCATCGCCGCCACCCTCCTCCGCGGCACCCTGCTGTAAAAAAGGGGACGGAGGGGATTAAGTCGCACATGGCCCGCAACAGGCTGGATGCGACTTAATCCCCTCCGTCCCCTTTTTTGCTCTACTAGCGGCATGAGTACTTACAACCTGCAGTCCGTGTTCCGCCCGCAGTCGGTGGCCGTGATCGGGGGCAGTCCCCGCGACCGGTCGGCTGGCCGCGCGGTGATGCGCAACCTGCGCGGGGCGGGGTTCGCGGGCAAGGTGGCGTGGGTCAACCCGCGTCACGCCGAGATCGATGGCCTGCGCACGGTCAAGCGGCTGAAGGACCTGGACTGGGTGCCGGAACTGGTGGTGGTGACGGCGCCGGCCAGCATCGTGCCGCAGGTGATCGCCGATGCAGCGGCATTGGGCGTAGCCGCGGCGATCATCCTGACCGCACACCTCGGCGAGGGGCCGGGTTCACTGGCTGCGCAGGTTGCAGCCAATGCGCGTGCCAAGGGGCTGCGCATCCTCGGTCCCCACTGCCTGGGCGTGATCGCACCGCATGCGCGCCTCAATGCCAGCATCGCCGCCCACGTGCCGCAGGCCGGCGACCTGGCGCTGGTGTCCGAATCCAGCGCGATCGCTGCTGCACTGGTGGAGTGGGGCGTCGCACGCTCGGTAGGGTTCTCTGCCGTCGTGTCGCTCGGTGACACGATGGATGTCGATTTCGGTGACCTGCTGGACTACTTCGCCAGTGACTACCGGACCCGCGCGATCCTGCTGTACGTGGAACAGATCAAGGACGCGCGCAAGTTCATGTCCGCCGCCCGGGCCGCCGCGCGTTCCAAACCGGTGATGGTGGTGAAGTCCGGCCGCGCCGAACGCATCATGCCGGGCAACGACACCCACGTGCAGGCGCTCGCGCGTGCCGACGACGTGTACGGGGCTGCCTTCAACCGTGCAGGACTGCTGCGCGTCAGCGCGCTGGACGAGCTGTTCACCGCAGCCGAAACGCTGGGTCGCCTGGGTTCGTTCCCGGGTCGCCGGCTGGCCATCCTCAGCAATGGCGGCGGCGTCGGCCGGCTCGCGGTCGACCAGCTCGCCGCGCTGCGCGGCACCCTGGCGTCGCTGTCCGACGCGACCGTGCGGCAGCTGGATGCCGTACTGCCCCAGGGATGGTCGCGCGACAACCCGGTCGACATCGTGGTCGACGCCGACGGCGAGCGCTACGCGGCTGCGATCGAAGCGTTGCTGGCCGACACGGAAAACGACGCGCTGCTGGTCGTCAACGTGCCGACTGCCTTCACTTCCTCGGCCGATGCGGCCCAGGCCCTGGTGCGCACCCTTGCCGTACGCCCGCGCCATCAGCGCGACAAGCCGGTATTCGCGGTCTGGCTGGGCAATGACGAACAGGCCACGGCCACGCTCAACGCCGCGCGCATACCCACGTACCCCACCGAGGCCGAAGCCGTGCGCGGCTTCCAGCATCTGGTGCGCTACCGCGACGCGCAGAACGCACTGATGGAGACGCCGCCGAGCCTGCCGGAGGACTTCGTCGTGGATGCAGCCGGCGCACGGGCGATCGTCGATGCGGCGCTCGATGCGGGGCAACGCTGGCTGGATCCGTTGGCCACCCATGCGCTTCTGCAGGCCTACGGCATCCCCTCCGCGCCGGTGCTGCACGCCCGTGATGCGCACGAAGCGATGGACCTGGCACAACCCCTGCTGGAGCAGGGCGCCAGCGTGGCGCTGAAGATCCTGTCGGCAGACATTCCACACAAGTCCGAAGTGGACGGCGTGCGCCTGAACCTATCGACGCTCGCTGCCGTGCAGTCGGCGGCCAGCAGCATCCTGGCGCGCGCACGCGAACTGCGTCCGGATGCACGCATCGACGGCCTGCTGGTGCAGCCGACCATCGTACGGCCGAAGTCGCGCGAGCTGATCGCCGGCATTGCCGACGACGCCACATTCGGTCCGGTCATCGTGTTCGGCCGCGGCGGTACCGCCGTGGAAGTCATCAATGACAAGGCGCTCGCACTGCCGCCGCTGGACCTGCGGCTGGCGCATGAGTTGATCGGCCGCACCCGCGTTTCGCGCATCCTCAAACCGTACAGCGACTTCCCTGCTGCCGACGAACGCGCGGTGGCGCTGGTGCTGGTCAAACTCGCGCAGCTGGCAGCCGACATCCCGGAGATCCGCACGCTCGATATCAATCCGTTGCTGGCCGACCGCGACGGCATCCTGGCGCTGGATGCGCGGGTTGCGGTAGCCCCCTCGCGCATCCTGCACAAGGGCCGGGGCCATCCGCGTTTCGCCGTGTTCCCGTATCCGAAGGAGTGGGAGCGCAGGCTGGCCCTGTCCGATGGCAGCACGGCATTCGTACGGCCGGTGCGCCCGGAAGATGATGCGCTGTTCCGTGCGTTCTTCGCACGCGTCAGTGATGAAGACCTGCGCCTGCGCTTCTTCCAGGCGGTGAAGCATTTCAGCCATGAATTCATCGCCCGCCTGACCCAGCTCGACTACGCACGATCCATCGCGCTGGTGGCCATCGACCCGCGCAGTGGTGACATGCTGGGCGCAGTGCGCCTGCACGCCGACGCGGATTACCATCGTGGTGAGTACGGCATCCTGATCCGCTCGGACCTGAAGGGTCACGGCATTGGCTGGCGGCTGATGACCATCATGATCGAGTACGCGAAGTGGCTGGGCCTGGATGTGGTGGAAGGCCAGGTACTGCGCGAGAACAGCACCATGATCGCCATGTGCCAGAGCCTCGGCTTCAGCACCCGGCTGGATCCGGACGATTCCACGGTGATGATGGTCAGCCTGCCGGTACAGCAGGTGTCGCCGCAGCTGCTTGAATGACGCGGCAGCGGCGGTAGCGCCGGCTACAGCCGGCCGGCTATGCCGCTCCGGCGGACGATCACATCGCGGGTGACCGGACAGCCGGCTGACACCGGCCCTGCAGGCCAGGAGTGCGATGCGATAATGGAGCGCATGAACGCGCGCATTCCCCTGCTCCTGCTGCCGGGCCTGCTCAACGATGCCGAACTCTGGCGCGGGCAGATGACGGGCCTGGCCGACATTGCCGATTGCACGGTGGGGGATCTGACGCAGGGCACCACAATGCAGGCCGTTGCCGACGCCGTGCTGGCCCAGGCGCCCCCGCGTTTCGCCTTGGCCGGTTTTTCGCTCGGTGGCTTCGTTGCACAGCAGATCCTGCGTACCGCACCGCAGCGCGTGCTGCGGTTGGCGCTGGTCGACACCGCCTTCCAGCCCGATACACCGGAGCGTGCAGCCCAACGGGCTGCCCAGGTGGCCAGCGTACGCTTGCCAGGACGGTTCCAGGGCTTCGGCAACAGCTTGATGAAAAGCTACATCGACGCATCGCGGTTGGGCGATCACGCGCTCATCCAGCGCGTGCGCGACATGACCGCGCGACTCGGCGCCGATGTCTTCCTGCAGCAGAGTGGGCTCGGCCGGGCCGACGGCAGCGAGGTGCTGGCCGCCTACCGTGATCCGCTGCTGATCGTCTGCGGCTGCAACGATCGCATCACCCCGCTGTCGATCAGCGAGGCGATGCAGGCGCTGGCACCCCACGCAACGCTTGTGGCCCTGCCGGACTGCGGCCACCTGTCACCCATGGAAAAACCGGACGAGGTCAGCGCTGCGATGCGGCACTGGCTGCTGGCACCGTAAGCATCAATCCCAGGCGGGCGCGATACCCTCGGGGTTGGCCAGGCGATGGCCACGGTCCAGTGCCGCGATGCGCTCCATGTCCTCTGCGTCCAGCTGCAAGCGCACCGCGTCGAGGTTGCCGGCGAGGTTCTCGCGCCTGGTCGACGAAGGAATCACTGAATACCCCTGCTGCAGGGCCCAGGCCAGCGCGACCTGGGCCGGCGTGGCCTGGTGGCGACCCGCGATGGCCTGGATCACCGGGTCCCGGATGACCTCGCCGTAGGCCAGGCTCATGTAGGCAGTGACGTGGATGCCCTGTTCCTTCAGGAAAGGCACCAGCAGGCGGTTCTGCAGGTAAGGGTGGACTTCGACCTGGTTGGTGGCGATCTCCGCCGCGCCCAGGATGCCGATCGCGCGACGGGTCTGTGCGATGGTGAAGTTGGAGATGCCGATGGCGCGGGTCAGGCCCTGCGCCTTGGCTTCGGCCAGCGCACCCAGGTAGGTCTCCATGGACACGGCGTCGTCCGGCGACGGCCAGTGGATCAGGGCCAGGTCGACGCGGTCGGTGCGCAGCTTGTCCAGGCTGGTGCGCAGGCTGGAAAGCAGGGCGTCGTGGTTGAAATCGGTGATCCAGACCTTGGTGGTCAGATACAGGTCGTCGCGCGCCACGCCGGCGTCGGCGATGGCCTGGCCGACCTCGGCTTCATTGCCGTAGATCTGTGCCGTGTCGATGGCGCGGTAACCAACCTCGAGTGCGGTGCGCACCGAGTCGATCGCGGCCTGGCCTTTCAGGCGGAACGTACCAAGGCCGAAAGCGGGAACAGTCATGGGGGAACTCCAGCAGGGGAACGGAAGAGGGTAGGGCAGCGGCCGTGTGCATGCGGGCAACACGGCGTTCCGGGGGTGTGTGGGGCCAAACCTTCAGTGCGCGGTGACGGCGATGCCATCGACTCGATCGGCGACACCGTCGCGGCGATCCAGCCGACCACTCAGCACGGTCAGCCCCAACGCGCCGAGCACCACCAGCGCGCCCAGCCACGGCGTATGCATCAGGCCGATGTGTTCGACCACCAGACCGCCCAGCGACGCCCCCAGCGCGATGCCGATGTTGAATGCGGCGATGTTCAGCCCGGACGCGACGTCGGTGGCCTGCGGCGCATGGCGCTGCGCCTGCGTGACCACGTACACCTGCAGTCCCGGCACGTTGCCGAAGGCCACCGCTCCCAGCGCCAGCACGGTCAGCAGCACCAGCCAGGGGCTGTAGGCAGTGAACGTCAGCACCAGCAGCACCAGCGCCAACAGCGCGAAGATGCGCTTGAGCGCGGGAACCGGTCCCAGCCGGTCGGCAAGGCGGCCGCCCCAGACATTGCCGAACGCCACCGAGACGCCGTAGACCAGCAGTACGCCGCTGACCGCGTTGGCGGAAAAGCCGGTGACCTGCTGCAGGATCGGTGCCAGATAGGTGAATGACAGGAAGGTGCCGCCATAGCCCAGCGCGGTCATCGCATACACCAGCAGCAGCCGTGGCTGCGCCAGTACGCCCAGCTGCTGGCGGAAGGTGGCTGGTGCGGCCTGCGCCAGGTGGCGGGGAACGAACAGCAGGCTGCCCAGCAGGGCCAGAACGCCCAGTCCGGAAACCGCCAGGAAGGTCGCACGCCAGCCCAGGTGCTGGCCGATGAAGGTGCCCAGCGGCACGCCGGTGACCAGCGCGACGGTCAGGCCGGTGAACATGATCGCAATGGCACTGGCCGCCTTGTCCCGTGGCACCACCGAGGTCGCGATGATCGAACCGATGGAGAAGAACACCCCGTGCGCCAGCCCGGTCAGGATGCGTGCGACGATCAGCGAGCCGTAGCCCGGTGCCAGGAAGGCCACCAGGTTGCCGACGGTGAACACCAGCATCAAGGCCACCAGCAGGGTCTTGCGCGGCACGCGGCCGGTCAGCGCGGTCAGCACCGGCGCACCGATGGCCACGCCAAGCGCGTATAGCGACACCAGCAGGCCGGCCGAAGGCAGGCTGACCCGCAGGTCGGCGGCGATGGTCGGCAGCAGGCCGACGATGACGAACTCGGTCGTGCCGATGGCGAAGGCGCCCAGGGTAAGCGCCAGCAGGGCAAGGGGTATGCCACGGATCATGGAGGGAGCCGGATGAGGAAGAGGGGCGCAGTCTGCGCCGACGATCCTTGCTGAAAAACCACCTTGGCCGTCAATCACTATTGCCTTCTGGTCAATAATGCGGGAATGAAGATCACCCTCGACGAGATGCAGGCGCTGCTTGCCGTCATCGACTGCGGCACCTTGAGCGCGGCCGCCGGGCAGCTGGGGCAGACCCCGTCCGGCATCAGCCGGGCGCTTGGCCGCCTGGAGGAAAAGCTGGGCACCACGCTGCTGACCCGCACTACCCGGCGCCTGCACCTGACTGAGGAGGGCGTGGCCTTCGTGCGCCAGGCACGGCAGATCCTCGATGCGGTGGAATCAGTCGAAGAACAGATGGCTGCGCGGCGCGAGCGACCGGCGGGCCGGCTGCGCGTGGATGCGGCCATGCCCTTCGTGCTGCACGTGCTGACACCGCTGGCGCGGGACTACTGCGCGCGGTACCCCGACATCCTGCTGGAGCTCAACAGCTCCGAGCGCTACATCGACCTGCTGGAGAAGCGCACCGATCTGGCCATCCGGATCGGCCCGCTTGAAGACTCCACCCTGCACGCCCGACTGCTCGGACGCAGCCGGCTGCAGGTGCTGGCCAGTCCGGCCTATCTGCAGCGCCACGGGGCGCCACAGGACGTGGCCGCGCTCGCCGGCCACCCGTGCCTGGGCTTCAACGAACCGGAGTCGCTCAACCGCTGGCCACTGCCCGGTACGGACGAGGGCCAGCTGCGGATCCATCCGGCCATCGCCGCTTCCAGCGGGGAAACCCTGCGCCGGCTCGCCGTGGAAGGGACCGGCATCACCTGCCTGTCCGATTTCATGACCGAAGCCGATCGCGCGTCCGGTGCGCTGGTGCCGGTACTGGCCGCACACACGCTGGACGTGCACCAGCCCATCCACGCGGTGTACTACCGCAACACTGCCGTCTCGGCACGCGTGCGCTCGTTCGTCGACCACCTCCAGGAGGCGATGTCCCACGCTGGCTGGAAGCGCTGAGCGGATGCGTGGAATCCGGTAGCAGGGGACACGTCCACGCCCGAACCTGAAGGCCCCGGCCCGCGCAGGGCCGTCACCGGCGCCTGCATGCCCATTGCCCTGCCGCCTTCAATGCCGTGTGCTGCCGTCCATTCCCGCGATCCGGGACGCTGGCTGCAGCAGCAGGCTGCCGCGCTGCTGCCTCGCCAGCGCACCGCCTGCGTGCGCAACGCGGCCGGTTGGCCGGTCGCGCGACCATCGACCTTTCACGCGCAGGAGGCCTGCGCGGTCGCCGATGCGGCGGGCGCCGAGCTGATCGGCTGGGGAGCTGCACTGGGGTTTGCGCGGCTGCTGGCGGCTGCCGATCAGTGGGTGCCGGGCTGCGCCGTTCCCTATGTGGCGTACCAGGCGTACCAGGCGCTGTCGGCAGCTGGCCGTGGCGACCTGCTGCGCACGCTGCAGACCCTTCCGATTGGCGCGCTGGTGCCTGAAGCGCTCGCCTGCCAGCTCGGCGCCTGGCTTCGCACGGTGCTGCCAGCACGCTTCGGCACGGCGCTCGGCCATCCGTCGATCGTGATCGGTCTCGCCTGCTGTGCGCTGTTGCATGCCCTGCTGCGCCCGGGTGCCGCACGCCCCGTGCAAAGCCGAAGCGGGCGCCTGCTGCTGCAGCTGCTGCGGATGCTGCGCGCCGGCACGAACGTGCTTGAGGGGCTGCAGTCCCTGTTCAACGCCGGCTGCGTGCCGCTGGATGCCACGCGTCGCCTCGTCGGTCCCCCGGTGGGCACGCACCAGCGGCCGGGCGTGGGCGGCGGAGTGGCTGCGCTGCCGCTGCCTGCGACGGCAGTTCCCTGGTCGGGATGCCTGCCCTCAGGCTGCAGCCTGGCCCCGGCACAGGCGTCGACCACGGTTGCCGGCCTCGCGCCGGCATCGGCATCGACAGCGGACGCGCGCCACCCCTCCATCCCCCTGGCGCGCAGGGGCAAGGCAGGGGGGCGCAGCGCTCCGGTACCGAAAACGCCCCCGTCCTCGCCGGCGCGCGGCGGTGTGCTGTCGCGGCCATTGTTCAAGGTGTCCCGCATCGTGCCGCGCCTGCGCGCCCACGCCGGCGCACCTGCGGCGGCCAGTGTCGGCAGTGGCGCGGGCGGTGCCGCCGATGGCGGCGGCTTCGGTGCCGTCGGAGGAAACGTCGGCAACCCGGAGCAGGAAAGCCGCTACGGCGTGCGGTCCGGCAAAAAGGCAAAGCCCTTGCGGCCAGCGGTCGTCGCGACGCCGACGCTGGCCGCCGCGCGCAAAGGACGCGCGCGCGCCTCGCAGCCACCGCAGCGCGAGCCCGCCCAGCTACCCCGGGCAGAAAGCAGGACGGCCGCCACGCCGGTCGCAGTGCATGAGGCGATGGCACCGCAGTGCGTGCGCTTCCGCAATACCCGCGATGCGCTGCGCCAGGTGCGGCAGGGCCGGTGGGTGCCCACCCCGCTGCGGTTCTGCATGCATGATCGGGCCCGCGCCGCATTCGCCCATGTTTTCGACGAACCACCGCACGATCAGCGCCAGCGCGACTGGATGGTGACCCTGCCCCTGCGTGAGCGCATCACGCCGGCGCTTCGTGACGCGGGCGTACGCAGGTACAACGGCTCCAGCCTGCCGGAACAGATGTTCCCACCCGCCCCCACGGCCCTGGCGGACGATGAAATCCAGACCGTGGTGACGCTCTCGCTGGTGCCCGGTGCGCGGCTCAAGCGGCATGCCATCGACGAGGGCGCGATCCTGCAGCGCAACAGCTTCACCGTGCTGCAGCACCACGAGCTGGACGGCGATCGCCGACTCATCCTGGGGTGGTTCCTGCATCGTCCGTCGACCACTGGCGCGGTGGTCAAGGCCGGGCTGCAGGAGATCGTCGAGTCGGATGGTGCCTTCCAGATTGAAGACCCGGAGTCCGGCTATGCACTGTCGGCGAGCCACCTCGGTGAGCTGGTCATCGGCCTGGAACGGTTGACCGGATGCCGGCACCTCCCCAGCGCAAGGTTGCCTGCCGGACATCGATCAGCCGCCTGGATGATTCCTGCACTCCAGTCGCTCAACCTCTTCGTCGCCGAGGAAGACACGCACCCCACTCACCCGGCCGAAATGCCCGCACGATTCGATTCCTCCCTGCGCCTGTTCGATCCGGTGACGCTCGCGTTGCCACGGGGAGGATCGGCGACGCTGCTGCGCACCTGCTTCGCGTTGATGGACCGCCAGCTTGTGTTCGTGGACGCCGGCGGTCACCCGCGCGCGCAGCGGCTGGTTTTCGAATCAGTGGGACGCGGGCCCTACCTGCCCGTCCGGTATGGCGGTTTTACCGAACAGTTCCTGCACGCGCACGGCCTGCAGCGCGATCAGAGCTATACGGCCACCGAGATCATCGAGATTCTGCAGAATCACGGATTGAGCTGGATTCCCACCGACAGGGCCGCCGTCGGAGGCCCGGCGCAGCGCGCGCGCGACCGCCATCTGCTGCCGCCGGCGCCGCTGCCGTGGGCGTTCGACAATCCAGGCGATGAAGGCGACGTGCCGCAGCCGTTGTCCACGTTCCGGATCGACGCTGCCGGAGTGCTTCACTACGTCGACGCTGACGGCAGCACGGGCCTGCTGCGCCTGGCCTGCACCGGAAGGTTGCCACGCACCATCAAACTCGCCGACGACAACGCCGCTGCTGCCCTGGCGTTCGCACGCGGGAACGGCATTCTGCCCGGAGATCACTACACCGAAACCGAACTGATCGATGCCCTGGCAAAGAACGGTTACGTCGAAGATCCTCCGCTGGCGGCTGCGACGATGCCTGCGTCAGCCACCGTGGACAGGGAGGCCGTCACCCCGCAGGCGCCCTGAGCCGATCCCGCCGCGCGCTCAGGCATACGCTGCCCGCCGCATCGGCGGCGGCGAGGGCGACGCGACGCGGTCATCAAGACGGAACGCGCCGACGGCCTGGCCCAGCAGCAGCGCCTGCTGCTCAAGGCTGCGCGCGGCAGCGGAAGCCTCTTCCACCAGGGCCGCGTTCTGCTGGGTGGCGCCGTCCATCTGCACGACGGTCTGGTTGACCTGCTCGATGCCCGCGCTCTGTTCCTGCGATGCCGCAGTGATATCGGCCATGATGTCAGTGACGCGCTGCACCGAGGATACGATGTCGTTCATCGTTTCGCCGGCCTGCCGGACCAGCAGTGCGCCGTCGGCAACCTTCGTCACCGAGCTTCCGATCAGCGCCTTGATTTCCTGCGCGGCGGCGGCCGATCGCTGCGCGAGGCTGCGCACTTCGCTGGCAACGACGGCGAAGCCACGGCCCTGGTCGCCCGCGCGTGCCGCTTCGACGGCGGCATTCAAGGCCAGGATATTGGTCTGGAACGCGATGCCGTCGATCACGCTGATGATCTCGCTGATCTGCCGCGACGACGCTTCGATGTCGGCCATGGTGCCGACCACTTCGCTGACGACGGCGCCGCCCCGCGCGGCCACGTCGGCCGCCGCGGCCGCCAGCCCGTTGGCATGACGCGCATGCTCGGCGTTCTGTCGCACGGTGGAGGTCAACTCCTCCATGGACGCGGCGGTTTCTTCCAGGTTCGCTGCCTGCTGCTCCGTCCGTTGCGACAACTCGCTGTTGCCGCTGGCGATCTCAGTGGCGGCGTCGGTGATCGTGTTGGTCGCCTGCTTGATGCCGCTCACGATGGTCGTCAGCTGGCCAGCGGTTGCATTGGCATCATCGGCGATGCGCGCGAACACGCCCTGGAAATCGCCGTGCATGCGCGCGCGCAGATCGCCGCCTGCGATGGCGCGCAGCATGTCCGAAACCTTGCCGAGATCGTGCTCGGTGCCCTGCATCAGCTGGTTCAGGGTGCTGATCATGGTGCGGAAATCATGGTCGAAGCGCTGCTGGTCGCCACGCAGGCTGAAGTCGCCCGCCGCTGCTGCACCGGCCAGCCGCTTGATCTCGGCGTTGATGGCGCCCAGGTTGGCCTTGGCCATGTCCAGTGCATCGGTGATGACGCGTTTTTCGCCTGGCAGGCGCTCCATGTCTTCGCTGAGATCACCCACGGCGTAGCGGCTCATGACCGCGATCGCGCGCATCTTGACCCGGATGTGGGCCTCGACCAGCGTGTTGCAGTCGGCGACCATGCGGCCATAGGCACCCGGGAAGGCGCTGTCATCCATGCGGTGGCTGATCTGCCCGGCCTCGTGGCTGCGGGCCATTTCCAGCTGGGCGTCCAGCACCCCGCGCAGGGTGCCCTGCACGTCGCGCATCGCACGCGCCAGCCGACCGATTTCATCGCCACCGCGCGTGTCCACGCGGTGATCCAGATCGCCGGCGGCCACCGCGCGGGCGGCAGCCTCTACCGCCAGAACCGGCCGCACCACCGCGCGGCGCAACCACCAGGCCAGCACGGCCAGCAGCAGCGCGGCCATCACCAGCGTCGCGATGGCGCTGATCACCAGCAGTTCGCGTGCGTGCGCGGAGCGCGCGGCAATATCCGCATCGGCAACGCGGGCGGTGTGCTCGGCCAGCGTGTCGAGCGCCAGGGCCACCGGACGATCGCGACCGCGCACCAGCGTGTCACCGGCGACCGGATCATGGCCGCTGGCAATGAACGCCTGCAGCGCGGCCTGGTAGTCGGCTTCCAGCGCATGGTGCTGGGCGAGGAAGGCCGCAGTCAGCTCGCGGGTCCTGGGGTCGGCGGCACGGTCGACCGCCTGCGCCAGTTCCCGCACCTTCCGGCCCTCTTCGAGCAGCGCAGCGCGGTGCGTTTCCAGCAGCAGCGGGTCAGCGCCGCGCAGCAGCAGGTTCTTCCATTCCTGCAACTGCACCCGGAACTCGCGCCGCAGGGCGTCCGCATCGCGACTGACGGCGTAGGACGCAGGCATGGCCGAGCCCAGGTCGAACCAGGCCGAGGCCAGCCCGGCCAGCGCACCCGCCACCAGCAGCACCAGACCAAGGGATGTGGCGCCGAGCAGTTTGAACTGAAGGCCGCGGGAGGGGCGAGCGGCGGCACGAGCGTTGGTCATGGGTGTCACGGACGCAGGAAGGGAATCTTCGGTATCGGTCGGCCTCGGACTGACTTAACTGCGACACCCGTCACTGTTACCGTTCCATTTGCCTAAGTGAAGGCGGTGCGAAGAACCCAGGGCTTGCGCATATGGAACGAATCCCGACCGTATCGGTCAGGTTGGCCCCGGCCGATGCTCAAGCGGAATCATTGACAGGCCCGCCTGCTCCAACTGATGGATGAGCTCGATGCGGGGATAATCCCCGCCCTCGGCCAATGCCAGCGTGGTCAGGAAACGTCGGTTGTGCGGTTCGTGTCCCGCCAGCACCGTGACCCGCCCGGAGGAGGGAGTGGCCTGCAACCGCAGCCTGCCCAGCCGCCCGTCCTGCTCCATGTAGACCAGCGTCCTGGCCGCCAGCACGAAACTGCCGGGGTACAGGGTGATGCGCGGATGCACCGGTGAGACGTGTACGTGCCGCGCCAGAATGAACGGACGATCCGGCTTGAGCGCCTGGGTTTCATAGCGGCGGCCGTCGCACCAGGTGGCGGTTTCGTCAACGAAAAGATGGTGCGCGCGGGTTGCGTTGATCGGCGCGTCCTGGTTCACGGGCTGATCCGCGACCTGCCCGGACGGCGGACTGAACCGGCATCCGGTCAGCCGTTCCAGTCCGGCAACGAAGTCGCGCAGGTTGTTGCCCGTGAAGCGGAACCCGGACGTCGCGTCACCCACCGCGAAGCCACCGCCGCCTACGTGGTGGACGCGTTCGTGACCTGCCGCCAGCCCGGTGCACCCGGTGGCGGGCCTGTTGACGAAGTAGGCGACGTAGAGCTGCTCGTTGCCGGCCAGTTCCGGTGC
>ENA-UOXB01001148-UOXB01001148.1-bioreactor-metagenome-genome-assembly--contig:-NODE-1148-length-13065-cov-9.994773_pt1 | contig 13065 bp, 9 predicted proteins | sample MGYA00238158_ERZ761615 | MGnify/ENA primary metagenome ERZ761615 (study PRJEB28904, sample SAMN06267902) | bioreactor metagenome | isolation source: Joint BioEnergy Institute, California, USA | place... | reverse complement strand
TGCAGCTTGCCGCGATAGAAGGCCTGCTCGTCGGCGTTGTCGGTGTTCGCCAGGCCTTGCTCGGCACGGATCGCCTGCTCCAGCCAGCGCCAGCCGATCACCGTGTGGCCGAACACCTTCAGGTACAGCGCCGAGTTGGCCAGGCCCTGGTTGACCTTGCCGCTCATCAGGTCGCCGAGCAGGGCCAGGGTCACCGCCTGCAGGCGTGCCAGCAATTGTTCGAGTGGCTGACGCAGGGCTGTGAGCGACTCATGTTCGCTGGCGCGCTGGCAGCAGTCGTTGATCAGCTTGAGCAGTTGCTTGAGCGCGGCGCCACCGTTCTGCGAGACCTTGCGCCCGAGCAGGTCGAGCGACTGGATGCCGTGCGTGCCCTCGTGGATCGGATTGAGGCGGTTGTCGCGGTAGTACTGCTCCACCGGGTACTCGCGGGTATAGCCGTGGCCACCGAGGATCTGGATGGCCAGTTCATTGGCCTTGAGGCAGAACTCCGACGGCCAGGACTTGACGATGGGGGTGAGCAGGTCGAGCAGTTCCAGTGCTCGGGTGCGGTCTTCGGCGGTTTCCAGGGTATGGGTGTCGTCGAACAGGCGTGCGGCGTACAGACCGAGGTCGAAAGCGCCTTCGACGTAGGCTTTCTGCGTCAGCAACATGCGCCGTACGTCGGCGTGCTCGACGATGGAAATCTGTGGACTGCTCGGGTCCTTGCCATCCGGCTGACGCCCCTGCGGACGGTTACGCGCGTAGTCCAGCGAATACAGGTAGCCGGCATAGCCGAGCATGATCGCGCCCATGCCGACGCCGATACGTGCCTCGTTCATCATCTGGAACATGTAGGACAGGCCCGCATGCGGTTTGCCCACCAGATAGCCGACGCATTCGCCGTTGTCGCCGAAGTTCAGCGCCGTGGACGTGGTGCCGCGCCAGCCCATCTTGTGGAACAGCCCGGCCAGGGTCACGTCGTTGCGCGCGCCCAGCGATCCATCGTCGTTGACGTGGAACTTGGGCACCAGGAACAGGCTGATGCCTTTCACCCCGGGCGGTGCGTCCGGCAACTTGGCCAGCACCATGTGCACGATGTTTTCGGAGATCGGCTGGTCGCCGCCGGAGATGAAGATCTTGTTGCCCTTGATCCGGTAACTGCCGTCGACATGCGGTTCGGCGCGGGTTCTGAGGTCCGATAGCGACGAGCCAGCGTGCGGCTCGGTCAGTGCCATGGTGCCGAAGAAGCGGCCGTCGATGATCGGTTGCAGGTAGCGGGATTTCTGCTCCTCGTTGCCGAAGGCCTCGATCAGGTTGGCCACGCCCATGGTCAGCATCGAGTAGGAGCTGGTGGCGATATTGGCTGACTGGAAATGCGCGAAGCAGGCCTGCGACAGCAGGTTGGGCAGTTGCATGCCGCCGTGCTCGAAATCGCGGGTGGCATTGAGGAAGCCCGCTTCGTGGAAGGCGCGCAGCGCGGGCTCGACCTCGGGGATCAGCACCGCGCCACCGTCGACGTATTGGGGCTCGTGTTCGTCGTTCTTGCGGTTGTGCGGGGCGAACAGCTCTTCGGCGATGCCGCGTGCGGTGCTGATGGCCGCGTCGAAAGTCTCGCGATTGTGATCGGCGAAGCGTGGGCGCTGGGTCAGGGCTTCGGCGTCGAGTACTTCATAGAGTTCGAACGCCAGGTTGCGGGAGCTGAGCAGGGTCTCGGACATGGAACGGGCCTCCAGATGATCCATCGAGTCTAGGCAGCCAGCCGACCGGCTGCCCAGCATCATCATCGGCCGTGATAAAGCGCTAAATCCTGCCGCCAATGTCCGTTCGTAGGAGCGGCTTCAGCCGCGAATTTCAACCTTGAGCGAAGCCCCGCGCCAGCTCGCGGGTCAGCTCGGCTGCCGGCATTGGCCGGCAGTTGGCGATATTCTGCCCGGCCCAGAGCGGCGAGAAATCCCCGTTGCCCTGCGCCTCGGCCGCCGTACGTAACGGTGCGATGGCCGCAGTGGCCAGTGGGAACGCTGGCGCCTGCGAGCTGAGCGGCCCCAGCTCGCGCATCAGGCGATTGACGATACCGCGCGCGGGGCGCCCGCTGAACAGGTTGGTCAACGCCGTATGGCGCGCCGCCGGGCTCTGCAGGGCGGCGCGGTGGATGGCGCTGGTGTTGGCCTCCGGGCACAACAGATAGGCGCTGCCGATCTGTACACCGGCTGCGCCTAGCGCCATCGCTGCGGCCACGCCTCGTGCATCGCTGATGCCGCCGGCCGCGATCACCGGCACCGACAAGGCATCGACCAGTTGCGGCAGCAGGGCGAAGATGCCGAGTTGTCGGCTCAGATCGTGATCGAGAAAGTGTCCGCGATGGCCACCGGCTTCCAGTCCTTGGGCGATCACTGCATCGACGCCGCGCTCCTGTAGCCAGAGCGCTTCGTCCAGCGTGGTGGCGCTGGACAGGATCTTCGCGCCGCTGCGCCGTACGCGCTGCAGAAGAGTTTCGTCCGGCAAACCGAAATGGAAGCTGACCACCGCCGGGCGGAATTCCTCCACCAGTGCGGCGGCTTCCTGGTTGAAGGGCAAACGCCCCGGGCCATTGGCGATATTCGCCTGATCCACACCCAGTTCTTGGTAGTAGGGCGCCAGCATTTCGCGCCAGAGTGCTTCGCGAGCGGCATCCGGCTCGGGTGGCAGATGGCTGAAGAAGTTGAGATTGAATGGGTGCGCGGTCAGGCCACGCATGGCCTCCAGTTCTTGGCGCAGGGCTGCGGGTGTGAGCATGGCGCAGGGAATCGAGCCGAGACCGCCGGCCTGGCACACGGCGGCAGCCAGTCGGTGACCCTGCGAGCCGGCCATCGGCGCCTGGATCAGGGGGAGTTCGCTGCCGAGCAATCGTTGCAGAGACATCGCGGGTTCTCGCTGTCCATTGAGGAGCAGGCAGCCTAGGCCTTGCAGACACGATCGAGCAAGCCGCAATGCGAGTCGCCTCCCTGTTAAACTGCGCGCCTGATTCGAGGACTCCCGCATGAACTACCGCCACGCCTTCCATGCCGGCAATCACGCCGACGTACTCAAGCACCTGGTGCTGACTCGCCTGATCGGCCTGCTGTCGAAGAAAGAGGCGCCCTTCGCCTACCTCGATAGCCACGCAGGACTTGGCCTGTACGATCTGCAGGGTGATCAGGCCAGCCGCACCGGCGAGTACCTGGAAGGCATCGGTCGCCTTTGGCAGGCCTCGCAGTTGCCGGATGCGGTGGAGGCTTATCTGGAGGTGGTGCGGGCGATGAATCCGGATGGCGAGCTGCGCTACTACCCCGGCTCGCCCGAGTTGGCGCGGCTGCTCAGCCGCGAGCAGGATCGCCTGCAACTCAACGAAAAACATCCCGAGGACGGCCGCCTGCTCAAGGACAACATGCGCGGCGACCGCCGCGTTGCCGTGCACTTGGGCGAAGGCTGGCATGTGCCGCGAGCGCTGATGCCGACCCGCGAGAAACGCGTGCTGCTGCTGATCGATCCGCCGTTCGAGAAGACGGATGAACTGCAGCGCTGTGTCGAAGCGCTGAATGAGGCGCATGGCCGCATGCGTCAGGCCATCGTCGCGATCTGGTATCCGATCAAGGACGAGCGCCAGCTGGCACGTTTCTACCGCGATCTGCAAAAGAGCGCCGCACCCAAGCTGCTGCGCGCCGAGCTATACGTACACGCCCCCGACGATGCGACGCGCCTGACCGGTTCCGGTCTGGTGATCAGTAATCCACCTTGGGGGCTGGAGGACGAGCTCAAGCAGCTGTTGCCTTGGCTGGCCGATGCTTTGGGGCAGAGCCTGGGTGGTTGGCGACTGGACTGGCTGATAGAAGAAGCCGCAAGCGGCAAGCCATAAGCTGCAAGCGAGCCACACACTGCTCTTGCCTGCAGCGCGTAGCCCGAATGCAATCCGGGAGCCGTGGCCCCGATCCCCGGATTGCATCCGGGCTCAAGGGGTTCAGGCGGGTTTGTGGTTGGGCTCGATGTGATAGCTCAGGTTGCGCCGTGGGCTTAGGTATTCCAGTACCTCCAGCGGTAGCTGCGAGGGACGCAGGCTGCGGGCGATGGCCAGCTTCGGCTCCTGGGCCAGATCGAGGATCAGTGCTTCCTGCTTGGGCGTGTCTGCATCGTAGAGGATCAGCGTCGGCTTCAGCGCCTGGGTTGGGTTCATGCCCAGTACCAGTGCGTAACGTTCATCTTCGAGCTGTACCAGGCTGCCCGGCGGGTAGATACCCATTACGCGGATGAAGGCCTTGAGCATCACGTCGTCGAAACGCTCGCGCTGCTGCTTGAACATCAACGCCAGGGCCTCGTGCGGGCTCAGCGCCTGGCGTGGGTCGAGCGGGTTGCACAGACCGTCGAAGTGATTGGTGATGGCCACCAGGCGGCTCAGGCGGCCGATAGCGGCTTCGCGCAGGCCTCGCGGGTAGCCGCTGCCGTCGCAATGCTCGTGGTGTTCGTGGATGATGCGCAGGACCTCGTCGTCGAGCATCAGCTTCTGCCCCATGCGTAGGCCGAAGTCGGTGTGCATCTGTAGCAGTTGCTGCTCCGGGCGGGTCAGTGGCTCGGGCTTGAGCAGCACCTTGCTCGGCACTTCCAGCTTGCCGATATCGTGCAGCAGCGCGCCGAGCCCAATGCTGTGGCAGGCCTCGCTGTCGAGGCCAAGCTGGCGCCCGAGCAGCAGGGACAGCACGGTGACGTTGAGGGCGTGAAAGTAGCTGTCCTCGGCGGCCTTGCCAGTGATGCTGTGGAGTACGACGCCGGGGGCGCCGAGCAGCGTCTCGACCATTTCGCCGACGATGGCGCCAGCTTGCCGCATGGCATCTTCCGGACGGCTGCGCAGGGTCTGGTTGAGTGCCTTGATGCGTTGGCTGGCCTCGATGAAGCGGCGGTCCACATCGGCCAGACGGCTACGCAGGTGGCGCAGTTTCTGTGCACGTTCCTGACGCTCCTGGGCCTGCGGGTCGACGGGCGGTTCGATGGGAGCGGGCGCTGGTACGTCTTCGGCGAGTTCCAGAGGCGCGCAGTCGCTGCGTGCCGGGTCGTAGCGCAGTTGCTTCAGCTTCAGCGCACGCAGGGCGCGAATCTGCGCTTCGTCCTTGATCTTGAAGTTGCTGAAGGCGAAATCATGCTCCCACCAGCTTAGGTCCAGATGGACGTAGAGGCCGACGCACAGCTGATCGGGAGTGATGGTGGGCAGAGTGGCGGGCATGCCGGGCTCGTCGTTTGATGGCTAATTGCCCGCAGTTTAGTCCGGCTCAAGACGAGAGGGCAGTAGTTCTTCAAGCCATCACGTCGATGCTGTTGCCCAGATGTGGCGGGTTGCTGGGGGCGCTGAGCGGAGCAGCGGACTGTACCAGCCCGCTGATGTTGGCCGCCTGCAGCTCCAGCGTCTTGCGCAGCAGCAGGAGCGACATCTGCGCTGCAATCTGCGTCGATGCCTGACTCGATACCTGGCTGGAAATGTTGCTCAGCTCCACGACCCTTTACCTGTGTTCAGGACTCAGGGGGTAGACATACGCCTGTTCCGCCCAGGCCGCAATAGCCATTGGGGTTCTTCGCCAGGTATTGCTGGTGATAGGTCTCGGCGTAGTAGAAGGTCGGCGCCTCGAGGATTTCGGTGGTGATGGTGCCCAGGCCGGCCTTGTCGAGCTCGGCCTGGAAGCGCGCCTGGCTGGCTTTTGCCGCGCTCAATTGAGCTTCGTCGTGGCAGTAGATCGCCGAGCGGTACTGGGTGCCCTGGTCGTTGCCCTGGCGCATGCCCTGGGTGGGGTTGTGCACTTCCCAGAACACCTTGAGCAATGCCTCGAAACTGGTCTGCTGTGGGTCGAACACCACGAGTACGACCTCGGTGTGCCCGGTCAGGCCGGAGCAGACTTCCTCGTAGGTGGGGTTGGGGGTCATGCCGCCGGCATAGCCGACCGCCGTGCTGAACACGCCCGGCTGCTGCCAGAAGCGGCGCTCGGCACCCCAGAAACAGCCCAGACCGAACACGGCCTGCTGCAGGCCGGCAGGGAAGGGCGCCTTGATCGGATTGCCGTTGACATAGTGGGTGTCGGCCACCGGTAGCGGCTCGGCACGACCGGGCAGGGCCTGTTCGGCAGTCGGAAGGGCGTTCTTGTTGACGAGAATCTGGGAGCGCAGAACCATGGCGGTCTCCTGAATGTGAGTGATGTGTGGACTACGCGCGGTGCTGCGTATTACGTCCGTTGGTCGGCCTGTGGCCGGCAGGGATAGCGGCGCAGGCTGTCGATGAGCTCGCGGCCGGGAATCGGTTTGTCGAACAGGTAGCCCTGGCCGACGTCGCAACGCTGGCGACGAAGAAAGCCAAGCTGGGCGCCGGTCTCGATGCCTTCGGCGACCACCTTGAGCTTGAGGTTGTGCGCCATGGCGATCACCGCCGAGGTGATCTCCATGTCGTCCTGATTGTCCGGTATGTCCTTGATGAAGCTGCGATCGATCTTGATCACGTCGATGGGGAATTTCTTCAGGTAGCTGAGCGAGGAATAACCGGTGCCGAAGTCGTCCATTGCCAGGGTCAGGCCCAGGCTCTTGAGGCGGCCGAGCTGGTGGCGGGTGTCGTCGGTGGCTTCCAGCAGCAGGCTCTCGGTCAGTTCCAGTTCCAGCAGGCGCGGGTCGAGCTGCTCTTCGTGAAGGATCGCGGCGATGGAGCCGACCAGATCGGGGTCGGAGAACTGCTTGGGCGACAGGTTGATCGCCACCTGCAGTTCGCCCATGCCGATGGCGGCGATCTGCTTGCTCATGCGGCAGGCCTGGCGTACCACCCACTTGCCGATGGGGATGATCAGGCCGGTTTCCTCGGCGACGCCGATGAACTGGTCGGGGCGGATCATGCCCTTCTCCGGATGCTGCCAGCGCAGCAGCGCCTCCATGCCCAGCAATTGGCCACTCTTGAGGCACAGCTTGGGCTGATAGAAGACTTCCAGCTCGTTCTGGGTCAGGGCGCGGCGCAGGTTGTTTTCGACGAACAGCTTGTAGTTGGCCTCGGCATTCAGCACTTCGGTGAACAGCTGCACCTGGTGCTTGCCGTTGGCCTTGGCCTTGTGCAGCGCGAGGCCTGCGTGCTTCATCAGGGTCTGCGGGTCGTCGCCATGGTCCGGGGCGATGGCCAGGCCCACCGAGCCGGTGATGCTGATCAGCTGGTTGTCGACGAACAGCGGCTTGTCCAGGGTCTGCAACACCTGATGCGCGACGCGCAGGCCACTGTCCTGGTCGCAGCCATCGAGCAGGATGGCGAATTCGTTGCTGGCGAAGCGCGCCAGGGTGCCCTTGGCGCCGAGGCTGTTGCGCAGACGTCGGGCCAGCGCCGAGAGCAGCTTGTCGCCGGTCTGGTGGCCGAGGCTGTCGTTGATGCGCTTGAAGTTGTCGATGTCCACCAGCAGCAGCCCTAGCGATTGCTGGGTATGACGCGCGAAGCGCTCTTCAAGGCTGCGGATGAACGAAGGGCGGTTGCCCAGGTTGGTCAGATTATCGGTGTAGGCCAGGCGCTCGATGCGCTGCTGCGCCAGCTTGGCCTCGGTGATGTCTTCGTAGATGCCGATGTAGTGGGTCAGCTCGCCGTCGTCGCCATACACCTTGGAGATCGACAGGTGGCCCCAGTACGGCTCCTGGTTCTTGCGGCGGCTGCGGAATTCGCCCTGCCAGCTGCTGTGCTCGGCCAGGCTCGAGTCGGTATCGAACAACAGGTCGCTGAGGTTGGCCAGGGCCGGCAGTTCCGACAGGCGATGGCCGCAGACCTCGTCGCTGCTGTACAGGGTGATGGCGGTGAAGCTGGGGTTGACGTATTCCACCCGGCCGTCGCGGTCGACCAGCAGGAAGGCGCTGGCGCTCTGCTCGACGGCGCGCTGGAACAGGTACAGCGCATGGGTTACGGAACGCTTCTCCTGATTGATCAGCACCTGGGCGAACTGATCGGCCAGCTCACCGGCGAAGGCTATCTCGTCTGCCTGCCAGATACGCTTGGGACCGATGTGTTCGAGACAGAGAATGCCCACCACTTCGCCTTCGATGCGAATGCTGGCATCGAGCATCGAGGTGATGCCTAGAGGCTCCAGGTAACCTGGGGCCAGCTCGCGGGTGCGCAGATCGTGTTGTGCATCGTGAGCGTCGATCGCGCGGCCACTGTGCAGCGCTTCCAGGTAATGCGGAAAGTTGCGTGCGTCTATCGAGGGCAATTGCTCATGGCGGTCCAGATCGCGGCGATACAGCGATATGGAGTCGAGACTCTGGGTACCCACGCGCCAGATGCCCGCGCGGGCCACGCCGTAGACTTCGCAGGCGGCCTGGGTGATCAGCTCGGCGGCTTCCTGTTGCGGATCGCTGGAACCATAGCGCTGGCGCGCCAGGCGCACGATCAACTGCTGTTGGGTATGCGAGCGGGCCAGGTGCTGCAGGTGATTCTCCTGCGTGCGCTGATGCTGCTGCAGCGAATTGCGCAGGTTCTGATTCTGTATGTGCAGTTCCTGTTCGCCAGGTGCGAAGGCATCGAAGCTGTCATCGGCGATCAGCAGATAGCCGCGTAGCAGCTGGCGGTTACGCTGCTTGAACGGCTCGCCGATCTCCAGCAGGTTCAGCGCGCCTTGCGGCGTATGCAGGGTATAGCGCACCAGATAATGAGCGCCCTGAACCAGCTGCTGCTGGATGGCATCGTGCAGGCGATAGCGCGCCTCCGGCTCCATCAGGCTGGCGTAGGGGGCGTCGACCAATGCGCAAAGATCGGCGGCACTGATGCCGAGTTTGCGTTCACAGGTCGGGTCGAGAAAAAGCAGGGCCCAGCTTGGCTCGTTCAAGCGCTCGAAACGCAACATGCCGAGCCGCGAGGGCACTGGCAACTGCGTCACAACCTCGGCTGCCGGACGGGTGCCAGCATCGGGATGGCTTTTCATTGGGCGTTGGGCTTCCAGTATGCTGACCAGGCGAGGCTTCCGTTCTCTGCACAGAGCCGCTGCTGCCAGGGCGCAGCGGCGTGGACGGAGGCTAGGGCTCAGGCCTACTTCACTATAGCGTTCGGCAAGGGTGCATCATGCAAGCAAGACTGACAAGGAAACTGATGGCTGTGCTGTTGGGAGCAGCGCTTTCTGCCGGTGTTCCCATCCAGGTCAGCGCCGATGACAAGGGCGTATTGCAGGGTGCCGAGCAGGCGGCTTACCTGGACGAACTCAAGCGTCTTTACCTGACCGACAACGAGCGTCAGGCACTGCTGGCACACAACAATGCCCTGCTGGAAACCTACGCCCTGCGCGCCGGCTACCAGGTTGGACAGGCGCAGCGACAGGATTTGTTGTACCACTTCGCTGTCGGCAACGCTGGCGAACTGATCCTGCGCGAGGAAAGTCGCGGCCTGCAGGGTACGGCCATCTCTGTACGCAATCAGCGTGTCCCGGTGTTCGGCGTCGATCCGTTCATCCGCTATGAATGTCCGACCGGCGGTATCCACTGTGTGCTGCTCAACCCGGTCGATGGCAGCCAACTGCTGAGCATCGTGCGTGACTACCAAGGCGCGGGCGAGCTGGCCAAGGCGCTGAGTTTTCTGATTCGCAACGTGCAGAAGGGATGATTTTTCCAGTCGGTCCAGGATCATCGGATTACAGGTTCAGCAGAAACATGGCCTTGGCCAGGAACAGGATGGCCAGCATCTGCAGCAGCACGCTGAGGTGAATGCGCCGCGAGCGTACTGCGGTCATGCGGCCGCTGCGCATCAGGAAGACCACCAGCAGAAAATGTCCGAGGATGCTCAGGGCCAGCGTGATTTTCAGACTGAGCAGGATGCCGAAGCTGCTGGCCAGCGGCGCATGCAGGGCTGCGCGGTAGTGCCATGCCAGGCCCAGGCCGGCGCCGTAGAGCGCCAGTACTACCCAGTGCATGACTTGTCGCGCCCGCCGTCCGAGTGCACGTGAGAACCCCGCCTTGGCGTCATCCGGAAGCTCGCGCGTGGCACGGCTGAGGATCATCACTTCGAAGAATACGCCGCCGATGAAGAAGGTGGCGGCAGTCAGGTGGGCGAACTTCAGAAACAGATAGAGCATGGGGATGCGCCGGATCGATATCGATGGCTCGATCATGGCGGCTGCTGTGGTAAATGCCATGACCGGGATCAAGTCGGCCGTGGCTTGAGCAGGCGAAAAAAAACCCCACCCAAATGGGCGGGGTTGAGGATGCGAGCGTGGCGTGCTCGAAACGATTTACAGCAGGATGGTGCGGATGTCGGCCAGCAGCTGCGACAGGCGCTGGGTGAAGCGGGCAGCGGCGGCACCATTGATCACGCGGTGATCGTAGGACAGCGACAGCGGCAGCATCAGGCGCGGCTGGAAGGCCTTGCCGTCCCACACCGGCTGCATGGTGGCCTTGCTCACACCGAGGATCGCCACTTCCGGCGCGTTGACGATCGGCGTGAAGCCGGTGCCGCCAATGTGGCCGAGGCTGGAGATGGTGAAGCAGGCGCCCTGCATGTCGTCAGCCGACAGCTTCTTGTTGCGCGCTTTCTCGGCCAGTGCAGCGGCTTCGGCAGCCAGTTGCAGCAGGCTCTTCTGGTCGACGTTCTTGATCACCGGCACCAGCAGGCCGTCCGGCGTATCGACGGCGAAGCCGATGTGCACGTACTTCTTGCGGATGATCGCCTTGCCGCTCGGCGCCAGCGAACTGTTGAAGTCCGGCAGTTCCTTGAGCAGGTGCGCGCAGGATTTGAGCAGCAGCGGCAGTACGGTCAGCTTGACGCCAGCCTTTTCGGCCACGGCCTTCTGCGCGACGCGGAAGGCTTCCAGGTCGGTGATGTCGGCCGAGTCGAACTGGGTCACGTGCGGCACGTTGAGCCAGCTGCGATGCAGGTTGGCAGCGCCGACCTGCATCAGGCGGGTCATCGCCACCTCTTCGATTTCACCGAACTTGCTGAAGTCCACCGCCGGGATCGGCGGAATGCCGGCGCCGCTGGTAGCGGCTGCAGCAGTCGCCTGCGGTGCGGCCTTGGCCTTCTGCATCATCGCCTTGACGTAAGCCTGCACGTCTTCCTTGAGGATGCGACCTTTCGGGCCGGTGCCGGCGATATCCGCCAGCTCCACGCCGAAGTCGCGGGCCAGCTGACGCACGGCCGGGCCGGCATGCACCTTGGCGCCATCGCGCTTGGGCGCATTGGCGACTTCGGCGGCAGCTGCCGACAGCGAGGCGATGGCGCGCACTTCGGCGGCCACTTCCGGCGCCGCACCTTCCGGCACGCGGTGCACTTCCTGGCTGGCTTGCGCCGGGGCGGGTGCAGAAGCGGAGCCGGCGACCTTGAGCTTGAGGATCAGGTCGCCAGTACCGATTTCGTCATCCAGCTTGACCAGCACCTGTTCCACCACGCCGGCAGCCGGCGAGGGGATTTCCATGGAGGCCTTGTCGGACTCCAGGGTCAGCAGGCTCTGGTCGGCTTCGATGCTGTCGCCGGCCTTGACCATGATCTCGATGACCTTGCCCTTGGCGCTGGAGCCGATATCGGGCACGTGCACGTCCTGCACGCTGCTGCCGCTCGCTGCGGCGGCCGGTGCTGGGGCTGCGGCTGGTGCGGCAGCTTGCGCCGGCGCGGCCGCCGGAGCCGAGGCCGCCGGAGCAGCCCCTTCGACTTTCAGCTTGAGAATCAGGTCACCAGTGCCGATTTCATCATCGAGCTTGACCAGCACTTGCTCCACCACGCCGGCAGCCGGCGCGGGGATTTCCATGGAGGCCTTGTCGGATTCCAGGGTCAGCAGGCTCTGGTCGGCTTCAATGCGATCTCCGACCTTGACCATGATCTCGATGACCTTGCCCTTGGCGCTGGAGCCGATGTCCGGCACGTGCACGTCCTGCACGCTGCTGCCAGTGGCTGCAGCGGCGGGCGCGGCTGCCGGAGCGGCCGCTTTAGGGGCTTCGGCAGGTGCGGCTTCGGCCTTCGGCGCAGGCGCTGCTTGCGCAGCACCTTCGACTTCCAGCACCAGCAACTCGTCGCCTTCTTTCAGGCGATCGCCGATCTTGACCTTCAGTTCCTTGACTACGCCGGCCTTGGGCGAGGGGACTTCCATGGAGGCCTTGTCGGACTCCAGGGTCAGTACGCTCTGATCGGCTTCGATGCGGTCGCCGACCTTGACCAGCAGTTCAATGACCTCGCCTTCACCGCCGAGGTCGGGTACGCGAATCAACTCACTCATCGCTACGCTCCTTAGCAGTCCAGGGGGTTGGCTTTATCGGCGTCGATGCCGAACTTGGTGATGGCGTCAGCCAGCACCTTGGCTTCGATTTCGCCGCGGTCTACCAGGGCTTCCAGCGCGGCGAGCACGACCCAGTTGCGATCCACTTCGAAGAAGTGACGCAGCTGTTTGCGGCTGTCGCTGCGGCCAAAACCGTCGGTGCCCAGAACCTTGTACTCCTTGCTCGGTACCCACTGACGAACCTGTTCGGCGAACAGCTTCATATAGTCGGTGGACGCGATGACCGGACCCTTGCGGCCGCCCAGGCACTGCTCGATGTAGGTCTGCTGCGGCTTCTGGCCGGGGTGCAGGCGGTTGCGGCGCTCGACGGCCAGGCCGTCGCGACGCAGTTCGTTGAAGCTGGTGACGCTCCACACATCGGCACCGATGTTGTACTCGTCGCGCAGGATCTTCGCCGCTTCGCGGACTTCGCGCAGGATGGTACCGGAACCCAGAAGCTGCACGTGGTGCGCGGCTTCCTTCTTGTCTTCCTCGAGCAGGTACATGCCCTTGATGATGCCGTCTTCCACGCCTTCCGGCATGGCCGGCTGCTGGTACGACTCGTTCATCACGGTGATGTAGTAGAAGATGTCCTGCTGCTCTTCGGTCATCTGGCGAATACCTTCGCGGATGATCACGGCGAGCTCGTAGCCGTAGGTCGGGTCGTAGGTGCGGCAGTTGGGGATGGTCGCTGCCAGCATGTGGCTGTGACCGTCTTCGTGCTGCAGACCTTCACCGTTGAGGGTGGTACGACCGGCGGTGCCGCCGATCAGGAAGCCACGGGTGCGGCTGTCGCCAGCGGCCCAGGCCAGGTCACCGATACGCTGGAAGCCGAACATCGAATAGAAGATGTAGA
>ENA-UOXB01001144-UOXB01001144.1-bioreactor-metagenome-genome-assembly--contig:-NODE-1144-length-13097-cov-8.124061_pt1 | contig 13097 bp, 14 predicted proteins | sample MGYA00238158_ERZ761615 | MGnify/ENA primary metagenome ERZ761615 (study PRJEB28904, sample SAMN06267902) | bioreactor metagenome | isolation source: Joint BioEnergy Institute, California, USA... | reverse complement strand
CTTTTAATTGTTTTAACATCACTCTATTTTTTGTATACTAATAATGGAATTTATACAAATAAAAGGAGGTCTTTTCTTGAGAGCAAAACTCGGCTGGATTTCTATCGGATTAATGATTCTTACTTTCTTGGTACTTTTTACATTCCCGATCAACGGGTTTTGGGGCGACGCCATTCTCATTGGTGGTCTGGTCCTTGCATTATTAGCTGCTATCTTTAGTAATAGAGGTATAGGCAAAGTGTTAGCCTTTATTTTAATGACAGTTCTTTTAATTTTGTTTGTACTATCCGTTTTGAATTTTTTAGGGATATTCGCATAAAATCGTATAGTTCAAACAGGATGTCGAATGTCTATCCTTTTACAAAGATATGACTGTCTAAAAAGAACGTTCCCCCTCTAGAACATATGCAAGAGAGAAAACGTTCTTATATATTCAGTAGATCGTCACGCAACCATTTCATCACAACTTTATCTGACCGTACTCTCTTCACATCCCCCATTATATCTTCGATTGCTTTTGGAGTTTTGACCTTTTAGGATCAAAGTGTTTACTATCCACTGCAAAAGTCAGTTTTTTAGAAATCCACCTTCCCATCTTTACTCAAGAGCCGACTTAAATTTTCCTTCATGAATGACATCTGAAACGGGTGTTAATGAAAACTCTTGCAGTGTCTGCTCAGATTTTTTTTGTCGGAAATCTGCCATTAACTCCGTTCCTAAGCTGTAAATTGTCAATCGAGGAATCTCCTTCGCTTCATTTCCAATGCTAAGTTCTTCGTAGCTTAAGGAGTTGTTCTTGACCTGTTCGAGTATCTTCTTTTTATCGCTGGAAGCTATCTTCTCCGTTTCTATAGGGGGCGCTTTAGGATAAAGTACTTGCGCAAACACCTCCGCTTTACCTTCGAATATGAGATAGTCGATAGAACTTGGTTGTCTGATTTCAGGATGTTCGTTCACTACGGAATGATTATACTCATGTGCGATGACGTACTTTAATATCTCATGCGTATACTCTTCGCCTAACATAATCACCATACTACCATCGCTCATCGCAAAACCCATCAGTCCGCTCGTCGCCTTTGCGGCGTATCGATGCTCTTCCGACAATGGTAGCATTAAGATGATCTTATCTTTACCAGGAAGGTGGTCAGCTGATTTTCGGAGTGCCTCATGAACAGATTTCATATTTTCTTTCTCTTCATCCATCAAACGTTTCGTCAATTTTTTTAAATCGCTCAAATAGGAAGTGGCGGTAAACACGTCATTGAACCCCTTAAAATCAAGAAAGATATCCTGCTCTTTCTGAATGCGATCCAGTTCCCGACGGACGGTTTTATCGAAGATTCGCTGTATATCCTCGTCTGTGACATTTGTGTCCTTCATCTTTTTCTGAACTTTTGTGATGTAGTCGATATAGGCTGGGTACAGTGTAATGATTTTTGCATGCTGGTCCTTCGCTAGTTCCACTTCTCGAATAGTGGACTTTGGTTTCTCAGCCGGCTGCGTCGGTTGGGATGTACACCCTGATACAAAACAGATGAGTATTGAAAAAAAGAACGCTATACATATTCTCAAAATTATTTACCTCCTTAAATATAGATTTACTAGGATTGTTCTCTAATCGTTCTGACGCTCGTCAAGAAAATTCACATTTATGTCATAGAAGCATCATCGTACCAAGATCAATTCACGTATTTTTACTTTCAGATCGTGCATTAAACATCATGAAGAAGTGATATCTCATTTTAGTAAGTAGCGGAATGTTTCTCCATTAGTAAAATCCCTTATTATTGAAATGATTTTATCGTATAATGCTTATAAAAGGATTATATAGATTTATTTTCCATATTTCTATAAAAAAATAAGCTAGGGTTCATTAATATCTTCGATTCATCAGGTCGATAGCTATTTTTAATGAACTATTGGTTTTTCTTAATTTAAATCGATTTGGAGTGATAAGTATGACAGTTGGATGGAGTGGTACGATTCAAGAGTTTTTACATACCGATCAACATCAGTTCTCGCAAGCCTTACAGCATTCCATTCCAGATGCTTCAGATAGTCAATTACGCGCTTGGATCGATACGTACCAATGTCTTGTTGACTTATTTCTAGAAGTACCTGAGTTGAATGCGCAACTCTTATTTGAATACCAGCTATTTCGTGGTGGTGGTCGACGACCTGATATTGTGCTCCTCGTTAATGATCAAGTCCTTATTATCGAATGTAAAAGCTATCATCAAATCTCGGATGGGGAATGCATCCAGACCTCTCTTTACGTTCGCGACTTGGAGCACTATCATTCTGCCATTCAACTGCAACCCGTAACTGTCTCAGGTATATTACTTTTAACAAAGGACAATCGTAATCATGTCCATTTTCATGAATCCTTTAATATTTTCATCGCAGCAAAATATGGCTTATTAAAAATCCTGAGACGGTTAGCAGCCAAACAGCAGTCACCCGTCTTAAGTATCCATGATATGTTACAAGGCTACTATTCTCCATCCCCCTCGATGCTTGAAGCAGCTAGTGCAATTATGAAAAACGAACCGTTACCCCGTGTTCGTGCACTAGATAGTAGTAATTTTGAAGCGATTCTTCACACCCTTCAGCAGATTATTCAGCAAGCTAAGGCTCATGATGAGCATCATCTTGTTCTTGTTACAGGGGAACCCGGCGCAGGTAAAACGTATTTAGGATTACTTTTAGCTCACGAGCATGAAAATGCTGTATACCTTTCAGGAAATGGGCCATTGGTTGATGTACTGCAGCATTCCCTTCAAAACAGTACGTTTGTTCAGCGCTTATACAATTACAAGATGGACTATATCAAACACGGTCGTGTTCCGCATGAACAGATTATAATCTTTGATGAAGCACAACGTGCTTGGGATCAAAATCAAGTGAATACATCTTTTGAACGTTCTCCCTATCCAGCACCGAATATGAGCGAACCAGATATCATTATGGAAATCGCGACAAAAAATAAAAAGTGGAGTGTGACGATTGGATTAGTTGGGGAAGGGCAGGAAATTTATAGAGGAGAAGAAGGTGGTATTGCATTATGGAATCATGCGTTAGAAAACAAAAATGTCATCGTTCATGGTAAGTACGAAGCGGCAACTTTTAGACATGCACTGCACGTACGAACAACAGAGACATTACACCTCGATACATCCTTGCGTACACATGCTGCGCAAACCTACAGTCAGTTTGTCATTCAATTTATTCAAGGAGAGATAAAAGCGGCAGCTCATCTTCTTGAAAACCTTGATTCTTCTCGCTTCCATCTTCGGATTACACGTCATTTAGAAAAAGCAAAGTATGTAGCGCGTCACCTCTATTCAGATGATTCTAAAACAGTCGGTGTCGTATGCGCAGGTGGAGCGGATCATCAAAAACAAACACCGGTCTTACCTAGAAATGAGCGGTACGAACGCCCTTCTAAAATCGCACAATATTTTACCGTTCCTACGTCTGACTACTACTGCAAAACATTACACTATTCGATTACCGAATTTCAGTCGCAAGGTCTTGAATTAGATTTTGCCATTTTAGAATGGGATAACGATTTTTATTTACAAAATGGAAGCTGGACTGGAAAGCATTTTCAACGATCTGTTAAAGATCCTCTTCAAATTAAGCGCAATGCCTATCGTGTCAATTTGACGAGAGGGCGAGATGGATTGATTATTTATATTCCTGAAAAACCTGAATTAGAAGAAACATGGCATACCCTTAAACACGTGTTACGTATTCAAGAACTGTTATAGTACTAACAAAAAAGTCTTCATCTTGTACAGATGCAGACTTTTTTGATGAAATTTAGGTGTCCTTCAGTTTATCCCTTTCGTTTAAAATGATCTTAATACATTCGTCTGAATCGAAAAGAATTTTCCTTTACATCAATTTTATCTATTAATTCCTGATTATACGTACTACCATCTATTCCGCGATGAATGCGAGCATGACAGTTTGGACAAATTGCTGCGACATGTTCAGGATGATCAGGGCCACCATCCGATAATTTATACATATGATGCACTTCAAGTGATGATCCGGAACTCGCTTCAAATGGTTCGGGTTGTTCACATGCTTCGCATATTCCTGCTGCTCTCTTTCGTGCATATACTTTAATCGCTTCTGATCGTTTTCTGACCTTTATTTGTTTGACTTGAATCGACTCATCTCCTGTCGACGTATCTTGAAGAGCTAATGTTTTTAAATTTTCAAGCGAATCTTCAATTGTTATACTACTCTCCACATGACGTTCCGACTCGAGCTGATCCTGCTTCATAATCGTAGCTGATTCAAAAATAAATTGGATGATCTCCCGTTTATGACCGTCACGATCGAGCGCTTGCTTCAGTTCATAATCAACTAACGTTAGCTGATCATCAAATCGATATAAACCATTTTGCTCCCGATGAAAAAGTAAAACATCTTTTGAATGATTGACATGATCACGTATCGCTTTATTCCCCATTGTAAATGTTTGATCGCCAACTTGACCTTCACCACTGTACATAAACAGCGTCTTGTCTTCATTCCAACCGTCCGAATATCCATACTGTGTACCGCTTGACCCCGAAAAGATAAAAATAATGGATTCTTTCGCTGAAGCACTAATGCCACGTTGTCGGTTTCCGCCAAACTGATCGTGTATTTCAGCACGTTTATAGTGCTTTCCTGGAATAAATGAAATGGATAACATAGACTCTCTCCCTTATTTTAAAAGTCTAAAATTTTAATCTTTATAATTTGATCTCAAACAGATTAGATCTTATCATCTGCCGATATGGACAGACGTAAAGACGAATTTATCATAACGGTGTCTTGAGAACGAATACTCGAACGGTTTCCCATTACCGAGGAATACGACTTGTTCCACTTCGATGACGGGATCGGTCTCTTCATTCCCCAGATATTCATGATCCCATTGATTCGGCTTGTCTGCCCGAATCATCTTATGCGAGCTCGTGATCGTGTAACCGAGTTCTTCTTGGATATACCGGTAAATCGAACTGTCAAGGACTTCTCTCGTCACTCCGGTAATCAATGAAGACGGCATAAACGTGTGTTCGATCACGTATGGTTCGTCGTCAACATATCGAACACGCCGTATCTCATAGACAGGATCCGTTTTCTCGATCATCAGATGGCGCGCGACCTCGGCTTCCGGAAAACGAACCTCAAACTGAAGCACTTCACTTCTGACAGCCCGCTCCCCGAGCAGCTTCGTCAATCCTTGTGACTCTTTGTTTAACACATTGATTCTTCCTTGGGAAAAGCTTGACGGTAAAATGAACGTTCCTTGCCCCCGTTGACGATAGATGATCCCCTCGAGTACGAGGATTTCTAGAGCACGCTTCATCGTCATCCGGCTGACTTCAAACTCTTCTGCAAGTTGAATCTCGTCTGGCATCGCTTCTTCCACATTGTATCCGCCATTAAGAATCCGTTCTCGTAATTCATCTGCAATTTTTTCATACTTTGGTTTCTTTTTATTAGACATGACAACACCCCATGTATAGACATATACATATAATATAACAAAAAATGAGGATCAGGGCTAGATATACCCCGATCCTCATTTTTTATTTTATGAATCCATTTTGTTCGATGAGATGCTTGAACCAGTGACCACTCTTTTTCACCGTACGCGTTTGATTCGTCAAATCGACACCAACAAAACCATATCGGTTCTTATAGGCATTACTCCACGACCAATTGTCCATGAAAGTCCAAAGGTGATACCCTTTGACGTTCGATCCTTCCTCTAGTGCTTGATGCACCCATTTCAGATGTTCCGCGATGAAATCAATCCGGTAATCATCCTGGATACTACCGTCCGCGTCTCGGTAGCGTTCTTCTCCTTCCACTCCCATCCCGTTTTCTGAAATGAAACACTCGATGTTTCCATAATTCTCACGTAAGTTCGTCAGGATGTCATATACACCCTTTTCGTAGATTTCCCAACCACGATGCCGATTCATCTTGCGTCCCGGCATCTCATAATAATCGAAAAGATGCTCTGGCATGAACGGTGATTTCGGATTCGGAAGATGTTCTTTTACCTTGATACGTCTCGGCTGGTAGTAGTTAATGCCAAGCACATCGACTGTATACATGGCGATTTTCTGCCTGTCCGTCTCATGCATTTCCGGGAGGGCATCCTGCTCGTCTAACAGTTCGATTAATTCGGGCGGGAATGTACCTAAAACAGATGGATCCAAGAAGGAACGATTGAACAGGATATCCGCAAGATGCGCCGCTTGTCGATCTGCTTCATTTTGACTTCTCGGATAAGACGGTGTCAGATTGAGAATGATCCCGATTTTCCCTGTTTGTTGTGTATCTCTGTATGCTTCGATTGCAAGGGTACTTGATAGAATTGAGTGATAAGCGACTTGGACTGCTCGCTTAAAGTCTACGACGTTCGGATAATGAAAATCGTACAAGTAGCCCCCCTCGACCGGGACGATTGGTTCGTTATGGGTAAACCATTTTCCGACACGGTCTCCAAAGAGTTCAAAGCAGGTTTTGGCATAAGCAACATAATGCATCACGACTTCCCTGCTTTCCCATCCTCCTTTTTCTTGTAAGGCAAGCGGCATATCGAAATGATATAAATTGACGAACGGTTCGATCCCTGCTTCAATCAACTCGTCAATTACACGATTGTAGAAATCGACCGCTTCCGGATTGATGTTTCCTTCTCCCGTTGGAAATAGACGGGACCAAGAAATCGATAGTCGAAATGAATTGTGCCCGAGATCCTTCATTAAAGCGATATCTTGTTTGTACTGATGATAAAAGTCAGATGCTACCGAAGCGCTGACACCATCAAAAAAGCGGTTCGGTTCGACCTCGTACCAGTGATCCCAAATGTTCGGTCCTTTTCCACCTTCATAGGCGGCTCCTTCCATTTGAGTCGCAGAGGCAGCTGTCCCCCACCAGAAATCCGTCGGAAAATCATACTTTTTAATCGTAGTCGTCTTGTTCTCTATCTGATTCATTATTAGCACATCCTATCTCTTATTTTTCACTCATCCGGTAACCGTTATCCGATCTGTTGGTTTTTCTCTTGTGTAGTATTCGCTTCTTCCCGTTCTTTCTTCAGATTCAATCGATCAATGAAGACGAGGAACGGGAACCAGACTGCCATGATGATTGCAAAGTTGACTAATTGTAGTAGCCCTCCGGCTAGCGAATTCGTTGCCATCATCCCACTGATGAACATCGGGACGGTCCAAGGTACAGCAACACCAGTCGGAGGTGGAACGATCCCCGTTGACATTGCGAAGTACGTCACCGTCACCGTAATCAGTGGTGCGACGATCCATGGAATCATGATCAATGGATTCATGACGATTGGTAGTCCAAAGATCATCGGTTCATTGACGTTGAAAATACCAGGTCCGATTGACAGCTTTCCAATTTGCTTCATCTGTTTCGATCGCATGAATAACAAGATGGCGACCACGACAGCAAGCGTTGACCCAGAACCACCGATTCCAACCGTATAGATCTCGATGAATTGTTTACTGATGATGTTCGGAATTTCTCCGTTCGACGTGTACGCATTCAAGTTTTCAAGGGACAAAGTATTCCAAATCGGATCCATGACCGAGTTGACGATGACTTGTCCGTGCAATCCGAAAAACCAGAACAGTTGAACAAAGAAGATGGCGATTAACGTCGGGAAGAGTCCGTTCCCTAGATTCACAAGTGGTTTTTGAACAAGATTGAAGATGAGATCATGTAAGTTCGTATCTAACAGTGAAGTGACGGCAATGTTAATGCCGAGGAATACGGTGAGCGTAAGTAATGCCGGGACAAGGGCAGAGAACGATTTGGCGACAGCTGTCGGCACACCGGCAGGCATTTTGATCGTCCAGTTTTTTTGAACGATGAAGCGATAAATCTCTCCTGCTAGGAATCCCGTGATCATGGCTAAGAACATGCCCTTTGCGCCAAGACGGTCGAGTGGGATGACGTTGCCTACTGGATCGGCGACATTTTCGACTGAGACAAAGAAAGGAGTAAGTAATAAAAACGAAACAAGTGCGATGACACCACCGAATACAGCTTCGACCTCATAACTTTTAGAAAGATAATAGCCGATACCGAATACGACGAACAATGACATGATGCCCATTGTGGCGGATGGAGCGTTTCCAAGTGATGTCTTAAAGGCATCTAGAACACCCGGGGACATGAACTTATCAAGGAACGGTAAATTCGCGACGACAACAATCAAGGAACCAAACATCGTAATCGGAAAAGCAAGCATGAATGCATCACGTAATGTCTGTAAGTAACGACTATTGTTCAAAAATGCCGCCATCGGCATCAAAAAACGACTTAGCAGATCAAACCACTTACTATTCTCAGTCATTTCAAACACTCCTTATTATTTTTTGGAAAACTTATGTTCCATGAGTTCGATGAGTCCGGTCGTTAAATCAAGCATCGTCTGCGTCGACATGAGGTGATCTTCAGCATGTAATAACAGTAAGGAAAGTGTGGTTGGTTCACCGCTTGCTTCTTTCTGAACCTGACTAAAGTGCACTTGGTGCGCTTCTTGCAATTGAGATCGCGCATTTGATAACAAAAGTTCGAAGTCTTCGAATGTGCCATCTTTGTACACTTCGATTGCTTCACGAATCGTACTTCTTGCATTTCCACTGTGTAGGATCATCGTGAATGCGATTTGTTCCATCGTCTGTTCATTTGTCTGCATATCGTTCACCCCATTAACTTCACAGCTTGTTCGTAAGCTGCTTTTCCGTCCGCCATCCCATATGCCATCATATCAATGACTTCGACCGGTTTCTCTGTCGCTTGCTGAAATTTTGATAGTAGAAATCGCATTTGTGGTCCAATCAAGATGACATCCGCACCCTCCATCTCTTTCATTGCCTGATCTTGTCCAACTGCCCAAATCTTAGCTTCTTCCCCGAGTTCTTTCGCATGTTCCTGCATCTTCGACACTAAGATGCTCGTCGACATCCCTGAACTACACGCCAACATGATTTTTTTCATCTAAAATCTCCTCCTTATTTGTAATCGCTTACAACTTTGATTATACGGATTAATTAATCCATGTCTATACTTGATAATTAATTTGTTTATTTTTATTTTATAAAAGTGTAGAGTTGTTTATGAAAATACGATGAAGGAGGAATCAGTATGCCAAAACCAATTTATCTTACGCCGCTATTAAAAGAACGAATGTGGGGCGGACAGAAGCTTCAAGAGTACGGATTTTCGATACCTGAAGAACAACGGACGGGAGAAGTCTGGACAGTAGCGAGTCATCCAAACGGCATGTCTCGCGTCCAGTCAGGTCCAAATATCGGACTTACCTTAGAAGAATTATGGTCAAATCACCCTGAAATCTTTGGCATGGAGACCGACTCTGATTTTCCACTGTTGTTAAAATGGATTGATGCTGCGGAGGATTTATCCGTTCAAGTACACCCAAGCGACATGGATGCCAAACGTTATGAACAGCAACCATTCGGAAAAAATGAATGCTGGTATATCGTGGACTGTCCGGAAGACGCATCCCTCATATACGGACATTCCTTCTTCTCTCCCTTTGAACTTGATGAAGCCATTCGTCAAGGCACTTTTCTAGAATCCCTTCAGCATGTCCCGATTTCTAAAGGCGATTTTTTCTATGTACCAGCTGGAACAGTACATGCATTAACAAAAGGTTGCGTCGTACTTGAAATCCAGCAAAATTCAGATACAACCTATCGACTATATGATTATGACCGGCCTGATCCAGTGTCTGGAGAGAAGCGGCCACTCCATCTGGCGCAAGCCCGTCGCGTGATTCGTTTCCCCCATTTTCAGTACACAGAGCCTACCGTCATGCTCACTCCTTTTCGTAAGAGATTAACGCAGACACCGGACTTCTTTGTCGAAGAATGGACGATTAGAACGATGTATAAGTTAGATTCAAGCCCTCTATTTCGCATCATCACGGTCATCAAAGGAACGATTGAATTGGATCACGTCCTCCTGTCTGTCGGAGCGACTGCGATTCTTCCAGCAGATAGCACATTTCTCATCAAAGGAAACGGTATCGTCTTGATCACAGGTCCTTCTCTAAAAACGACAACCCTACATCAAATCGGTATCGATCTCGGTGGGACGCAGACTCGTGTCGCTGTTGTCGATCAACATAAAATCATTAAACAGCTATCGTTCCCGACCAATCCAATGGCAGGGCCATCCCAGACGCTATTGAATATTAAGCGCGCAATCCACATTTTTTCAGAAGAATTCGACCTGTCGAAAATCGGAATTGCTGCCCCCGGTCCTCTCGATACAAAAACTGGACTTCTGTTATCTCCACCAAATTTACCAGGATGGGATGAGGTCGACCTAGTAACTCCACTCTCCACTGCCTTCGATTTACCTGTCTCGCTTGAGAACGATGCTAATGCAGCGGCTCTCGGTGAAGCGTTATACGGCGCGGGACGTCACTCTTCATCTGTCTACTATGTTACCGTCAGTACAGGAATCGGCGGAGGTTATGTCTATGAGAAACAACTGATCCGTGGAGCAAATGGATACGCTGGTGAGATTGGCAATACGATTATCGACTCATCGGGTCCACTGCATCCTGTGTTGAACAAAGGTTCTCTCGAAGGATATGCCAGTGGTACAGCACTACAATCACGCGCTTCAAATCGCCATGTCTCATCCATCGAGCGATTACTCGCCCATCCGCAAGAGAGGGATCGTTTTACTAATCATTTAGCAACTGGACTTGCAAACATCATTCACACGATTGATCCGGAAGTCATCGTTGTTGGAGGAGGTGTTACGGGATCTGCTGATTTATACTGGGAAGCGTTGCTCGAACGTGTTCGCGAACTCGTATATCCGTCCCTTCGTTCAAAGGTCGATATCCGTCTTGCCGAATTGAAAGGACAGGCAGGCGTCATCGGAGCTGCTGCTCTAGATGTAGAGTAAGCAACACATCACTTATCTTATTTAATCAAAGCAAAGAGGGTTAATCATTTCGTCATTGAAATGATTAACCCTCTTCTTTTACGTCCTAATTATTCGAATATGGCTGTTTTCTAGACTAGCGAATTGCTAAAAATGACTTCAGCTCTTTCTCAATCCGTTTTGGGTTTAAGAAAGAACAGATAAATGTTAAATGCCACGAAAAAACTAAGCAGTACCCATAAGACAGAATAGAACGCTGTATTCGGCACGAACAAATAATCTATCAATAGCACGATTAAAAAGAGAATATATCCAACAAAATATACTTTTTTCTTACGCGGATCCATCGTCTCATCTCCTTTATACATATGAGTGTTCTGTCGATTACTTCGTATTTTTAATAATCACTACAGTTAAAACAAGGGACGGGATGAAACAAATCAGTAGATCCGAGAGTGAAATCGAAAGTGAAGTAGGATGAATCAGCATCTCTACCCCTTTAAAAATTGCACCGAGTACAACAAGTAAAGATATGAGAACCGGAACGAAAGTACGCATCCATCTAGGAATACTCAGCCACATCCGTAAGATCTTTTGTGTTTTATCATCCATGTCATTCACCTCTTTTTGAAATTTTACATAAATTAGTATATCATACGTATGATTTTTGTGAAAAAATGTCGAATTCACGTGTCGATTTCCTTGCCTCTTTAACGTATGAAGGCAGTTAAAAGAGACGCTTACACCTTATGCAAGAGTCTCTTTTATCTACCATTTATGCTACATATCAGTGCCGCTTATTGTTCTGCTTTAAAAAATTATTGAATTAATTGATTGCACCTTCTGCGCTACAATAAAACTCCAGTGGGATGTTATGTTTGGAAGAAATACCATGTTGAATGAATTCCCCACTGACCGTCACATCGTATGCTCTTCCGCCATCCATCAAAGTAGTAGTATACCCAAGCTGCGTCCATGTTCCCTTACTCGATGAAGGTTTTGACGTCATAGACGTGACAGTGTCAAAGACTTGTCTTCCCGCTTCTTCACGAAGTGCGGTATCAAATGTACCAGTGATCGAAATAGCGACTGACGTCCCTTTTGCATGAATCGATTTTGATTTGGAGTAAGCTTCTTTTTCAGAGAAATCGAATGTCGATCCGAACTCTACTTGTACTCGCTGATCAACTAATTTTTGAAAACGTTTCGGTGTCACCCAATCGTTTTCTTTGAAATCCTTTTGTTCGATTAGTTCTAGTTCTGCGTTTTGGTACTTTTTATTTATGGTCTTTAGTATGATCGCATACTGTTCATAATATTGATTTTTTTGTTGTTGCGTCAGCGTCTTTTGTTCTCCACCCGCAGATACCACATACATGAAGGAACTAGTTAAAGTAACACTCAATACTGTTAAGAAAGTCATTATTTTACGGTTCATTTTTTCCACTCACTTTTTTTAGATTATGTAATATATTCTCAAAATACCATGTCATCTGATCATTTCCTATACTTTCACTGTCGGTTTTTCTTATCTTACTCACACTTCAACTTTATAATTATTTTCGAATGGAGATTTATGAATTTATCATGATGTGACTATCTAAGGTCTTTATCTATTCGTAGACTCTGTATTGAAGAAGTTGAAGTCATTTGCTTCTTTTGACAATCATTACTTTACCTGTATGTATGCTTTGATCTGCAGTATCTTTCTTTTCTGTTCACTAAAAAAACGACCTCTTTTAAGATCGTCTTTTTATAGAAAATATGTATGCTTCCCATCATAATGTATCGTGCACACGCATCCGCTCTAGTTCTTTTTCTTGCTGCCTTTTAAAAGATTTCCGACCATTTGACCATTCAACTAACAGTACAATCCAACCGAATCCTAAAATTAAAGCATAGGCAAGAAAACTATTGTACCCACCAGTGAGGTATCGCCATGTCATGACGATTGTCAATAGAATTGGCATAATGACGCCAAGATACGGATTATTCCGACTCGATAATAGTTGCTGTAATCCTAATCCGACGGTGATGAATAAAGCAGAAATGATAAAGTTCATTCGTTGTTACCCCTCTCAAGTCGATATTTTTCGATTATTTTTTTTGCATCCTCAATC
>ENA-UOXB01001143-UOXB01001143.1-bioreactor-metagenome-genome-assembly--contig:-NODE-1143-length-13115-cov-8.685452_pt1 | contig 13115 bp, 14 predicted proteins | sample MGYA00238158_ERZ761615 | MGnify/ENA primary metagenome ERZ761615 (study PRJEB28904, sample SAMN06267902) | bioreactor metagenome | isolation source: Joint BioEnergy Institute, California, USA... | reverse complement strand
TCAAGCAGAGCGAACAGAGCGATCTCACGCTCGGCGACAATCGGGCAGCCGCAGTGGAACGCCAGGTTGGCGCGAATCAGCGGCGTGTCGAAACGCGGCGCCAGCCAAAGAGGCGTATCACTGTCGAGGAAGGCCAGACACAAGCCATAAGTAGCTGGGGCCAGATCGCCCAAGGCATGGGCACGATCCATGGCGCGTGGCAGCCCCGGCTCGGCCAGGGCTCCGAGGGCCGCGCGGAAGCTGACCTGGGCATCGAGCACCGGGTCGTCGAAAGCCGGTTGCAGCCAGTGCGAGCTGTGCGGCGTAGTCATCAGTCCTCTCCTCTGACCAGGGTGAAGAATTCCACCTGGGTGGTGGCGGTACGGGCGGCCCGGCTCAGGCGCTGTTCGCGCTGCTGACGGGCCAGGGGTTCGATCAGGTCATCCAGCCAGCGCGCCTGGTCGCTACCCTGCAGGTGCGCGTCGGCCAGGGCGGCCAGTTCGGCGCGGCGCTTGTCACGACCGGCCAGGTAGCTGTAACCGGTTCGGCCGTCGGCCAGGCGCACCACACAGCGGGTCACGGTCATCTCGCCGAGGTTGAAGGCACTACCGGTACCGCCCATGCGCCCGCGCACCAGGGTCATACCCACCTCGGGGGAGCGGATCAGTTGGTAGGCACTGTCTTTCAGCGCCGCTTCATGGGGGTCGAGTGCGCTGCCGGCGCGGGCCAGGACGCCCATCCAGCGCTGACGCGCGGCGATGTTCGGATCAAGGTCGTTCATGCGGGTCTCCATCAGGTCGCTACCTGGTACTGGAAGCGGTCGGCGCGGCTGCTGGACTGCGCCAGCTCCACCGCCCGGCCAGCGGGATCGCGGGACAAAGTGAGTACGCTGAGCAGCGGCGCATGGCGCGGCATCAGCAGATGCGCAGCCTCCTCGCGACTGGGTAGGCGCGCGCCGATCAGGCTGAAGGTGCGTGTCAGCGGCAGATCGCGCTCGGCCAGGTACTGGCGCAGCGAGCCGCCCTGATAGTCGGCCAACAGCGGCGCCAGGCTGATGCAGAAGCGATGACGGATCAGGCTCAGCGGCTGGCCGTCGAGCAGGCGCAGGGTGACCAGCTCGAGCAGTTCGCTGCCATCGGGCAGTTGCAGGTGGCGGCACTCCTCGCTGCTGCCAATGCGACGCAGACGTTCGATCAGCTGCGCCTCGACGCGGTGACCAAGCGCTGACAGCGACTGGCTGAAGGCACTGCCCGCCTCTACCGGATACACCAGCGGCTTGGCCAGCACCTGTGTGCCCTTGCCTTGGCGGCGCAGCAAGCGGCCTTCGAGCACCAGCTCGTCGACAGCGCGGCGCAGGGTGTGACGGTTGACGGAAAAGCGCGCGGCCAGTTGCATCTCGCCCGGCAGGTAATCGCCCGGGCTCATGTGCTGCACGTCTTCGCGCAACACGGCGGCCAGCTCGCGGTACAGCGGTTCGCTTTGTCTAGACAAGTTCATCGTTTGCAAAGGGCGCACGCAGGCGCCCTCCCTCTCCTTCAGATAAAGAGCTTGCGCAGGCGTTGGGACAGGATGTCGATGGCGCTCACCACCAGGATGATCACGATCAGCAGCGCGCAGGTCTGGGCGAACTGGAAGCCGCGTATGGCCTCCCAGAGGATCACCCCGATACCGCCGGCGCCGACCATGCCGACCACCGTGGCCGAACGCACGTTGGACTCGAAGCGGTACAGCGAGTAGGAAATCCACAGCGGCAGCACTTGCGGGATGACGCCGAAGATCACCTCCTGCAGGGCACTGGCGCCGGTGGCACGCACGCCTTCGACCGGACCTGGATCGATGGCCTCGACCGCCTCGGCGAACAATTTGGCCAGCACCCCGGTGGTGCTGATGAACAACGCCAGCACGCCGGCGAAGGGGCCGAGGCCGACCGCGACGACGAAGAGCATGGCGAAGACCATTTCATTGATCGAACGGCAGGCATCCATCACCCGGCGTACCGGCTGGTACACCCACCAGGGCACGATGTTCTCGGAACAGAGAATGCCCAGCGGAATGGCGCAGACGATGGCCAGCACCGTGCCCCAAAGAGCGATCTGTACGGTGACGACCATCTCCTTGAGGTAATGCTGCCAGTTGCTGAAATCCGGCGGGAAGAAGTCGGCGGCGAAGGTGGCCATGTTGCCGGCATCGCGCACCAGCGCCAGCGGGTTCATTTCCGCACCCTGCCAGGACCAGGCGAGTACGGCGAAGAACAGGCCCCAGCCAATCAGTTGCAGCCAGCTACGCTTGGCTTCGGTTGCTGGGGTGGCGGTGGTCAGTGTGGTCATGGGTAACTCTCGTTCCTGTGGGAGGCGCTTCAGCGGCGAGCTTTTCAAGAACCGCCCCACTTTCGCGGGGCGGCTCCGAGGTTCAACCGGCGCTGGCGCTGTTCTGCTTCTCACGCTCGGCCATACGCTGCTCCAGCTTGGCCAGTTCGGCATCAAGCTCCTTGAGCTGAGCCTGCTTGTCGGCGTCCTTGAGCGTGGTGTTGTTGGCCACTTCGGTGCGTTTCTTGAACAGCTCGAGCTGACGAATCGGCAGCAACTGATCGTTGTCGGAAGCCTTGAACTGGCCCCACTGCAGACCTTCGAGCACCTTCTTCTCCTCCGGCTTGGCGCCGTAGGTCATGAAAAAGTTGCGCAGCTTGTCGCGGGTTTCCTGCGGCAGGTTCTTGCGCCAGACGATCGGGTCCGACGGGATCAGCGGCGAAGTCCAGATCACCTTGAGCTGCGCGGCCTTGTCCGGCGCGGTCACTTCCAGGCGCTCCATGCCTTCGCTGTTGAAGGTGCCGACATCGACCTGCTTGTTGGCCACCGACAGCGCGTTGACCTCATGGCTGCCATTGAGCGAGCGCTTGAAGATCTTGCCGGCGTCGACGTTGTTCTGGGCGAACACGTAATAACCGGGCACCAGGTAGCCGGAGGTGGAGTTGGGGTCGCCGTTGGCGAAGGTCAGCGACTTGGCGTTCTTGAGCATGTCCTCGACCGAGTCGATCGAGCTGTCCTTGTGCGCCACCAGCAGGCTGTAGTAACCCTGTGCGCCGTTGGCCGCCACGGTCTGAGCGAAGATCTCACCGCCGGCGCGATCGACCGCCTCCATCGCCGACTTGTTGCCGTACCAGGCCACGTCGACCTTGTCGAAGCGCATGCCCTGGATGATCCCGGCGTAATCAGGCGCGAAGAAGGCGTTGATCTTTACCCCGGTCTGCTTGCTCATGTCGGCGAGGAAGGGATCCCACATCGCCTTGAGGTTCTGCGAAGACTCGGTGGAAATGATGCCGAAGTTGAGTTCCTCGGCGGCCTGGGCCGAGCCCAGCAGGGAACCCGTGACGAGCGCAGAGGCAGCCAGCACCTGGCCGATGCGTTTGAACATGGAGCACACTCCTGTTGCTAGTTGGCGTTGGTTTTTCGAATGAGGTGCTGAGCTCAGGCCTTGGCCAGTGTCAGCGGACGCTCCACGGTCCGTGGGCGCTGCCCTTGCGGCAGCAGCAGGCTGATGTCTAGATCGCCGCCGTAGAGGTCATTGAGGAAATCGGGGTTGAAGCCCGCGGTCGGGCCGTCGAAATGAATGCGCCCACCCTTGAGCGCCACAGCGCGCTGGCAATAGCGCACCGCGTAGTCAACCTGATGCAGGGTCACCACCACCGTCTTGCCGTCACGACGGTTGATGTCGGCGAGAATCTCCATCACCTTGCGCGCCGACTCGGGGTCGAGCGAGGCAATCGGCTCGTCGGCGAGAATCACCTCGGCCTGCTGGCATAGCGCACGGGCGATGGCCACGCGCTGCTGCTGGCCACCGGACAGGGTCGAGGCACGCTGCGCGGCGAACTCGGCCAGCCCTACCCGCTCCAGTGCCTGCATCGCACGCTGCTTCTCTTCGGGATTGAACAGACTGAGGCTGCCGCGCCAACGCGGCATGCGCCCCAGGCCGCCGAGCAGCACGTTCTGCAGCACACTGAGGCGACCGACCAGATTGAACTGCTGGAAGATGTAACCGATATCGGCGCGCTGACGGCGTACATCGCCATTGAGCCGTCCATCGGCCTGCACCGGACGGCCGAGCACTTCGATACTGCCGGCATCCCCGCGTGCCAGCCCGGCGAGATGACGCAACAATGTCGACTTGCCCGAGCCAGAAGCGCCGATCAGTGCCACCATCTCGCCCGGCTGCACCGATAGCGCCAGTTCGAACAGCGCCTGTTTACGGCCGAAGCTCTTGTTCAGACGGTCGACTCGAATCGCTGCGCTCATATGCTGGCCCTCTACTATCATTAACGATAAGAAGGCTGCTAGCTGGCGCCTTCTGGTGTAGACCAAGGTAGGCGCAAGCTGTGTCAGCCCCGTGAACCGGGGATGACGATTGAGTGACCGAAACTTGAAACTTTGATGTTTGAGCGAGACACCAACATGAGTTCTGCCGAATACCACGCATTTCAGACAATCGGTGCTGGCATAAAGCCGCCACCTGGATCACAATGCGACACGTATTTGGCGTCAAGGAACTGTTCAGATGACCTTCGGGTCGTAATGACGCAGAACGCGATACCGGTTGAACGGCTAGTGCGAAACACGGTCAAACCGGTGACAATCTCGACACTGATTACCAGTATCGCTCCCTGAACTAACCGGTAATGTATGCGCCCTATGAAACAGGCTATTTATTCCAGCCGCACGGCTGACAAATTTGTCGTTCGCTTGCCAGATGGCATGCGTGAGCGTATCGCTGACGTAGCACGCAACCATCACCGCAGCATGAACTCGGAAATCATCGCCCGTCTGGAGCAGAGCATGCTTCAGGAAGGTGCTCTGGATGACGATCTCAGCCTGCGACTCGACAGCCCCGAACTGAGCCTCCATGAGCGTGAATTGCTGCAGCGTTTTCGTCAGTTGTCGCGCCGTCAGCAGAACGCACTGGTCGCTCTGATTGCCCACGACGTAGAAATGGCCGCCGAAGAAGCCTGAAGCGAGCCCATTAAAAAAACCGGCCTTGAGCCGGTTTTTTTATGCCCGCCATTCCCCTTCGGGATTTAGGCAAGGCAAGACGCGGAGCGAACTTCGCGCCTGTCAGCCCACGAAGCTGAGCAGTACCCCCGCGGCCACGGCCGAGCCGATCACCCCGGCCACGTTCGGGCCCATGGCATGCATCAGCAGGAAGTTCTGTGGGTTGGCTTCCAGGCCGACCTTGTTCGATACCCTTGCCGCCATCGGCACCGCCGACACACCCGCCGAGCCGATCAGCGGGTTGACCTTGTTGCTGCTGAACAGGTTCATCAGCTTGGCCATCAGTACGCCGGCCGCGGTGCCGGCGCAGAACGCCAGCATGCCGAGCATCAGAATGCCCAGGGTCTTGAGCTGCAGGAAGGCGTCTGCCGACAGCTTCGAGCCCACGGTCAATCCGAGGAAGATGGTGACGATATTGATCAGCGCGTTGCGCGAGGTATCGGCCAGACGCTCAACCACGCCAGCCTCACGCAGCAGGTTGCCAAGGGCGAACATGCCGATCAGCGGCGCCGCATCGGGCAGCAGCAGGCCGATCAGAATGCACAGCACGATGGGGAAGATGATTTTCTCGGTCTGCCCCACCGGACGCAGTTGCTGCATGACGATGGCGCGTTCCTCCTTGGTGGTCAGCGCACGCATGATCGGCGGCTGCAACAGCGGCACCAATGCCATGTAGGCGTAGGCGGCAACGGCGATCGGACCGAGCAGATGAGGCGCCAGCTTGGAGGTAACGAAGATCGAGGTCGGCCCGTCCGCCCCGCCGATGATGGCGATGGACGCCGCCTCCTTGAGCGTGAACTCCATACCGGGAATGCCCAGCGCTGTGATCGCCAGGGCGCCGAGCAGCGTACCGAAGATACCGAACTGCGCAGCGGCGCCGAGCAGCAAGGTCTTGGGGTTGGCCAGCATCGGACCGAAGTCGGTCATGGCCCCAACGCCAAGGAAGATCAGCAGCGGGAAGATGCTGGTCGGCAACCCCACTTCATAGATCAGATGCAGGAAGCCCGCGCCTTCGGCCATGTTGGCCACCGGGATGTTCGACAGCAGGCCGCCGAAACCAATGGGTACCAGCAACAGGGGCTCGAAGCCCTTCTTGATGGCCAGGTAGATCAGCAGCAGGCACACCGCGATCATGAAGGCCTGGCCAGGCTCCAGGTGATACAGGCCAGTGCTCTGCCAGAGCTTGAGCAGCTTTTCCATGATGCGCTCCTCAGCCGATGGTCAGCAGGCTGTCGCCTACTGCCACTGCGTCACCCACCTTGACGTTGACGGCACCGACGGTGCCGGCCTTGAAGGCGCGGATTTCGGTTTCCATCTTCATCGCTTCGAGGATGATCACCAGTTGCCCTTCCTCGACGGCCTGGCCTGGTTGCACCAGCACCTTGAAGATATTGCCGGCCAGCGGTGCCGCCTGCGGCTCGCCGCCACCCGCTGCGACCGGATCTGGCGCAGCAGCGGCGTTCACGGCGCCACCGACGGGCTTGATACCCTCGATATCGCCACCTTCGCCCACCTTCACGACGAAGGATTTGCCATTGACCTCGACGGTATAGACCTCGGGCTTGCCAGCCTCACGGGTGGGAGCTTCCTTACCGGTAGGCGCCGGCTCGAAGGCCGCCGGGTTGCCGCGGTTTTCCAGAAACTTCAGACCGATCTGCGGGAACAGCGCGTAGGTCAGTACGTCGTCGATCTCGTCAGCGGCAAGCTGGATACCCTTCTCCTGGGCGATGCCCTTGAGTTCGGCGGTCAGCTTGCCCATCTCGGCATCCAGCAGGTCGGCCGGGCGGCAGGTGATAGCCTCGGCGCCATCGAGCACGCGCGCCTGCAACTCGGCATTGAAGGGAGCAGGAGCTGCGCCGTACTCGCCCTTGAGCACGCCGGCGGTCTCCTTGGTGATCGATTTGTAGCGTTCGCCGGTGAGCACGTTGATCACCGCCTGGGTGCCAACGATCTGCGAGGTGGGCGTCACCAGCGGGATGAAACCCAGGTCTTCGCGCACACGCGGAATCTCGGCCAGCACCTGGTCGAACTTGTCCTGGGCGCCCTGCTCTTTCAACTGGCTCTCCATATTGGTGAGCATCCCGCCCGGTACCTGGGCGACCAGGATGCGCGAGTCGACCCCCTTGAGGTTGCCCTCGAACTTCGCGTATTTCTTGCGCACCTCGCGGAAGTAGGCGGCGATCTCCTCCAACAGCTCCAGGTTCAGCCCGGTGTCGCGCTCGGTGCCCTGGAACATAGCCACCACCGATTCGGTCGGCGAGTGGCCGTAAGTCATCGACAACGACGAGATGGCGGTGTCGACGTTGTCGATGCCAGCCTCCACTGCCTTGAGAATGGCCACCGACGAAAGTCCCGCAGTCGCGTGGCATTGCATATGGATCGGAATGGCCAGGCTGGCCTTCAGACGCGAGACCAGCTCGAATGCGGTGTAAGGCGTGAGAATCCCTGCCATGTCCTTGATCGCCACCGAATCGGCACCCATGTCTTCGATCTGCTTGGCCAGATCGACCCACATTTCGAGGGTGTGCACCGGACTGGTGGTGTAGGAGATGGTGCCCTGGGCGTGCTTGCCCTGCTGCTTGACGGCCTTGAGTGCGGTTTGCAGGTTGCGCGGGTCGTTCATCGCGTCGAACACGCGGAACACGTCGACTCCATTGATGGCGGCACGCTCGACGAATTTCTCCACCACGTCATCGGCGTAGTGGCGGTAGCCCAGCAGGTTCTGCCCGCGCAGAAGCATCTGCTGGCGGGTGTTGGGCATGGCCTTCTTCAGTTCACGGATGCGCTCCCAGGGGTCTTCGCCGAGGTAGCGAATACAGGCATCGAAGGTCGCCCCACCCCAGGACTCCACCGACCAGAAGCCGACCTGATCCAGCTTGGGCGCGATCGGCAGCATGTCTTCCAGGCGCACGCGAGTGGCCAGGATGGATTGGTGGGCATCACGCAGCACCACATCGGTGATCCCGAGTGCTTGTTTAACGGCAGTCATACAGGTACTCCCTCTGAACCTGATCAACCGCGGCGAGCGCGGTGCTGGGCAATAGCGGATTGAATGGCGGCCAGCGTTTCTGCATCCGGCTCATGGCTGGCCGACTTGGCACTGGATAGTGGAGAGGAAGCGGCAGGAGCCGCAGCAGGTGGAGCGAAGGTCGCGATCAGACGCGACATCAGGCTGACCACACCCACCAGCAACACCAGAAAGACAAACACGAAGCCCATGCCGAACAGCATGAGTTCGACACCCTCGAGCAGTAGTTCACTGGCGGTCATCTTGGCTCCTTTGGCCAGCAGCTCGCGGGCTGCATTCATTATTGATCAGGAGCGCCCAGGGTCAGCGCCCGGGCAAAGCTGCCGAACCTTAGCCTGAAACAAGCGTTTGAAGCAAACGCCAAAAGGGCGGGATTGACCGTTTATGTAGTGGTTTTTGCGCACCCACTACCAAAGAAGGAGAAAAGCGTTGCGAGTAGTCTCAGGAGGCAGAACGCACGCGGGTATCAACGGCAGGCGCCAGCGCCAGAAGCTGCTTGAAGTGGCGCGTCTCGTCGCCAGGCGTGCGCCCGAAGAGCCGCTTGAACTCGCGACTGAACTGCGAAGGGCTCTCATACCCGACGCGCTGCGCCGCGCTGATCGCACTCATATCGCTGCGTATCATCAGCAACCGAGCCTGATGCAGACGCATGGCCTTGAGGTATTGCAACGGCGAGCGACTGGTCATGGCCTTGAAATGCACGTGGAAGGCCGGCACGCTCATGTTGGCGGTCTCAGCCAGTGAAGGCACATCGAGCGCTGACTGATAGTCGCGATGTATGCGCTGCAGGACGCGAGCGATGCGGCCGAAATGGCTGTTCTGCGCCAGGGTCGCGCGCAGGCCACTACCCTGCTCGCCCTGCAGCACGCGGAAGACGATCTCACGCATGATCGACGGACCTAGCAGGCGCACCTCATCGGGATCGGCCAAGGCTTCCAGCAGGCGCAACGTCGCGTCACTCAAGCGTGCGTCCATCGGACTGGAATAGAGCGTCGCCGGTGCACTGGTCGAGGGCTCGTCCAGCTCCATCACCAGTTCGGCCACCAACAGCGGATCGACTCGCAGTGCTACACCTAGCATGGGCTCCTCGGCCGTCGCCTCGGTTTCGATGGCAAACGGCAGAGGTAGCGCCAGCACCAGATAGTGCTGCGCATCGTAGACGTACAGATTGCCGTCATGCAGCCCACTCTTGCGCCCCTGGATCACGATCACGATGCTCGGCTCGTACAACGCTGGCGTCACTGGAAGTGGCCGATTGGAGCGCATGAAGGTGATGCCATCCAGTTGCGCCGCGGTATAGCCCTCCTCGGGAGCCAGACGCAGCATCAGCTCAACCATGCGCCGCTTCACGCTCTCTGACTTCGCACTCATGCCTCTTACACCCACTCTTGAGGAAGACCGGCACATTGTAGGAAGCAGTCAATAGAAACAGGCAATATCGAAAGAGTAACGAGACTTAGCAGGCGGTCGGCTCGTGCCTAGCATGGAATCTCCACAACCCAGATGGAGACCGACATGAGCAAAGTCATCCTCATCACCGGTGCCAGCAGCGGCATCGGCGAAGCAATCGCCAGACACCTCGCCAGCCAGGGCCACCAGGTGGTCCTCGGCGCCCGACGCCTCGAACGCCTGCAGACGCTGGTCAACGAGCTGCACGCACAGGGGCGAAGCGCCTCCTGCCGCGCCCTGGACGTCAGCCAGCTACATGACATGCAAGCCTTCGTCGAGCATGCAGAGGCGCACTACGGCCCCGTCGACGTCATCATCAACAATGCCGGGGTAATGCCCTTGTCACCGCTCAACGCGCTGAAGGTGGACGAATGGAACCGCATGATCGACGTCAACGTACGCGGCGTACTGCATGGCATCGCGGCAGTGCTGCCAGGCATGGAGCAGCGCGGGCGCGGCCAGATAATCAACATCGCCTCTATCGGCGCCCATGCCGTATCACCGACCGCCGCGGTCTACTGCGCTACCAAGTACGCGGTCTGGGCCATTTCCGAAGGCTTGCGCCAGGAAAACGAGCGCATCCGCGTCACCACCATCTGTCCGGGTGTGGTCGAGTCAGAGTTGGCCGACAACATCACCGATGCCAGCGCCCGAGATGCGATGAAGTCGTTCCGCCGCATCGCCATCACACCGGACGCCATCGCCCGTGCCGTGGCCTATGCAGTCGAGCAGCCCGACGACGTCGATGTCAGCGAAGTCATCGTACGCCCTACCGCCAGCCCCTACTGAACAGGAACGCCCCGATGAAAGCACGCCAACCCCTGATCGCCCTTCTGCTTGGCAGCCTGCTCAGCCTCTCAGCCGTAGCGGACGATGCCACCCAGGAAAACGTCGCGCTGATCCAGAAAGCCTTCGATGACTGGCGCGCCGGCCAGGGCGGTATCTTCAATCTGCTGGCCGAAGATGCGATCTGGGTCGTAGCCGGCAACAGCCCTGTATCGGGCACCTACCGCACGCGCAAAGCCTTCATGAAGGATGCAGTCAAGCCCATTACCGACAAACTGGCGACCCCCATCGTGCCCACCGTTCGCCAGATCGTGGCGCAAGGGTCTCATGTGGTCGCGCATTGGGATGGCGAAGCGACCGCCAAGGACGGCAGTCGCTACGAGAACAGCTATTCCTGGCACATGCAGGTGGAGAATGGCCGGATCACTCGGGTCACGGCCTTTCTCGACACCTGGCGGCTGGTCGAGCTGATGAACTGATTACAGCAGGAAGATCGACGCCAGTCCCAGGAAGATGAAGAAGCCGCCGCTGTCGGTCATGGCGGTGATCATCACGCTGGCCCCCATGGCCGGATCGCGTCCCAGACGTGCCAGGGTCATGGGGATCAGCACCCCCATCAGCGCTGCCAGCAATAGGTTAAGGGTCATCGCCGCAGTCATCACCACGCCCAGCGACCAGCTGTCATACAGATAATAGGCGACACCGCCAATCACCCCGCCCCAGAGAATGCCGTTGATCAGGGAAACGCCCAGCTCCTTGCGCACCAGGCGCGCGGTATTGCCGGTACTGACCTGATCCAGCGCCATGGCGCGCACAATCATGGTGATGGTCTGGTTACCGGAATTGCCACCGATACCGGCGACGATGGGCATCAGTGCTGCCAGCGCCACCAGTTTCTCGATCGAGCCTTCGAACAGGCCGATCACCCTCGAGGCGAGAAACGCAGTGACCAGGTTGATCGCCAGCCAGGCCCAGCGGTTGCGCACCGACTTCCACACCGAGGCGAAGATATCTTCCTCCTCGCGCAAACCGGCCATGTTCAGCACTTCGCTTTCGCTTTCCTCACGGATCAGGTCGACCATTTCGTCGATGGTCAGACGGCCGATCAGCTTGCCGTTCTTGTCCACCACGGGGGCGGAAATCAGGTCGTAACGCTCGAACGCCTGCGCGGCGTCGTAGCCGTCCTCGTCAGGATGGAAGCTCACCGGATCGTCGGCCATGACCTCGCCGACCTGCTTCTCCGGATCGTTGACCAGCAGGCGCTTGATCGGCAGCACGCCCTTGAGTACGCCGTCGTAATCGACCACGAACAGCTTGTCGGTATGGCCCGGCAGCTCCTTGAGGCGGCGCAGATAACGCAGCACCACTTCCAGGCTGACGTCCTCACGGATGGTGACCATCTCGAAGTCCATCAGCGCGCCGACCTGATCTTCCTCATAGGACAGGGCCGAACGCACACGCTCGCGCTGCTGCGCGTCGAGCGACTCCATCAACTCATGAACGACGTCGCGCGGCAGCTCAGGTGCCAGGTCGGCGAGTTCGTCGGCGTCCAGATCCTTGGCTGCAGCGAGAATCTCGTGATCGTCCATGTCGGCGATCAGGGTTTCCCGGACTGCGTCGGAGACTTCCAGCAGGATGTCGCCATCACGCTCGGCCTTGACCAGTTGCCAGACGGTCAGACGCTCATCGAGCGGCAAGGCTTCGAGGATGTGGGCGATGTCAGCGGGGTGCAGATCCTCGAGCTTGCGCTGCAGCTCGGCGAGATTCTGCCGGTGAACCAGATTCTCGACCCGGTCGTGGTGCTGGCCTTCCTGACGATGGGTCAGGTCTTCGACCAGCTTGTGCCGATGCAGCAGTTCGATCACCTGGGCCAGGCGATCCTGCAAGCTCTCTTGCGGCTTCTTGGCTTCTACTTCAGTCATAGCGCGCTCCACCCCCAGTTGGCGGGCACGCCAAAGGGGATCAATCAGGTCTTACACGATTGTGCGAGGGGAGTATTGAGTAACTACTGGGTAAGTCCATGGTGGTATTCCACAAGCCCCGGCGGGGCTGACGCGGCGAATGATAACACCGCAAAACAGCTTTGTACGTGACAAAAGCGCGGCAAGAACAACTGCTTGCATCGCAAACTTCAATCCCGCATGAAAACCTGGCTATGCGACGCCAGTCGTGCACGCCAGGACACCCTGGCACACGAGAAAAAACGGTCTAACCTGAAACGTGTAACGTCATGGAGGACGATTCATGCGAGGACGGCACCTGGCAGCGCTATTCGCCGCTGCGCTTCTCTCCCCTATTGAAGACAGCTCGGCCGCCAGCGTGTTCCGCTGCGTGGGCACTGACGGCCATGTCACCTTCACCCGACACGGCTGCTCCAGCGACCAGGAGCAGCATCTGCAGGACGCGCGCAACCATACGCCAAGCAGCGGCAAGCCCATCCCGCTGGCCACCCCGGACAGACGAAAGGCAACGACGACCGCCAACTCCGGCGAAGTGGTGATAGTCGGCCAGCAGGACGATGGTTGCGGCAACCTGCTGAGCAGCAGCGAGAGGCGCCAGGCGATCATCCGTAAGGAAATTCGCCGCGGCATGAGCCGTGCCGATGTGGAAAACAGCCTGGGCAAACCGGACAGAGTCACGGCCAGCAATGGGCAGCAGCGCTACCACTATCGTGAAAAACGCAAAGGCGGCAACAGCCGGCAGGTCAGCTTCGACGAAGCCGGCTGCGTGAAGAAATAACGCACAAAGAAAAAGGGCCTGCATTGCTGCAGGCCCTTTGGGTATGGCGGACTCAGGAGGATTCGAACCTCCGACCGCTCGGTTCGTAGCCGAGT
>ENA-UOXB01001137-UOXB01001137.1-bioreactor-metagenome-genome-assembly--contig:-NODE-1137-length-13199-cov-5.785149_pt1 | contig 13199 bp, 10 predicted proteins | sample MGYA00238158_ERZ761615 | MGnify/ENA primary metagenome ERZ761615 (study PRJEB28904, sample SAMN06267902) | bioreactor metagenome | isolation source: Joint BioEnergy Institute, California, USA... | reverse complement strand
CACGCGTGGCCGTCCTCGTCGAGGACGCCGGCACGGCTCGCGACCGCCTCTCCACCACGCTGCAGCAGCACGGCTTCCAGGTGCATTCGTTCTCCGACGGCTTCGCGGCCGTCGAGGCCGTCGACCGCCTGCAGCCCGACCTCGTCACCGTCGACACCACCCTTGCGGGGATCGACGGGTTCGAAGTGGTGCGCCGCATCCGCTCGTTCCACGCCGGATCGGTCGTCATCCTCTCGGACATGACCGAGGAGACGGCCGCCGTCGAGGCGTTCCGCAGTGGCGCGGACGACTACATCCTGCGCCCGTGGCGCCCCTTCGAGCTGCGCGCCCGGCTCGATGCGATCCTGCGTCGTACGCTCGGCGCCGCCGACGCCCTGCCGCCGACCGAGTCGGACTGGCTCGTCGTCGACGGACTGCGGCTGCACCCGGCATCCCGTCGGGCGGAGCTCGCCAACCGCCGCATCGACCTCACTCGGTCGGAGTTCGATCTGCTGCTGGCCCTCGTCAGGAACCCCGACGTCGTCCTCGAGAAGTCCTGGATCGTGCTGCTGCTGCGTCGCCAGAACGGTGGCAACGGCGATCACGTGAACGCGCACGACCTGCACGCCATCGAGGTGCACGTCATGAATCTGCGGCGCAAGCTCGGCGGCACGGCCCGGCGATGCCGCTGGATCGAGACGGTCCGCGGGATCGGCTACCGCTTCGCGCCGGCGAAGCTCTGACGCGGTCTCAGACCGACGCGCCCTTCCGGCGCACGTGCCGACCTTGCCCTGGGATCGCGGCGATGAGCGCCTGCGTGTAGGGATCGGTCGGCGCCGTCAGGATCTGCGCCGCCGCACCCGCCTCGACGAGGCGTCCGTGGCGCATGACGGCCACCCGGTCGGCGATCTCGGCGACGACGCCCAGATCGTGCGTGATGAAGAGGTAGCTGAGCGAGCGCTCGGCCTGCAGGGTGATGAGCAGATCGAGGATCTGCGCCTGCACCGACACATCGAGCGCCGAGACCGCCTCGTCGAGCACGAGGAACTCCGGATCGAGCGCGAGAGCACGCGCGATCGCGACGCGCTGTCGCTGTCCGCCCGAGAGCTCGTCGGGGTAGCGCGCGAGCACGCCCTGCGGCAGCGCGGTCTGCTCGACGAGCTCCCGCACCTTGCGGAGCCGCCCGGCGCCGTCGATCGAACCGAGCGAGTGCAGCGGCTCGGAGATGAGCTGCTCGATCGTGAGCCGCGGGTTCAGCGAGTCGTACGGGCTCTGATAGACGAGCTGGAACTTGCGCCGGAGCTGCCGCAGCGGTGCCGGCGCGAGCTCGGTGATGTCGGCGCCGTCGAACTCGATCGAGCCCGAGCTCGGCTCCTCGAGCCGCAGCACGAGGCGCGCGAGCGTCGACTTGCCGCTGCCGGACTCCCCGACCACGGCGAGCGTCTCGCCGCGGCGGATGTCGAGTGAGATGTCGTCGACGGCGGTGACCTCGCGCGCGCCGTCGCGACGCGACGAGGCCGGCAGCGGGAAGGTCTTCACGAGGTGCGACAGCCGGACGATGCAGTCGCTGTCGTCGAGGCCGCGCCGGGTCGTCGCCTCGGCGCGGCGCACGTGCGAGGAGATGTCGGGGGATGCCGCGATCAGCTGGCGCGTGTATTCGGCGGTCGGCGACGAGATCACCTGTGCGGCGGGCCCGGCATCCACCACCGCGCCGTCCTTCATCACGATGATGCGGTCGGCCCGGTCGGCGGCGACGCCGAGGTCGTGCGTGATGAGCAGGACCGAGGTGCCGAACTCGTCGGCGAGGTGGTCGAGGTGATCGAGCACCTGCTTCTGCACCGTGACGTCGAGGGCGCTCGTCGGCTCGTCGGCGATGATCAGCTCGGGACGTGCGGCGAGCGCGGTCGCGATGAGGGCGCGTTGCCGCATCCCGCCGGAGAACTGGTACGGGTATTGCTTGGCGCGCTCGGCCGGGTGGGTGATCCCGGCCATCTCGAGCAGCTCGACCGCCCGGGCGTTCGCCTCGGCGCGGGTCGCCAGCTTGTGGATGCGGAGCGGCTCGGCGACCTGCGGCCCGACGCGGCGCACCGGGTTGAGCGAGAGCGACGGGTCCTGCGGCACGAGGCCGATGCGCTTGCCCCGGACCTTCCGCCACTGCGCCTCGGGCTTCGCCGTCAGGTCGTCGCCGCCGAGACTCACGCTCCCCGACGTCACGCGCGCGTTGGGCGGGAGGAGGTTGATGATGGCGTGCGCGATAGTGCTCTTGCCCGACCCGGACTCGCCGACGACGGCGACGACCTCGCCCGCGCCGATCGTCAGGTCGATGTGGTGAACGGCTTCGACCTCGCGGTCGCCCATGCGGTAGGCCACGGTGAGGTCGCGGACCTCGAGGAGGACGGCCCGCTCGGTGCGGGAGGGGACGGATGCCTCGGCGCGCGGCGCGGCGGTGGTGGTCGACACGGGGGACTCCTCTGCGGACGACGGCGTGCTCATGCGGTGCGCTCCAGCTGGGATCGCTGCAGGGCGGGGCGCTTGGGGTGGAACTCCCAGTCGGGCACGAGGTAGCGCATGGCGTGCGCGTCGTCCCGACCGGCGAGACCTTCGCGCAGGTACAGCTCGTGTGCGGCGGCGACCTGCGCGTCGTCGAGCTCGATCCCGAGCCCGGGCGCGGACGAGACGGCGATCCGCCCGTTCCGGATGACCGGCGGCTGCACCGTGAGGCGCTGCCCGTCTTGCCAGATCCAGTGGGTGTCGACGGCGGTCGGCGTCCCCGGGGCCGCGGCGGCGACGTGCGTGAACATCGCGAGGCTCACGTCGAAGTGGTTGTTGGAGTGCGACCCCCACTGCAGGCCGAAGTCGTCGCACAGCTGGGCGACGCGGACCGAACCGGCCATCGTCCAGAAATGCGGGTCGGCGAGCGGGATGTCGACAGCCTGCGTGCGGACGGCGTGGGCCATCTCGCGCCAGTCGGTCGCGATCATGTTCGTCGCCGTGCGCATGCCCGTCGCCCGACGGAACTCGGCCATCGTCTCGCGGCCGGAGTAGCGACCCTCGGGCCCCACGGGATCCTCGGCGTAGGCCAGCACGTCACGCAGGCGTCCGCCCAGCCGGATGGCCTCGGCGAGCGGCCAGCTGCCGTTCGGGTCGAGTGTGACCCGCGCGCCGGGGAACGCTTCGGCGAGCGCCGTGACGACGTCGGCCTCGGTCTCGGGCAGCAGGACGCCGCCCTTCAGCTTGAAGTCCCGGAAGCCGTAACGCTCCTGCGCGGCGCGGGCGAGCCCGACGACGGCGTCCGCGTCGAGGGCGGTCCGGCGCCGCACGTCCTCCCACGACCCGGCGGCGCCCTCCGGCTGCAGGTACGGCAGGTCCGTGGCATCCGCGTCGCCGATGAAGAAGAGGTAGCCGAGCACGTCGACCTCGTCGCGCTGACGTCCGTCGCCGAGGAGGGCGCTCACCGGCAGGCCGAGCTGCTTGCCGTGCAGGTCGAGCAGCGCACTCTCCCAGGCGGTCACGGCGTGCACGGCGATGCGCTGATCGAAGGTCTGGTCGCCTCGCCCCGCGGCGTCGAGGTGGGCGAGGGATGCCGCGAGCGACCGCAGCGTCTCGCGGTACGCCGCGACGGGCGTGCCGATGAGCAGCGCACCCGAGGCTTCGAGTGCGGCGCGGATGGGCTCGCCGCCGGGCACCTCGCCGATGCCGACGCGACCGTCGACGTCCGTCAGGCGCACGAGGTTGCGCGTGAAGTAGGGGGCGTGTGCACCGCTGAGGTTCAGCAGCATGCTGTCGTGACCCGCCACGGGGATCACGTCGTAGGAGACCACAACGGGGGTGCTCATCCGATCCTCGCCTTCGACGTCGGTAGTGGCCCCACCCTACGCACAGCCGACCGGTGCCATCAAAGGCCGTTAGGGCATCGACTCATGCGCCGACGGCATCGATCCCAGACTCGGCGGCGTGCTGCTCCAACGTCGCGTCCAGGACGCGCAGCGCCTCGGGAAGCAGCGGATTGGTCGACTCGGTCGCCCACGCGACGTCGAGCCGCACCCGGTTGACGTCGTCGGACCGGTCGTCCGGCGAGAGCCGCCGGAAGGTCACGCCCGCGATGGGGAGCCCCTGCGCCGACTCCGGGACGAGCGTGAACCCGAGACCCGCGCTCACGAGTGCCAGCAGCGCCGGCACCTGACCGGCGTACTGGACGATGCGCGGGTGCACGCCGGCGCGGACGAACATCGACAGCAGCAGGTCGTGGAAGTACCGCGCGCCGCCCGGCGAGTACATGAGCAGCGGCTGGTCGCTTGTGTCGGAGAGGAAGATCGGGTCGGCGAGCTCCGCCAGTCGGGAATCGGACGGCACGGCCAGCACGAGCTTCTCGTCGAGGACGGACCGCGACGAGACCCCGGGCCGCTCGACGATCGGCCGCAGGAGGCCGACGTCCACGGTCCCCTTCTCGAGCTCCTCCATCTGATCGGCGGTCACGAGTTCGCGCAGCAGCAGCGTCGCGCCGGGCAGCTCGCGCGCCGCGCGCCGCAGGAACGCGGGCAGCACGCTCTGCCCCGCCATCGCCGTGTACGAGACGGTGAGCGTGCCGGACGCCCCGTGCCCGACCGAGCGGACGTCGGCGGTGGCTTTGGCGGCGAGGTCGATGATGCGCCGGGCGCTCGGCAGCAGTGTGCGGCCGGCCTCCGTCAGCTGCACGCGCCGGCTCGTCCGCTCGAAGAGGCGGGTGTCGAGTTCGCGCTCGAGCTGCTGGATCTGCCGGCTGAGCGGCGGCTGGGTCATGCGCAGCCGGGCGGCGGCCTGGCCGAAATGCAGCTCCTCCGCGACGGCGACGAAGCACTCCAGTTGGACGAGCGACAGCATCCATACCCTCCCGATATCAATCGGTGCAAATTATGGTTTGCGACTGTATCCATCGCAACCCTAGCGTCGAGCGTGATCGGCCTCCGCATCGGAGCGGGCCGAGGATCTAGGGAGTTGCCGTGCTGGACCGAATCCTCTTCTTCCCCGTGACCCCGTTCACCCGGGAGGACACCGTGGACCGCGTCGCCCTCGGCGACCACATCGCCCAGGGCCTCGAGCACCGGCCGGGCGGCATCTTCGCCGCCTGCGGCACGGGCGAGTTCCACGCGCTCGGGCAGACCGACTACGCCACGGTCGTCGAGACGAGCGCCGCCGTGATCGGCGGGCGCACCCCGCTGTTCGTCGGCGCGGGCGGTCCGCTGCCGGCGGCGATTGAGCAGGTGCAGGTCGCCGAGCGCGCGGGGGCCACCGGCATCCTGCTGCTGCCGCCGTACCTCACGGCGGGTCCCGACGCCGGGCTCGTCGAGTACGTCCGACGCGTGGCGTCGGCGACGAGCCTGCCGATCATCGCCTACCACCGCGGCACCGCGCGCTTCACTGAGGCGACGACCCTCGAGATCGCCCGCATCCCGAACGTCGTCGGGCTGAAGGACGGCGTCGGCGAGATCGACGTCATCACCCGGATCATCCGCGCCGTCCGCGACAGCGACGTGCCGGGTGCCGCCGACTTCCAGTTCTTCAACGGCCTCCCCACGGCCGAGATCGCGCAGGTGGCCTACCGGGCGATCGGCGTGCCGCTGTACTCGTCGGCATCCTTCGCGTTCGCGCCCGACATCGCACTGGCGTACTTCGCCGCGGTCGAGAACGAGGACACCGCGACGATCGCAGCGCTCGACGCCGCGTTCTTCCACCCGCTGGTCCGGCTTCGGAACCTCGTCCCGGGGTACGCGGTCTCGCTGATCAAGGCGGGTGTCACGCGGTTCACCGGAGTGGATGCCGGGCACGTCCGACCTCCCCTGGTCGACGCACTGCCGGAGCACGCCGACCACCTCGAGCAGCTCGTCTCGGACGCCCGCCGCGTGCTGGCGGACTCGTTCGTCGCCGCGCGCTGAGGCCCATCGTGCGCCGCGCCGAGCACGCCATCCGCGACGTCCGGGTCGTCCCGGTCGCCTTCGCCGACCTCCCCCTGCTGAACACCGTCGGGGTCCACGAGCCGTACGCGCTGCGCGCGATCGTGCAGATCCGCACCGAGAGCGGCCTGACCGGACTCGGGGAGACCTACGGCGACGAGGGGCACCTCCGTCGCCTCGAAGCCGCGGCGTCACTGCTGATCGGGTGCGACGTCTTCGCGACGAACGAGCTGCGTGCCCGTGTCCGCGCGTCGCTGCGCTCGGACACGGGCACCGGCGGCCACGGGATGTCGGGCATGGTCACCGGCAGCAGCACCGCAGACCGCGTGCTGTCGGCGTTCGACGTCGCAGCCCTCGACGTGCGCGGCAAGGCGCTCGGTCTGCCGGTGAGCGATCTGCTCGGCGGCGCCGTCCGCGAGACGGTGCCCTTCAGCGGCTATCTCTTCTACAAATGGGAGGGTCACCCCGGCTCGCCCGCCGACGCCTGGGGACCGGCGCTCGACCCCGAGGGGATCGTCGCGCAGGCGCGGCGGATCGTCGACGAGTACGGGTTCGGCGCGCTGAAGCTCAAGGCGGGCGTGTTCGACCCGGACGACGAGATCGCGGCCGTCCTGGCCCTTCGCGACGCGTTCCCCGAGCATCCGCTGCGCATCGATCCGAACGGCGCGTGGAGCGTCGAGACCTCGGTGCGGGTCGCCGACGCGCTCACCGGCGTCATCGAGTACCTCGAGGACCCGACCCCGGGCATCGAGGGCATGGCCGCGGTGCGGGCGAGCACCGGCATCCCGCTCGCTACGAACATGTGCGTCGTGAGCTTCGCCGACGTCGCTCCCGCGATCCGCGCCGGCGCGATCGACGTCGTCCTCTCGGACCACCACTTCTGGGGCGGACTCGAACGGTCGCGCCTGCTCGCCGGCATCGCCGAGACGGTCGGCTGGGGGCTGTCGATGCACTCGAACTCGCACCTCGGCATCAGCCTCGCCGCGATGGTGCACCTGGCGGGGGCGACCGAAGTCCTCGACTACGCCTGCGACACGCACTGGCCGTGGAAGCGCGCGGACGAGGACGTCATCGTCCCGGGCGCGCTGTCGTTCTCGGACGGCGCGGTCGCCGTGCCGACCGGCCCCGGCCTCGGGGTGGAACTCGACGAGGACGCCCTGCAGCGGCTGCACCGCCAGTACCTCGACTCCGGCATCCGCGAGCGGGACGACACCGGCTACATGCAACGGCACGTCCCCGAGTACACGCTCGCCAGCCCGCGGTGGTGACCCCGTCGTGAAGGTCGTCGTCACCGATCCCGTCATCAGCGGCTTCGCCGACGTCCTCGGCGACGTCGTGCTGCTGCCCGGAGCGACCGACGACGAGATCGCCGACGCGCTCGCCGACGCCGACGCGGTCGTGTGCTCGCGGCTGACGCCGGCGATGACGAGGGATGCCGGGCGCCTCCGTCTCGTCCACGTGACGGGCGCGGGCGTCGACCGCCTCGAGCCGGGGTCGGTGCCGGACGGTGCCGCCGTGTGCAACACCGGTCACCACGGTGAGGCGATCGCCGAGCACGTGCTCATGACGACGCTCATGCTCCGTCGCCGCGCCCGGCAGGCCGATGCCGAGATGCGAGCCGGGGCGTGGCGCACGGTCATGAACACGGACGACGTGCCGTTCCACCGCGCGCTCGCCGGGGGCACCATCGGCATCGCCGGCGCCGGCGAGATCGGCGGCGCCGTCGCCCGGCTCGCGCAGGCCTTCGGGATGCGCATCGCATTCCTCCGCCGGCATGTGACTGGAGCGCTGCCCGACGGCGTTACGGACGCGACGGTGTACGGCGAGGACGAGCGCAATTCGTTCTTCGCGGCATCCGACGTGCTCGTGGTGACCATTCCGCTCAGCGACGCCACCCGCGGCGCGATCGGGGCGCACGAGCTGGCCCTCCTGCCGCCGGGCGCGATCGTCGTCAACGTCGCGCGTGGTCCGGTCATCGACCTCGACGCGCTTTGCGAGGCGCTGGCCGGCGACCGGCTCGCCGGGGCCGCGATCGACGTCTGGTGGGGGGCTCCGACCGGCGCCGAGGCACCGGCATCCGTCGCCCGCCTGGCCGCGTTCGAGCACACCGTCCTCACCCCGCACCACTCGGGGCACGCGCGCGAGGTCTTCGCCGCACGCGCCGCCGACATCGCTCGCAACCTCGAGCTGCTCGCCGCCGGCGCGCCACTCGAGCGCCGCGTGCGCTGAGCCGCTCAGCCGGCGAGCAGCGCGGCCGTCTGCGTGCCGATGAGCAGCACCGCGCCGAGGAGTGAGGCGCCGAGCGCGACGAGACGGACGCGGCGCTTGTCGAGGTGGCGGACGGCGAAGCGCGACGCGACGATGCCGAGCGCCGCAGGGAGCACCAGCAGGCCCGTGACCTGCAGAGTGTGCAGGGAGATCTGACCGAGCACCGCCAGCGCGATCGTCGAGACCACCGACCCGACGAGGAAGAACGCCGACATCGTGCCCCGCAGGCGCGGTCCGTCAGACCCCTGCCAGACGAGCGCCATCGGCGCACCGCCGATCGAGGTCGCGGTGCCCATGACCCCCGAGAGGCCCCCGGCGACGACCTGCGTGGTCCGGGTGACCCGCGGCATCCATCCCCGGAGGGACGCGACGACGCCGACGAGGACGGTCGCGGCGACGAGCCAGCCGATGGCCTGGGCCGACACGACGGCGACGAGGACCGCACCGAGGATGCTGCCGGGCACCCGTCCGACGAGCGCCCACCCCGCGCCCCGCACATCGAGCGCGGCCCGTTCGACCACCGCGATGACCGCCGACACCATGATCGCGAGCATGATGACGACCGCCGGCAGGAGCGACGCGTCGACGATCGCGACGAAGGGGGCGGCGACCATGCCGAGCCCGAACCCGATCGCGGCCTGCAGGCACGAGGCGACGAAGACGATGAGCGCGAGGAAGAGGAGCGCCTCGACGCTCACCGGACGGTCCTCAACGCGTGGCGCGCGGCGTCACCCGGCCGATGAACCGGCGGCGCCCCTTCGAAGCGAGCCGCCAGCGCTGACCGGGGTCGGTCGCGAGGCGCAGCCACGCGGCCAGCACGTTCGCCGCCACGGTCGTGATGACGATCGCGAGGCCCGGCAGGACCGACAGCCACCACGCCTGCGAGAGGTACTCGCGTCCCTGCGCGACCATGAGGCCCCAGCTGACGTCCGGCGGCTGGATGCCGATGCCGAGGAAGCTGAGCGACGATTCGGCGAGCATGACGTAGCAGAACTCGAGCGTGGCGAGGGTGACGAGGGTCGGCAGGACGTTCGGGACGATGTGCCGGCGGATGACGGCGTTCGGACGCGTGCCGAAGTTGCGCGCCGCGTCGACGAACATGCGCGAGCGCAGCTCGGCCGCCTCGGCGCGTGCGGTGCGGAGGTAGACCGGGATGCGGGTGACCGCCAGGACCAGCACGATGTTCGCCGCGCTCGGGTTGAAGATGTACAGCACCACGACGGCGAGCAGCAGCGACGGGAAGCTCATGATGACGTCGGCGATGCGCATCGAGACCGCCTCGCGCCAGCCGCGGTGGAAGCCGGCCCAGATGCCCCAGGCCGAACCGACGAGGGCTGCCACCAGCACCGCGGGCACCGCGACGCCGAGCGTCGTGCCGGCCGCGACCATCATGCGCGCGATCATGCTGCGGCCGAGGCTGTCGCTGCCGAGGATGTACTGCCAGCCTTCAGCGACACTGAAGGGGGGCAGGTTGCGGGCGCCGAGATCCTGCGCGCGGGCGAGGTCGCCGAGCAGGGGCGGCGCGACGATCGCGGTCAGGCCGACGATGATGAGGATGACGGCGGCCGCCGTGGCGACCGGGTCGTTCAACAGCATCCGGAACAGGCTCGCCCGCCGGCCCGTCGCCGCGCGGTCCTCGAGCGCGAGGATGTTCTGCGTGGCCGGGAGTTCAGACATGGGCCGGCTCCTTCGTCGACTCGGTGGTGGGCTTGGACGTCCGGCGTCGCTTCGCCGCGGGGCGGACCCGCGGATCGAGCAGTGCGTAGCAGACGTCGATCAGGATGTTGAGGGCGAAGATCGCGATCGCGGTGAGCAGGACGGCGGCCTGCAGCACGGGGAAGTCGCGCATGAGGATCGAGTCGATCATCAGCTTGCCGATGCCGGGCCACCCGAAGATCGACTCGATCACGACGGCACCGTTGATGAATCCGACCGTGAGATCGCCCGCGACCGTGAGCGCCGGAGCCGCAGCGTTCCGCAGCGCATGCCGGGAGACGATGTAGAACTCGCCCGCACCCTTGCTGCGGGCGACCTTCACGTACGGCTGGCCGAGGGCGGTGACCATCGAGCCCCGGACGACCTGGGTGAGCACGCCGACGGGGCGCATCATGAGCACCGCGACCGGCAGGATCCAGGCCGCGGCGCCCGCGGTGCCGGACGTCGGCAGCACACCTAGCCAGATCGCGAAGATCCAGATGCCCATGATCGCGAGCCAGAAGTCCGGCACGCTGGCCGCGGTCATGGAGGTGAAGCTCGCCACCCGGTCGGCGGCGCCGTTCGGCTTCAGCGCGGCCCAGCACCCGACCACTGCCGCGATGATCACCGCGAGCAGCATCGTGGCAGCGGCCAGCTGCAGCGTGGCCGGGAAGGCCCGCAGCACCATGTCGGCTGCGGGCTCCCCCGTGCGCATCGAGACGCCGAAGTCGAACCGGACGACGCCGGCCAGGTAGTCGCCCAGTTGCGCCCAGACGGGCTTGTCGAGCCCGTACCGCTCGCTGAAGTCGGCCCTCATCTCCTCCGTCGCGTTCAGCGGCAGGTAGAGGCTGGCGGGGTCGCCGGTCAGGCGCGCCAGGAGGAAGACTCCCAGCACCACCGCGACCAGGGGCAGTGCGCTCTGCAGGATGCGTCCGCGCAGGTAGCTCCACATGGCTGATTCCTCCCGAATTCGGCGAGCGGTACGACTCGGCGTCAGCCGGCCAGGGTGACCTGCGAGATCCGCAGCTCGTCGCCCGAGGCCGAGTTCGGCTCGTACGACACGCGGTCGGAGATGCCGAGCATGCCGGTCTGGTGGGCGATGAAGGAGAACTGCACGATCTCCTCGTTCTGGTACTCGAAGATGTCGGCGTAGGCCTGCTGGCGCTCGTCGCCCGACAGCTGCGAGGCAGCGTCCAGGATCGCGTCGAACTCGTCCGTGCCGAAGGTGCTCTGCGCGCCCGTGGAGGACATGTACTGCTCGACGGTGAACTGCGCGTCGCCGGCCTGGTTGCCGTGCTGGACCAGCAGGGCGATCGGGCCTTCGTTGGTCACGAACGGACGCAGCTGGTACTGCAGGTGCTGCGTCGTGTCGACCATCCGCAGCTCGACCTTCAAGCCCGCCGCGGCCATCTGCTCGCGCAGGACCTCCGCCATCTCGCCGACCTTCGGGAACTGCGCGTTGCGGGCGACGAGCGTGATCGGGGTGTCGACGGCCACGCCGTCGGCGGCGGCCTCCTGCACCAGCTCGGCGGCGCGCTCGGGGTCGTACTCCCACGGCTCGAGGTCGGGGTTGTGGCCCACGACGCCCTCGGGGATCAGCTGCGCGGCCACGACGTCGCCGTCGGGGTAGAGCGACGAGACGATGCCCTCACGGTCGACCGCGTAGTTGATGGCCTGACGGATGCGGATGTCGTCGAGCGGCGCGATGTCGCCGGTGAAGCGGAGCGCCACGGTCTCGTTGTTCGGGTACGCCACGCCGAGGTCGCCGATGCCGTCGTCGACGCTCAGGCCGGTCGCGATGTCGGCCTCGTCGCTCGTGATCATCGCCGCGCGCACGGTGCCCTCGTCACGCCACTGGTACTCGACGGAGGCGAACTCCGGGGCGTCGCCCCAGTAGTCGTCGTACCGCTCGAGCGTGAGGCGGGTCCCGGCATCCCACTGCGCGACGGCGTAGGGGCCGGTGCCGATCGGCTCGCGGACCTTCGCCGACGTGTCGGTCGAGGTCGGCACGATCTCGATGAACGAGAGCTTCAGCGGGAGGATCGGGTCGGGGCTCGGAGTGGTGATCACGAGGGTCGTGTCGTCGACGGCCTCGACGCCCAGGTCGTCGTCGCCGAAGACGTAGCCCTCGACGTTGCAGCCGAGGTCGGAGTTGACGGCGCGGTCGATCGAGAACGCGGCGGCCTCGGCGTTGAAGGGCGAGCCGTCCTGGAAGGTGACGCCCTCCTGCAGGGTGAAGGTCCACTCGGTGTCGCCGGTCTGCTCCCACGCGGTCGCCAGCAGCGGGTCGAGTTCACCGCTGGTGGGGTCGCGCTCGACGAGCGGCTCGGTGATGTTGCTGCGCACCACCACGCCGGTCGAGGTCAGGTTCGCCTCGCAGGGCTCGAGCGTCGGCGGCTCCTGCGAGAGCACGACGCGCAGGGCGTCGCTGTCGGCGCCGGTCGACGTTCCCTCGGAGTTCGCGACGGCGCATCCGGTGAACAGGACCGCGGCGGCGGCGCCGGCGGCGACTCCCGCGAATCGGCGGGTTCGGGGTGAAGAAGAAGACATCGTTGTTCCTCCAGAATCGAGTCTCCTGCGGCATCGCGGGTCCGGAGCCGGTGGGGCACTCTCGGGTCGGAGACGGTCCCAGGATGTGGAAGACCGCCGAGTCAGGTCAATACGCCGGGACCCGCGGGATTCCGCGCGATTCCGAGGGACGGCTCTCTCGGACGCCACCGCGCCGCCGTCTTCCGCAGGATCACGCGGATCGCGGGCTTGCATGTCGTAAGCGGATCGATCCATGCCTTTTCGATCTTGGACGCGCATCGTTGCGCGAACCTAGCATCGGCCGCATGACGACGCCCCCCGCATCCCGTCCCGCCCCCGGTGAGATCGTTCAGGTCGGCCCCCTGCTGCCGGGCCTCGCGGCGACCCTCCGCGAGGACTTCGCCGCCGCGCTCCTGCCGGCGGACCGCACCGACCCCGGCTTCGCCGCCGTCGCCGAGGCCGCCCGGATCGTCGTCACGAGCGGACGCACCGGCGTCGACGCCGACCTCATCGAGCGGATGCCGCGCCTCGAGGCCGTGGTGAACTTCGGCGTCGGCTACGACACGACCGATGTGGACGCGGCATCCCGTCGCGGCATCGTCGTCTCGCACACGCCGGACGTCCTCACCGACTGCGTCGCCGACACCGCCCTGGGGCTCCTGCTCGACGTCTTCCGCGGCTTCTCGGCCGCCGACCGCTTCGTCCGCGCGGGGCGGTGGGAGGCATCCGCCTTCCCCCTCACACGGCGCTTCTCGGGCTCGCGGCTCGGCGTCCTCGGGCTCGGCCGCATCGGCCGCG
>ENA-UOXB01001134-UOXB01001134.1-bioreactor-metagenome-genome-assembly--contig:-NODE-1134-length-13224-cov-10.320298_pt1 | contig 13224 bp, 11 predicted proteins | sample MGYA00238158_ERZ761615 | MGnify/ENA primary metagenome ERZ761615 (study PRJEB28904, sample SAMN06267902) | bioreactor metagenome | isolation source: Joint BioEnergy Institute, California, USA... | reverse complement strand
TCAGCTCTAAGCTTTGTACCAAGCCTTTGGCAGGCTTACCAACCATCAAAATACTAATACCGATTAAAATAGCAAAGAAAATAATCGATAGCATGTCACCATTCGCCATCGCACTGATGGGGTTTGATGGAATGATGTTAGAAAACACATCTAACAGAGGCGGCGCTGACTCAGCTTCAAATGCCGCTTCAGTTGCGATGTCCATGCCTTTACCGATACCAAATACAATACCAAGTCCAATCGCAGTGGCAATGGCTAGTGCCGTTGTCATCATATAGATAAAAAACGTTCTGCTACCGATACGACCAAGCAGTCGGATATCACCAATGCCGCAAACACCGCAAATCAGTGAGATCAATACTAATGGAACGACCAACATTTTTAATGAGTTAACAAACAGCTTGCCAATAATAGCGAAGAACCCATTTGTGATATACGTATGAACAAAACTGCCTTCAGTGTTCAGTCCTGAATAGTTTATAAATAGACCCAGTATAATACCGAGCACCATGGCAACAATGATCTTGCCTGTCAGTCCCATATTTTTCCACATAAACTCTATCCTTTTATACACAGCACCCAGTATCAGGAAGCAAACAATATATTACTGATTTATATGCCTTTACCTGAATTCTCTAAGGTTGTAAATTTCACATCTGTGACTTCATGTCAATTTCCTGCACAATATAAATTAATTGTTAAGGTAACTGCAACTTTTTTTATAAATTAAGACGTACTTATTTTCTTAGCTAATAATTAAGGGGGTTGAGTGATGGGCCAAAGAGAGGGAAGGGTCACCAAGTCTATGGTTATCAAATATGGCGATATGCAGTAAAAAAAAAGACCGTCCAAGCTGAACGGTCTTTTTTTAATTCAAATCATAGTAGGCGGTGGTACATTATATTTGCAGTTGATGCTTATATCTCCAAAAACGTACCATCTTTAAGTCTTGTCATTCTCGTCACGACGTAGACCATCTTGCCACTTGCTATCAATGTCATCGGTGGTGCCGGTAGTATTGGCGGTATCGGTGATAGCCGGCTCTTCTACGCGGTTTTTTACCATATCTGATTTTTCAGGCGTGTCGGTTTGCTCTACAGGTTCGATATCATCGATACTGTGTTTATGCATGCTATGATTATTACTCATGCGCTCATTTAAATGAGAGGCAGCATCACGGTGGCGATGATCCAGTGCTTCTGCATCGGGATTGGTGTCACCAAAGTCAGTTTGAGTGCGCACTTCTTCAACTGTGTTTTGTTCAGAAACCATCTCTACATCGCCATCGCTCTCATAACCATGGTTGGGATTGGCATCACCAGTCTTTTTATCAACACTGTCATTGTCAGACACTGCCAGATTGTCTGAGACAACCTCGCCGTCAGGGATGATACCATTTCTGGTCTGAGCGTCATTTTTTAATTGGGCATAATCAGTGAGTTGATGTACCGCATTATCAAGACTATGGGGGTTACGACGTACTTGCGCTTTCAATAAATGCTTATCGAATACATCCGTTAACAGCGAGTCAAAGCGCAAGGCATTGTATTGAATAAGCACTTCTGCTTCTTCTTCCGTGATATCTCCTTTTTGGCTGGCATAAACCACATGGTCTTCAAACGTAAGACCTTCAAAACTGTCTTTATGTTCGGCTTTTTTGAATTTCTGCCATAAGGGTTCGATGCCAACAAGAGCTTGATAAGCATTTTCCATACGGCCAGTCACATCATCTGCATCAGTATTGTAGTAGACCATGGTTTTGAGATAGTCACGGAAAGGGTTGGCCTCAAAATCGTCCATGAAAACATCCCCTAACTGGCGTTTGAGCTCATCACTTGGCGGCGTAAAGATACGACCACTTGGAAAGGTCACAAAACTTACCACACTTGCCGCCATACGATTTGGGAAGTTGTCAAAGAGTGATAAGAAAGCTTCTTGAATGGTATATAAGCTGTTTTGTAGCGCCACCTCAGCATGCAAACGTTCAGCTTCTGACTTAGTGCCATGCTGGTAAAACTGCAAGATAGCGGTGCTGATAAATAAGTGCCCATGAATATCAGCCAATCGACCAGACAGCATCTCTTTGCGTTTTAAATCGCCTGCGAGTAAACCCAATGCCATGTCAGCGGTCAAAGCAAATCCTGCACTCAAGCGATTGATGTGCTTGTAATAAGGACGGGTAAAGTTATCAGCGAAACTTGGCGCATGACTACTACCGCCGACATAGCCTGCGACAAAAGCTTTGGCGCCGCGATTGAAGGTATAACCCAAATGCTTAAAGAATAAATTGTCGAATTGCTTAAGTGCGCCTTCTTTATCTTCACTTTGCAACAGTTGCAGCTCATCAAACAGATAAGGGTGGCAGCGCATGGCGCCTTGACCAAAAATCATCAACGAGCGTGTCAAGATATTGGCACCCTCAACCGTGATAGAGACAGGAATTGCTTGATAAGGCGTCGCCAAAAAGTTGCGCGGACCCATTTGTACGGCACGACCACCGACGACATCCATACCATCATTAACCACACCGCGCATGGTCTCAGTGGCATAATATTTTGCCATGGCTGTCATAACAGATGGCGTACCACCTTGGTTCAGACCGCACGTGACCAAATGACGGAATGCCTCTAGCATATAAGTGTTACTGGCCATACGGCTGGTCGCGTCTTGAACACCTTCAAACTTACCAACCGAGATTTTAAACTGTTCACGCACTTTGGCAAACGCACCGACAGACAAATACGTCATTTCACTGGCTGATGTGGATAGGGCAGGCAAGGAGATACCGCGGCCAACACCCAAGCATTCCATCAACATACGCCAGCCACGACCTGCATTCTCGACGCCGCCAATAATGTAATCCAATGGGATAAAAACATCTTTCCCATCGACCGTACCGTTCATGAAAGGTGAGCCAATGGGGTTATGGCGAGGTCCTATCATGACACCTTTATGCTTGGCTGGCACCAGCGCACAAGTAATACCATAGTCGGTCTTTTTCGGATTACCTAGTAAACCTTCTGGGTCATGCATTTTAAATGCCAAGCCCACAACTGTCGCGATAGGGGCCAAGGTAATCCAGCGTTTTGAGAAGTTCATACGCAGACCCAGCACTTGCTCGCCTTCATGCATGCCATAGCAGACCACACCCGTATCAGGAATGGCGCCCGCATCAGAACCTGCCTCAGGGCCCGTCAAGCCAAAACAAGGCACTTCGTCACCTTTTGCCAAACCTGGCAACCAGCGTTGTTTTTGTTCGTCCGTACCATAATGCATCAACAGCTCACCAGGACCGAGTGAGTTTGGCACCATACAAGTCACTGCAGCTGTTGGTGAGCGCGAAGCGATTTTACTCATCACACGGCTTTGGGCATAAGAGCTAAATTCTAGACCACCGAACTCTTTTGGAATAATAAGACCTAAAAAGCCATTGCTCTTAATGAATTGCCAAGCTTCAGGTGACAGCTCTTTGTCCTCATGCTGAATTTTCCACTCGTCCAGCATGGCGCAAAGCGTTTCTACTTCATTATCAATAAAGCTTTGCTCTCTTTCTGATAGGGTTGGATACGGATATTGGGCAAATGTATCCCAATTGGGTGCGCCCATGAATAGCTCTTTTTCCCACCAGCTGGTACCTGCATCTAGGGCTTCACGCTCCGTGTCACTCATACTTGGCATGGCACCGCCCAAGGTTTTATAAACACGCTTGGTGATCAAAGACTGTCGCAGCGGCGTCACAAGAAGAACCAAGCAAAGCAGGGCGATCGGTATACCTAAAAGGAGCGACCAAGGACTGATTATTGCGGTCACAATAACCGTTACGAGCGCAGCAACGCTGCCAGTCACTCGAGACAAAGACAACAAAAAGATGGCCAGAACCACGGCTAATTGAATGATGATTGCCAAAATAAATAAGCCAATGGCCATGACTGTCTCCTTGATGACGCTGAACTAAAAGCGTGAAAAATATATGAATGAGGTTTTTAGATCACGATAGTTATTGTTTTATCTACTGCTTTTCTTCTTTTCAATAAGTAAAAGATACGATTGGTTAACAATATGAAACAGTTACTTATAACTATCAATAGGTGAAATGCTACGCTGTGTCGATAATATGTATCATATTTCGGTGGCTCATAGGAGTAATTTATAAGAATAATTCGTTAGGACCTTATTAATTAAATGGTGCTAAGCCGCTTTCCGCATAAGATAAAGTATCGTTTCGTCCAACAATGATGTGATCGACAAGCGCTATATCCAATAAATCACACGCTTTTTTGAGCTCATAAGTCAATAAGTTATCAGCCGTTGAAGGTTTGGCGTCGGTATTTGGATGATTATGAGCGACAATAAGCTGGCTGGTAGCATGGCTCAAAGCATGCCGTAATACATGTTTGATGCAGACAGAACACGATGAAATACCACCTGTAAACAATATTTCAAAATCTAAAAGCTTGAGCCCATTATCCAAACACAGAACGGCAAAGACCTCACGATGCTCACCGCGTAACTGCGTACTAATATAGTCTTTCACCACTTGAGAGCGTCCAAGCGCTTGACCAGTTTTAAGCTTACTGTCTAAGTAGCGTGTACCCATCTCAAGCGAAGCAAGTATCTGCGCATATTTGGCAGGACCCATACCGTGACAAGCCAAAACGATGTCTTGAGGCGCTGCTAACAATTCAGCCAAGCTGCCAAACTTTTCGATCAAATGGCGGGCCAGCTCAATGGCGGACTGTGATTGTGTTCCTGTGCGTAAAAATATTGCCAAAATCTCTGCATCGGTAAGGTGCGCTGCCCCAAATTTCAGTAGTTTTTCGCGTGGTCTGTCTTCTTCATGCCAGTCTTTAATTGCCATTATTTCTCCTTAAATGGGTTGGTCACAAATAGCTTGATCAAATACTACCGTTAAATACGCAAAATCTTACCTAACTTATCTCATAATTGTTACTATAAGCGCAATTTTATCTTTCAACTTTTATATTGATGCCACGCTTATGTCCAATATTGTGCTTGCTATCACTGGCGGTATCGCCGCTTACAAATCTGCTATTTTTGCTCGCTTATTAGTTAAGTCGGGCTTTGATGTGCGTGTCATTATGACCACAGGCGCACAAGCTTTTATCACCCCTTTGACACTGCAGGCGCTGACGGGTAATGAGGTACATGTCTCATTGCTTGACGAAAAAGCAGAAGCAGGCATGGGACATATTGAATTGGCGAAATGGGCCGACTTAGTTGTTATTGCTCCTGCTTCTGCCAATACGCTTGCTCGACTTTCGATGGGTATGGCCGATGATTTATTGACCACGGTGTGCCTTGCCACCACAGCACCTGTTCTCATTGCACCAGCCATGAACCAGCAGATGTGGGCGCATCCAGCAGTGAATTTGAACGTACAGACATTGCGCGATATGAATTATCAGATTATTCAACCAGCAAGTGGTGAGCAAGCGTGCGGAGATGTGGGTGCAGGGCGTTTGCCTGAGCCTGAACAATTACTGGCTGAAGTTCTTTTATTTACAGCCATGCAGACGACGCCGCAGCTATTGGCTGGCAAAAGAGTGGTGATTACAGCAGGCGCAACGGTAGAAGCCATTGATCCAGTACGTTACTTATCGAATCACTCTACTGGCAAGATGGGTTTTGCACTGGCACGTGCTTGCGTCGCTGCTGGTGCTGAAGTGATTTTAATTGCTGGCGGTAAAGTGGCCCTGCCGACGCCACTGAATGTTAAACGTATCGATGTGTTGTCTGCTAAAGAGATGTTACTTGTTGCACAGCAGTGCGTCGATGGCACCCATCACGAGCTTCAGTTTATGTTTGAAGAGGAACATGACCACGATCACGACCATCATCATGAGCACCACCACGAGCATGATCATCATGACGACTGCGACTGCGATGATGAGCACAGTGAACATAGCGAAGCACAGGCAGTTACTAGCAATGAGAGTGTAAGAGCCGCTGATGTTTTCATTGCGACTGCAGCCGTAGCGGATTATCGCACCGAAGAAGCCGCCCCGCAAAAAATCAAAAAGACACAAGAGGCGATGACGCTCAGTTTGGTCAAGAACCCTGATATCTTAGCCACTATCTCGCTTGCTCATCCTGAGCTGTTTGTCGTGGGTTTTGCGGCAGAAACACAAGATGTTGAGCGTTATGCACGGGGTAAGTTGATCTCTAAAGATTTAGATTTGATTGCTTGCAATGATGTGTCACGAGCCGATATTGGCTTTGCCAGTGATGACAACGCCATGCAAGTATTCTTTTCTGAGCATTACAAGCGCGAGCCAGTCACACTAGACAAGGCAAGCAAAGATCACATTGCTGAGCAATTAGTGACTATTATTGGTGAAGCAATCTGGCAACGCCATGATGATTAATCGTGTCGTTATAGATAGAGATAGTAAGCGTTGAGCAGGCTGTCAGAGATGACGGGACTGTTCGGTGACGAGAGCACGCAGACGTTATTGCTGGTTGCTGTTTTTGCGTTGGCGTCCTTGCTACATGGTATCAGCGGGCTAGGTGCGACTTTAGTGACGACCACTGCGCTTGCTAGTATTTATCCGTTGCAACATGCCATTGTCTTGGTTATTTTCCCCTCTTTAGTGGTCAATGTTATGACTTGGCTGGCTGGCGGTGGACGTACGATTTGGCAAAATTTTATTTATTATGGCAGACGTTATTGGTTGCTTGCGTTAACCAGCTTGGTTGGCAGTATTTTGGGCGCAAAGCTTCTATTGTGGGTAGATAGTGCTTACATTTTGCTAGCATTAGCCGCTGTTATTGGCTTTTATGTCATCAGTACCTTATTGGGTAAGCAGTTTCGTTTGCCCGATACTAAGCCCGTACTGATCATTGTTGGGTTTAGTGCAGGTGTCATTGGTGGGGCAACCAATGCCATGTCTACTGTGCTGATGATGTACTTGTTGTCTGCCAGCGACGATAAAAACACGATCGCCAAAGTGGGCAATATGTGCTATTTTTTGGGCAAAGTTGCTCAAATTATCGTTCTACGTGAGCCTCTTATGGCACTAAGTAGTGGGGAATGGCAGCTAATTACAGTGCTAAGCATATTGTCTATTGTTGCGCTTTTGGTTGGTATTCGTCTGCGTCGTTATCTGCCGCAAGCTCGCTTTCGTCAGCTTATTTTGTTGATTTTGACAGTACTTGGTATACGCGTGGGCTGGCAAGGAATCATCGCTTTTTTCTAAGTATATATGTGCTCAATCGATACATCGTAATGGGCTAAAATTCACGTGCAAATAGTTTATTTAGCGGTTAAAAATATTTAATAAGATAGTAGCGACAATACTGATAACGATCATGGTAACCACAGGAAAATACACCCGTGTTTTGCCTGAAGTGTGCTTAATATCGCCTGGCAGATTGCCTATCCACGAAAATGCATTGGGAAACAACAGCCAAATAACGCCGATAATCACCAGCAGTATGCCCAAACCTATCAGTATTTTTGCCATGTCATCTTGCCTTATGCCGTTATCAGTTAAGCACTTATCATTTATTTCCTAGCCCTAATCAGCCGTTTGCCCAAAGTAAATCTGCTGCGCCAAACGAAACGTATTACAGTGCGCTTCCACCACATCTTCGATGTCTTCTGAATAGCCGCCGCCCATCACAATGGCAATAGGAATGTCAGCGAGTTTTGCTTGATGTAGCACATACTCATCACGTGCCTTACATCCCTCTATCGTTAACCCCAGTTTTCCGAGTTTGTCGGTCGCAAGCACATCGACAGCAGATTGATAAAATATCAGGTCTGGCGCAAACTCAGTGATTAAGCCTGGTAGCGTGTCTTTTAAAATACGTAAATACTCTTCATCACCAGTGTCATTGTCCAGTTCAATATCTAAGTCAGATACCTGCTTACGGAACGGATAGTTTTTGGCACCATGCATACTAAAGACAAAAACACGTGACTCGTTTGTCATGATGCTCGCGTTACCATTACCTTGATGGACATCCAAATCCACTACCAAAATCTTTTGTGCCTGTCCGCGATTGAGTAATAAATTGCTGGCAATACAAACGTCGTTGAATACACAAAATCCTTCACCATGATCAGCAAATGCATGATGTGTGCCGCCCGCCACATTCATCGCGACGCCATATTGCTGTGCATACAAGGCACATTCATAAGTTGCATGGGCGATATAGCGGCCGCGTTCTACCAGCGTTGGTGTCATCTCAAAACCAATGGCTCGAGCCTCTTTTCGTGGTAACGTTTGGGTTTTGAGCTGCTGCCAGTAGCCTTGCGTGTGAGTGGTCAAAATCTCGTCTTCACTCAGCCGAGCAGGCGCAAAAAAATTATCGGTAGTGATGGTGCCCTCAGCCAACAGACGCTCAGGAATGAGCGTATATTTTTGCATCGGAAAACGGTGTTTGTCCGGAACGGAATAACGAAAAATGTCAGAATAAGCAATTTTTAGCATAATATTAAATGGGTTCTTATGGAATAAAGGTTGAGAAGTTTTGAGAGCAAAGCGCTGGTAAGAACACCTCTATACATGAGCCTAAATACCAATGATAGAAAGTCATATGGCTTTACTGCACGAACTGCGTGGGCAAAAAAAACGTGCGTGAATCTACGTCTTGGCGTAACGTCATCAGTAAAGTTTGCAGGTCTTCTTCTGGATCTTGATTATTGACCAAGTTACTGAACAATTCATGGGCGACTGTCGTCATAGCAACCACGCTTTGTAGTAAATGATCGATAATTTTCTCATCAATACCCGCTGCTTCAACGTCGATGGCGTTTTTGTAACGTATCTCACCATCATTGACATCCATTTCTAGATTGCCAATCAGCATGTCGTAATTGAGCTGCGTGATTAATAACATTGCAGCGCTCTGATGACTCTCTGGTATCAAGAACGGTAAAACACCATAGACCGCCAACAATTTACTCTCTTCTTGAGCGCGAAACAGGTAGCCACAGTTGAGGTCTTTATGACGCATTCGCAGTGACAAATGATGCGATTGCTGACCATCATTGGTTTTGGGTCGATAGTGCGTATAGTGCCATTGCTTTTCATTAAAATAGGTTTTTAAGAAATCAACAATTGGCGTATGGTGAGGCTTATGTTGGTCAGCAGAGGAGTCAGAAGGCATCGTTTGCGAGTGTTTATGACCAGTGTTCATATCAGAGACAGAGTCAATTTCGCCACGGTCATTTTTGTCTCCGTCATCACTATGCCTAGTACTGCGGAATACCTCATGGCTTTTTGAATGTGCCACATCCTCTTTAACGGCAGATGTCGTTGGTTCGTTAGCACCATCAATGACAGATTGCGGTGCGGACGTCGTCAAAAATCGTTTGATTTTTTGCCACAAGCTGAGTTTATTACGTTGGCTCATAATAGGGTGATAAACAGTAGATAATGTGAAATATTGAAAAATACTTTCAAACAGCAAGTCAGCCGTTACTCAGTATTAATCCCTCTTTGATTTTTGGTTGATCATAAAACGCTTGTAGCATCTTGCGAGTGTGCGCTGTAAACCATGGGCTTTCTAGGGCATCGTATACCACAGGCAATAACGCTGTACTAAATTCTGTCATGGCTTGCTTATCAATATATAAGCTGGCAGCAACGGTGGCAATACTATCCGTCTGATGATTGGCGTACCATGTATCAATACCCGCTGCTACCAGACTATGCAAATAAGGCGACACACGCAAACGGTTGTAGCTTTGTTGAATACCAGCTTCGATATGATCGATACTACTGTTATTAGGCTCATCACGCAGGTAGGTTTGTAGATGACTGACAGGTTGCTCCTTAATACGCGCCCAACCCGTGATGAGCAAACGCGCCACTTCTTCGTTGGATAAATGCGCTTGCGCGTTGGCTTCTGCTCGGTGCGCCAAATCCTTAATGTTACGATGCAAATACGCCTGCAGTTTTTCATCAAGGTTTCTGTTGGTGGCTTTTTCAAAAGAGCTACGCCCAAGCTTCATCAGTTTACCAACGCCGCCCGCTTTTTCTAGCGTGGTTTCCATAAAGTCATTGATGGCGTGATACAGCGTTTGCGTCAATAAGTCTGTGAAGGTCTCATTACCAACTAACGTATGAATTAAGATATTACGCTGCTGTTCGTGACTACCGACATAATTGGCAAGCGTTTCAACTTGCGTATCATCTATCAATTCTGACAAAGGTACATTGTCATTGACGGGATGATAAATAACCGTACGTAAGATGTCGCGGATATCAGTACGCATTGCTTCACTCATTGGCTGATTAAGAAGCCAGTCGTTAATCAAATGCTGCAAATGGTCACGACTAATATATTTGTTTAAGGGCTGCGCACCGAACCATTGCCACGCCTCTATACTCAACGGTTGAGCTTGGTTGCGTAGCCACTGCTGCATAAAATCAACTTGCGCATCAATCAGGCTGTCTATGGTTAAGCTTGTCTCTGATAGGCTTTCTTGAGACTTATCAAGCTTGGTATCTGTCTTATGATCGATATCGGCCTGATGCTCAATGTCTGTTTGAGTCGTTTGGTTTTGGCTATCTTTTGAAGTCTGCATAGGTTTTGAGGTCATAGTAATCGACAATTTGTTATACTGTGTGTTTGTGGTAAGCATAAAGTATTATGCCATGAACATCGTACTTGTTTGTGATGAATATTGACTGCCGCTTGATAAATAACGAGAGGTTTTGATGACGGCTTTGGATACGCCCTTACTTGTGCTTGATGAGCTGACCGTTCAGCGTGGTGAAATTCCGCTATGCGAAGCCGTCACGCTTCAGCTGTCTGCGGGCAGTATTTGTCATCTGATTGGTGCAAATGGGACAGGGAAAACGACGCTACTGATGCAGCTGTCAGGATTATTGCCAGTACTGACAGGCGAGGTCAGTTACCAAGGCGTGGCAAGCTTACCTGTGCAGCCGTTATATGTATCGCATCAATTGGGTATTCATCCCAATCTCACTGTGGCACAAAACCTGACGTTTTTACTGAATTTATATGGTATCACGCCAAGCACTGAAGATATTGATGCTGCCCTTACTTGGGTCGGATTACAAGGATTTGAAACGATCAGTTCAAGCCATTTATCTGCTGGTCAAACTCGCCGTATCACCCTTGCTAGGCTTTATCTTTTGACGCCTGAGGTAACCCAGCTATGGCTGCTTGATGAGCCTTTTACCGCGCTCGATGTCGATATGGTAGCGCGGATGGAAGAGAAGTTGTGCGACTTTGCTCATGCAGGCGGCGCGATTTTGATGACCAGCCATCAATCAGTTGGCGTTGCCAATCAAGTGCTCGACCTGACGGAGTATATGGTTTAGATACCTTACTAAAGGTCTGTCATGTTAAAAGCCTGCCATGCAATAGTATTCTCAGACTGACCTATCAATACGGTTTTATCCCACTATAATATAAGCGCGATTAGCAAAAGAGCCAATAATGCCACAGACAGGACGATACATGCGATGAAGAAAAGCGCCAATACTATCGAGATCACGTCGCGTGGTATCAGTTTTACGCAGCTATGGGCACGCGAATGGCAAGTAAAGCAGCAAGGTGCAGTGCAGTGGTTGTATCCTTTGGTACTGTTTTTGGTGATTATTACTTTGTTTCCGCTGGCGGTCGGTAGCGAGCCTGCGCTATTACAGCGACTTGGCGTATCCGCTGTATGGATTGCGGCTTTACTATCGCTGGTAATGGGTGTGGATGGTTTGTTTAAGCCGGCCCTTGATAATGGCACCTTGGCACAATTGGTTGTTGCCAAAGCGTCACTGCCATTATGGGTACTGATTCGCTTAGCGATTCACTGGGTATTTAGTAGTGGCATTGTGGCCATACTCAGTTTATTAGCGGTGCCTTTGTTTCAGCTGAGCTGGTTTGAGACCATGATATTAATGGCTTCTATCGTCGCTGGTAGCCCAATGCTATTAATGCTGTCTGCAATCGCCAGTAGCTTGACGCTATCATTGAAGAATGGTGCAGTGCTAGTCCCATTGATTGCTTTACCTATGCAATTACCTGTTCTTATTTTTGCAACGGGCGCTGTTGATCTATATGCCACAGGTCTCAATGGTCTACCCATATTGGCCTTGTTATTAGCAGGCAGCATCGTTTCAATCTTAGTTATGCCATGGGTGATTGCAATGACTTTAAAAATGGCATGGCTGAACTAAACATGAAACTGTACCGCCAATATATTGTCAGAACTTCTGGTGTTGTCGCTTCATGTATTAACATCGTGGTGAAAACTGGCAATTTTGTTATAATAGTCAATTAAGTACGTAAGCCGTTCTTTGTAGATTCTATCCAGTGTTTAACGCCAGCAGGTTGGCAGATGATAGCGCTCATAATGTGCTATATCGGTCGTCACCAGTAAGCTGTGTAATAGGTTTATTCCCATGCCCAACCTGAATAATGTCTCATCTCCCAGCCTGTGGCAACGCATTTGGCAGGGCTTCTTAACCACTGTGGGTACCAAACAGTTTTTTCGTATTTTTGCGCCTTGGGTTAAGTGGCTTGCGATATTGGCTAGCATTTGCTTGCTAATCGGTAGCATCTGGGGACTTGCTTTTGCGCCCCCTGATTACTTGCAAGGCAATAGCTATCGTATTATCTTTATACATGTACCCGCAGCCAGTCTTGCTATTTCTATCTATTTTACCCTTGCGGTATTGGGTGTGATTTATCTGGTCTGGAAAATCAAGACGGCCAGTTTGGTCGCTCAAGCACTTGCTCCAATAGGGTTCTTGTTATGTGTGATTAGCTTATTGACGGGTTCTATTTGGGCAAAGCCCACGTGGGGCACCTACTGGGTTTGGGATGCACGTTTGACCTCTATGCTGATTTTGGCATTTTTATATGCAGGTGTCATGGCCCTATTTGCCGCTTTTGAACACACAGCCAATCGAGGCAAAGCCGCCGCCATTTTATCCATTGTTGGTGCGGTCAATTTGCCCATTATCAAGTACTCAGTTGAGTGGTGGAATACCTTGCATCAAGGCGCTACCTTTACCTTAACGGCTGCCCCAAAAATGTCGGCAGACATGTGGATGCCATTACTACTGATGATTATTGGTAGTTATTTGCTGGTCGCAACATTGACGATTTATCGTACCAACACCTTAATCTTGTATCGCGATCAAGGTAAAGCGTGGGTGAAAGAATACATCCGTGGTCAACACAAATAACGGCTAGGAAACTATTATGCAGCCCTATTTTTATAGC
>ENA-UOXB01001133-UOXB01001133.1-bioreactor-metagenome-genome-assembly--contig:-NODE-1133-length-13231-cov-9.553430_pt1 | contig 13231 bp, 14 predicted proteins | sample MGYA00238158_ERZ761615 | MGnify/ENA primary metagenome ERZ761615 (study PRJEB28904, sample SAMN06267902) | bioreactor metagenome | isolation source: Joint BioEnergy Institute, California, USA... | reverse complement strand
AGATCATCCTAGAATCTTTCATGGGAGATCTATCGGGATCCTGCTTGGTCGCCTTACGGAGTGGAGGCCCGTCGCAATCAATGCAACCGGTTCCCGGGAACGCTTTTCCGATGTCATGTTCACCGCAGCTGTTTTGTTTTGGCTCTGATACTGAATCAATCTGGAGCCTCATTCGGACGCAGGTTGGAAATGGCCGGTCGTTTTTTTCTCCCTTTTTTTCCATAAGCCATTCCCAGCCGCTTGATCCCCAACTGATACCCACTAATGCCCCAGCACCGTGACCTTGATCAGCATCCAAACCGCCATGGCGATCATCATCAGGTTCTCGGTCAGGGAGACGAACCCCAGGGGGACGTTGCTGTCGCCGCCGACGCAGGCGCATTTGATGTCTCGCTTGTCGACATAGACGGCCTTCCAGACCGACACGGCGCCGATCGTGCCGATGAACAGGGCGACCGGAATGGACAGCCACATCAGCGCGCCCGCGACCATCAGGACGCCCGCCAGTCCCTCGGCGAAGGGATAGACGTAGCCGTAACGGACCCACCGCTGCGCCAGCAGGTCATAGTTCAGGAACATCGTGGCAAAGCTGTCGACGTCTTTCAGCTTCTGCAAGGCCAGCAGACACATGGCAAAGGCCACGAACCATTCGGCCGCGGCAATGGTGATCAGCTGGCCAAACGCGGCCCAGCTGGTCGCAAAAGCCATCGCGGCGGACATCGCGAACAGCGCGATCACGGGGCGGTAGGTGGTCGCGGACTTGTCGCGGACGGCCTTGCCGAAATGCCGCCTGAGGTCGTCATAGCCGCCGATCCGCCGACCGTCGATGAAGGTCTGCGGAGTGGTCCCGACGTCGTGTTGTTCCTTGAAGGCATCGACCTCGGCACGGGTGGTCAGGTGGTGGTCCTCGACGCGAAAGCCCTGGCGCCGCAGCAGGTCCAGCGATTTGAGGCCATAGGGGCACATGTGCTTGGTCATCACCATGCGGTGAAGGGTGGCGGTTCTGGGGGTCGTCAGGGTCATGGTCAACCTCGATGGCTTGCAAAGATGCGGGTTTCGGACCCGGTCCACAGGATGACGTCATAGGGATCGCGCCGCCCGCCCATCTCCATGCCGGGCGATCCGGCGGGCATGCCGGGCACCGCCAGGCCTGCGGCCCGCGGACGCTGCGCGAGCAGGGCGCTGATGTCGGTGGCGGGCACATGCCCCTCGATCACATAACCGTCGATCAGGGCCGTGTGGCAGGAGCGCAGCGGCGCAGGCACGGCATGGCGATCCTTGACCCCCTGCATGTCATCGGTCGTGACCACCTCCACGGCAAAGCCGTGATCCCGCAGATGCGCGACCCACGCGCCGCAGCATCCGCAATCGGGCGCGCGAAAGACCCGCGCGCGGACCGGCGCCTGACCGGACCATGCCATCGCCGGGCCGGCCAGAATGCCCGCCGCCAGCGCCGTCATGAACATGCGTCGATCCGTCACCCGCCGATCCTTTCCTTGAATCCCCGTTCGGGCCGCCTGCGGGACAACGGTTCGTCATCCGTGTCCAAGGTCTCCAGCCGCTGCAGGATCGGACAGTTCGGACGCTCGTTTCCGGCGCAGGCATTCGCCAGTTCCTCCAGCGTGTCGGCCATGTCCTGCAGGTGCGCGATCTTGTGGCGCAGGTCCCGGACCCGCGCCTGCGCCAGCGCCTTGACGTCGGCGCTGCGCCGGTCCTTGTCGCGCCACAGGTCCAGCAGTTCGGTGATCTCGGCAACCGAGAAGCCCAGGTCGCGCGCGCGGGCGATAAAGCGCAGCATATGGACGTCGCGCGGTTCGTATTCGCGATAGCCCGAGGCCGTCCGGCTGGCTGTCGGGATCAGGCCGATCCGTTCATAGTATCGGATCATCTTGGCCGATACGCCCGAGCGGTTGGCGGCGTCTCCGATGTTCATGGCAGGGCTCCGTCATTGCGATGACAGGGATATGGGGCTTCCCATCATGGGAAGGTCAAGGGCGTGATGACGCCGTCCGCGCGGCATTGACCTTGCAACGATGGGAAGGATTATCTGAGATCGGGAAGAAGGAGAGCACTGCCATGAAAACGTTCGTCCCCATCCTGCTGACCGCCCTTGCCGTCGCCGCGCCGGGTCTTGCCCAGCAGACGATGGACCATTCCGCCCATGGCGACATGGCGCAGATGGATCATTCCGCGCATGGCGACATGGCGATGTCCGGTGCACGACCCGACGACACGCCGGCGACGACGGCCTATCGCGCAGCGATGGCCGAGATGCACGCGAACATGGACGTCGAATACACCAATGACGCGGACGTGGACTTCATGCGGGGGATGATCCCCCACCACCAGGGCGCCATCGACATGGCGCGCATCGTCCTTGAACACGGCCAGGACCCCCAGGTGCGCGCCTTGGCCGAGGAGGTCATCGCGGCGCAGGAGGCCGAGATCGAGATGATGGAGGCCTGGCTGGCCGAACACGACAGCTGAACGATGACAGGCAGCGCCAGGCAGGTGGTGCATGGCGCTGCGTCAGGCGGGCAGGGCGCCCGCCACGGGGCGCAGCAATCGCGCCGCGGGCCGGTCGAAGCTCTGGCGACCGGCCTTGAAGCCCATCAGTGGCGCCGCGATGGTGGCCAGTCCATCCTCGGCCGTCGCGGCGTCCAGCACGATCAGGTCGGCGCGATCACCGACCGACAGCCCGTAATCGGCCACGCGCAGGATGCGGGCCGGACCGTCGGTGATCATCCGTAGGCAGGCCGCGAACTCGCCGGCGCCAAGGTGCATCACGTTGGCATAGAGATTGGCCATCCGCAGCAGCGAGCAGTCGCCATAAGGCGTGAACGGGTTCATCACGTTGTTCGTCGCCACCGCGACCGTCACCCCTTCCAGCAGGTGCAGGGGCGCCACGCCGCGGGGCGCACGGTGACCCTGGTCCATGCCGTTCAGGTACAGGTCGGTGGCGGGCAGGGCGGTCACGGCGACCCGGGCCTGGGCCAGCATCGCGGCGTGATCGCGCAGGGCACCGTCGGTCATCACCGCCAGCTTGGTCACATGGCCCAGGTTCACGCGGCCCTGCCAGCCGTGGCGGATCGTCCGGTCGCAGATCGCCTTGATCTGGGATCCGTCGGGGTCCAGGTCGAAGTCCAGGTGAAAATCCAGATCGACGTCGTGCCGCACGGCCATCGCGAACAGGATGTCGATCTGCGCCAGCGGGTCGCTGTCGGTATAGGGGCAGCCGCCCAGAAGGTCGGCCCCCTGCGCCAGCGCCTGTTCCAAAAGCGCCTCGGTGCCGGGATCGTTGGTCAGGCCTTCCTGGGCAAAGGCGCAGACCTGCAGGTCCAGCGCGAAGGCATAGTCGTCCTTCAGGGCCAGCACTGCTGTCAGGCTGCGCAATCCGGCGCGGGGGTCGACCTCGACATGGGTGCGCATGTGCATGGTGCCCTGCCGGATCGCGGCCTCGATCACCTGCGCGCCGCGGCTGCGCACATCGTCGACGGTAAAGTCGCGCTTCAGCGCGCTGACCGCGGCCACGGCGGCCTGCACGCTGTCGGCCTGACCGCAGCGGCACAGCAAGCCGGCCTTGTCCAGGTGGATATGCGCCTCGACCAGCCCCGGCAGGACGGCGCGGTGTTCGATGTCGCGGACCTCGCGCGACGGGCCAAGGTCACGGCCCAGGGCGGCGATGCGACCGCCGGCGATGCCGATATCTGCGGCACCCTGCGGCAGGCGGGCATTCTTCAGGATCAGATCCAGCATCGTTCTTGTGTCCCCGGCGACCTTCTGTATTCTGCTAGTGTATGCACTTTACCCCGCCACAGACAAGCAGAGAGCGCGATGAACCAGAACACCGAAAAAGACCTGCAGGCGGTCAAGGACTATCTTGCGGCGTCGATGGCGCCCGATCCGGTGCTGGCCGCGACCTTCGTCGCGCCGGGCTTTACCTGCCGGTTCACGGGCGGGCGCGTCTTCGACACGCCGTCGGGGCCGACCGGTTTCAACGCCGCCCGCTATGCCTGGGTCAAGAAGCGGATCGAGCGGTACGACGTCGTGCCGGCGGGCGAGCAGACGATCGTCTATAGCCTGGGCTATCTGCATGGCGCCTGGCCGGACGGCACGCCTTTCGACGGGAACCGCTATATCGACCGGTTCACGGTGCAGGATGGGCTGATCCTGGACACGGACGTCTGGAACGACAGCGCCGAATGGATCCTTGATCCCACCATCGCCAAGGGCTGATCAGCCCTTGGCATAGGGCTGCAGGATGTTGACCAGATCGCGGCTGCGGCTGCGATCGCCCGACAGCAGGGCGCGGGCGGCCACGGCCTCCAGATGCTCGGCCATCAGGTCGGCGGCCTTGTCGGCGGGCCCCTTGGCGATCAGGTCGATCAGGGCCAGATGCTCGCTGATGGCGCAATCCGACGAATGCGGGCGGGCCAGCGCAGACAGCGACAGGCCCGCGCGATAACAGATCTCAGTGACATAGCGGACCAGGATCGGCTTGCCGGTCATCTCGGCCAGGCGGATGTGGAACTCTGTTGCCAGCCGGATCGACGCGCCGTCGGGCCCGTGGCGCGCATCATGTTCCTGGCGGACGATCTCCTTCAGGGCGGCGACCTGGTCGGGCGACAGGTGACCGGCCAGATGCTGCACGACCTGACGTTCCAGGGCCACGCGGATGTCGAAGATGTCGCGCGCATCGGCCGGCGTGGGCGCGGTCACGGTCGCGATGCGGTTGCGGCGCAGATCGACCAGGCCTTCGGCGGCCAGCTGCCCCAGGGCATGGCGCGCGATGGTGCGGCTGACGCCGAAGCTTTCGCCAAGGGCATCCTCGGGCAGGCGGTCGCCGGGCATCAGCGCCCCTTCGATGATGGCCCGACGGATGCCTTGGCAGATCGCGGCCATGCGGTCGCCGCCGACGGAACGCGCCCCCGCCGTCATGCGACCGCCTGCTGATCGGGCATGTGGCCCGGAACTGAGGAAAGTTTCGGCATCGACCATCCGGCCACCATTTTCCAGCGCCCCGCGGTTTGCGTGGCCAGGCACCGGCGGGCTAAGGAATCGGTATAAAGTGTATGCACTTTTGTCATGCACCTTTGACAGGGGAACCTCATGAACCCGGATCTTGCACAGATCGCGCCGGAACGAAAGCGACCAGCGGTTCAGCTGTCGCGGGCATCGGTCGCCTTCGGACAGGGCGCAGAGCGCGTCCAGGCGCTGCAACCGACAGACCTGCACCTGGACGAGGGCGAATTCCTGGCGCTTGTCGGGCCGTCCGGCTGCGGCAAGTCGACGATCCTCAAGCTGGTCGGCGGCCTGACCCGCCCGTCCGGCGGAGAGATCATCGTGGGCGGACGCGAGGTCGCGGCCCGCGCCCTGCGCGTCGGAATGGCGTTCCAGAACCCGACCCTGCTGCCATGGCTGACGATCGAACAGAACGTCATGCTGCCGCTGAAGATCGTGCGCCCGTTCCGACAGGATTACGCCCGCAAGAAGCGGGGCGAGTACCGCGACAGGGTCCACGCGCTGCTGGCCGATGTGGGCCTGGAAAAGTTCGCCGGTCATTACCCCTGGCAGCTGTCGGGCGGCATGCTGCAGCGTGCCAACCTGTGCCGCGCGCTGATCCACGAACCCAGCCTGCTGCTGCTGGACGAACCCTTCGGCGCGCTGGACCAGTTCACCCGAGAGGAGCTGTGGGGCACGATGCAGGATCTGTGGATCAAGCGTCGCCCCACCGTGATCCTGGTCACGCATGACCTCAAGGAGGCCGGCTTTCTGGGCACGCGGATCTGCGTGATGAGCGCGCGCCCCGGCCGCATCATCGACGACAGCCCCGTCACCTTTCCCCGCCCGCGCACGGTCGAGATGACCTTCCAGCCCGATTTCGTGGCCCTGAACCAGCGCCTGCGCGAACGCATCATCGATGCCCGCGGCGAATCCGCCCGAAAGGTCGCGTCATGAACTATGCCATCCGTCGCCGCATGTGGTCCGCCGCGCTGATCGTCGCCTTCTTCCTGGGGTGGGAGGTTCTGTGCCTGGCCCTGAACGTGTCCGACCTGGTGGTGCCGCGCCCGTCGCAGGTGATGGCGACGCTGGTCGCGCGCTTTCCGGTCCTGTGGCCGCACATCATCCAGACGCTGTGGACGACCATGATCGGCTTTGGCCTTGGCGTGGCGGTGGGCGTCGTGATCGGCGCGCTGATCGGCACGTCGCGGGTGGCCTATGACACGGCCTATCCGCTGCTGATCGGGTTCTCGTCCATCCCGAAGGTCGCGGTCGTCCCGATCTTCGTGCTGTGGTTCGGGGCGGGGCCGGTGCCTGCGGTCCTGACCGCGCTGGCCATGTGCTTCTTTCCCATCGTGGTCAACATCGCCACCGGCCTTGCCACGACCGAGCCCGAGATGGAGGACGTGCTGAAATCCCTGGGCGCCGGCAAGATGGACCTGCTGCTGAACGTGGGCCTGCCGCGCACCATGCCGTTCTTCTTCGCCTCGCTGAAGATCGCGGCGACCTATGCCTTTGTCGGCACCGTGCTGGCCGAGACCGTCGCCTCGAACAAGGGCATCGGCAACGTGATGATGAGCGCGTCGTCGAACTTCGACGTGCCGCTGGTCTTTGCCGGCCTGTTCATCCTGGCCTTCCTGGGGGTCGCCCTCTACGTCCTGTTCTCGGTCATCGAGGGCCGCGTCGTGGGCTGGGCGAACCGCCGCACCGACCTGTCCCCCTCCTGATCCGAAAGGTATCCCGATGCTGAAATCGCTGCTTGCCGCCGCATCCCTGATCGCGATGGCCGCCCCCGCGCTGGCCCAGACCGACATCCGCTTCACCCTGGGCTGGAAGACGCAGGGGTCGGATGCGCCCATCCTGCTGGCCCAGCAGAAGGGCTATTTCGAGGAGGAGGGCCTGAACGTCACCATCGACCAGGGCGAGGGGTCCGCCGCCACCGTCACCCGGATCATGTCGGGCACCTATGACGCGGGCTTTGGCGACATCAACGCCATCATCCAGAACGCCGCCGAACGCCCCGACCAGACCCCGGTCATGGTCTATCAGCTGTGGAACGATCCGCCCTTCACGGTCGTGACCCGCAAGGAAAGCGGCATCACGACCCCTGCCGATCTGGCGGGCAAGACCCTGGGCGGCGCGCCCGGGACGCCCACGACCAAGCTGCTTCCGGTCTTTGCGCGCATGAACGACGTCGACCTGGACAGCATCACCATCGAAAGCCTGGCGCCGAACCTGACAGAACCCATGCTGATCCGCGGCGACATCGACGGGGCGATGGTGTTCAACATCACGGCCTGGTTCAACCTGATCAACAACCGCCAGGACCCTGCCGCCGATTTCAACTGGCTGAACTTCGGCGATCACGGCCTGGACCTCTATGCCAACGGGGTCATGGTCTCTCAGGCGATGATCGCCGACAACCCTGACGCCGTGACCGGCCTGGTCCGTGCGATCAACCGCGCCGCGGTCGAGATCGCCCAGGACCACGAGGCAGGCGTCGATGCCGTCCTGGCCTTCGACAACCTGGCCAATCGCGACCTCGAGATGGCGCGGATGATGTTCTCGTACGAGAACCTGATCGCCTCGGACGAGGTGACGCGGATCGGTCTGGGCGACCTGGATGACGACCGCCTGTCGCGCGCCATCGACATCGTCGTCGAGGGCTATCAACTGCAGACCACGCCCGCAGCCGGGCAGGTCTTCGACCGCAGCTTCCTGCCGCCGCTGGACGACCGCCAGCTGGTCCTGGCCGACTGATGGCGGCCGCCGCGATGCAGCCGATGGCCACCAGCCCGCACCCGCTGGCGACACGGGCCGGGGCGGACGTCCTGCAGCGCGGCGGCACCGCGGCCGAGGCCGCCGTGGCGATGGGCGCGGTCCTGGCCGTGGTCATGCCGCATTTCTGCGGGCTGGGCGGCGACGCGGTCTGGCTTATGGCCGACCGCGACGGTTGGGCGACGACGCTGATGGGCATCGGCCAAGCGCCGGGCGTCCTGCCGGACCTGCCCGACGCCTTGCCCCTGCGGGGGCCGGGGTCGATGCTGACGACCGCCTGCGCCGTCGACAGCTGGGACCATGCCCTGCGCCTGTCTGCGTCCCGATGGGGCGGGACGATGACGCCGGAGGCGCTGCTGGCGCCCGCGCTGACCCTTGCGCGCGACGGGTTTCGGCCCAGCGACAGCCAACGGTTCTGGCTGGATTTCCGCGCCGCGGACTGGCCGGACTGGCCGGGCTTTGCGGCCCAGTTCGCCGCTGCCGGAAACGACCTGCTGCGCCAGCCGCAACTGGCCGAGATCCTGTCCCTGATGGTCCGGGACGGGTTGCGCAGCTTCTATCAGGGACCGGCGGCGCAGCGGATCGCCCAGGGCCTGGCCCAGGCGGGCGCGCCGCTGACCGCCGCCGACCTTGCCGCGACGCACAGCCGGGCGGCGCAACCGCTGTCCCAGCCCTATCGCGACCTGATGCTGCTGGCGCCGCCGCCGCCCACGCAGGGGGTGACCACGCTGGCCATCATGGGCATCCTCGACCGGCTGCGGATCCCCCGCGACCCCGCAATGCGGACCCATCTGCTGGTCGAGGCGGTCAAGCAGGCCTTCCTGGACCGCGGGCGTATCGCCGACCCGGACCACGCGGGGGACGACATATCGGCGCTGCTGTCCCCGGATCGGCTGGACGCCAAGGCGGGTGCGATCCGCGCGGATCGTGCACTGGCCTGGCCGCACAGGGTCCGGCATGGGGATACGGTGTTCTTCGCCGCGACGGACGGGCAGGGGCGCTGCGCATCGGTCCTGCAGAGCACCTATTTCGACTGGGGCAGCGGCTGCGTCATCGGCGATACCGGGATCATCTGGCACAATCGTGGCGCAAGCTTTGCCACCGATCCGACCCACCCGAATGTCATCGCCCCCGGAAAGCGGCCCTTCTATACGCTGAACCCCGGCATCGCGCTGAAGGATGGCCGGCCGCATCTCCTCTATGGCACGCAGGGCGCGGATGGCCAGCCGCAGACACTGGCCGTCCTGCTGAGCGGCCTGATCGATCTGGGGCTGTCGCCCGAGGCAGCCTTGGCGCAGCCGCGCTTTCTTCTGGGGCGAACCTTTTCGGACAGCCGCGACAGCCTCAAGGTCGAGGCCTCCCTGGGCGACGCGGCGATCGCCTCTCTGGCCGCAATGGGGCATGAGACGGCCGAACTGCCGGCACTGTCTCCGATCTTCGGCTGCGCAGGCGCGATCCGCATCGACGCGACGGGCTGTTCGGGCGCGCATGATCCCCGGGGCGAGGGGCTGGCCCTCTGACGCCGCCATCGGCCGCGTCGTGGGGGATCAGCCGCCGCCGATATGGGGTGCCCGGTATCGGTGGAACGCCGCGCCGGTCCCGGCCACGGACCGTGCACCATGTCCGCGTGACGGATGACCCTCGCCAAGGTGACGATGCTGTGCCAGCCTTGCCCGAATGAGACCTGCCTTCGCCCTTCTTGTCAGACGCACCCTGCGCCGATGGCGCCGCGAGCTGTATCCGGTCCTGCGCATTGCGGCCGACCGGGCCCTGCGACAGGTGCAGTTCTGGGTGCTGGCGCTGCTGATCGGCATCGCGGCGGGATTTGCGGCGCTTGGGTTCAGGCTGGGTATCTCGGGGGTTCAGACGGCCCTCTACGGCGCCGACGACCTGACGCTGGCCAGCGTCGCGCGCGACCTGCCTTGGGCCTGGGTGCTGGTGGTGCCGGTCCTGGGCGGACTTGTCGTCGGGCTGATCCTGGACCGCTTTACCCCAGACGGGCGGGTGCGCGCCGTGTCCGACGTGATCGAGGGCGCGGCGCTGGACGGGGGCCGGGTCGAGGTCCGCGAGGGTCTGGCATCGGCCGCGGCCTCGCTGATCACGCTGGGCACCGGCGGCAGTTCCGGGCGCGAGGGGCCAGTCGTGCATCTGGCCGGCGTCGTCTCGACCGCGGTCGCGCGGCGCATCAAGGCCAGCCCTGTGACCGGCAGGGAGCTGTTGGGATGCGCCGTCGCGGGTGCGGTCGCCGCCAGCTTCAACGCGCCCATCGCCGGGGCGCTTTTCGCGCATGAGGTCGTGTTGCGGCATTTCGCGACGCGCGCCTTTGCCCCGATCGCGATCGCCGCGGTGGCGGGCACGGTCATCAACCGGCTGCAGTTCGGCGGCCTGACCGAATTCATGCTGCCGGTCGAGCCTGACCTGGCCTTCCATATCGAATTGCCCGCCTTCATGGTGCTGGGCCTTGTCTGCGCGCTGGTCGCGGCGGCGATGATGGGCGGGATCTTTCGCGCCGACAGCCTGGCGACGCGGGCGATGGCGCGGATCGGCTGGCCGCGCTGGTCCCGGCCCGCGCTGGCGGGGCTTGCCCTTGGCGTGATCGCCATTCCCTTTCCGCACATCATCGGCGTGGGCTATGAAACCACCGCCGCGGCGCTGTCCGGCCAGATCGGCCTGGGGCAGGCGGTCATGTTCGCGGTCGTCAAGGCGTTGGCGGTCGCGATCACGCTGGGCGGGCGCATGGGGGGCGGGGTGTTCTCGCCCGCGCTGGTCATGGGGTCGCTGACCGGCCTGGCCTTCGGGATCATCGCCACGACCCTTGCGCCCGGCTATTCCGGCAGCGTCAACGTCTATGCCTTTGCCGGCATGGCCGCGGTCGGCGCGGCGGTCCTGGGCGCCCCCATCTCGACCGCGCTGATCGTGTTCGAGATGACCGGAGACTGGCAGACGGGCATCGCGGTGATGACCTCGGTCTCGCTCAGTTCGGCCCTGGCGTCGACCCTGGTCAGGCGGTCGTTCTTCCTGACCCAGCTGGAGCGGCGGGGCATCCACCTCTCCGAAGGGCCGCAGGCCTGGCTGCCCCATCAGCTGCGCGTCACGCCGGTCATCCGCGCGCTGGACGCCCCGGATGCCCCGGCCGAGGATCTGGTCCGCGCCATGGCGGAACGCGGTCCGACCGTGGCCCCGACCACCACCCTGGCCGAGGCCCTGCCGCTGTTCGAACGAAGCGGCGCGGTGTTTCTGGCCGTGACGGCCTGCGACGGCCCGGACGACCCCCTGCGCCTGATCGGCAGCGTCCATCACGTCGACGTCCTGCGCGCCCTGAACCAGGCCCTGGAACAGACCGCCGCCGAAGAGCACGGCTGACACGGCGGCGGCCCCATGCCCGCGGTGCCTGTTACCGTGGCCGGCGGGTCATTGACGCCGGTCCGGGGCGGGCCCAGAAATGGACGCGAACCAGCGGAGGGCGGGGCGATCTGCAACCTTTACAACCACACGACGCCGCAGGAGGCGCTGGTCCGGTTGATCGACGGGCTGACGGACCGGTCGGGAAACCTGGCGCCGGGCAGCGTCTATCCCGACCAGATGGCGCCGATCGTCCGGAACGGCGCGGACGGGCCGGAACTGGTCAAGGCGCGGTGGGGCATGCCGTCGCCGCGCTTTGCGCTGAAGACGGAACGCGACCCGGGCGTCACGAATGTCCGCAACCTGGAGTCCCCCCATTGGCGGCGCTGGCTTGGCCGCGAGCATCGCTGTCTGGTGCCGCTGACCAGCTTTTCCGAACCGCGCGGCAAGGGCAAGGGCGTGCAGTGGTTCGCACCCGCCGATCCAGGCGCGACCCTGTTCTTTGCCGGGATCGAGACGCGCGGCTGGCGATCGGTCCGCAAGGTCAAGGACGGAGAGACGGTCGACGACCTCTATGCCTTTCTGACCTGTCCTCCGAACGCCGAGGTCGCGCCGATCCATCCCAAGGCGATGCCGGTGATCCTGACGCGCCCCCAGGAATGGCACGCCTGGCTGGACGGCATACCGGCGACTGAGCTGCAGCGGCCGCTGCCCAACGGGGCATTGACGCTGGTCGAGGCGCCGGTGTGATGCCCAGGGGCCATCCCGAGTCACGCGTCGCGCGGGTCCGTCCGTGGCGCAACGGACCGCCAGCCTTGGAAAGGAGCGATGGGACATGCATGTGGACCTGACCCGCTGGTCACCGCCCCCGGCCCCAGCGCGGGCGGTGATCGCTGGACGATACGTGCGGCTGGAACCGCTTCAGGCCGGTCATGCAGGGACGCTGTACGCGGCCGCATCCGCAGGTGGGGCCGATGACCGCTTTCGCTGGCTTTTCGAGCATCCGCCCCAGGATCGTGACACCTTTGCGGATTGGGTCGAGCATGCATCGACATCGGCAGACCCTATGTTCTTTGCGGTGGTCGATACCGCCACGGGCCGCGCCGAGGGTCGTCAGGCGCTGATGCGGATCGACCGCACCCATGGCGTGATCGAGATCGGCAGCATCATGTGGGGCCCCGCCCTGCAGCGCAGCCGCATGGCGACCGAGGCGCTGTTCCTGTTCGCGGACCACGTCTTTGCGTTGGGCTATCGGCGGTTCGAATGGAAATGCAACGACCTGAACGCGCCTTCGAAACGGGCCGCCCTGCGTTTCGGTTTTCGGCCCGAGGGGGTCTTTCGGCAGCACATGGTCGTCAAGGGGACCAACCGCGACACGGCCTGGTTCGCGATGACCGATCAAGACTGGCAGGAACTGCGGCCCGGCTATTTGGCGTGGCTGGCGCCCGACAATTTCGATGCCGATGGCGGGCAGCGATCCACGCTTGGGGCCTGTCTGCGCGGCTGTGCATGACGGATGCATCCCGCGCCGCCGGGCGCGGGGTGCAAGGATCACCGGTCGGCGATCAGATCTTGTCGCGCCCCGTGGCCACGATGCAGATCAACGAGATCACGGCGGCGCCCAGCAGATAGTATCCGACCTGCGCCATGCCATAGTTCATCTGCAGCCAGGTCGCCGCATAAGGCGCCAGCGACGCGCCGAAGATGCCGGCAAAGTTGAACGTCAGCGACGACCCGGTATAGCGGACCTGGGCCGGGAAGGGCGCGGCCAGCGCCGCCCCGATGACGCCATAGGTCAGGCCCATCAGCATCAGGCTGATCGTGACGAACAGATAGACGCTGGCCTCGTTCTGGGCGCTGCCCTGCATCAGCGACCCGAAGGACAGGGCAAAGGCCCCGATCAGGATGGTCACGATGATCAGGAAGCCATAGCGCCCGGTGCGATCCGCGATCTTGCCCGCGACGGGGATCGTCAGGCCGAAGACGACCGATCCATAGATCTGGATCAGCAAGGCATCCTTGAACGGGATCCCCAGGACCTTGACGTTGTAGGACAACAGCCACGCCGTCGCCAGATAGAACAGCACGAAGGTCGCCAGCGCCGCGAAGG